>FWPV01001012.1_pt1 | contig 82101 bp, 46 predicted proteins | sample 2228371 | NCBI WGS metagenome assembly FWPV01 (sample SAMEA103939776, study PRJEB20133) | metagenome
CAGGAAGCAATTGTTCTTCAAGCGTCACTGGCACCATAATGGTTTGCTTATAATTGTAATTTTTGAATCGCGCCATTTTACTTCCTTAATTTGTTCATTGGCAATTGTCGGAATAAAATAGCATTTTTAAGCGACTTTTTCAACAGTTTCTGAAAAGGAGGACTTTTTCCCCTTTCCTAAATGGGGTCACAGAGGGGATTCCCTGTCTTTACTACAGAGGGGATTATTCACCCCAGCTCTTATTGGGTTCTGGTCCCATCTGAAACACCAGTTCCCCTCCATCGGTGAGCTCGTGGTGGGTGATCGAAGCCTTCGAATACGGCCGTCCATTGAGCCTTGCTGATTGAATATAAATATTCTTCTCGCTTAAATTCTTGGCAATAATGGTGAATTTTTTGCCAGGATAAAACGCTGGATTCAACTTGATCGTCACCCGATCGAAAATCGGCGCCGTCAATTGATACTCCGGCGAACCGACACAAACCTGAAACATCCCCATCGAGCTCATCACGAACCATGCTGCCATGGAACCGTAATCGTCATCCATCTCTAAAAGATATCCGTCCGGTGTGGCTTTATAGACGCGATCGAATTGTGGCGTTTCATAAAAACCATGTGTCGCGTATAAATGCAGCATTGGTTCGGTCAATAGCTTACGCACCCACTTTTGCGTCAAATAAGCGGCGCCGGCATAGTTGAACAAGAACGGCGCATGAATGTCCGGCTGATTGGCAGCCTGATAAAGCGAGTTGCTGAAAAAATAATCCAAATCTTGCACGAATTTTTCTCTACCCCCCATCATTTCGATCATTCCAGGCACATCATGGGGCACAAACCAACGCCATTGCCAGGGACTGCCTTCATAGAGGTATTTTTCGCGATTGATGGCCGGACTCTCGGGAAAATCGAGCCAGTCGCCATTCTCAGACTTTGCACGTAAAAACCCAATGCTATAATCCCAGGTATTGCAGTAATAACCGGCGCGTCGCATAAAATATTCATAATCCTCTTCGTTCCCAATCAGTTTGGCCATCTGCGCCACACACCAACTGTCATAGCTGTATTCGAACGTTTGGTCTGGCCTAGTGGGGATGTAGCCAATCTGATCATATTTCTCCGGCATCTGCACCATGGCTTCTCTGCGCATACCAGCATAGGCTTGCTGATGTTTTTCATCGAAAATGCCCTTGACAAAAGCGTCCAAAACCACCGTCAGCATGTGTTCATGGCGACAGGTAATGAAGGGAACGAACCCATCCACTCCAGCGACGACAAATCCGCCAACATGCACCTGATGCGTTGGATTGGAATAGAACCAATAATCGGAGCTCTGCTCATAGATGGTCAAGATGGAATGGACGATATCCTTTAAAACATCCGGATTGATAATTGACATCAGAGGAAATTTGCTGCGGTAATCATCCCAAAAGGCATAATTGTAATAAAATGTATAATCCATGGCCTGGTGGGTCTTTTTATCCAAGCCAGTGAATTCGCGATTGACATCGGTGATGTCCGATGGCTGCTGGCAGGAGTGATAAAGAGCAGTATAAAAAATCTTTTTATATTCTTCCTCTCCCTCCACATCGATTTTATCCACCATCTTGCTCCAACTTTTCTTCGCTTTTTGGGCTATTGCTTCGAAATTCCAATCTGGCATTTCCGACTGCAGATTCAAACGTGCATTTTCCACACTGACTGTCGACAGACCGATCTTGACATCTATGACTTCACCCTCATCTGTTTGGAATCGAAACAGTGAACCTACCCGCTTGCCTGCACACGAACGCAAGTCTGGATGAATGGTCGTATCCCAGGTCGCCAAAGCGACAAAGGGTTTGCTGAATCGACCATAATAATACAAGAAACCAGCACCCTCTATTTTTCCGGAGAATTGATCATTTCCGATCACTGTGATTTGGGAAAAGCTCATGCGATGATCTGGTCCTGGATCCACCAAGATATAGGCTTCTTCGCTTTTAGGGAAACGATAATGATGAAACCCTCCATGTTTGCTGGCCGTCAGTGCCACATGAATGTTATGATCTTTCAGTGTTACTTCGTATAACCCGGGGATGGCCTTCTCGGTCTGTTTATCCATGGCCACTGCGACTGATTCTCGTTGGATGGGAACGACACCTATGGACGGCAGAACCGATAAATACCAACCGCGATCATAAATAGCGGTTCCGCCACTACCCTCGATGCGCACATGGCTAAAACCCCGCACATGCTCATCGGCATAATTATAACCTGAATGCGCCCAATCGCCATTGCCAGTCAGACTGCTGGGATAGGTATCTGGCCCCAATTTAACCATCCCAAAGGGCACCACAGCACCCGGAAATAATTGGCCGTGATCCCCCAGCGTGCAGATGAAAGGATCCACATAATCAATATTACTTTTCCTATTCCATAGTCCGCCCTTGCAATACATCAACGTCGCAACAATGCCTATTAAAAACCACCGGGTTATCCTTGATATTTTTTGCATGATAACTCCTACTTTGCTTCAGTGATCTAAGCGTGACACCCCACCTTTTTCATAGAATGCCTAAATGGCATAAAAGATTTTTCAGTCTTTCGTGTCGGACGGTAAAGGAGATTGCCCCCATCCCGTGAAGGTGTTGGAAAAGTGTATGAATCGATAAAAATAATCCAAATTGTCCAAGCTAAAATGATTGTGTAAAAAGAAATTATTTTTTAGAGAATGACAAAAAAACCACTGCTTTTTTGAAAAAGAAAGTGTTAAATATATTCAGTATTAACAAATAATTGCGACGATGGTACTTCAAGATGTCTCGTCGATAGCGCTCCTCGCCATGGCACCTTTTTATAGATTTTCACACAGCCAACGTTTGAACAAAGTACTTTAACTTTTTCAAAACTTTCGCAAAAAGGGTATAAAAGGCGGTTCCTGAATGGCCTTATTGATCATTGAAAATAAATACGTTTGGTTTTTTAGCCATACGCATCAAGCGATGAGGTATCCGCGAGCCAGGGCGTTATAATCATCTACTTGCTGTTGAATCCATTTTTGATCGTGTTTCAATTCTTTTGCCATCACATGGGCTACTTTGGGAGCAGCGGCGATGCTGGCTGCGGCGTCGAAGATCAGGGCACGGCTGCGGCGGGCGAGAAAGTCGGCTACCGTCCGCGCCATTTCGTGACGTACAGCCCAAACCACTTCCCCAGCTACAGTAGCAAGATTAGGATGAATTTTTTCTGCGTACTCTGGATTTTCGGCAATGACTTGGCGCACCATGGGGGCATCGGAACCATAAAAATGCAATTCCGCAAAAATCTGTGCATTATAATGCGAACCATGAATCTGTAAATTCTTCGACACCGAGTCCACCGCCGGCAATTGCGAGAGTAGGATGGCATGATCGATGGTATCCTCGGCCATTTTGCGGTAGGTGGTCCATTTGCCGCCGGCGATGGTGACCAAGCCACTCTCGGAGATGTGGATGGTATGATCGCGCGACAGCGCTGCAGTACGTAATTGGTCATCCGCTGCGACTAATGGCCGCAAACCGGCAAAAATGGATAGCACATCCGATGCATTGGGATCGTGTGCCAAATATCGCGCCGCATGTTTTAATAAAAATTCGATTTCATGATCGAACGCTCGAGGCTCCAAAACGGCCTCTTCCACCGGCGTGTCGGTGGTGCCAAGGATGACGCGGTCGTGCCACGGCACAGCGAACATCACCCGACCATCATCCGTATGCGGCACCATGATGGCGCTGTCGCCCGGTAAAAAAGATTTGTCCAACACAATATGAACCCCTTGACTGGGGCGAATCATGGGCTCTACCGCGGCATCGTCCATCCGCCGGATGTCGTCAACGAACACACCGGTTGCATTGATGATGACTCTGCCTTTTATTTCGTATTGCTCTCCTGTTTCCAGGTCTTCTGCCACCACCCCAGATAGAATGTTGTTTTCTTTTATTAATGCCTTTACTCTGAGGTAATTCAACAATGTACCGCCTTGCTCCCAGACGGTCTGTGCCATATTGATGATCAATCGAGCATCGTCGAATTGGCCATCGTAATATCGCACCCCGCCCAGCAATCCTTCGCTCTCGAGCGTAGGAATGGCCTTGAGTGTCTCATGTTTTGAAAGATGTTTGGAGGCACCGAAACCATGACGCCCGGCGAGGAAATCGTATAGCTTTAGACCGATGCCATAAAAATGGCCTTCCCACCAAACATAATTGGGAACGATGAAAGGCAGGTTATGCACCAGATGCGGTGCGTTCTTGCGCAAGATCGCCCGCTCTTTTAGGGCTTCCAAGACAAATGCGAGATTGCCTTGTTGCAGATAGCGGACACCGCCATGAACCAATTTGGTGCTGCGGCTGGAGGTGCCGACGCCAAAATCGCCCTGCTCTAAAAGCAGTGTCTGATATCCGCGCGAGGCCGCCTCGATGGCACATCCCAGTCCCGTGGCACCACCTCCGATGATGATGAAATCCCATCGCCGCTCAGTTGTTATTCGCGCTAACATTTCATCTCGATTCATGGTTGATAAAATCCTCCTTTGGAACAAGTGGAAATTTGATATTTACAAAAAGAGATCTTTTTTGATTATTATTTGCGTAAAAACCCTTTTGCGGAAAAAACAAAGGATGAATAACTTGTTTCAACCTAAAGGTTGAACAACGTACTTCCATGCAAGCTAAAGTGGCTGTGTAAAAACGAGCAATAAATAACATCGCAACAAAAAAATATTACTTAAAAATACGAACTTATAAAAATTTGATTTTTTTACAGACTAGCTCACCGAATAGGCAAACGTTTCCATAGATTTTTCAAACACAGGCCATAAGTTTTTGAAAATCGACCATCTTGAGCACTCGTTTGATGTTACAAGCCAAACAAAACAGATTAAACTCCGTAGAGACATCCTCTTTGCCTCTAGTCAAAAAATGATAATGACCCATCCACTTCTTTATGGTTGCAAAAGAATGCTCCACCATCCCCTTACACCGTTTGAGAATATCGGCATTTTCTCTCACCCGCTGATCTATTTGTCCCCATGATCCAAGTCGCGAAGATATTTATCGATTTGCTCATCTGTCTGTTTTAGCAACTTTAACAACTTGGTAACATTTCGACTATTGCTATTGTACGCCTTGAATTTGCTGCCATCGCTGCCAAACCCAGTCCGTCTACCTAGGCATCTATGAAACGTACCGGATTGTTTTCGCCAACGTAATCATCCAAAACCTCCGGAAACATCGTAGCTTGTTCTCGATCTCGTCCCTCGATGTAACGCATAAAATCTCCTCATCTGTACAGAGAAATTCGGCAATTTTATGCATCAATAACAAATAGCTTTTGGTGGAAGGTTTTGAAATCTTTAGGTTGATTGATATCATTTATTATCCACACCAAGACATCAAGGCACACAAAGTAAATTCTTCGTGGCCTTTGTGGCTTTGTGTGATTTAATTGCGTTTTCACACAGCCACTAAAGCTTGAACAACGTACCCTATCATTCTTTTTTTCCATATTCCCAGATCACCGCTCCGGGCTGTTTGTCTATGGTCACAGCCAACCCCTGGCTCATGAGCTGCTCCCCACTTGCTTGCTGTTGTTCACCGGTATCCAGATTTCTCACCACATAAATCTGCGTCGGCTCCAAGGCAAATAATTTCAAACGGGCGGATTGATACATGCTTAGCTCGCGACGAAAGACTTGCACCATCCCTGCACCCGATTCCGGAAGGTCGAACTGCCAGCCGATCCATTCGGTACGATTTTGCGTGTAAGGGGTGAGTGGATAAAAATCGCCATAAAAATATTTTTGTATGCGACGATATTGTTGCAAAAGTCTTTTGAATTCCTGCGATTGATCTCCATCCTTTTCTTCCCACAGCCCAGCCATCAATCCAGCGGTCATGACGCTGCGAATCTCGTATTCATTGTTTTTGATGAGCGCCGCGCTGCGGCCGGCCATTTGCAATGGCAGATAGTGAAACAAACCATAGCTACGGCATTGGGCGTGTACGGCGTCCGCTGCCCAATCGGTACGATGCAGAACCGTGCTGCGGCCGATGGTTTCCAGATCGATCCGCCGGCCGCCGCTGGCGCAATTATCGATTTTGAGATGGGGGAATTGCCGCAACAGATCGTCCCAAAACGTGTATAATCCTTCGATATAGCGAATCTCCGTCATTCCCTGGCGATCAGGGGGATCGGCTTCGCGCCAATACTCGACCGGCGCGATGTTGGCGTCTTCCCGATACCAATCGATGCCGAAGGTTTTGATCTTTTCGGCCAAAAATTGCGTCAGGAATCGCCTTGCTTTGTCATTGCCCAGATTGAATAGCATTTCGCCTTCGGTCATCTGGCTGCGGCGGCTTTCATATTCGATCCAGCGAGGATCGTCGTGCGGCACCGGCCAGCGTTGACCGCTGCGCCACTGCTGGTATTTCTCGATGCCGTGATTCAACTCCAACAGCCAGCCGGCATTGTTGCGGAGTTGATACCATGGCGTGATCTTGCAGATGCGAAACAACTCGAACCAAAGCAAAAACTCACGACCGCTCTGATGCAATAAATCGCTGATGGGTTTGAACCCTTGGGGATAGAGGTCTTGCTTCACTCGCCAATCGCCGGCATGATACCACCATTCGCCCTTTCCAAACCATTCGGCATCGATCCAATAAAGGTTCACATCCAAATCATGATCGATCAGTCTCTTGATATTTTTCAGATGCTCTGAAGCGTGCCATCCACCCCAGCTGCTGAGAATGACCGGCAGCGTGAGCGGTTTGCCATTGGGATGGGGGCGATGATGCGCCAAGATGAATCGCCGCAGCAAATTGTTGCCCCGCAGCCATTGTGCTCGCGGGGGAAGCGAAGGTGTTCCCTGCCAGAACAGAAAGAGTATTCGCGGGGTGCGAATTTCTTCCCCAGGCCGCAGTTTGAGATGCGTCAGCGCCATGCCGGCTTGCAGGTGCAGCGCTTCTTGTTGTGGCCGCAGGAACGCCGCTGCCCACTCACCCGTCCATCCTATGGCGACGACGATCCCATGGGAACCGAAATCGATATTGAAAAAGGGCAAGAACTCGCTGGACGACCTGCCGCCGCCGGGTTGTAGGCGCAGATCCGAGTTCACCTGCAGCACGTTTTCCATTGGCATATAATCATCGATGCAACAAAGAGCGCCCTTGGCATAATGCAGCACCGGATCGGCGTCTTTAACAGGCATGAGGCAATCCAACGGCAGAATGTTCTCCAATATGGGGGTGTCTTGCTCTCCTGTATTTTTCAGATAGAGCAGCCACTCGATGGCTGGGAAATCTCGATAGAGGGTGGCCTCGGCCCGAACGCGCAATCCGGTTTTCAGATCGAAAAAAGTGAACGTATGCTGGGTACGCCATTCATCTAAAATTTTCATTTCCGCTTTCTTCTGCCAGTGAGGCAGAAAAAGAGAAGATTCTGTGCCGTCGTAATTGAATGAGAAAGGAAATAGGGTTGTATCGACAAAACGATTTTTTAGAAAAACGTCGGCGAACGCCATCTCTTCCGTGGTTGGCTGCATCCAACCGGCAAAACTGATGCTGCAAAGAATCAACCGCAACAAAATCAGCCAAGTAGTTTTCATCGTCTACCTTTTTTTAATTTAGAGATGCAGAAATTTCATTTCGGTGATACTATGATGCATGGCTTGCCTATCATTATATGATGGCAATGCACTTATAAATTATTGCTATAAAGTCGAGGAGCCAGGATTATCTCAGAACGGCAATCAGTACGTGTGTGAAGTGAAATGCGTATGATAGCCTCCTCCCATGTTGCGCGCCAACCACAGGCGATAATCCAGGTTTTCCGTTTTTGCTTTTGCCCGTTTGGTAATGATTTCCGTGGAGGTAACCACAGCGATCTTCGGCCGGCCATCCTCCCATGTTATGAACACCAATTCGTCGCGAAAATCCCCATATAAATCCGCCGCCATCAAGAAATGGCTATTGGGCAAGGGGTTTGGCTGGGCGTTTTCGATTTTAACCAAGTCCTGACCATCGAATTTATAGATGCTTTTTCCGTCGCCAGAGATCAATTCACGGGTGTCATCCCCATCCCATTCGATGGGTGAATAGCCGATGGGAAATTTTTCCAAGAGGATGCGGCCATCGGCGGAAAAGAGCAATGGATTGGCATCACCGTGTCCAGTGCGAGTGGCAATGCATTCCATGCCGGGCGAGCCAGCCCAGATGTCGGCGGTCCAACCATAATGCGCATGGCTCCAGCTCGGATCATGTTCGCGATTAAAAGTCCAGATGATTTCGCCGTTATTGGCATCTACCATATATACGCCGGCATGGATTTCGGATTCGATCAGATAAAACACCTCCAACCCCGGTCGCTGAGGCATAAAGTCATAGATATCGACCAAATCGGGGTGCATTTTGTAGATGGACCAGCGGAGGCTGCCATCTGGATTGAGGCAAGTGGTGCCATCGAACACCTCCATCTTGCCATCGCCATCCACATCCGCCACTTCGATTTTATGACCGCCGCTTCCGCTGGTTTCGGCAAAACTATTGAATTGCCACAGTTTGTTCAACCGCGCATCGAAGGCAGCCAGCACCTCTTCCTGGTACACCCCTGTTTGGGTGATGATAGCCGGATGGACGCCATCCAAATAGCCTATGGACATCTGGATGCGTGTGGAGGATCGTTGGGTATCCGACACCATGGGCGGCCAGGGGGTTTTACGAATGACGCGACCCGTTATGCCATTCAGGACAGCCAGATAGACGCTATCACCAATCTGCATGCGGGTGATGACTTCTGCCTTGCCGTCGCCATCCAAATCGTAGACGTTGAAGGGATTATTATTGGCGCTGCCGTAACAATATTCATGACGGCAGACATCCCGACGCCAGAGCGATCGGCCATAGGAAGTGAACGCTTCCAGTTGTACCGGATGGCCGGGGTCTTGCGATTCTTCGATGTTGCCGTTATCTAAGCGGATGACGCAATCCAGCGTGCCATCGCCATCGAGGTCGCCGAAAACAGGAACCAGCGAACCTTTCTGGGAAAGCGGCGAAAACTTTGCGACCACAGAAGTGGGAGCTGCTGTCGGGTCGACACCGCACCATGTAGATGGTTTTCCTTCGCTGCCGTCGGCGAGTACAGGCCGCACGTAGTACTGGCAGCGTTTTTCCAAGGGTTGTGGATCGGGATCGATAAAACAACAAGTGGTAATGGGATCATCGTTGATGCGAAAGCCGGCGTGATGGCGATCTTTACCAGCAACGCGATAGACATTAAAGGCGGTAGAGGCATCGTCGGTCGAGAGGAAAGCCCAGCTCAAGAAAACCTGGCCGTTGGGTTGCGGTAGGGCGCACAATTTGCGCGATTGCCGCTGCCAGGCTCCAGGATAGGGCTCGCGCACCGGCCGAAAGCCGATATCGGGATGCTTGACGTTAAACGCCAGCAACGGATATCCACAGCGTAAATATTCGGCGCTCCGCGCCCAGCTGCCGCCAGCAACCGATCTCTCCTGCTCGACAAGGTTTTCGATGCGATATTTGTATCGATAGGTGGCTAAGTCTTGATCCCGGATGCACATCTGCCACACATTGCCGGCCATGCCGTACAAGCCAAATCCGTTGGGTACCCCCGACTTGGCCGGCTGCAGATAATCCTGCCAGCGGTCGAATCTGCGACTGCCATCGGCATCAAAGTTAGCGTGCACCGGAGTTGGATCGTCATTTCCCCAAGGGTATTTGGTTTCTTGAATGCCACCGCGAGCGGCATATTCGAATTCTGCATAGGTGGGCAGTCGATAACTACGGCCATCTTTTTGGCTGAGCCACTTCAGGTAAGCGTCGGCATCAAAGCGATCGACAAAGATGACCGGATAGTCCTCCTTTCCTTTTGGAATACGATTTTTTTGCCAATGCAAGGGAGCGGGATGACCAGTGGCATCTACAAAGAGTTTATATTCCCGATTGGTGATGGGGTGGTCGAGAATTTCGAAATCTTCGATTCGCACCAATGGGCGGTCTTTATGGATCACCACATCGCCGCTGCGGAATGTGCCGCCTTTGATGAAGACAAAGCCAGATAATGGCGGTGATTGAGAGAATGTCGAAGTGGAAAAAAGTAGGAGAGCGATGACGATGACGTTTTTGTACTTCATCATATCCCTCATGAAAGTAAAACTTCTTAATTTTATGAAAGTTAACGTTAGCAAGTGAATAATAGGGGATTGTCATACCGGTTGATGGTGTTTCGAAAAGTTATCTTTTCATGATGAATTAGGGGGTATGGATACCAAAAGAATATAGCTGCTGCCATCGGAGGGCGGGCTTTCCTGCCCGCCTCTGATGTGTACGTTGTTCAAGCTTTAGCTTGTTACGAGTTGGAAAACCCGCACTCACCAGGAGGGCGGGCTTTCCTGCCCGCCATCTGATTTGTACGTTGTTCAAGCTTTAGCTTGTTACGAGTTGGAAAACCCGCACTCACCCGGAGGGCGGGCTTTCCTGCACGCCTTCCGCAAGCTAAAGCTTGAACAACATACGCCGTTCTTTCTTTCTATCCCAAGACGAATTGAAAAATCATCGATACTCTAAAGGGAAGGTGGGCTTTCCTACCCGCCTTCCGCAAGCTAAAGCTTGAACAACATACGCCGTTCATTCTTTCCAACCCAAGACGAATTGAAGAATCATCGATACTCTAGAGGGAGGGCGGGCCTTCCTGCCTGCCGCCACAAGCTAAAGAGACCGTGTGAACACGAAATATTTTCCTAAAAGATGACAGATAAACGCTGTTATTTTGACCTTTTGATATTTTAATATGTTCAATATTATCAATTAATTATAAATCTTCATTTTTAAGATGTCTCGTCGCTGGCGCTCCTCGACATGACACGTTTTTAGAGGTTTTCACACAGTCACTAAAGCTTGAACAACATACACCGTTCATTCTTTACCACACTCTGCAACTTACAACCCCCACCCTCCGATAAATATTGATAATCTACATCTTCACACGATCGTGTTGGATTCCTTTATTCAAAACCAGCGGCAGCAATATCACCAGCGCCAATATGGAACAAATCGTCCAAAAAACAAACGTCGCATACCATCCCAGAGATTGAGTGATCCAGCCGGTCATCGTCGAGGTGAGGACGGCGCCGAAGTAACTCATGGCGCCGGTCAATCCTACGGCCGAAGCCACGGCACGGCGCGGCACCATGGCCAGAGGCCCAAGACCGGTGGTCACCATCTGCGCACCATAGATAAAAAAGCCGCACAGTCCAAACGCCACAGCATCCAAAACACCAAAACCCGCTGGCACAAAATAGATCGCCAGAATCGTCACCGCCATGCCAACCAAATAGATGATCGCCACCCAGAGATTCTGCTTCCTGAAGAATCGATCGGCGATGAATCCGGCAAGAATAGTTCCGGGAATGCCCATCAGCTCCAGAAAACTGGACTTGAATCCTGCCCATCCCACGGACGAAACCTTCATTTCATTCAAATAGGTTACACCCCAATCCCCCAGTCCATAACGCACCATATATACCAACATGCAGGTGAAACTCAAAATCCATATCCTCGGGTTCTTCAATACATAGGTCTTAAAGATCATGTAGCCACTTTCATCGGTATCTTGTATGGTATTTTTTGGGACCTCGCCGTGATATTCTTGAATCGAAGGCAACCCCACCGACTCTGGCCGATCCAGCATCTTCCAAGCGATATATACTGCTCCAAGCAGACAGATGGCAGAAGGCACAAAAAATCCACTGCGCCAGCCCATTCGTTCAACTAAAAAGCCGCCGAACATCAAAAATGCCGAAGAACCCAAATTGTGGCAGGTGTTCCAAAAGCCGTAAACGCGACCCCGCTCTTTAGAGCTGAACCAATTGGCAATGGTCTTGGGTCCCACCGGACTGCCCATGGACTGAAAATAGCCATTCAGCACCCAAAACAGCGCAAAAAAGAAGATGGACGAACTCAAGCCAAAGAAAATGTTGACGATCGCTGCGCCGATCAATCCCAGCGCCATGAAATAGCGCGGATTAGAACGGTCGCACAGGGGACCATTGAATAACTTGGTCAACGCATAAGTGGCGCTGAACAACGACAACACGATGCCCATCTCGACTTTTGTCAGGCTGAGTTCTTTCAGTAGAAAGGGCATAGCCACGGCGATGTTTTTGCGAATGAGATAAAAAAAGGCGTAGCCAAAATAGACCGCAAAGAAAACCTGCCAGCGATAGCGGTTATACGTTGGTGCAATCTTTTCTTCCGGCAAACGTGGAATGGCCGGCGCTGTTTTTAGAAATCGTAACCACTGCATATATTACCTTCCTGGTCGTATATCAAAGCCCAAAAACGCTCCTCTCGTAGGCAAAGTCGTTATTTATCTTCTCACTGCGTTTCAGCGCAACAAGGCTGCCGTGCACCACAGCATTGGCGCCTGGCCGTGCAGATCACCGACGTTGCGTTTGCGTGTCAAATAATGCTCGATGTAATCTCTCTTACCAGTGCCTTCGCATACTTCGCGAATATTGGCATCTTCGTCGAGATAGCTGAGCAATCCCAACCAGCCTTTGCGCGCGGCTGGGCCATAGGCTTTGGCATCCAGCCAGCCGTTCTTCACGCCGGTGATCATGGCAAATGTGAACATGGCGGTGCAGGAGGTCTCCGGCCAGACGTCCGCTTTATCGATGAGTTGGTGCCACATGCCGTTTTCATCTTGGTATTTCAGCAAGGTGGCCATCATCAGGCGATATCCTTTTAAAATACGAGCGCGGAAAGGATGATTTTGGGGCAAGTCGCGCAGCAATTCGGTCATGCCGGCAGCCACCCAGCCGTTGCCGCGACCCCAATAAAATTGCGCATCTGGAGCGTGATAGAACAAGCCATTGGGCTGTTGCAGCGTGTCCAGATAGGTGACCATCGATAATGCCGCACGCTGGAGATACTTTGTTTCGCGGCTGGCACGAAACGCCTGCACCTGCAACGCGGTGATCATGAACATGTCATCGATCCAATAGCGCGTCTGCGGACTCAGACCATTGGGCAAGGGGTCCATCCACTGCGTATCGGCAATGGCCAAACCCAAATCGCGGCAGCGACGGTCGCCGTTCAAAATATAAATCTCCAAGGGCACGATGCCAAATACCGACATATCCACATGATCCGCCTCGGGTATGAGATGTTTCTCATCGCCACTCAAAAGAGGCTCGAATCGTTGGATCAGAGCTCGTTCCAACTCAGTATCGCCGCTGATGCGGGCAAACTCCAGAGCGCCGTACCAGGCACAGGACTCAGGGTAAAGAATGGCGGTTGGCACAGGAACTTTGTTCGATTTCAGATGCGGCCGTTTGACGAAATTCTCCGCCACTTTTTTACCCACCACAGCAGGGGAAGCGCCCTCTGGCCACTCTTCAAAAAACTGCTGCGATTGTTTTCCCCCCCTCAACGTGGCACAACTCAGATAGATAGCCACAAGATTCAGAACAATAAAAGTGAGATGATTTCTCTTCATATAGACACCTCGCTTTTCGTAAGATACTCATAAAAGTCGCAGTTTCCGCGGTACGTCGTCATAAAAAAGATCTCCATTTTTAAAAACAGACATCCGATTTCTGCGCAATTCGATATCGAAGCGATTTTGCCGATAGCCAAAGCCGCGGATCATCACAGAGCCCTCCAAGGGTGTTTTGGGATCGATCCACAATGCCCCGCCGTAATCTGGTTGTAAACCCACCAGGCCAAAGAGGATGGCTTCTGCGCCACACAATCCGGCAATGACATTGGCCCGCTTGTGAGCAGGACTCATGGGTTTGTCGCAATAATGTTCCTGCGGATAATAGAGTAAATATTTTCCCATCCAAAAATGGCGTTTCAGAACTTCCCAGGCGAGATCAGCTTTGCCGATGGTATAGAGGATGAGCGCCAGTTGCGGGCCATCGCCGGTGAAGGCGCCGCCGCCGGACCAATCGGTGTCCACCACTTCATAATGCAGAGAATCCTCCATCGAAACACTGCTGACGCCATATTCCCCTAAATAGGTTCCTGGCCGTAGATGGACGAGCATCGCTTGGGTGATATCTGCATCACAGACACCTGTCCACAGGGCATCAAAAGCCTGGATGGAATAGACATAGTCGACAAAGCCGTTGGGATAGATGGATTTCCACCAGCACACTTTTTCGTCCCATAAATTTCGCTTGATGGATTGAGATATGCGCATCGCACGCTGTTGCCAATCGCGTACTAACTTGTGCGACACCGTCAGTTGCGCGCCCAACCGGGATAATTCGTTGAGGCACCAAACGCGTTCGGCATTGGGGCTGACGACCACATGTTCCCAGCCGGCACCGCGCATCTCTAAAAGATTCTTCTGCTCACCATAATCGATTAATAAGGTTTTCGGATCTGCTTTTTTCTCATCATCGAGGATGAGTCGTTTGGCTGCCTCGAAAAGTGATTGCTCCTCGCCGAGAAACTGACAAATCGAAGAGACCAGTCGGGCAAAAACATTGGGGCTGTAAGAATAGCGTACCCCCACGCCAGCGCCACCAGGGGCAAAAGCATAATATTTTTCCAGATCGATGTTCACCATCTGCCGGGCAATAGGCAGGATGGCACTGTCCAGCATGCATGTTACCGTATGGGGTGCATAGCCGGCGGTATCCCAGAGATAGGTACACATGGCGCCGCCATCCATACCCGAAGTGGCCACGTGTGGATTCACCTTAAAGGCTGGATTTTCCCAGATGCAGACCAATCCACTTAAAAGGGAACGATAATAATAATCTTTCAGTCCCGGAATATCGCTCTCTAACATGGGTATATTGCGGGTAAACCTCACCAGTCGTTTACTCCATGCTTCGGTACTCATTTTCTCCCAGGCCGCCAAAGAGGGGGTAACAGGCAGCGAGGCATGAATCGAATCGACGAGCACAGCAAAATAGCAAAGTCCAGGGGTGTTCGGAGGCAGCGTCATCTTGTTATTTTCTGCGAATAAACATAATTGAATAGTCGCGGTTTTCCAATGATGATCGTCAATTTGGTCTACTCGCAGAGTATCTGGTTTTGGCTGACCATAAGCCCAATCATTCAAAGGCAAAAAGGTCGGCTGACCGGCAATGATTTTCGGCAAGAAGGCTATTTTCAAAGGATCGCTGCTGCGATTTTTGATGGCGATCTTTAACAAAAACCCCGAACGTCCGAACAACGGCAGTAACTGCGAACGGATGGCCAGCGAGAGGAGGCGATCTCCTTTAAGATGATGATACGTCCCTCGGCGAACGATTTTGTGTGGGTACCAGTCGCCTCCCGCATACAATAAACCGACATCCCCCTTACCAAGGCTTCCCACATCTTGAATCAAGAGCGTGTCCACTTGAATTTCGACGCTGAAGCGAAAATTTTTGGCTGCAAAGGGGGGAGAGTAGAATTCATCCACACCCATGACGGTATGATACCGCGGCTGCACCGTCGTGTATCCACTGTTGACCCATACATGTTGTGGGGCCGAGGTGATTTGGTTGAGCGACATCTTGAAATCTTCTAATTTGAATTTTGTCTGCGATAAAGCCTTTGAAGGGTCACCCAGCAGGAGAATCCCCAAAAGCGGCAGCATGAACATTTTTACAGATTTCATGTTATCTCCCTCTGCAAACAATTTATTTTTCTTTACTTGAATCAAAGCCCTGTGGTTTTTATAGAACCATAGTTATAAATTGCTTATTCTGAGTCGACTATTTTGAACTTTTTATTATAGTTTCGACTTGCCCCGTCGAGACCTCAACCATAGAAAGCCTGTCAAGAGGGTGCCTATGGCGGCTACAGCCACCAAGAGGATGAAGATGGGGTTGAGATCGTGATGATAATGCTCGAACATCCAGCCGATGATGCCTTCCTGAAAAATAGGGCCAATGGAGCCCGTACCGTTGATGATACCTGCGGCGGCCAGTGCCCCGCGTTTGGAAGTGGCATCGATGGCGCCGACGCCGGAGATGAGCGAATCCGGCCCATACAACATAAAACCAGCCAAACCCAAGGAAATGCTAAAATACACCGTACTGGCAGCACCGAATAAATACATGAAGATAAATGAACCAGTCATCAAGATGAGCATTACCATGCAGAGGAAGGCACGGCGGCCTTTGAACAGGCGATCGGAAATGAATCCCGCGGCAATGACACCGGCAAAACCTGCCAGATCGAAGACCGTCGACAAGTAGCCAGCCTCATCGCCGGCCAGATGATAGTTTTTGTTCAGGAAAAATGGCACCCAGCTCCACAGAGCATAACGCAAAAATTTAATGCAAAAATAAATCAATCCCATCATGATAACAGTGAGAACGACGTCGCGGCTCCAGCCCCAGCCTCCCTTTTCATTATTGCTCGACGCCGCTTCATCCCCTTCTTCAATCGGTTCCAGCCCAACATCTTGCGGTCTGTTGGGATGAATCAAAAGAACAATCAACCAGATGACCAACAGCACCAGTGAGGCGCCAAAAAACGACCAGCGCCATCCAGCCAAGCCCAACATAAAAGCGGCAAACGAAGTAGCAATAACCGACCCTAATTGATAGCAGGTGGACCAAACCCCCAAAATACTGCCGCGCTGCTGCCGTTTGAACCAGTAAGCCAAGCTACCAATACAACCAGGCCAGCCAGTGCCCTGGGCCATGCCGTTCAAACTTAGGAACAACAAAATCGTCCAAAAGCTATTGGCAATGCCGAATACGACATTGCATAGTATGGAAATACCCATGCCCACAAGCAATAGTAACTTGGGCCCTAATCTCTTGCCGAAAAAAGCACTGGAATACTGGCCTACCATATAGAACACTAAATACGCGGTGCCCAACTGGGCCAAGTCGATGGCGCTCAGGTGCAACGTATCCCCCAACGCACTCTTGACCACATAAAATGCCTTGCGGCAGAAATAATAGCCGGCATACGACAACCACGTTGCGGCAAATATTTTGATCTGCCAAGGACGATAGTTTGTGGTTTGGGTCGATGTCATCTGCATTAGCATGTAGAGAAAGTTAAAGACTGAACAACATACGATAATTAGGATGGAATATTCAAAAATATCGCTGATGAATCAGAGATATTTTGGAAATACGATGGTCTGCAGCCAGTTTATGAATTCGCAATGACGAATAGAGTCATCCAGCACGTCTTCGTCGATGGCCAGTTGCCATCGCAGATCTTTGCGATCAGGGTTGGTAGCAAGGATTTGCATTTTTTCGACATAGGCCTGCAGATCTTCTTCGTTTTTAAAGAAATTGTATTTAATCAACTTTTCGGCGCGGGCGATGATAAGTCGTGCCATTTCATAGAGATTGTATTCTGGATGATATTGGGTTGCCCAAAAGACGCCGTTTTCATGTTCTACGGCAACTGCTTGAACACGGGAGAAGGAGTTCGAAGCCAGCCATTTCGCACCAGGTGGTAGTTCGGTGATATGGTCATCATGACTAATGAAGCCATCGAACACCAGCGGTTTTCCCTTGTACATCGGGTGGTTTCGACCTTCTTCGGTGAGAAAGATCTTCCGACCCAACCCCATCTCACGGCCCTTGGGGTTGGCCTCCACCTTCCCGCCAGCGGCATAGACGGCGATCTGCGCGCCCCAACAGCTGCCGAACTGCGGCACTCCCCATTTATAAGCCAGTTTCACCAGATCGAGCATCTTGATCACTCTGGCGTCGTGCTCATGGTAAACAGTCAGACTACAACCGGTCCACAGCACGGCATGATATTGCCGCAAGGTGCTCTCATCGGGTAATCTCACCCCGGGGTCGCTGGGAAAAGCCAGATGATACTCGGCATCAGGCACATAGGTGAGCAACAAATCGCGATACAAATGCGCAGCCCATTTCATCCCCACCTGAGTAAATTGTTCACGATTTTCCGGCGGATAGCCGTCGACGATTAAAAAACGCAATTTCTTTTTCATTTTCGTTCCGTTCGTTTGGTGTTCAGAGATTCGATCAGTTGTGGTAGTTGACCAAAGTCGTTCAAAATGGCATCTGCTCGAGTGTGGGCACTGCCGCGATCCAAAACAGCGGTGCACAAGATGGCATGCATGCCGAAATTTTTCGGGCCAATGATGTCATTGGATTCGCGGTCGCCAATATGCACTACCTCGTCAGGAAGGAGTTCCAACCGACGACAGACCTCGGCGAACACACTGGGATGGGGTTTTGAGCGACCAAATTCATCAGAAAAAATTAAAACGTCAAAATAATCCAATAACCCCTCGTCGCGCAATAATTGCCGCAGGCAGCGACCAGGACTGAAGATAGCATCGGAGACAACGGCCAATCGATACTTTCCATGCAAAGCCTGCAAAGCCGTACCGATATTTGCAGCAAAATCCGGACGAAATTCCAATTCCATTTCTTCATGGAGGCGAATCAGTTCGGCCAGATTCGGTTCCGGCAACGATCGCTTCAGGCCTTTCAGGATCAACTCCAGCCGTTCGCGCACCGTCCAAGTGACGTATTGCTGAAGCCATACTTTACTGAAAGCAGCATCGATGGCATCGTAGACGGCCTCTACCATCGGCAAATCGATGGGTTGATATTTTAGTAAAAACTGTTGTACCAGCTGTCGGCGTTCTTGTCGTTTCGACGGCCGGCCCACGGCTTGACGCTTGGGTTCATCGGAATCGTCTATAAAAACCGTGTCCCATAAATCGAAAGTAATACCCTTTATCATATCTTTTTCCAAAAGTGGTTGGCTTTGATCAGAGTTTGATTCCCCCTATCGAATACCATCGTAAAAATATAAAAAATCCAAAATAGCAAGCGCGCAGCCGAATTCGTGATGGGTAGTGTCGAAGCGGCTCGCAATTTTGGGTTGATGCTTGGTACAAACGACGAGAAGGCTCAAATAAGATTTTTTAGCAATTGCACAACTTCGCCTGCCTTTACTGGCCGGGGATTGAGCGCACAGCAGGGATCTGCCAATGCATAGTCCTCTAATTCTTGCAGCTTTTGAGGTGCAATGGCAAAGGATTTCAAATCAGTGGGCATGCCAATATCCACAAGCCAGCCGCGCACCTGTTCCATCAAGGCGGCAGCCTCTTTTCTGACGCCCAGAAGAAAACCCAAGTAGGCGAGTTTGTCTCGCACACCTTGATGCGCCATGTTATATTCCATCACCGCTAACAGTACCGCCGCGTTGGCCAAACCATGATGAAGGTCAAAGTACACACCCAAAGCGTGGGCGATGGAATGGTTCAGGCCCAGTCCTTTCTGAAAGGCAGTGGCGCCCATGGCGGATGCCATAAGCATCTCTCCGCGCGCGGCCAGATCGTTACCATTGCGAACGGCCAGCGGCAGATTCTTGAAAGCACGGAGGATCCCCTCTTTGGCAATGCCATCGGCCAATGGATGATAACCCTCCGTCAGAAAAGCCTCGAGATTGTGCACGAACGCATCGACGCCGGTAGCAGCGGTGAGTTGCGGCGGCAGGGTCACCGTCAATTCCGGATCGAGCACGGCGATGTTGGGCATGAAATAGGGCGAAAAGATGATGGTTTTCTTGTTGGTTGACTTTATAGTGATGACGGCGCTGCGGCCAACCTCGCTGCCGGTGCCAGCTGTCGTCGGCACTGCATACAAAGGCGGCATGTTGTTCTTGACGAGTTTCCAGCCATCTTTCATATCATCGTATTGTTCCAAAGGGCCAGGATGAGTAGCCAGACATTTGATGGCCTTGGCCACATCTAATGGAGAACCCCCGCCCAGCGCCAGGATAAAATCGGCACCGCTCTCTTTGTATAGCTTGGCTCCCTGGTAGACATTGTCATCGATAGGGTTGGAGCGAACGTCATCGAACAGAAAGAGGTTAACACCCTCCTTCTCAAAATATTGTTGCACTCGAACAGCAAGTCCTGCACCGACGACGCCCTTATCGGTCACCAGTAATCCCTTATTATGGCCATTGTTTTTAATAATAGCTACAAGATCTTTTACCGCACCTGGTCCATATTCGATGCGCGTGGGATAGTTGAATGTATGTCGTTTCGTAGGCATAGTCATGTTCCTCATTTGGTTTTGAAACGCAAGTGATAAGATTTCGGCCGCGTCAGTTGTTCGAAACCCACTTTCGACAGCGTACACCCTCTGCCGGAATCTTTGACGCCCGTCCAGGCTAGATAAGGGTCGAGATAATCACAGCGGTTCATGAAACAGGTGCCGGTTTCGATTTGATCGGCGATTCTGACTGCCGCTGCCTCGTCTTCGGTCCATACCGATGCAGTTAGGCCATAAGGGCTATCGTTCATCAGGCGGATGGCTTCGTCGTCGTCTTTTACCGGCATGATGCCCACCACCGGCCCAAACGTCTCTTGCACCATCACATCCATGGTATGATCGACGTTCACCAAGATTTGCGGTGCCAGGTAATTATGACCGAGCGCTGTTTGCGGAAACAGTTTTTCGTCGATGAGGGCGCGAGCACCCGCTTTGAGTGCCTGGGCGATATGAGCCCTGACGGTATCGGCGCCGCTGCGTTTGGCCATGGGCCCTAAGGTCGTCTCCGGATCGAGTGGATTGCCTAATTTGTATTGCTTGGTCAACTCGACACAACCCTCGACAAATGGTTGATAGACATCTTTATGCACATATATCCTTTCGATGCCGCAACAGGATTGACCAGAGTTATAGAAAGCGCCATCCACCAAGTTTTCGATGGCAAAGGGAAGGTTGGCATCAGCTCGTACATAAGCCGGGTCCTTACCGCCCAATTCCAATCCTACGCCGATAAAGCGTTCACTGGCGACTTTTTGAATTTCTCGGCCTCCTTCCACCGATCCTGTAAAAGCGACAAAGTTTATTCTCGGATCGCGAATCACCCGCGCGGTCGCGGGATGATCGAGGTGAAGAAATTGAAACAGTCCTTCTGGCAAACCAGCGGCCACAAAAGCATTGGCAAAACGCTCGGCTACCAAGGGTGTTTGCGCAGAATGTTTCAGTACCACTGCATTACCGGCTAATAATCCAGGCACAATCGAGTTGACTGCAATCAAGTAAGGATAGTTCCATGCGGGCACCACGAACACCACGCCCAACGGTTCCCGCTTGATATAGCGGTGAAATCCTTCTTTCTCTCCTACCTGGATATCTGCCAATGACGCTGGAGCCAGGTCGGCCATACCAGTGGCGCGCTCTAATGTGCCGCGAACTTCGTTGGGGCCATAACGGATCGGTCGACCCATCTGCCACGCCAATTCCTCGCTGATGCGCTCTTTCAACGCACCGAAAGCAGTGATGAATTTATGGATATAATTCACCCGTTCGGCAATAGGCACCTGCTTCCACTCCCGCTGTGCGCGAACCGCACGTGTCAACGCTCGATCTATTTCCTCTTCGGTATGATAAGCCAGTTCAATATAGACATGATCATTGACCGGTGAAATCACTCTAAACTTTTTTTCCATATTTTCTCTTCTCCTCTTAACCGTGTAAAGCTGACCATAAAGGTTCGAAACGGATCGGTTAACGCTGATAGTTTTTCATTAAATCAGTGAAACCTGTATCCATTGTTCCCAATAGTTTTAAAAAAATAATCGCTCCTATCTTCTCAAATAAAGCCGCTTCCGCCCCGTCACTTACAGAGAATCTCTTCCCTGCATCCATAACTAAAGATTCCTATCCATTCCCCATCCTCTTCCAGAAATGAACCAGAAAAGATGTTTTGAATAAAAAGCTGATAATTGTTGATATTAATGAATCTCGGATCCTGTGACGACCGTGTTTTCGAACGTTCCGCACTCCCTTGTGAATCATCGTAGGCTCAAACATACAATGAACACAGAATCCGAGATAAAAAAGTGTTTTTGTTATACTGTGATTTATCAACCGTCTCTAAAGACTATTATGATAATTATTTGCTGTTATAGAACACTGTTCGGCCTCGGATCGGATGGTATTCAAACTCTTTTATTATCTATCTCGAGGCCACAACAGAACTTTTCATTACATTTTAAAATTCTCATTGCAATTTTAAAAAATCAGGCCAAGCGAGAATCGTTGCGCTGATTGTAACACGCCCCAATCGGCCCAGGCGTAATCGATGCGCAATCCCGTCATTCCCCGGCGATAGATATCAATACCACCTCCGAGGGTCAGGCCATTGATGTGATCACGTTCGAATAGATTCTCATAGCCAGCGCGTAGATAGAACATATTGGCAAAACCATATTCGATGCCCAGATCGATGCTCTCGGTGGCAAAGCTGGGGTGGTTGACATCCATAGCCAAAAGTACCTGTCCGAAAGGTCCGAAAGTACGTTCATAAGCGATGCCAAAACGGAACAGCAGGGGCAAAGCGTATTGACCGACTTTATAATTGACGGGAACGCGGTCAAAATTTTCTACCCCCTCATCGGGATCGACGATGGTACGCAGATGGCGGCCTCGCAATTCGATTTTAGAACCGAAATTGCTGACACTGGCGCCCAAGCGTAACCCCTTCAACATGGTGTTATAAAACACGCCAACATCCATGGCTACAGCGCTGCCGCTCTCGCTCCAGATGCGCTGATTGATGTATTTGCCGCTGATGCCGAAGGAGAAGCGATCGGTCAAGGCGATGCCATAGGAGACAGCCAAAGCTACATCTCGACCCGTAAAGACTTCACCGGTGCCCTCGGGTCGTTCCACCGTCCGTACGGGCTCCTCTCCATAGCCTAGACTATTGTAACTGATGCCAATGGTCGATCGCAAAAACGGCACCGGAATGACCACACCGGCAAAATCGTGGTAGGTGTCCACCAACCACTCATTGTGCATCAATTCGCATTGTACGGTGTTGACCCACGCGATGCCTGCCGGATTCCAGTACAGTGCGGTAGGATCATTCGCAACTGCAGCATAGGCGCCGCCCATGGCCATGGCGCGAGCTCCCACGCCAATTTCGAGAAACGCCGCTGCGCCGGTACCAACGCCGGATACATCGGTGACAAACTTTAAACCCTGATCCTTATCCGACTGCGCCCCCACAGAAAACGTCAAGAAAAGGATAAGGCTTAGCACCCCCATCCCCACTTGATGAAAAAAAGAAAATCCTTTGCTCACATGATGATAAAACGCTCTCATGATGACCCTCTTATTTTATGACTGCAAATTTTCCTACTTTATGACCTATGCCTGGGGCATGGACATGATAAAAATAATAGCCAGAAGCGATCTCCAGACCGTCGGCGGTGCGCAGATCCCAGATCTCACGGCCTTGATCGACACTGGTTTCATGATAGATCTCCCGCACCAATCGACCTGACACAGTAAAAATCGAAATCGTACATTGCGCCGGTAAATTGACAAAATCGATCCTTCGATCCCCCCGACCCATATCCTGACTCAGTAGTTTGTCTTCTAACGTACTGACAGCGATATAGGGATTGGGTACGACATAAATATTTTCCAGATTCTTTTTAAGGCTGTTCTTTTCTACTTTATTGCCGACCATGGTAAAAGTAAATATATCCCTGCGATCGAAAGGTTTGGTGGTGGTAATGCGCAACACATCACCCTTTTGTGGTACTTTTTGTGGTGTTCCTTCCGGAACATTAGGCGGTAGAGTAATATAAACATGCCAAGCCCTCTGAAGATAAGTGACTTTGCCGTCGGGCGAAAGGGATTTTTTGATATAAATCCAAAAATCATCGCCTGCGCTCAATTTTGTCTTTAATGACTCCGGCTCGGTGCGATTGGTGGAGGTGCGATAACGCACTCGAAAAGGCGATGTCGGATCGGTTACGTCCCATACCTGAAAATTGGTGATGGAGCGGCCATCCAGCGAAGTATCGGCGCCGACCTCCATGATGCGCACTTCATAGTCACGGGGCACGGCTTTGCCTCCAAGGCTGTTCATGGTAGCCACTAAATTGGATTGGCCACTCATCCAGGCAGCATTTTTCATTTGAATAGTAGTATCGTTGACAATACTCATCACAAAACCATCGATGAGGCGATCCCCCAATCCCTTTTGCGAATAATCAGCTCCAGGATATAAAAGCGTATCCATGGTGGTGATATCGACCAAACAAGCCGTGGTGGTCATGCCGGTGAGATAATCCTCTTCGTGACCATTCCAAGGGGAAAGGGAATGATCGTCATCAAAAGTCAATCGATAGCTGTGGCCGTCCTGCACAGCAAATGGATTGATGATCGTCACATTCACTTCACCGGTACCAAAGCCAGAAACATGCTGCAGGCCTTCTTGCAGTTTTGGGGCGACATATCCCGCGGAGGCTTCCATGGGAGTGACTTGGGCGCAATTTTGCTCGCAAAAAATGACGCGACCTAACGGGTCTGTCTGGATCGTGGCCGAACATTCGGTCGGTGAAACTGGTTGCAAATTGGGGCGACTGGACAATTGTCGTTCGTAAAAATCGAGGTCATACCCCTTGTCATACGACACCACAGCATAATAGTAGGTTCGACCATTGGTGACGGCGGTATCGACATAGAAATGGCGTAGCCCGGTGTCGTTACCCATGTAATAACTGATGCCTAAATCGGTATCCTGACCGCCCTCTCCGCCGATGGTGACAGGATGGGGCCCGAACAGCCCATCGGCCAAATCAAACTGAACCAAAGGCTTATAGAGAAGGGGGTTATTAAAAGCATCGCGTATGGTTTTGATCTCTTCGAAACTGGGTTCGGTGCTTTTGTAGATTTTATAGCCTTCAAAGTCGAGGCCGTAGATGGGATCCTTGGAAAATTCCGCCCGTGTGTCCCAACTCAAAACCACCCGCCGATCGCCCCCCACAGCCACCAGCACCGGCTTGCGCGGCGGTTTGGTGAAATTGTAATCGTTGTCATAAATAGTTTGCATGGTGCGCTTGTTGCGTAAAATATCTCCCATGTCATTGCCGAACAAACAAGCGATGGCATAGCGCTGGGTCCCCTCTTTACCGGATACTAAGGGCACATAGCCGCAGCCGTAGGTAAATGCGATATCCGCCTCAAAACCGGATTCGATGGCGAAGGTCCCCGGTTTTATTTCGATCTCCCAGAATTCTTCATCTTCAGCCATGCGGCTGTTTACGGCCTTAAGATACCAGGAAGTGAGGCCGACTTGATCTGACTCATCGTTATCGGTATAATCAAAGTTCGGTTCGCCCCAATCAGGCCGGCCATTGGCTTCTGTGCCGTTGGCATCGGGGCCGGTATAGTCCTCATCTTCGGGCCCGATGCCATCCGAACCGACATCATCGTAGATGGGCTCATAGTCCAGCAAGCCGTTGTTGTTGAGGTCTTCTCCAGGGTCGAGGATGCCGTTAAAATTGAGGTCCTCGGTATCCCAGACGCCGTTGCCGTTGAGATCTTTCCATGGCCGCCAGTCGCCATCGTTATCGCTCATATCGTACTGACTCTCATCAACGATGCCATCTTCGTCATTATCGATGCCATCGGCCGACAAGCCGGGGCTCTCTAAAAATGCGAAACCGAAATAGCCGGTCGGTGGTAGTTTGGCGGCTCGCCAGCTTTCTGTGGCATCCCAAACGTAGGTGATATCGTCCACGGTATCGAACCACGATTTATTGCCAGCCCGATTGCTGCCGACATCCACGTCACAATACATGCCGATGACCGATTTTTCGATGCGTTTGCCATAATTGGTGACGTCATAAAGCGAGAGGAGGATATCTTCGGCCAAGGCGGCATTCCACTGGTAGTTGCGCACTTTGACGGTCACACCCAATCCCCGGCGCCCAAGGGGCCAGGGTCGGGTATCGGGCAGATCGGTTCCTGGTAAATTTTCGGGATAGTACTCGAACTCATCGTTTTCATGGTCATCCATGAGGTAATAGGATTCTTGATCGGCGCGAGCGTAATAGCCATATTCACCGTTCCACCGACCGGCGCAGGGGCCTAATTTGTCATCGTCGATGCCGGGAATGCGCCAATCGCCGGCGTAACTTTGCGGTGGCCAATCTGCCGGCCAAGTCTCCCGGCGATGACTCATGGCGCACCACTCCACTTCGTTCACCATACTCAAATCCAGTACCCCATTGCGATTGAAATCTTCAGCGGGTTGTAAAATTCCATCTCCCTCACCCAAGTCGTTGGTATTAGGTAAACCATCCACACCTACATCTTCGCTGATGCCGCCGATATCCCAATCCACTGAATTGGGGTGATGGTTGTTAAAATATCTCGGCAAGGGCATAAAATGAAACTTGTGGGTTTGATCCGCTGAAAGCTCCAAATTACTCCGATTGAATCGATCGGAGACGATGTGGATGGTGCGTCCGTATTTATCTTTTACTTCGCCCGCTACGTAATAGACGAACACATAGCCGTGAGGGCGTTGTTTGGCGCCTTTTGGCCAATTCATCCCACAGAATCCGCCGCTGGTGTAGCCATTGGATAATTGCCCCTGATTGAGAAACCCCGCCTCTACCAAATTGCCATCATGCTTGGAAAAGCGGATGTATTTTGACCATCCTTGCTCGGCCTGATTTCTTTTGAACCTCTCATAGCCGCGGCTGGTTAAATAGGACTTTAAGGAAATATCTGGCTTTTCTCCCTGAAAATATTTATTTGGTAATTCTGCCATGACGATATTTATAGATAACAATAAAATCGACACTGGAGTAATAAGCCAAGAACACACCATCATAGAATACCCACATGTTGGATTACGCTTCTGGTGAAAAACCGCTTAAGAACGATATCAAGTTTCCCGCCCAATGTCGGAATCGAGTAACCTCCATAAATTGCATGGATTATATTTGCTCCGTCGACTGTTGGTGCCCATGCAAACGCCGCTTATTTGATCACCGCCAGTTTGCCCGATTTGCTGCCGATGCCCGGGGCATCTACATAATAAAAATAATAGCCCGAGGCGATCTCCAGTCCGTCGGTGGTGCGCAGATCCCATATTTCTCTGCCTTTATCGATGGCGCTGGAGTGATGAATCTTTCGCACCAGTCGGCCCGAAACCGTAAAAATAGAAATCGTGCATTCAGCGGGCAGATTGAGAAAATCGATGCGGCGATCGCCACGACCGATGGAGGTGCTCACGATCTTCCTTTCCAGGGTGCTCACGGCGATGTAGGGGTTAGGCACCACACAGATATCATCCAGTACCTGCCGCGCCAACGATCGCTCCACTTTATTGCCGACCATTGTAAACTGATATACATCCCGGCGATCGAATGGTTTGTTGGTGTAAAGGCGCAGCACGTCGCCCTTTTGCGGAACGATCTGTTCCTCAGGAGACATGTTGTTGGGCATGGTGATATAAAGATGCCAGCCGCGATATTGAAACGTTACTTTGCCATCAGCGGTAATCTGCCTTTTATAGTAAATCCATAAATCGTCGCCGGCGCTGAGTTTAGGTTTCAATGAATCCGGCTCGGTGCGGTTGGTACTGGTACGATAGCGCACCTTGAATGGCTTTGCTGGATCGGTCACATCCCAGATCTGAAAGTTTGTAACCGTCCGCCCATCCAAGGAAGTATCCGCACCCACATCCATGATGCGAACTTCATAATCGCGCGGCAGCGCCTTGCCGCCGATGCTGTTCATCGTGGCTTCTAAATTGCTTCGTCCTTTGATCCATTCCGCTTTCTGGAAGGTAATCTCATTACTGGCATCGATATTCAAAAGAAAACCATCCAGCAAACGATCACTCATCGCCTCGGGAGAAAAATCCATTTCAGGATAAATAAGCGTGTCTCCCGCGGTCACATCCACCAATATCATCCCGCTGGTGAGGCCTTTATAGATATCTTCATCAACGCCATTGGCGCTTTCTAAAGAGCCATCATCGATGAACGACAAGCGGTAGGTATGGCCGGTTTTAATCGCAGTGGGTATGGTGACCTGTAGGTCGATTTTGCCGGTGGCAAAACCGCTGAGATGTTCGATGCCCTTTTCGGCATAGGGATGGATATATCCCGCAGAAGGTTCTTGCGGTATGGCAGCCACGCAATTTTGATCAAAGGAAATGGTGCGCCCAATCTCGTCGGTTTGAATGGTGAAAGAACATTCGGTGGGGGAAATGGGCTGCACGTCTTTTCTATCGCTGAGTCCACGGTCGTAAAAATCGTAATCATAGCCGCGATCGTAGGAGACGACGGCATAATAATAGGTTCGGCCGTTGGTCACGGTAGTATCCACCCAAAAATGTTTGAGGCCTGAATCGCTTCCCATATTCATGGCGATGCCCAGATCACTGGCAGGTCCGCCCTCTCTGCCAAAAGTGATGGGATGAGGCCCATAGAGACCGTTTTTCAAATCGAATTGCGCCACGGGCACATAAAGCAAGGGATTGTTAAAAGCATCGCGGATGGTTTTGATATCCGAAAAATGAGGATCGGTACTCTTGTAGATTTTATATCCTTCAAAATCAATGCCATAAATGGGGTCTTTGGAGTTTTCGGCGCGATTATCCCACACCAACACCACCCGTTTATCTCCCGGAAAAGCCGCGACTACTGGTTTTCGCGGCGGTTTGGCAAAATTATAATCCGAGTCGTAGATTTTCTGCATGGTACGTTTATTGCGCAAGATGTCGGCGAAATCGTTGCCAAACAAGCAGGCAATGGCATATCGTTGGGTGCCCTCTTTGCCTGGATCTAGGGGTATATAACCGCAGCCATAGGTAAAACATGCATCTCCTTCGTAGCCGGGTTGGACTTTGAAGGTACCGGGTTTTATTTCGATCTGCCAGAAGGCCTCATCGTCGGCCATGTTGCTATCAACGGCTTTGAGATAAAAAGATGTCAAACCTACTTGGTCGGATTCATCGTTATCGGTGTAATCAAAATTAGGTTCCCCCCAATCGGGTCTGGCGTTGCATTCGGTGCCATCGGCATCGGGGCCGGTATAATCGTCTTGATCGGGGCCGATGCCATCAGAGCCTACATCATCATTAACTGACTCATAATCGAGCAAGCCGTTACCATTGAGGTCTTCGTCCGGATCGAGGATGCCGTTAAAGTTGATATCCTCGGTATCCCAGACGCCGTTGCCGTTTAGGTCTTGCCATGGCCGCCAATCGCCATCGTTATCGATCTTATCGTACTGACTTTCATCCACCATGCCGTCTTCGTCATTGTCAATACCGTCGTTGGATAGCCCTGGACTTTCGAGAAAGGCGTACCCAAAGTAACCGCTCGGAGGCAAGTGGCTCTGGCGCCAAGTTTCTTTGGCATCCCACACGTAAGTGATATCATCAATTTCGTCAAAGCTGGCAAAATCGTTGCCATGACCGCCGATGTCGATATCGCAGTACATGCCGATGATGGTCTTGTCGATGCGTTTGCCGGTATTGGTGACGTCATATAAAGAGATGAGGATATCTTCTGCCAGCCGAGCACTCCATTGATAGTTGCGCACTTTGACGGTCACTCCTAATCCGCGCCGGCCTTCTGGCCAGGGTCGGGTATCGGGTAGATCAGTACCTGGCAGATTTTCCGGATAATAGGCAAATTCATCATTTTCATGGTCATCCATGACGTAATAGGATTCTTGATCGGCGCGGACGTAATAACCATATTCACCGTTCCATCTTCCGGCGCAGGGGCCCAATTTGTCGTCATCAATACCCGGTACTCGCCAATCGCCAGCGTAGCTTTGTGGGGGCCAGTCGGCAGGCCAGGTTTCTTTACGATGACTCATGGCAAACCACTCGACCACATTGAGCAAGCTCAAATCCAGCTTGCCATTACCGTTAAAGTCTTCATTGGTTTGCAAAAGACCATCGCCTTCGCCAAAATCGTTGGTGTTGGGAAGCCCATCCATGCCCACATCTTCGGAAATACCGCCAATATCCCAATCGGCTGAAGCCGGATGATGATTGTTGAAGTAACGCGGTAAGGGCATGAAATGGAAGGTATGACTACCATCCAAAGAAGTTTCTTGCGCTCCGCGATTGAAACGATCGGAGACGATGTGAATGGTATTGCCATGGATATCGACCACTTCCCCTGCTACATAGTAAACAAAAACATAGCCATAACTGCGGGAGAGCGAGCCTTTGGGCCATCGCATCCCGGAAACCCCACCGCTGGTATAGCCTCCGGCCATCTGTCCCTGATTGAGCATGCCGGTTTCCACCAGATTGCCATCGTGCTTGCAAGCGCGGACGTATTTTGCCCATCCCTGGGCTGCCATGGAGCGCTTCAAAAAAGCCGGTGAATACCCACGCGTTGATAGGTAACTGCTCAGGTGTTCGTCTTTCAGGGCTTTTTCTTTGTCCTCCCCAGCGCCCAAGCAGACTATAAAGGATATTAAAAAAAGGCAAATCTTTTTGAAATACATCGGAATTCTCCTTAAAAACTTCCAAAATGGCTTTCTATCAAACGATCAATTGCTTTACCAACGAGAATTGATTGCCATGGTGACAAGTTTTTCCAAAAAACCGACTGTCCTTTACCACAGATCGACGAACCATTTTGCCACTGATAAAACATCCAAGCATTATCCTTTTAAAAAGCCCATTCCACTCCCAGGCGTACGTGCCGCGGTGGCGAATAATACTCTGGCCGGTTGTCGATCTCCTGTGGAGTAAAAAGACCTTCTTGCGCCAGATTCCGGTCGCGAATCTCTCGTAAGACCGGCAACATGGCATTGACATTAGCCACCCCACTGGTCGCATAGACCTGTAGATGGTTGAGGCGATCAAAGATATTTTCGATGTTACAGAATGCACTGAGTTGCCAAGGTCCCATTTTGAACTGCTTTTTGATCCGTAAATCTACATTCCATTGCATCGGTTTTCTCGCGGCGTTGTTGAATTCGATATCTGGAAACAGGGCTTCGCCGACCGATTTTGGTGTGTAGGGCAAACCACTGCCGGCGCTGGCGATCATGCTGGCCGTCCAATTTTTCGGAAAACTGAGAATGGCCGTCAGGTGAAGCGTATGGCGCTGATCCCAATTCAATGGCACGATCTGCCTCTCGATGAATTGCACGGGGTCGCCCCCCAACCGCGTGGCCACCTGCACCAGCTGGATAAATGTGGGATCCGAAGCGCTGCCCTCGGCATATTGGAAGGTATAATCCAGACTGCCGGAGAAAAAACCACGGCGAATCTTTTCCACCGCCAAGGTAAATCCTTTGACGTTGCCATAGTCGCGATTGACGTATCGCGAATAGCCGATCGCATCAACCGTGGTCACATATTCAATACCCAGTTGATTGCGAAAGTCCTTGTAAAAGAGGGTTAAATCGGCACGGTAGTCATTGGTCAAACCTTGTTGCAATCCCACTTCGTAGGATATGGTTCGTTCTGGTTTGAGGGTGCAATTGCCCAGCAACTGGCCTTGCAGTTGTAGAGGCGTCAACACCCGCAACGGTTCACTATACATGGTGGAAAAACTGGGCATCTGAAAGAAATGACCATAGGCTACGTGGAAGGCGCCTCTATCGGAAATCGGGAAAGATAAACCCAAACGCGGATTCAATTGATACTGCATTGGAGCTTCCTTCAAGTTGGCTTCGCTACCTAACAGATAGGACTCGATGCGTTTATTGACGATGTATTTTTCATTGGGTTTGAAAAGATCCAGCCGCACACCCGCATTCAACACAATTTCTCCCATCTCCAGTTTGTCCTGGATATAAATGGCGCCCTCGAGAGGTCGAATGGTATAATCACGATAGCGGGTAATTTCTTCCGGTCGTGGAAACCGCCAGCGACTGACGCCGTAGATTTCCTCCCAATTCTGCCAATATTCCACCATCTGACGATAGTACTCCGGCCAGCTGAGGTTCGCCCCCCGAATGGCTGTGGTATATTTGTAGCGCTGCCATTCCTCCGTTTCGATCAATGGATAATAATAGGTGTTATATTCGTGTTGTTTGATTTCGAATCCCATTTTGATAAAGTTGTGCCTATCCACTTGCCAGTTGATGTTACCATTGGCCATATAGATCTTTTGATAATTCTTTCCGTCCTTGCCGTAATAGCCGCCATCGGTCTTGCCCAGAGAAAAGCCATTAGAAGACGAGGTAATGGGTTGAATACCGTCGTCGCCGGGAAAACGGGCGACTTTATTATCTTTGCGGAAATATCCCCAACTGTAGTTATGCTGATAAGAAAGATTGAGGTTATAGAATAAATTCGGCCGCAACATATGTCGAAAATTGATGAAATGGTTATCGGTTCGGCCCCAATAGGTGGCAGCACCATCTGGAGCGTAGCGGCGACTGAGGTCTGCACCTTTCGATTGCGAAGCAGAGGCAAACAGCGAATAAGTCAACGAAATAGCAGGGTTGGGTGTGTAAATCAGCTTGGCGCTCAGGGTCAGACTATTGCTCGTACGTAAAGGTCCCTGTTTGCCATCGCCGGTACGCAAAGAATCTGGAATGTGGATGACGCCCGTCTCTGCGATCTCCGAGGCATAATGATCCTTATACCATCGTTTATAGGCATCGATCACCCAGCCATCCATGGAGCGGAACCGCCGTTCGTACCAGTAGAGGCTCTCGTTCTCATTATAACGTGCTGTAACCAAAAATCCCAGCTTATTACTCAAAAGAGGTCCTGTTAGGGAAGCCTGGAGATCACCTTCAGCTAAGGGATTGAGACGATCCACACCGATAAAAATATCGGTACGGTTGCTTAGATAATCCCCACCATAGGCCTGAAAGGTGCCATGAAATTGTTTCTCCGGTACCTTGGTCACGATATTGACGACACCGGATTGTGCGGAGCCATATTCGGCATTGAAGGTGCCGCTGATCACCTGCAATTCGCGGATAATGGCATTTTCTACGGCCACCAGGTTACCACCCGATTGGGAGTAGGCATTAGTGACCGGTACCCCGTCGATCAAATAGGCCACTTCTCGCTCTCGGCCACCACGAAAATGCATCTCGCCTCCGGCGCCTGTAACTACCCCAGCCTGCAACTTGATGATATCCACCATATTGGTGACTGGCAATTCGTGAATAGTCTCTGCATCGGTATAAGAGGCTGTACTGGTGAGATCTCGCTGCATCACCGGTCGCTCGGCCATGACCGTCACCGTTTCTCCTGCGATCGTCTCCTGCTCCAAGACAATATCCCGCGTCGTGGTACGATCGACACTCACTCTGATCTGCTTGAACGTCATCTTGGTGTAGCCGATCATTGAGACCATCAGATCATAACTCCCCGGTGGCACATTGATGATAGCATAGTATCCCTGCGCATCCGTCACCGCACCCATGCTCGTACCCACCAGCATCACATTGACCCCGGGAATGCCTTCTCCAGTGCTTCTGTCGGTAATGCGACCCGCTATCTTGCCCGTCGTGCCGGCCAAACCAAGGCCCAGGCACAACAAAACCGTCAGAACACATAGCCAAATCAAGGCTTTATGCCATGCCATTCTTACCTCCAATCAATAAATAACAGTAAGATTCTTATTTACGCCGGCTAGAGGCTGCAAGGAATTACTTTTGCAGAACCTAGCCGAAGTAAACTTTCCTCTCACCATCGTTCGTTTTGGGAAAGATACATCACCAATGCGAATGTTACTCGTGCATGAATTTTGCAACGGATGACAGCTCAACATCATCCATACTCAAGTTTTTTTCAAGGAAGAGCCATCTTAAAATATCATCGCCTGATTCAGCAAATAGCCGATTACAGATGTTTTTTCGTCAGAACAAATGCTCAGTCGATCAGGTCCATTAACTGCCCATTTGCATTTAAACCACCGAGTAGCCTTCCCGGAAGCCGAGTTGGAGCAACCGTCTCCTCACCATCATTTTTTTGACTTCCGGGAAGGGTTTGTTTCATCCACCATGATATACTCGGTTTTTGCTCTGAAATCTCAAATGGTGAACTCCGAAATTCAGGCTTTGGCCTTTCATGATGCACGTTCCGAAACTCAAGCGCCATATACCTTGAAACCCTATCAAGTGAACTCCAGTTTAAGAGACCTTGAAGACTCTTCAAGACGAGCCTGTGGCTCAAAGGTGAAACTTTGTGAGGTCAGATATTTTTTTCTTTAATCCAAAAAACTTTTTTACTCCATCTAAATTTCATGTCCAAGGGTGAACGCCCGGCGCTGTGTTCACCAATTGCAGAGGGAAAATCAGCGTCGGGTACCACCTTACTTCCATTTAGGCCAATTGGCCGCTACGCTCAGGAAAGGCCCATAGGGAACTCATCGCGGACAGAGATGCCTGCACTCCGATTTGGCGTTATTTGACCAACATCATCTTGCGAACTTGTTTCCCATGCTGGGTTTCCAGAGCATAGAGATAAAGACCTGATCCCACCAACCGACCATTGGCATCTCTACCGTTCCACACGACCTGATGCAGCCCAGCAGTCTTGGTGCCATCCACCAGCCTCACCACCAAGCGGCCGCGAAGATCATAAATATTGAGTTGAACCTGGCCGTTCTTGTTCAACATAAAGCTGATGGTGGTAGTTGGATTGAATGGGTTCGGATAATTGGGCAACAGTTCGAACGATACCGGCAGAGGATCGTTGATTTGTGGACGATTTTTAACCCCAACCGGCAACGTTACTTCTTCGAATTCCCACACATAGGCGCCTGGGCGGATCGATGAAGCACTGCCGCGGCGGTTGTTGTGGAAAATATCCGGCCGCCCATCCTTATCACCATCACCCAACACAAACTTCGTCCCCTGAATCGGCATCGTCAAATCCTCCAACCCAGCATCTCGCGGCGCCTGAATGATCGTGTAATAATTCCAATGATCCGCATTCCGATAATCCGTACCCACAAACTCACAATCGATGATCCGACTCGGCAACGCCGTCTCCCCCAACATAAAATACACATCCGGCAAACCATCCCCATCCGCATCCCCCACCGCTATCTCACTACATCCCGTCGTGTATTTGCCCGGCTCCAAACCTATCATCTCCTCCATCGTCTTCAACCGGTAAAACCTCTCCTGCGAAAACATCTGCGCCGGATTCCTCGGGTCTATCTTCGCCACCCACAACGACAACTGGTTCTTCCCCCAATCCACCAACTTGCCTATCCCCTGCATCACCCCCACATACTCCTTCACTCCATCCCCATCCAAATCCACAAACGCAAACGACTCCCCTGGCAACCGAACACTGTCCGGTATCACCCGCGCATCACTCGGCCCCCAGTAATACTCCACCCACTGGTTCGGTCCCGTACAATCCAAATAGTACATCACCTGCTGCACATCATTCCGCTGCGGCAACCATAACTCATCATAACCATCCCCATCCAAATCCTCCCCACGAACCAATCCCACATTCTGCTGCGTCCTCTTCTCTATCATGTGCTCTATCCGAAATTGCACCTGCCCAGGCACCAACGGCGGGATCACCTCCACCATCGCAAAAAAGTACCGCGGATCATTCTTGTAATTCACTCCAAACTCCCCCCTACCATCCTTATCCCAATCCCCTGCACCATTGGTATACTCCATGTGCAACACACTGTCCGCACTCGCCAACGGACATTCATCCCAATCCACCGTCCACTCCATCGGCGGCGGCAAAAACTCCTCCGACCCCGCCTCATGCTTATATATCCGGATCGGCGGTATGTGCGCAGGATCCCCCTTCGGCGGCGTCGACCTCATCAATATCAACTCATCCGCACCATCCCCATCCAAATCCGTCCCCACTATTCCTCGATCTCCACTACTATGATACAAATTCTTTCCCGTCGGATCTACATAATCGGTAAACCAACGATACTCCCATACATTGTCCCCCGCATTCTCATATACATACGTCTTCGCCTTGTCATTATCATCAAAGAAAAACTCCAAATTCCCATCCCCATCAAAATCATACCACGCACCCGCATTGTGCCCTCGACGCGGCACCGGTATGTCCGGCTCCACCTCCCCAGCACTCGGACTCGTCCACGCCTTGTACCAACGCAGATTGTCCTTGTCGGCTACCGCGGCTTCTGGCTCGAATTCCCACACATAGGCGCCTGGGCGGATCGATGAAGCACTGCCGCGGCGGTTGTTGTGGAAAATATCCGGCCGCCCATCCTTATCACCATCACCCAACACAAACTTCGTCCCCTGAATCGGCATCGTCAAATCCTCCAACCCAGCATCTCGCGGCGCCTGAATGATCGTGTAATAATTCCAATGATCCGCATTCCGATAATCCGTACCCACAAACTCACAATCGATGATCCGACTCGGCAACGCCGTCTCCCCCAACATAAAATACACATCCGGCAAACCATCCCCATCCGCATCCCCCACCGCTATCTCACTACATCCCGTCGTGTATTTGCCCGGCTCCAAACCTATCATCTCCTCCATCGTCTTCAACCGGTAAAACCTCTCCTGCGAAAACATCTGCGCCGGATTCCTCGGGTCTATCTTCGCCACCCACAACGACAACTGGTTCTTCCCCCAATCCACCAACTTGCCTATCCCCTGCATCACCCCCACATACTCCTTCACTCCATCCCCATCCAAATCCACAAACGCAAACGACTCCCCTGGCAACCGAACACTGTCCGGTATCACCCGCGCATCACTCGGCCCCCAGTAATACTCCACCCACTGGTTCGGTCCCGTACAATCCAAATAGTACATCACCTGCTGCACATCATTCCGCTGCGGCAACCATAACTCATCATAACCATCCCCATCCAAATCCTCCCCACGAACCAATCCCACATTCTGCTGCGTCCTCTTCTCTATCATGTGCTCTATCCGAAATTGCACCTGCCCAGGCACCAACGGCGGGATCACCTCCACCATCGCAAAAAAGTACCGCGGATCATTCTTGTAATTCACTCCAAACTCCCCCCTACCATCCTTATCCCAATCCCCTGCACCATTGGTATACTCCATGTGCAACACACTGTCCGCACTCGCCAACGGACATTCATCCCAATCCACCGTCCACTCCATCGGCGGCGGCAAAAACTCCTCCGACCCCGCCTCATGCTTATATATCCGGATCGGCGGTATGTGCGCAGGATCCCCCTTCGGCGGCGTCGACCTCATCAATATCAACTCATCCGCACCATCCCCATCCAAATCCGTCCCCACTATTCCTCGATCTCCACTACTATGATACAAATTCTTTCCCGTCGGATCTACATAATCGGTAAACCAACGATACTCCCATACATTGTCCCCCGCATTCTCATATACATACGTCTTCGCCTTGTCATTATCATCAAAGAAAAACTCCAAATTCCCATCCCCATCAAAATCATACCACGCACCCGCATTGTGCCCTCGACGCGGCACCGGTATGTCCGGCTCCACCTCCCCAGCACTCGGACTCGTCCACGCCTTGTACCAACGCAGATTGTCCTTGTCGCGAACGGCACCATGGCTGTTCGTTGCGGTTAAACATAGCACTAACGCTACCGCTATCCCAAGAATAAACAAATACCTCAATCGCATGACGACCTCCTTGATATTATGATGGTTTGTTTCGACACCAATCCTACGCCTCTGAAGCAAAAACAACCAAGGCTGTTGTTAAGTGGGTAAAAACCTTCTCAGAGCGATTCTAATTGGCGATTTGGTACATCATTCGCAAAGTCCGTTATCACCTCCTTTCCTTTTCTTATGGCTATCTTCCTTAAGTGGCCATCACCTCCTTGAAAATAGATCCTTAGACTGGTTAATTAAAGCCATGATTACCAAGCATTCTCTTCATTCTCTTTTGACGTCGAAAACCATACCAAGCTATGAAGGCTGTGCGAAAACGAAATATTTTCCTAAAGAATGACGGATAAACATTGGTATTTTGACAGTTTGATCTTTTAATAATTTTAATATTATCAAATAATTATGAATTTTCCATTTAAGATGTCTCGTCGCTGGCGCTCCTCGACATGACACGTTTTTAGAGGTTTTCGCGCAATCAATACAGTCATGACAAACGGTTATAGCCAGGTACGAACTCGATACAGCCTCGTCAATGATCCGCCAGGGGGAGCGGGTCAAGTCATGACAAACGGTTATAGCCAGGTACGAACTCGGTAATGCTTTCTCGCTTTCTTTTTCCATGCCTTTACCTCCTCCTCCCATCGCGATTGGATATAGTCATTTTTCAACGTCTCTTTGGCTTCGGCAAAGGTCATGATTCTTTCCGGCTCCTGAGCCAGAACCTGAATGATGGAAAAACCGCCACGGTAGCGAAACGGAGCGCTGATCTCACCCACTTTCAGCGAAAAGGCCAATTCCCCTAATTGACCGTGCATACCCGGCGCAAAAGGACCGATGATCCCTTCATTGCGATCTTCCATATTCTGCGAGTATTGACGTTGTAATTGGGCAAAATCGGCACCGCTTTTAGCCAATCGATAGACGTGCTGGATATCCGCCTCCGTTTTGTGAAAAATCTCCCGCACCGTGGCCTGTTTTTTAATAATGAGACTGGATTTGCGTTGCTCATATAAAGGATACAAAATCTTGTCGCTCACATCGATCTTATCGATGACCTCACCCTGAATGACAGATTTTTTCAGATAATAAGCCAGCCAATTCTGATATTCTTGGCGCACGTCTTCTTTCTCGTTATAACCGAGCCGCATGGCCTTGGTTTTCACTCCGCGATTGGTATGCAATTCTCGTAACAACATCTCGATCACACGACGTTGAGGTAAAGACCGCCAATAATAGGGGGCCGACATGAAAAAGATATCGCCGATGGTGGTCGACTCGATATCGCTCACGGCTAATACCATTTTCAATTCCTCTGGCGAGAAAATGGTAGCGGTATCAGCCAAACTACGCATCTGTTTGGTTCTTTCACAAAAGAAATGGGTCGGCTCGTTCAGAATCGAAAAATGGATCTCATCGAGGATGGCTTGATGAAATTGCACTTTACGCGCCGCGATTTTATCGGCATACAACTCGGACAATTTTTGTCGCAAATTCGCCCGTTCTTGTTCGAAAGGCTTTTGTTGGATCGGGTGGATTTTTTCCACCTTCAGAATCCAAACCGAGCGGCCATCCGAAAACGGCGGCGTGACTTGCCCTTCTTTCAGGGGATAGGCCTGGCGGAAGAATTCCTCATTGACATGAAAACAATCCACCCGCCCCATTTTGCCGCTGTCGCTTTTGGCGTGGTCGTGTTCAGAGAAGGCGACTGCCAACTTTTTGAAATCCTCTCCGTTCAGCAAACGTTGATGGATTTTTTCTGCCTTTTTCATCGCTCTTTCTTGAGTAGCCTTTTCGCTTCCGGCGTAAAATTTCATATACAAAAGTTCCAGCTCGCGATCGCACCAGCGATAAAACTGTTGCAATAATTGCTCGGTCAGGATAGCATCTTCGGTCTCGTGTTTCCGCAACGCCCGGCCAGCCAACTCTCTCTCCTTCTCCTTTGCCATCTTGGCCATTGGTTCTTTTTGATCATAGTGCAAACGATAGGCTTCCAACAGTGTTACCTGTTCGTCGATCATCTCATCGAGCACTGCCAGCTTTTGCTCTTTGCTAGCCTGATCCAGCGGTAGGTTGCGGTTGCTGCGCTGCCATTGTTCGGAAAAATCCTGGAAAGTAATCGGAAAATCATCGATCTTGGCGACGATATCCTGGGGTTCTTTGGCTCTTCGAGAACATGCCAAAGTGATTGACAACACCCCAATTAAGAGGAAATATTTTGTAAACGACTTTTTCATCCTCATCCTTTGCTTTTAGCCTCTAAACGATCATTAACGGGTATTGCAGGTACCAAGATCATGTTAAAAAGCAATGCCCAAAGAAAACTTTTGGGTATATTGAAAAACGCCGAAATCTTCGTAACTATAATCGAGCATGAACTGGACGGTGGAAGCGGGTATTTGCGCTTTAATGCCGCCTCCCAAGGTCAAACCGCGCTCGGAATCGCGTTCAAAGAGACTGTTATAGCCGCCTCGCAAAAAAACCCGATCGTAGAAGCTCCACTCACCTCCCAGATTGAGGCTGCGGACGTTATCCGAGGGTTCAAAAAATTCGACGGCCAATAGCAACGGCCAATGGCTCTTTTTGTTCAGTTTTACAGACAGGCCGGCGCGGAAGGCAATGGGTATATTATAGTAATCGGTTTTTAATTCGGCATCGATCTTTTCGTTGTTGCCATATTCTGCTGGTCGAATATCGTGGTAGACGAAATTATCGCGGCCGGTGTATTTCATCTTGCCTCCCATGTTGCTGATGGAGGCGCCCAATTGGAAGACATCGAATATCTGCGCCAGAATAATACCACAATCGAAAGCCACGGTCTGAGCCGACATATGCCAGAGCTGGCTGCGTATGTATTTCACCGTGCCGCCGATGCTGAGGCGATCAGTCAAGCCGCGGGCGTAGGATAAAGCCAGTGCCATGTCATAAGCGCTGGCGCGTTCGCCGGTGCCTTCGGGAAATTCCGGCGTCCGTACCATCAAATCATCCATGGTGAGCGCGTTTAGGCTGAAACCAAAGGTGCCGATCAATCCAGCAGAAATCGACAGGCCGATGAAATCGTGGCGCAGATCGGCGATCCAATCCGAATGAATGAGGGCGATTTCGTTGGTTGCGAGATTGGCTATGCCCGCCGGATTCCAGTAGAGTGCCGTCACGTCGTTCGCGACCGAGGCAAAAGCCCCACCCATGGCATTGGCTCGCGCTCCCACGCCAATGGTCAGAAACGGTACCGCCGTCGTTCCCACTTTGGTCACATCCCCCCTAAAGGACGGCACCATATACTGCGCCTGCAGCGGCTGCAGCATCGCCAAAACTGCTAATATCACATACCATGTTTTTTTCATCTTCCTGACCTCATGTTGAAGGCCTTGTTATAGGAGGTGGCTGGTTTTCATTTCGCTCATAGCACCCACTTTTCCTCTTTGCCGCCCATGGGGTATAGCTATATCGAAATCACAAGTTTTAACGAATACCAACTTCTCCCGTCGCCATCTTTAAGCCTCATCTGACAACATTTGTGTTACTTTAAATCGGATAGACAGTATCTCGTGCACCTGTGGTAGTCAGGCTCTGCAGATGAGAGAAGATCATGCAAAGTTCTCGAGAATGTAAACCATCTCATTATCTGCTCGTCAGGTCATTTAATCACCATAAATCGACCCACCTTTTGGCCGATGCCGGGCGCTTGAACGTGATAGACATAATGGCCCGGCGCGATGTGCATCTTATCCTTTGAAATGACATCCCAAACCGCGGTACTCTCGTATGCCTCTGCGTGATGTTCGATGGTATCCACCAGATATCCTTGAACGGTATAGATGCGAATGGTACAATCCTTTGGCAAGTGGATGAAATGGATGGCCATGGGGCCGCGTCCAGAAAGATACGGGCTCGAAGGCTCCCAACGTTCCGTCACCACATAGGGATTGGGCACCACCGCAATACGATTGAGGTCGAAGGCGGCTTTTTGCGGATCGATGCGTGGTTTTTGCGACGTGAACTCGATAGCTTCGCCCATCTGCGGCGGAACGTGCATACGCACCTGAAATACATCGCCCGGTTGCGGCCGAATCATCCCCGTAGTGTCATCGGTCGGAATCTTGAATTTGATCGTCCAAGAGTATTTGTAATTACCGGTGCCGCGAGCCGGCTTTTGCCCTCGTTTAGGCCCCAAGAGCACGTTGATTTCGTCCTCAATCGACCAACTGGCATCGCCTTTGATATCGGCAATGGCAAAATCCATCTTCTGTTTCATGGTGGGCGAATAGAGATAAAAGCGCGTGGGAGTTGCCTTGGTATAACGGCTTATTGACATGGAGGTATCGCTATAGTCCTCGGTGAATACCAAATCAAAATCCCAATTGACTGCATCTTCGCGATTAGCCGGCGGCAAGAAAAGGACCTCCATGTTGCATTTACTGCCTTTCTTCCACCCTTGAAAGATGGGCGTGAGAGATTTCTCGTAGGACATATAGATAATGATGCCATCGAAGTATCGGGTTTCGGCCCTGGTGGTATCGAATTTGGTCCATTGTTGTAATACCACTGGTTCATCGGCGACGGGGAGTTGCAAAAGGCGAAAATACGGTTTCGAGTACCAGCTGGAATCCGGATAAGTGAATTCAAGGCGATATCGACTGTTATCCACCAATTCATTAGGATTAAAGATGTGAAAATCGATTTTGGTGGTGGATTCCGGGCCAGTGCGGTGTAAATTTCCTTTAAAATCGGGTGGCTTGTATCCCGCAGCCGCTGCGGTCGGGGTGACCACCGCACAATTGGGGCCGATGGAGGTGACCGAATTCAAGAGATCGATATTGATGTTGATGGGGCATTCGCTGGGAAGAATACATTGCTGCTGCAATTCTTGGGGGCTGAGGTCGCTGTCTTTGGGTAAAAAGCCATAATCGAAGGAGCAAAGGGCATAATAGTAGGTTTGGCCGTTGATCACTTGATCGTCGATATAGCTGTGTACCAATCCGCTATTGTCACCTATGTAGAATTGCACGCCATTATGGGTACCGGGGAAAAAGCCATAATATTCATCTACTTTATCGCAACGGAATATCGGTTTTTTGAAAGAGAGCGTACCATAGCCATCGGTGATGATGCGGCAATCGCGGAATTTGGGATCGGTGGAGCGATAAAGCGAATAGCCTTCAAAATCATAAACATTGAAGAAACGGTCATAACTGTTTTCGGCGCTATCGTCCCAATAGAGATAGACTTTGCCGTCGCCTGGGATGGCCGTCAGTTTCGGCGTTTTGGGTGGCTGGGCGAAGAGGTAATTGGCATCATAAATCTGTTGCACGGTTTTTTTCTTACGGATGGCGTCCTGCAATTGATCTTTGGGTGTAGGCCCTTCGGCGAAAAACAGGGAGAAGGAGAATCGCTGGAAAGTTTTTGCCGGGTGATAGATGGGCCCGGAATGGAACCAGACGCCGAGATTGGAGGCGAAATAATACTCATCGGCACCAAAGCCGATCGATTTCATGCACCACTGCAGCACCAATTCATCGTCGTCGTGGTTGCTGCGTTCGCTGTAATTGCCATACCAGAAACCGGTCAGGCCGACCTGGTCTCCTTCATCCAAGTCGGTTTTATCGAAATTGGGCTCGCCCAAGGTGGGGATGCCATCTCCCTCGCCAAAATCAGAGCCGGTATAGGCTTCGTCAAAGGGGCCGATGCCGTCGGCGCCTAAATCGTCATTGAGCGGTTCCCCAGGATCCCAGCGTCCATTACCGTTCTTATCTTCGAAAGGCTGCCAGTCGCCATCGTTATCGATGCCATCATCACGACGTTCGTCGATCATGCCGTCTTCGTCGTTATCGATGCCATCGTAGCCGCGGTCCGGACTCTCCAGATAGCCATAGCCAATGGCTGGCACCGGACTATAGGCGCCTGGGTAGCCGGTATTATCAAAATCATAACAATAGGTGATATCCAGTTTGGTGTTATAGCCCGCCACATCTTCGTCCTCACCGCCAATCTTGAAATCGGCAAAAAGAGCGAAATAAACCGAATCATAGGTAGTGGTGCCTTCGTTTTCGACCTCATAGAGCCAAAAGTTGTGGCTCTCGGTCAGAACGTTGTTCCATTGCAACGAGCGGATGTAAATCTGCGTACCCAAACCGTTGCGTTGGGGATCGTTGGCATCCGGATAGTATTCGAATTCTTCATCCGGATCATCATCGATGACGTAATACGTCTCCAGGTCGGCATTCTTCACCCCTTTGCCAAAATAGCCATTCCATGCCTTGGGCCAGCCGGGATCGTAGGTATCGTTCATCTTATCCGGCCAGCGATCCGGCCAGGTATAAGGATCATCGCTCATGGCTACTTCTAACTGATTGGGGTTATAAAAACCGGCCAGGGGTTCATAAATGTACTTAGTCTTGCCATCAGGCGAAATATCCGACGGCACATTGCCATATGCAGTTTCGCAACAGGCATGAACCACGCCATGCACATCACGGATCCGACTGACGATAATCGGTGCAATGCCATCCATCTGAATATGCCCACTGCCAATGGGATATTCGATCACATAACCCATGACGCTGTGACATTTGCCCGTGTTACTAAAAGGCACGCGGCAGAGGTTGCCATCCATGACACCATATTTTCGGTTCGACCAATGCCCATCTTGCGGCCTTTGCGCCCATAGCCCACTGATGGGCATCAGCATCAAAACACAAAGACCGATAACCACTCGTCGCCATTTCATCACAGGGAGTCTCCCTTTAACACACACGCTAAAATCCTACTTTCATGCCCACATGAACCTGTCGTGGCGCACTGAAATAGTTAGGACGAAGATAATAATCTCGCACCGTGTTCACACATCGCACCATGTCGTCGGTATAAAAATGCTCTTTGATGGTATAACCAGCAGTGCCCGTGTCTTTATATACTTCTATTTCATTGGCAATATCAAACACATTGTAAAGGTAAGAGAAAAACGTCACTTTGCTGCCAAGAATCTTTTGGGTATAGGAGAGATAAAGATCAAAGTTAACATACGCCGGTTTGCGCTCGGTGTTCTCTTTACTGGGGTAATAGCCCTCCAACTCGGGCGTGTAGGGGAAGCCAGTGCCGAAACGGCCAACCAAACCGATGTTCCATATATCCTTATTATGCACGGTGGCTGTCAGGTTCAGGCTGTGGGTGCGATCCCAATCCAAAAAGATGAGCTGTTTGGTGATTTCTTTAGGAGGAGTGGTGCTGCTCTTCAGATAAACATCGCGCGGATCAGAAGCATTACCTTCGGCGATTTGCAGCGTATAATCGACCGCAGTGTTCAGGTAAGCGCTGCGCTGCTCCACCGACATAATCAGACCAAAAACCTGTCCATAATCGCGATTCACGTACCGAGCGTATTTATCAAAAGTAGGCAACAGGGTATACACCTCCATGCCCAGCAGGTTGCGGATGTCTTTATAATAGACCGTCATATCGACGCTGATATTGGGGGTGACCGCATATTGAATGCCGATTTCGTAGGTGGCGGTCTTTTGCGGTTCTAAATTGGTGTTGCCGATTTCGGTAAAAGAACCCATGGGAATCTTGAACAATGGATTCAGATAAAGATAAGCAAAGGGGGGAATCTGGAAGAACAAGCCATACGACAGATGCAACACGCTATTTTCCGTGACTGGCAAGGCAATGCCGAAACGCGGACTCCATTGACTCTTGTTTTTTGCCGGCACCTTTTGACTGCTATCCGGACGCATTAAATCCACCGGATAGACGCCATCGGGTTTGAACCAATCGTATCGCAGGCCAATGTTCATGATGAAATAAGACCACTCGATGCGATCCTGCACAAAGGCGCTAAATTCGATCGGCTTTTTACGAAATTCATTATAGAGGGGGCTCTCTTTCTCTACTGGTTGCGGCTTCCAGTCCGTCTGCCGATCCACCCGCACCTGAAAATCGTGCACATACAGATCATGCATCCTCGTCTCCACCCCCATCTTGATTTGATTGTAGCGGTCGATCTGATAAGTGAGATCAGCCTTGGCAATGGAGGTGGCATTTTCGCGGAAAGAATGCCCCAGATCGGTTCCCGCCATATAGAACGAGGGCCCGCTGCCAATAGAAAAACGCGTCGTTGGCATGTAGCGAAGATCATAAGGGCTCTCGTAAAGATAACTCTGATATCGCTTTTTAAGATTGGCCCATTTAACGTTGATGAACCCGCTGGTGTTGATGACATAATCATAATGCACCATGTGCGAAAAACTGCGACTATAATAGGTGGGCAGGCCTTCTGGATTGTATTTGTATTTATGATTATAGCCTTTGGAGCGACTATTTTCATGCACGAATTCATAGGTAATCTTGTGATCGCGGAACGGTTTGGCAATCAATTTTTCATGCACATTGATCATCCACTGCCATTGCATGGGAACGATGCGTCCATCACCCGAAGCCTGAATGCGCCAGTTTTCTTTATCGGCCGGCATATAGGAAGAATCGCTGGGCTGAAAAATACGCCGCCCATAAAGATAACCGCTATTATAATCGTGACGAAAGGAACTAAAGAACAACAGGCGATCTTTATAGAGCGCCCCACTGATGTTGCCTTCGATATTGTAGACATCATTGAAACGATATAAATCGAAATAGGACTTTTCTTCTTGATAAAAGTCTTCTCGGCGTATGCCTTCACCTCTCTTGGCGACGAATAGCATCTTGCGGTTACTGAGGTAACCCCCACTATAAGCCGAGATTTGTCCATGCCATTGATGGGAAGGTTCTTTGGAGACGATGTTCACCACCCCCGACATGGCTTGGCCATATTCGGCATTGAACGTGCCGCTGATCACCTCCACTTGCTCAACGGAGTTGTTCTGTAGGCTGATCATCTGCTGGCCCGTATAGACATCATTAACCGCCAGACCATCGATGAGATAAGCTACTTCACCCAATCGCCCGCCGCGGAAATGGCCGTTGATCACGCCTGCCTGTAGCTCCACCACCTGTGACACCGTCTGGATCGGTAATAATTCAATCTGTTCGCTGGAAACTCGCGCCGCACTGGAGGTGAGGTCTTTTTGAATCAACGGCACTTCTGCCACCACCGTCACCTCATCGCCTACCAGCACCGTAGGATTTAAAGAGACGGATAATTGCGTGGTGGCATCCACATTGACACGAACGTGTTCGATCTTTTTCTTCGAATAGCCGACTATGGTGAACAGGAGGTTATAGCTGCCAGGAGGGATATTGATGATAAAATAGTGGCCATCAGCGGCAGAAACGGTTCCCAGATTAGTCCCCTCCAGCCTCACATTAACGCCTGGCAAAGGTTCGCGAGTGGACTCATCGATGATTTTGCCTGCTATCTTGCCGGTGGTACCGGCAACAAGCACGAAAGGCCATGACAAAATAAAAATACCAAGCAGCCCGTATCTATACATGACTCTCTCCGCTCTGGAGGTTTTCATAATTGCACCCGTGCGAGCACCGGGAAATGGTCGCTGGGGTAACGATAATTGATATGGTGATAGATAATTTCCGTTTCCTTTATTGCAAATTCAGGTGTCACTAAAATCCAATCGATGCGTTGCTTGCCCGCGCCGGTAAAACCGTGGGCGGTGCCGGCGTTCTCCTCTGGCTTACGCAGGGCCTGCCAGCAATCGATGAACCTTCCGCGTAAATCTTCCGGCCCTTGTTCGCCGCAAAAAAGTGCATGTGTCCACGATGTTGGCGGCAGATTGAAATCGCCCATGATCACGGTGGGCAGATCGCCAGCAATCTCACGCCATTTGCGCATCATCAATCGCGAGGTATTCTCGACATACGGTTCATCCCAATGGTAATGGGTATTCATGACGACGAATTTTTTGTCGTCCTGCTTGCGGCGAAACAATCCCCAAGTGGTGACGCGCGGCAAGCCGTTGCCCCAGGTGATGCTGCCGGCGCTGTCAGGATAATCGCTGTGCCAGAAGGTATTCTCCGCCAGCAATTCGAATCGGTTCGCATCATAAAAGATCACGCACGATTCTCCACTGCCGCTCTCATGGGGACGGCTGGAAATCTCGATGCCATGGTAACGACCTTTACCAAACCACTGCCACTCGGGGAATTGTTTTTGGATGGCCTCTACTTGCATCGGTAGGGCTTCCTGCAAACCCAATATCTGCGGCTGGTAGCGATGCAATACTTGCATCAATATCGGCTGCCGTAGTTCCCAGCGATTTTCACCATCAGCCGCGGTGCCATAGCGGATGTTAAAAGTCATCAGGCACAACTCTTTTTGCGAAGAGCAACTAAAAGCCAACACGAACAACAAAAAAGGCAGGAAAATACTTTTGCTTAATCTCAATTTCATGACATTCATCTCTATATAGATGCCAGTATTTAATAGAAAATAGGTTAGTACAATGATCACCTAATAAAATCGATATTAATTTTAGGTAAATTTTAGCTCTTATTTTTCAACACGATTTTCATGGCTTGTTTGGGCAAGGGTTGTAGGGTCTGTAAATCCAAACCCAGGCTGCGAAAAGCACCAACCCCCTCCTCCAGTGGAATGACCTTGGTAAAAAACGGCTGCATATACAGCTTTCCGGACTGCAGGAGTTTAATAGCCGGTAGCATCGTATTTTGTCCGATATAGGTGCCTAAAATCTTGATGGCATATCGGGTGATGTAATAGGGTTTGAGGGTCGCCTCTACGCTGTCGTCCATGCCAAACGCGAGTATTTTGCCACCGGGTCGGACGTATTTCATGGCATTTTGCAATTGCGTGCCAACTGCGTCGATGACGATGTCGGCTTTTTTACCATGGGTCCATTTGTTGATTTCTGCCTCCAAGTCGCATTGGAGTGGGTTGAGGACGGGTACCTGTAATTTCTTTGCCACTCCGAGACGAAAATCATCGATCTCGGTGACGATGGTTCGGGCAGCGATATCGCGCGCCAACAGCGTAAACAAGTAGCCGATCGGACCACATCCCAGAATCACCACTGTATCATAGGGTTGCATCTGTACCGTGTTCATCCCGTTGAGCACGGTGGCTAATGTCTCCACTTGGGTGCCGAGGATGTCGTCGATCTCATCGGGCAAGGGGAAACAGACATCCTCGGGGGCCAGGCAATACTCGGCATAACCGCCATTTTGGAAAATGCCCAGGGTACGATTCTTTAATTCGACGCATTGGCTGCTGAAACCACTGCGGCAAAATTCACACAAACCACAACGGGGATTATTATCCAGCGCCACACGATCTCCAACTTTAACACTGGTGACCCGCGAACCGACCTCTTCAACGACGCCACAGAATTCGTGCCCCAATACCGTATTTCTCTTGTAGGCGTGCTTGCCTTGCAAGATTTTTACGTCCGAACCGCAAATACCGCATGCCGCCACTCGAATAAGCACTTCATGTGCTTGCTTAATCTCGGGCTTGGGGATATCCTCCAGTTCGATGCGGCCTACATCCTTGAACATCAGAGCTTTCATATGAGTGGAATCCCTTTCGCGTTAAATATGTTTTGAACCCACAACTAAAAATCTTTGACTCGTTTCAACTTTCGTTCATGCAAGGCCGCTGTGGCGGCTACGGCCACCTGTAAGGCGGCAATACCGTCGTCTGCGGTTAACATCGGTGGCCGACCTTCGATGATGTTATCCACATAGTCGGTCAACTGCTTGACATAGGCTTCGCCAAATCGTTCAGGAAAATATGCAACGGTATCATGGCTCACGCCCTCCTTGGTCATCAGAAAGATAGGCGTCTCTTGCAAATAACCGGCCTTGATGGCGCCATCGGTGCCCAGAACCTCGGCGCGAATATCATAGCCATAGACGCCGTTGCGGCTGATATCGATCTCGCCGATGGCGCGATTCTCATAACTGAATACCATGACGACGTTGTCGGTATCATGGATGGTTTCGATCTCCGGAAAAGCGAGCACCGCACCGATGGCAAACACGCTTTCGATTTCGCCCAGATACCAACGTGCCAGATCGATATCATGAATAGCCATGTCGATGATCTGGCCACCACTATTGACTGGCTTGAGGTATTCCAGAGAAGGGGGATAAGGATCGCGGGAGGAGCCTCGGTACATGACCGGCTTGCCAATAACGCCTTCTTCCAATTTCCTTTTAGCCGCGGCAAACCCTTTATCAAACCGCCGCTGAAATCCCTGCTGATAAAAAATGCCCCGTCGTTCGATTTCTTGCTTCATCGCCCGTGCATCGGCCAGATCGAGCGTCATCGGTTTTTCACAGAAAATCGATTTCCCTTCTCGCGCCGCATCGATGACGATCTCTTTGTGATTGACCGTCGTGGCAGTCACCACTACGGCATCCACCTCTTTACACGCGTTCAGATCATGATGATTATCGAACCAGTAAGGCAAGTCCAATCGCTCGGCACCTTTCTGCGCTCGCTCAGGGATGATATCCGCCAGCGCCACCAAATTGGCGCGCGGCACACGATAACGGAGATACTCCGCATACATGCTGCCCAGACGACCGATCCCAATAAGACCTACATTCAATTTTTTCTTCATGAGGCACTCCCACAAAAGATAAAGAACAAGTCAATGGAATGTTCTTCAAAAAATAGCGCCGAAAACCGTTCAGAAATGGCCAAACAATAATAAGACGCTTAATGACAAGATACGCCTTTTTTCCCGAACAATCATTCATCCATCCCCCATACCATAACTTTTCCATGAGTCCATTCCGAAAATCAGGTACTACTCTTATGAGGGAAAGGGAGCACCGATTTACGTACCACCACTTTTGATCGCAGCACAATATTTTTGGTTTCGAATGATTTTCCTTCGATGCGCTGCAATAAAAGCTTCATCGCCTCCTGTCCCATCTCATAAATGGGCTGATGGACGGTGGTTAATTCCAATGGATGGGAGTTATGAAAGAGCAAATCATCATAACCGACGATGGAAATATCTTCGGGTATTCTTATTCCCATTTCATCGGCCACTGTATAGATAATGTAGGCGATGCGGTCGTGGCCGGCGACGATGGCGGAAAATTTCTCCCGCTGCGAGAGGATGAACTTTGCATATTGTAGATAGTGCTTTTCAATAAACCGCTCCTCATTGGTGATGATCAACGAGGGATCGATGGGAATGTTGTGATCGGCCAGTGCTTTTTTATATCCCTCCAAGCGCTCCACTTCGCTGCTGACGCGGGTGCTGAGGGTAATGGCGATGCGCCTGTGTCCTTGGGAAATCAACAATTTGGTCAATTCATAGGCACCGTGAAAATTGTCGGTAGTGACCGAGTCCACCTCATAATTAGGGATTTTGCGATCTACAGTGACCACGGGGATGGAGCGCCGACGAAATCGTTCGACCAATTGAATATTGCGCTCGTCCGAAGAGGCGGTCGGCATGAAAATAATCCCTTTGGCTCCATGATCGAGGAGACGATTGGCATGAAATTCGGCGCGACTGTATAAATCGTCGGTGTTGCAGAGGATGATGCTATAGTTATTTTTCGCAGCTTCATCACCGGCGCCGCGGAGAAACTCCGGGGCATAACCACTACGAATATCATGTACCAAAATGCCGATGATATTTAGCTTGCCTGAGCTGCTGGGCGGTACAGTGACGAATGTGCCCAGTCGCCGCTTGCGCACCAAATACCCCTGCACCACCAAGTTCTGGATCGCCTGACGAATGGTGCTGCGCGCCAATCCCGTCATCCTCATGAATTCATCTTCGGTCGGAATCTTGTCGTCGGGCTTGTAAATGCCCTGTTCAATCTGATCGACCAACCAGGTCTGAAATTGAAAATACTGTGGGATGGGTATGTTTTTATTGATCATCATAATAGAGCCCCTCGTTAAATCGTACATTTATACAATTATTCAATTGTATGTACAATTGTATAAATAAAAAAGGAGATTGTCAAGTATTTTTTATTAATATTGTAAAAAAAACCGAGGGAGGGTATAAAAATTAAATTAGGGGCTGAGCACGCTCGCACCACTCGCCACCGATTCGTCTAAAAACGGACGTTTTCCGATAAACCGTAGGACGTTAAGTAACGATTTTTGCTAAGGATATGATCGAAAACCAAAAAAAGAACCTAAAAACCTTATTGTACATGGTTTGAGACAGTGAAATAGTGCACCAACTCCGATTCTCTGTTAAGCCTTATATTAAGCTCAATCGAATTTATCGATTGGGTGGGATTTTAGAACCTGTCGCGCCTTTTACAGAATTCAGGTGCAAATTTTTGCTCAAAATCCCCAATCCGGATCCACAATGGGAAACGCCAACCGTCGACTGCCGAGTTTATAGATTTGCACCGAGGCCCAGCGCGACTTGGCGAACTCGATAGTGCGGATGGTATCCAACACCGCCGTCGCAATGGTCACACCATATCGAGAACGTAATTTTTGCGATTCTTGTTGCAACAGCGACCATTGTCGTTGCTTGAGAGCAAAGGCGGTGGCTTGTTGGCGATGTTCCTCGAATAGTGGTTGGTCGTCTTTTCGCAACTTGAAGCGATCGCGATACATCTCAAAATACTGCTGGGCTTTTTGTTCGGAAATCGAGACCGTATCACACAGTTGCCGAAGATATTCTTGATAAACCCATTTATCCGTCCACCGCCGAAGCTCATTTTTCACTTCGGGTCGTTTATGTACCCTCGCTTTATAACCCATTTGCAACAAAAAATGGTCGCGCACGCTGCGGGCAATCTGATCGTTCAGCTGTACCTGAAAGGTGTACAAATCATCGTCCTTTTGCAGACGGATGGCATTGGGTTTCAGTTTCGTCAAAAAATCGGCCACACTCCAGGAACCACCCTTAAAAGTGACCAATGTTTGGGTCAAGTATTGACGCAATTCCGTGATATAGGGACGGTCGTCGTCGATATTGGCAAGGGCGCTCTGCAAACTTTCACCTGGCTTTTTGTGCAAATACCATTCATAAAGGCATTTCGACAGCGGCACAAAGACGCGGCCTTTTGTGGTCACGTTTTTGAGTGTCATGAGATCGGCGATGAATTTCGTCGCAAGGTCATCCTCCTTGCGCGCGCGTAAAATCTTGCGGAAAGTTTCGCGGCGGCTCTCATAATCGTAATCGGTCAGCGCCTGGCGACGGATATCGACAATTTGAAAGATGAAATAACTGCCGTTGAGCTCAACGACATCAGAGATTTCTCCTACGGGCAAATTTTCGATGGCCGACAATAATTCGTCCGATACGTCGAGCCAGGTAATATAATCGGTCTCGAAATCACTTGGTTTCAAAGAGACCTCGGGATTGTTGGAGAGTATTTTTTCCACCGTCGCCGCATAACCATGCTGCCTCATGTGCGCGCAAACGCTCTCGGCAAACTCCCTGTTGGGTTCCGCCCAATAGCGCAACTTCCAGCTCACTTTTGATTTATTGATGGCATCGGTGATCTCTTGATCGGAGACCGTCGCTTTATTTTGCACCTGATCCTTTATAACCTGTTCGATGATCAACTCGTCTCGCAAGGATTCCACCTGTCGTTGCACGCGATCACTCTGATCGAGCCGTAATTCATAACCGCGCAGCGACAGGACTTTTTCATCGATCATTCTTTCGAGATAGGCCAATTTTCGATTTTCACCGGTTTTAAGATGGGCGAATCCGAATTCATAATTGAGACGAAAATCGCCCACGGTGATTTTTTGCCCCCCTACTTGAGCCAGCACGATATTCTCACCATCAAGCGGTTTTTTCTTTTCACACGAACCACTGATCAATGAAAAAAGAAAAAGAACTAGAATGCACCAGCGGTATCTCTTCTTCAATTTCTTTTCACTCGTCATTTCGTTGCCTTCTCTCTGAGTGTTAATATTTTTATAAATGTACACAGTTTTAAACAATTTTTCAAGCAAATAGGTAAAACCTTTCCGAACCATAACCATCGGCATGATAAAAATGGGCAAAGTTATATCATCGAGACAATCAAAGTTTTGAGTGGTCAAGCGGAATGATCCGGATTCTGAGCAAGTATTGCCCAAAGCTCCATTAGCTTAAAAATGACAAAAGAGGTACACCCTATGCTCAGAGTAAAAAGATCTAAGTCGGATACATCAAAAGTAGGGAATTAAACATCCTTGATTAACATTTTCCCCGGATCCGAAGCAATGGTGGTCGGTAGAATCTCGGTTGCTTCGGGCTATAATCCTCGGATGATTCCTCAGGTTCGCCCCCTCACTGCGCATTCAAAGGGCGGGAGGACTGACGGATGATGAATTCGGTTTCCAGTACCACGCGTTCTGGAGGTAAGGCGGTAGAGGATTCGATATTTCGGATCAAGATTTCTGCCGCTTTACGACCGATCTCCTCCTGGGGTGCGCGTATAGTGGTCAGGGGTACAGGGTAAATACTGGCGTAAAAGATATCATCATTGCCAATAATAGAAATATCCCCGGGTACATCTATTTTCAATTCTTTCAGAGCCGTCATCACTGCCAATGCTTGCTGGTCATTGAAACAGACGATGGCAGTGGGATAGTCTTCGCGTCGCTTGTGTTTGAAATAGGCCAAGGTATTGCCATAACTTTCCTGGTGCCGTGAGCCGATCGAGACGATCATCTCGGGCCGGAAAATCAGGGGGCTCTCGCTAAAAGCATCGCGGAACCCTTCGATACGCTCTTGGGTATGCGATGATTGTGGTGGCCCGGCAAAATGGACGATCTTGGTATGACCGTTGTCGATTAGATACTTGACCGCTTTTTTTATGGCTTTTAGATTATCGATGGCCACCACATTGGCCTGGATACCCTTGACATCCTCCAAAAGCACAAATGGATAATTGATCATCTTCAGTTTGAACAGATGCTCGATCTCAGCCGTGCCCTCAACAATGGGGGCGATGATGGCCCCTTTAATGTCCTTGGTAGAAAAAAGATGGGTAAACCGCTTTTCCCGCTCATGATCATTCTCTGAGCTGGTGATGACAATGGAATAACCCTTGCTATAGGCATATTCTTCAGCCCCCCTGGCAATGGCCGTGTAAAATGGATAATTCAGATCTTTAATGATGATGCCAATGGTTTTGTCGGGCGAACCATTCTTTAAATTGCGTGCCATGCCGCGCGGACGAAAATTCAGTTCTTTCATCACCGCCAAAACATGATCCCGCGTAGCAGCCTTGACGGTTTTTTTACCATTGATGACCGCGGATACCGTTCCCTTGGAAACACCAGCAACTCGGGCCACATCTTCTATGGTCACATTTTTCATCTCTTGCTCCAACGACTTTCTAACGTTTTGAAACGTTTTAATAATTTTTATATTTAATTTAGTTTTTTATTATACCAAAATCAATAAAAAATATTCAAAATCGATTGTTTTCCTAAGATAATATCTTCATCAATCAAACGACAGGGTTTTCCAACTCGTACAAATGCGTTTCACCTCTTAGTGGTGAATGATATCCCTAATGATTTTTCCCTTGACTTTTTTGGCCATCTTGGTTATATTCGAACCGATTCAATCTATTTTTAATCTGTTTAATCGATTATTTAATATCAACGCAATCAAGTTATGAAGCGAATATCGACTCCTTTACTCCTGGGGGCGACCTTGTGGTTGATGGTTTTCATTCACTTAACCTGTCAATCCAAGTTCAACTCCATCCCACAAGGTGCTTTTTTCACCCATGACTATCCCAATCTATTCACATCTCTTCTGGGTAAAACATCCCAACAAGTCGATGCAAAAATTGATAGCGCGTTTCGACAGTTATTCTATGGTGATGATCACTCTCAGCGCCTCTACTACCCGGTCGCACCTGATATGGCCTACATCGAGGACATTCTTCACAGCGACGTTCGCAGCGAAGGCATGTCCTATGGCATGATGATCGCCGTTCAATTGAATAAAAAGGAGGAATTCGACCGCCTATGGAAGTGGGCAAAAACCTACATGCAACACCAAGAGTGCCCCTGGCAGGGATATTTTGCCTGGCATTGTAAGACAGATGGTCGTAAACTGGACCTGAACGCTGCCTCCGATGGAGAAGAATGGTTGATCATGGCGCTAATGTTCGCATCGGCACGCTGGGGAGAGGGCGATGGCATCTATGCTTATCGCTCCGAAGCTCAGGCCATCCTCGATGCCATGTTGAGCAAAACCATACAATCCGATGACCCAAATGTGGTCACCAATATGTTCAACCTCGAGAAAAAGCAGGTGGTATTCGTCCCTGCCGGCCAAGGGGACGATTTCACTGACCCCTCTTATCATCTGCCACACTTTTATGAACTGTGGGGTAGATGGGCGTATAAAAACCAATCGTTCTGGATCGAAGCTGCCGATAGCAGCAGAGCGTTCCTAAAAAAATCCGTTCACCCCGAAACCGGCCTCTCCCCCGATTATGCCGATTTCGACGGCCGTCCTATCGATCCCAGCCGAAGCGACGGCCATCATGATTTTCGCTACGACGCTTGGCGGACAGCCATGAATATCGCTATGGATTATGTCTGGTTCGCCAAAGACTACTGGGCGGTGGAGCAATCCAATCGCCTTCTCGATTTCTTTTATCGCCAAGGAGTCGAAACCTATGGTAATCTATTTACCTTGGATGGCCGACCTTTAGGTTTTGACCATAGCACGGGATTGGTAGCCATGAACGCCGTAGCTTGCCTGGCAGCTACTCATCCACATCGCCAGGAATTCGTCGCCCAGCTCTGGAATGCCCAAATACCTTCTGGCCTATATCGCTATTATGATGGATTGTTGTATTTGTTAGCCTTACTACAAGTAGGCGGTCAATTTCGCATTTATCATCCAACATCAGATGCTCTTATAGCAAGATAAATAAAAGCACCTATCAGCGATGAGTCCCGGCTGCCATATTTGTTTTCTGCCGCTTATCTGAAAATATGGAGGTCGCATCACATAAGTTTTAGCGAGAGCATCAGTCTTATGAATATATGTAAACCAAGAGGAAATATGAGATGGGACGAAAAGCTTTCCATACCAGATGGGTGGTTTCAAAGATAGCTTTTGCCAGTGGTTGGTACAATAGATTTTTACTTAAAGCTATCATCGTCTTGCTTATGGTTTTGCTGAATCCAACCTTAGCCCTCTACGCATCCTACACAACCACCGAGCGAATACAAGGGGGGTTCACCCTATGTGAGGATGGCCATGTTCCCCCCATTTATGCCTCCTCTGGGGATCATGCCGGTGTTCTTCGCGTCCTCCAGCATATACAGACCGATTTTGAAAAGGTTACTTCAGTCAAGCCATTATTATGGATAGATAGGTCGCCATCAGAGTCTGAGGTGATCTTGGTGGGTACCATAGGCAAACACGCCCTCATCGAAAAACTGGTGAACGACAGAAAGCTTCGCATCGATGACCTTATCGGCCGCTGGGAGGTTTTTGTAATTCAAGTGATAGAAAAGCCTTTTCCGGGGGTTGATCGCGCGTTGGTGATCGTCGGCAGCGACAAACGCGGCACCATTTATGGCCTATTTGATTTAGCGAAGAACATGGGAGTGTCGCCGTGGTATTGGTGGGCGGATGTGCCGGTGCAACCGCAATCACGACTTTATGTACGACCTGGCCGTTTTACCGAAGGCGAGCCGGCGGTTAAGTATCGTGGCATCTTTATCAACGACGAAGCACCCGCCCTCTCTGGCTGGGCTTTTGAAAAATTCGGTGGCTTTAATCACAAGTTCTATGACAAAGTATTCGAATTGATTTTACGCCTCAAAGGCAACTTTCTCTGGCCAGCCATGTGGGGAAGGGCATTTTACACCGACGATCCCATCAATCCCCAATTAGCCGACGAATATGGGGTGGTCATCGGCACCTCCCATCACGAACCGATGATGCGTGCTCATGCCGAGTGGGCCGCCTATGGCACCGGTCCTTGGAATTACGAAAAAAACCGGGATGTGCTGCGCGCTTTCTGGCGGCGCGGCATCGAACGCATGGGCCAATACGAAAGCATCGTCACCATCGGCATGCGCGGCGATGGTGACGAACCTATGACCGAAGAAGCCAATATCGCTCTGCTGCAACGCATCGTCCAAGATCAACGACAAATCATCACCGAAGTCACCGGTAAAGACGCGAGCGAAATTCCCCAAGTATGGGCGCTCTATAAAGAAGTCCAGGAGTACTATGACAAGGGCATGCGCGTGCCAGACGATGTCACCCTTTTGCTCTGCGATGACAACTGGGGTAACATTCGCAAATTACCTAGACCCGATCAACCCCCGCATCGTGGTGGCTATGGCATCTATTATCATTATGATTACGTGGGCGGGCCGAGAAATTATAAATGGCTCAACACCAATCAGATTTCCCGCGTATGGGAGCAGATGCATCTGGCCTACGAAATGGGCGCCAAGAAAATTTGGATCGTCAATGTCGGCGACATCAAACCCATGGAATTTCCAATCGAATTCTTCCTCGATTATGCATGGGCTCCTGATCGCTGGCCAGCCGAGCGAATCCCCGAGTACACTTATCTTTGGGCAAAAAATCAGTATGGCTCGCAATATGCCCAGGAAATCGCGACATTGCTCAGAGAATATACCCGTTTTAACAGTCGTCGCAAACCCGAATTATTGTCACCTGACACTTATAGCTTATTCCACTTTCGCGAAGCGGAGCGGATCGTCGAAGAATACAATCAATTGGCTGATCTGGCACAAAGAATCAATCAATCGTTGCCAGCCAACTACCGAGACGCCTTTTATCAATTGGTCTTATACCCTGTATTGGCCTGTGCCAACCTGAATGACCTTTATGTGACGGTCGGAAAAAATCGTCTGTATGCTCAACAAGGCCGAGCGGCAACCAATAGACTGGCGCAGCGAGCCAGAGAGTTATTCGCCAGAGATGAAGAACTGAGTCGATATTACCACCAGGAAATATCTGGTGGTAAATGGAACCATATGATGTCTCAGACCCATATCGGCTACACTACTTGGCAACAGCCGGAAATTCAGATCATGCCAGAGGTGCGCTCGATTTCTCTGCCACTAGCAGGGCAGATGGGTGTGGCGGTCGAAGGGTCAACGGCATGGTGGCCGGAAGAAAAGAGCCCGGCCTATTTGCCCGTTTTCGACGTTTTTAACCAACAAGCATATTATATCGAGATTTTCAATCGCGGCCAAAAGTCTTTCCATTTTTCCATCCACACCCCCAACACATGGATAAAAGTTGAACCAGCCGCGGGGGAAATAACCGATGAAAAGCGTGTGTGGGTGAGTATCAATTGGGGGCAGGTACCCTCTGGTAAACATGAGGTACCCCTCACCATCAACGGTCCTGGCAAAACTCGTGTGCTTGTAAAAGTCACAATCCACAAGCCACCTTCGCCCCTACCGGAGGAAGTGCATTATTTTGTCGAAGCCAATGGTTACGTTTCAATAGAAGCCGAGCATGTCAGTCGAGTAATCAACAAGGACCCGGTTTATTGGCAATGCATCCCGGAGTTGGGTCGTACCCTTTCGGCGATGACGCTCTTCCCGGCGACCTCTCCCCCGCAATCGCCCCAAGAAAATGGGCCTCGGCTGGAATATGACCTGTATCTTTTCAGTCAAGGGGAAGTGACGGTCAAAGCCTATCTTTCGCCGACGCTGAATTTCCACGATCATCAAGGTCTGCGTTACGCCATTTCATTCGATGACCAACCGCCACAAATCGTCAACATGCATGAGGGACGCACGTTTCAGGATTGGGAAGAATCGGTGCGCAACAACATCACTGTCACTCTTTCTCGCCACCGCATCGATAAGCCCGGTTTACATGTGCTGAAATTCTGGGGCGTGGATACGGGTGTGGTATTGCAAAAGATCGTGGTTGAAACCGCCGCGGTACCCTATAGTTATTTAGGACCGCCAGAGAGTTTTCGCGGCATTCGAAAATAATCATCCTCGGCAGGGGTTTTTCATGTACGATATCTTTTAGATAAAGAACAAAGCGATCATACATTCAATATCAAAAGTTGAATTAGCTCTGTCAATAGAATCAAAAAACTTGATTGGGAGAACCTCACGACATGGCTAAATTAGCTGTAAACACCCTACTGAATGTCATTCTTGTTACTTGGGTGGCATCGGCGCAGACGAACGAGGCGCTGGATTGGGTTGATTATGCATCGGTTGAATATTCCATCCTTCCCAACATCACTTATGCCATTGCTAATGGCATCGACCTAAAACTGGATCTCTATTTGCCAAATAAACGGGTTGCGCCGTTACCAACCGTGATGTTGTTCCATGGCGGTGGTTGGGTGGAAGGACAAAAAGAGCGCAATGTGCTACAATTATTGCCCTATTTATCGATGGGGTGGGCGGCCGTCAATGTGGAGTATCGACTCGGCCGTCAGAGTCCCGCGCCGGCAGCGGTAGAAGACTGTCGCTGCGCGCTGCGGTGGGTTTATTCTCATGCAAAGGACTATGGTTTCGATCCTGACCGAATCGTGTTGACCGGAGGGTCGGCTGGTGGGCATCTGGCACTTATCACTGGCCTGTTACCCCCTGGTTCACGGTTCGATCGTAGCTGCCGCACCGATGAGAGCGTACGTTGGCGTCAAGCCACCGAGCCGGAAATCAAGCCTGCAGCCATCGTCAGTTGGTATGGGATTACCGATGTAGCAAATCTACTCGAAGGCCCCCACGCCAAACATTATGCCATCGAATGGTTTGGCAGCATGGAAAATCGCTTGCAGCTGGCGCAACAACTTTCGCCGATCAATTACGTACGTCCTGGCCTCCCGGCCATCATCTCCATCCATGGCGATCAAGACGATATTGCACCTTATGCCGATGTCGTTGCTTTACATAAGGCTTTAGATAAAGCCAATGTGCCTAACCAATTGATCACCATACGGGGGGCCAAACATGCCGGCTATAGTCGCCAAGACATGATCAACAGCTACGCAGCCATCCGAACCTTTCTAAGAAAATATAATATCATCAGGGACGATGCGGATAGCCATTAAAACTTTCTATTTTTGGCCCCCCCTTTAATAAAAGGTGTGCCATAGTTCAGCCTGATCAACTACTTCATCGAACGGATTAATTTAACGAGTAAAGGAAATATATCCATGACAGATCAACAATGGAATCAGCTTTTGGAAATCATAAAAGGTAAAAGCATCAAACCTCTGCCCGTAGGGTTTATCATCGACAGCCCTTGGTTGCCGAACTGGCATGGTATTCGAATCATCGATTACTTTACCAATGATGAGCTATGGCTTCAAGCCAACTTGCACGCCATAAAAGCATTTCCTGAGGTGATGTTTTTGCCTGGCTTTTGGTCGGAATATGGTATGTGTACCGAACCATCAGCCTTTGGGGCGCGCTGTACGTTCCCGGCCAACGAGTTTCCCCATGCCCATAAAATTTTGCGATCGGCCGATGATATCGAGCTATTGCCGATGCCCAATCCACAAACCGATGGACTATTACCATTGGTATTGAACCGGCTCAGATTGGCCCAACCACACCTCGAAGCAGCCGGCCATCGAATTCGTTTTGCTGTGGCTCGTGGCCCCCTGAACATCGCCAGCTATTTGATAGGTATGACCGAATTGATGACGATCATGATGATGCAGCCCGAGAGAACAGATGCCTTGATCACCAAAATCACCACCTTTCTCAAAGATTGGTTGCTGTTACAGATGGAGACCTTTCCCACTATCGATGGCATCTTTCTCCTCGACGACATCATTGGCTTTATCGGCGAGCCTGAATTTCAACGGTTCGCCCTGCCTTATTTCAAAGAATTATTTAGCTTACCGGTGACAGTAAAATTTTTACATAACGACGCACCCTGTGTGGTGTCGGCGCCTTTTCTCCCCGGAATGGGCGTGAACCTTTTCAATATGGGATTTGACGTCTCGTTGGCAGAATTGAAAACCTGGACTGAAAATTCCGTGACCCTGCTCGGTAATCTACCCCCCCGCGATGTATTAGCATCGGCAGATGCATTAACTGTCAAGCAAAAAACCATACAGATGATCGAAGCTTTGCCGGAGAAAACAAAAATCATCTTTTCATGTGGCGGTGGCATGCCCCCAGGGGTGAGCAGCGAAAACATCAAAGCCTTTATTGAGGCAGTTCAGAGCTTTCAGTGAGTGATGGACAAACTTCCCTTACGAAAGGGTATAAACTTTCACGTAAGGGACGTACGCTACAACCTTGCGAGCGAGGGAATAAACCTCTTCCCCGCCGATTTTTATAATGATGGATAAAGAGGCCGAGTCAGCACCCATTGCCCAAAGAACAAATGCGAAACAATACTCAGCCCAGAAGTAGACCCGTTACCAGCAAATCAATCAATATCTCATAACATGAAAGCGATCAGGATATGCAGGAGAAAATGACCGCAGCTATTGGACCTGCCTCAGCCGATAAAAACACAGGTCGCTATCGTTGGGGCATCTGCGCATTATTGTTTTTTGCCACCACCATCAATTATATCGATCGGCAGGTTTTTGGGATTTTGGCGCCGGTATTGCAAAAAGAGATTGGTTGGTCGGAAGTCGAATATGGTTATATTGCAACAGCCTTTACCGCGGCCTATGCCATCGGCTTGCTATTTGTCGGTCGCTTCATCGACAAAGTCGGCAGCAAAATCGGCTTTTCGATTGCGATCGTCTTCTGGAGCATTGCCGCGATGGCACACGCGTTCGTCAAATCCGTTTTTGGTTTCGGCGCCGCCAGGTTCGCCCTCGGTTTAGGAGAATCCGGTAATTTCCCGGCCGCCATCAAGACCACCGCCGAATGGTTTCCTAAAAAAGAAAGAGCATTGGCCACCGGCTTATTCAATTCCGGTACCAACGTCGGTGCCTTGATCGTGCCCATCATCGTGCCATGGATTACCATCACTTGGAGCTGGCGTGAGGCGTTTATCTTCACTGGCTCATTGGGTTTTATCTGGCTGCTACTCTGGTTGGGGTTCTACGAAGTACCAGAAAAACATAGAAGAGTCAGTCGCGAAGAACTGGCTTATATTCAGAGCGATCCAGCCGAGCCCGAGAGCGAAAAAATACCTTGGTTCAAATTACTCAAATACCGAGGCACCTGGTCTTTTGTCGTCGGGAAATTTTTGACGGATCCGGTATGGTGGTTTTATCTTTTTTGGTTGCCAAAGTTTCTAAACGAACGCTATGGCTTGGATTTGAAGCATCTTGGTTTGCCGCTGGTCATCATTTATACGATGACTTGCTTCGGTAGCATCAGCGGCGGTTGGTTATCGGGGAGGCTCATCAAGCGCGGATGGAGTATCGATCGCAGTCGCAAAACAGTGATGTTACTGTGTGCCCTGTTGATCGTTCCCATCGTCTTCGCCGCCAGAGTGCCACAATGGTGGGCGGTCTTGTTGATCGGTTTAGCTACCGCGGCGCATCAGGGTTGGGCGGCTAATCTCTTCACCTCAGTCTCTGATATGTTTCCCAAGAAAGCTGTGGGGTCAGTGGTCGGAATCGGCGGCATGGCTGGTTCCATTGGTGGCATGTTAGTCGCCACGGCGGCAGGATTCATCCTCCAGTTCACCGGCAGCTATGTGCTCCTATTCATTCTCTCCGGCGGTGCATATCTGTTAGCTTTGTTGATTTTTACGTTACTGGTCCCGCGAATCGAGCCCATTCGCTTAGAGTAACAACAAAAAGGTGGCACACAAAAGCATGGAGGTCCAGAGCAAATCAAGAGTGGGTTTTATCAACGATCAACTCACCAGAAAGGTAGGCGATATCCATTTGGAATCCTATATTTGCGACTTGATGGCGACCACAAACTGAATAGTAGCTCTATATAAGCAAAAAAATTAACCAACTTAAAAATAAATTTTTGTAAATTTTATTTTTTACTTGACTTTTTTATACTTATTAACTATATTTGAATCGGTTCAATTATTTTTAAACCATTTAATATTTAATATCCAAAGGGGAGATGTATTCGTATTGAGTCGGGGGTGATGCACCTGAGAAGTTACGTTTCGTGTTAAGCTCAATCTGATCCACCTGGAGAATGGCATGTTTGAACTCGAGGGCCGATTCAAGTTCGAAACGGAACAAAAAAATCATTGATTTCCAAGCGTGTCGTGTATACGTTTATAAATTTTAGATATAGAATATATTAGCCCATGGCTAAATTTTTTCGGTTGAATCATCCATTATTATAGTCTGCTATGAGTGAAAAAACCTCTCCTGCAAAAGTGATAGAAAAAGAAAAGCTTCCCGATTATAAGAATCCCCACCTTTCCATCAAAGAACGCGTTAGTGATCTATTACGACGCATGACATTAGAAGAGAAAGTGGCGCAGATGCTCTGTTTATGGAAGCAGAGAGAGCTCTTTTTGGCGGATCACTCGGGTAGAATCGATTTAGAAAAACTCAAGCATCACTTCAAAAATGGCATCGGCCAGATTGCTCGCTTGTCCGATATCGGCAACGGTTTGAGCGCCATCCAGATGGCCGAAGTAGCAAACACCTTACAGAAATTTTTTGTAGAAGAGACGCGTTTGGGCATTCCGGTGGTGTTTCATGAAGAATGTTTACATGGATTGCCAGCCAAAGACGCTACCAGCTATCCCCAACCTATTGCGCTGGCTTCGACGTTCAATCCCTCTCTCGTCGAAGAAATCTATCGCAGCATTGCCATCGATGCGCGTTGTCGAGGAGCGCATCAGGCATTGACACCGGTTGTGGACGTAGTTCGTGAACCGCGATGGGGGCGAGTGGAAGAAACGTTTGGGGAAGATCCCTATCTGGTCGCCCAGATGGGCATTGCAGCTGTTCGCGGCTTTCAGGGAGACGGACAATTCAAAGACAAAAAACATATATTGGCGACTCTGAAACATTTTGCTGCCCATGGTCAGCCTGAATCGGGCACCAATTGTGCACCCGCGAATATCTCCGAACGGGTACTTCGGGATGTCTTTCTCTATCCTTTTCAACAGATCATTGAAAAAGCCCATCCGGCTGCGGTAATGGCCTCCTATAATGAAATCGACGGTGTGCCCTCCCATGCCAACACCTGGCTCCTGCGACAGGTATTACGTGAAGAATGGGGATTCGAAGGGTTTGTAGTTTCCGATTATTTTGCCATTACCGAGCTCTTTAACAGAGAAGACACGGTCGGCCATGGCTTGGCAGCCGACAAAATGGAAGCGGCATTATTAGCGGTTCAAGCAGGAGTTAACATCGAGTTACCCGATCCAGATTGCTACCCCAATTTGGTTCAAATGGTGCGCAACGGCAAAGTCGATGAGCGCACCATCGATGAATTGATCGCACCCATGCTGGCATTCAAGTTCAAATTGGGACTGTTTGAAGATCCATATGTAGATCCCCAAGCGATTAAAAACCAGCTCAAGCTGGAAAAAGATCGGCCTTTAGCATTACGCGCCGCACAGGAATCGATCATCCTCTTAAAAAATGAAGGCAATCTATTACCATTAGATTATCACAACTTGCGCACCATTGCCGTCATCGGCCCGAACGCCAATCAGCAATTATTGGGTGGATACAGCGGCAAACCCTGGCATTATATAACCGTCCTGGACGGAATAAAAGAAAAGGTAGGAAAACACATCAAAGTTCTTTATAGTGAAGGATGTAAAATTACCGTGAATGGCTCCTGGCATGATGACGAAGTGCTGTTGCCGGATCCGCAGGAGGATAAAAAATCCATCGAAGCAGCGGTGGTCACGGCTCAAAAAGCAGACATTGTGATTTTGGTATTAGGGGGTAATGCGCAGACTTCACGAGAAGCATGGAGTAAATTTCATTTAGGCGATCGGCCTACTTTGGAGCTGGTTGGTGCGCAGAATGATTTGGTTAAAGCCATAGAGGCCACAGGCAAACCGATCGTGGTCTTGCTCATCAATGGCCGACCCAATTCGATTGGATATATTCAACAGCACATTCCAGCCATCCTGGAATGTTGGTATCTGGGCCAAGAAACCGGCCACGCCATCGCGGATGTGCTCTTTGGTGATTATAACCCCAGCGCTAAACTGCCGTTATCCATCCCCAGATCCGTGGGGCACATTCCTTGTTTTTATAATTATAAACCTTCGGCGCGAAGAGGCTACCTTTTCGATGATATCTCGCCCTTATTTCCTTTCGGATTTGGTTTGAGCTATACCACTTTTCGTTTTTCGAATCTCCGCCTGGCAAAAGACAAAATCCACACGGATGAAGCCACCCAAGTATTCATCGATGTCACTAATACAGGACCAAAAAGCGGCAGCGAAATTGTGCAGATGTATCTCCGCGACGTCCATAGTTCGGTCACCCGGCCCATCAAGGAATTGCGGGGATTCCAGAAAGTGTTTTTACAACCTGGAGAAACAAAAACGGTGGTTCTGGATATTCTGCCAGAGCACCTGGCCTTCACCAATATCGATAAGCAATGGATCGTCGAACCAGGTTATTTTCAGGTGATGGTGGGCAATTCCAGTAGGGATATCGATTTAACTAAATTAAGCTTGCAGGTGATATGATTTCTCATGATCATAGAGAGGATGTGACCATCTCCATCAATCAACCCTCCATTCTACCTCAGAAAAAAGATAGGCATAAAAAGGGTTGTTTTAAGGTTGGTTGATGGGTTAATTTCGTCCCAGATTCTGCGTTAAATACCGGCCTCATCTCAATCTAATGCACCTTTAGGGTAGAATTACTGAACTCGATGATCGGTTAACCCAGAATCCAGGTTTGTATTGAGAGCATGTCGAACCCAGTTTTACCAATTGCTACTAATCCACACAAACAGCAAGGACTATATGGAACAAAAATCAGAAGTAACATTCAAGGAAAAAATTGGTTATAGTCTCGGCGATACGGCTTCAAACCTGTTTTTTCAGACTTTTATCCTTTTCATCACCATTTTTTATACAGATGTGTTCGGGCTTTCAGCATCCGCCGTAGGTACGATGTTTTTGATAACCAAGATCTGGGATGCCATTAACGACCCGATTATGGGGATGATCGCTGATCGCACCAAAACGCGTTGGGGTAAATTCCGCCCCTTTCTTTTATGGTTTGCTATCCCCTTTGGCATTTTCGGGGTCTTGACCTTCACAACTCCAGATCTCAGTCCAACAGGAAAACTGATCTATGCCTATGTCACCTACACCCTGTTGATGATGTTATACACGGTCATTAATGTTCCCTATTCTGCTTTGATGGGGGTAATTACCTCCAATGCAGCGGTTAGGACTGTGGTCTCTCAGTTCCGCTTTGTTGCCGCGTTTGTAGGCAGCCTGATCGTGCAATATTCGGTTTTACGGATGGTGAAAACTTTTGGGGGCGACAATGAAGCCTTGGGCTGGCAGTTAGCCATGGTGGTTCTCTCCAGTATTGCTGTCGTGTTATTTTTCATTACTTTTGCCACCACCAAAGAGCGGGTGACGCCACCGCCAGGGCAGCAAACCTCCCTCAGGGACGATTTACGAGATCTCTCGAAAAATACCCCATGGTTGTTGATCGGCGGAGCCACAGTCTTTCAACTTACTTATATTTTGATCCGAAACGGCGCCATCATGTATTATTTCCGTTACTTCGTCCAAGATCAAACCGTCACATTATTCGGGCACTCCTACAGCTTTACTTATCAGTCGATGGTTTCCACTTTTCTCATGACGGGTTCTTTTGTGACGATCCTCGGATCGATGCTCGCAAGTTGGTTTAGCAAGGTGTTCGGAAAACGAACCACTTATGCGGCTTTTTTAGCATTGAGCGGATTGTTTGCAGCTTTATTTTATTTTTTACGACCCCAAGATGTGATCTTGATGTTCATTTTTCAGTTGTTAGTCTCTTTTTCTTTGGGACCGGTCTCAGTTTTGCAATGGGCCATGTATACCGATACCGCTGATTATTCAGAATTCAAAACAGGTCGACGTGCCACGGGGCTGGTTATGTCGGCCTCGTTATTTGCTTTGAAATTTGGAGTGGCGCTGGGCAGTTCTCTATTGGCATGGATTTTAGCAGCTTATGGCTATCAAGCCAATGTTCCCCAAAGCGAATTTTCCTTGGAAGGTATCAAATTGGCGATGAGCTGGTATGCAGCTATACCCGCTTTCCTCGGTGCCATTATTATGATTTTTTATCCTCTTACCAATGAAATGATGGTCAAAATCGAAAAGGAACTTAACGAACGGCGCAAGGGAGCAAAATAAAGTCCTCTTTCCCCAATACGAAAAGGTTGCTTTAGACCCTCGTCAGGCAAGGATAGGGTGGCGATCTTCGTCCTCCGGATCGTCATAGAATAAAAGGCTGACGTTACTTGAAAGGGTCGAATTCAACAGATTGCGTTAGAAGTTGCAAAAGGGTCGAACGGTTCTCATCCGCCTGACTTCCTTGCGCCGTTCTTATGTGTAAATTATATGGAGGAATCGAAGAGCAGTGTTTTTTCTTGTCGAATCTACTAAAAAAATGGTAACGCAATCAAAAATGTTGCCTGTTGAGGAGTCAGAAAATTGGACTCGTAAAATAGGACCTCATTGTCCACCATTACTTTTCGGTTTGATAGCTTCAATACCGGCCTGATCGGTTCTGCGTAAAATAGCACAAAATCCGTCGTTACTCTTCGAGTTTACCCTAATAGGATAAAGTAACTCCTCACCGATTTCGAAACCTCAATAAACGATCTTTAGGGGCTGGATACAATTTAAACCAAAATACAATTTCAAATTTTCAAATAAGAGGCTGATCAACTGCCTCAGAACTGGAGAACCATAATCAAACAATAATCCACGATCCTTTTACTTGACCACCACCCATTTTAACTGCCCAATATAATCACCCGCCTCCATTCTGCAGATATAGATACCCGAAGGCAGATCTCCACCATGCACTGACATGTCGTGTTGTCCGGCCGGAAAAATCCCTTCTACAAGGAGACGCACTTCTTGTCCTCTTACATTGAGCAATAGCAATCGCACCTTACTCGTTTTGGGCAAAAGAAAAGAAATCGTCGTTGTGGCATTGAAAGGATTGGGATAGTTTTGCAATAATTTAAATTCCTTGATGGCATGCTCACTTTGATTCACAGTTAGTTGTTCCCCAGTCATGAAAATAGCCGTATCTGAGAAGTTGCTTTCGCCATGATCATTTATCGCACTTACCCGCCAAAAGTATCTTCTGTTGGGTAGTAGAGGCGCCAACTGCACCAAAGTATCGGCTACGGTAGTATCAACGACAACCACCGCAAAACTGACGGATGTAGCAAGTTGCAGATGATAGGCATTCGCCGTTTTCGAAGCGTGCCACTTGAGAACAGCGTTCAAAGGTTCGCCTCCCGTGGTATTAGGAGAGATGATGATGGGGGGGCAAGGCAATTGAATGAATGTACGCAACCATTGTAACGCTGGTCTTTCAGTGCCATTGGTCAAGATGAGATAGGTATTCGGATGAGCGGTCCAGACATCGCCTTGGATGGAACCCCAGTGGGTGATACCCTTTACCGCAGGATGACACCAAAATATGGGAAAATAAATTTTATATTGTGCCAGTTGATCAGCATCATTGGGTTCATCGATATCGAACTCGGAGATATAAATCGGTAGACCCAAGGCCGCCAATCGGTTGAGATTTGATTTAATGGTATTAATATCATAAATGTATTGATTGGTCGCGTTGATATCGCTGCGGAATTCGAAATAATGGCCTTGAATGCATACCCCGTCGATCAAACCACGATCCTTTAATAAGGTGATCAATTGGATATAGGTATCGGTGTTAGAATTGCTGTGCAAAATGTTATATTCATTCAGATGGAGTTGGACAGATGGAGCACAATATTTTCTTGCTAATTGAAAGGCGGTAATCACCCATTCCCAACCGCTGGCACCATCGCCACCCAATGCTCGTTTATAGGCGGGTGGCGCATGAAGAGGCTCGTTAACCACATCCACGAAGGACATCTGGGGGTAGCGAGCACCGACGGTATCTATCCAGCTTTCAATAGCCACGAGTTGCGCAGAATCGCTCAGAGAATTGATCCAGCCGGGTTGCTGCTGGCCCCAAATTAATGTGTGGTGCTTGTACAGAAAATTTCGTTTGATGGCGTAATTGTAGATTTTATCGAGGTTCGTCCAATTGTATGAACCGCGAACCATTTCTACCGAGCCCCATTTTCCGGCATTCCCTGGTGTCACCTGGTTCCAGTACCTTTCGAAATATCGGGAAAGATTTTCACTGGTGGCACCTCCTAAGAATTTTTCCTTGCCAGCTGCCAAAGGCTGCGCGTGCAAAATCGATGTGGTAACGATCATGAAAGATAAACTCATCGTCAGGCAAAAAATGTGGCATGGGACCCCTTTTTTGTTGCCTTGTAAAATTATCCTTCCTCTCATTATTTTCACCTCTTGAGAAATATCTCTGTTGATATATATGTTTATCTTTTTTCTCATCGAAGGTAACGGTTTTTTGGTTGCCTGATGCGCACTGGTTATTGCTTACCCGGATCAAAAGTGTTATTGATGGGGCCAACAAAACCGGTATTTGGCATCCATTCAAACCACTTTAGTTTAACCTCCTTATCCAACTCCAGTCGCTTGGTCGAAACCGTAAGCTGTTTGTTGATCCTGCGATACTATTCATATTCTCCAGGTGGATAGGCCCCGACATAGGGCTGGCTATGCCCCAATAATTTTTTTACTTCTTCCGGCACTATGGCTGCCTTTATTTTCTGTTGCCAGAGTGGTAGCAACTGAAGATGACCCAATTCCAAACTTCTGAAAAGTGGATTTCGTCTTTCAGGAGAATATTGGCAATGCTCAGCAAAAGGTACATATATTTGCCGAAATAACTCCAGGGAAATAAAAGTATCCCGACAATTTTCCGTTTCAGCAGGGCTCCACAAAAGGATTGGCAATGTATCTTTGGCATTTACGTACAAATTATGATCTAGATGCCTTAGTTGGGGTCTCGGCAATTTCCGACAAAGATCTGCAGGTTGCCATACATACAACAGTAAACGATCATACTCCGCATCTCCATATAGAATATTGTTTACGAACACATGGCCCTCGCGGGCATCCACCTCTGGGCCGGTGCTGGGGTGCCAACCGAAATGATCTCCCGCGGCGCTACGAGCATTTCGCGAAATGCAGGCGGTACTATTGACAAATGTATTATTATAAATCTGGGCATTACAACTGTTCAGGATCCATAGCCCATGATCACAGTTGACGAACACATTGCCAGCGCAGATGCACCCTTTGGATATCTCAAAGAAAAAACCATTCTCGCTCGGCCAGGGTTGTTCAATATTCAAAGGTGCCCGGTAATTTCCGACATCTTGCACCCAGTTGTTGATAAAATATCCATCTACATTGCCCACATCGTACCAAATGCCATTGGAATGAGGCAGATCGATCACCAGGTTGTCGCGGCAGGTGACTCGATGACATTGGTTGAAAATCTTCACAGCCGCCGGATAATAACCCGATATTGTCTCGATATTGTTCCTCATGAAAATATTTTTCTCTAATAACACATCGTTGGAGGCGATAATGTAAATCCCCTCGGTGCTGGTATCACTGATGCGACAATGGCGGATGGTGAGTGAATCGCCGCGCAAATAGGCAGCAACCCGAGAACAAAACGAAATCGTACAATGTTCCAAAGTGGTTCCTACTACGTCTTTTCCGAAATCCTTTTCTTGGGCAACCCCTTCTGGTTCGGTCCCCTCGATTTCGATGGCGCGATAGGCGTATTGGGTAAAAGTAATCCCCCGGAGGCTCAAACCCTTCCGATCTGGATGCTTACCATGGATGTTTTTCGTTGTTCGGATGATGGCTGCATCGAAGGCAGTGATTTCTACCAAGCGGCCGTTCGGATTGATGCCAATATAAATCTTGCCTGACTCGTAATCGATATAATAATGTTCTTCATCCACTTCTCCTTCCCAACCCGCGGATTGCAGGAATTTGCCGTCGACGAAAACCATATCGTTATTGAATCGATGCAGGGGTGTTTTTTTCCCTTCCCTATCTCTTCGCCACCAATGAGCAGGTTTCGATGGAAATAATCGCGTCCAACGGGTCGTCCATAATCCATTGCCGAGGTTCTGCCATGTATTGGCAATATATGTGCCTTTAAGAATAGGTTGTTCATCTTGATAGGGCTGCAAGAGAATACCCTGATTTAGCCGCAGGTCGCCGGTGCGATAGATGCCCCCACGCAAGATGATGGCATCGCCAGTTTTAACGCGTTCTATGGCAGCCTCCAGACTGGTTGGTTGTTCCAAACTAGTACCGCTGCTCTCTGCTTTTCCATCTGGGGCGGCATAATAAATCATACCTTTGACTTCTGGAAGTGGATAAGATTGATGCAGGGGACCATAAGGCCCCCCAGAAGGCTGAGCCGAACTCGTCGTTACACCACCCCAAAGAAACAGCATGAATCCCATCCAAAAACTTCGAAGCCACCTCTTTTCAGCGTAAATTCGTAAGAGGCAATCTAACACGAAATAGTCACGAACTATTTTCATAACACCATCTTCTTTTACCTGATGTTTAAGTATTGTGAGATGCGGTATTACTCGCACATTATTTTCCCTAATGAACAAGGTTTTTTTAGACCGACCCATTATTCTATCGCCAAAGTGATCAGCGACTTGGAAGGTAGTTTCACATGCAGCAAATTTTTGTCGACTTTGAACCCTGAAAATGGCTTACAAAATACTTTTTCCTCTTGTCCGAAATCATTATAATCGTTCATTGCAGCGGCAGTGATGATTTCGCCTGTAACTTTCTTGGTTTTATCTAATCCTCGCAACTCGATAGTAAGGTCCATGGTTTTATTGGGATGGATGTTACAGAGGGACACATGAATCTTTCCGTCATTATTTCTGGACGCAGAAGCGCTGATGGCGGGAATTGTTTCGTTCTGGAAGGAAAAGTCTTCACATGAAATATGGCTCGGCAGCAACGTCGCATCCTGATGAACCTTATACATTTTGAATACGTAAAACGTCGGCGTTTTCACCAACAGATGATCACGAGTGAGGAGCATGGCTTGCAGGACATTGACCGTCTGGGCGATATTTGCCATTTTAACGCGGCATGCATGATTATTGAAAATATTGAGATAGAGAGCGGCCGTCAGTGCATCGCGCAGGGTATTTTGTTGAAAGAGGAAAGCAGGATTGGTACCGGGCTCCACGTCGAACCAGTTCCCCCATTCATCGGCAATCAGCCCAATTTTATTCTCTGGATCATATTCATCCATCAAAGCGATGTGCCGCTTGAGGCGCTGTTCCATGATGAGGGTATTTTTCATTGTATGAAACCAATCGTTTTCATCGAATTGGGTGGCTGAACCTTTCTTATCCCAACCATGGCAAACGGTGTAATAATGGAAGGAATAACCTTGGATGAGATGTTGATATTTTTGAGTTTTTTGCAACAATACCTCGGTCCAGTTAAAATCATTATCCGTGCCACCGCTGGCAACACGATAGAGACGTCCGGCCCGTAGATAAGTCGAAAATTGCTTAAAGTGATCAGCATAATATTCGGGTGTCATGTGGCCGCCGCAGCCCCAGCTTTCATTCCCAACAGCCCAAAATTTGACGTTCCATGGTTTTTCGCGGCCATTTTTCTTGCGCAAATCGGTCATGGGGCTTTTGGCATCCGAATTCACGTATTCCACCCAATCTGCAGCTTCTTGTACGGTGCCACTGCCGACGTTCAGGCAGATATAAGGTTCAGCCCCAATGAGCTCGCAAAAATCGAGAAATTCATGGGTACCGAAACTATTGTCTTCGGAAACTCCTCCCCAAGTAGTGTTGATAATAGCAGGTCGCTGTTCTCGTGGGCCAATGCCATCTTTCCAATGGTAGGTGTCGGCAAAACAGCCACCAGGCCAACGTACTACAGGGGGATTGATCTCACGAAGCGCTGCGATCACATCATTGCGAATACCACGAGTGTTGGGTATAGGAGAGTCTTCACCTACCCATATGCCACCATAGATACATCTCCCCAGATGTTCGGCAAAATGACCATAAATATATTTGCTGATTTTATCAGCCCCAAGATCAACCTGGACGATTACTCTGTTATCTTTCGTATCCGCTCTTAAGCTAAAATATGTCATCAGCAGAACACAGATAAATCCTTTAGCACATTTCATAGTTTCGTTCCTCCATTTTAGTTGTAATGTTTTCCTAAATATAATGATCCCATCATGTTATACTCTCGCATTATGGACTAATCGTCGTTTTGAACCAACTCATCTCCCCCAACGTAGTGACTCAGAGTCCAGAAGCATCGTTGACTCAATCTGAGAATATTGGAGAATCAGTTCTCACTAATCTTCCGCATAAATAGCCCCTCCTTTCAGCCGATCATGATCATCTTTCTTGTGCTCACAAATTGGCCGACACGCATCACATATAGATATACACCTGCAGGTAAAGATGATCCATCAAAGATCAACGAATGACGGCCAGCAAGATATTCCTTACCAGCCAGTTCCACTATTTGTTGACCTAAAAGATTATAGACCCTCAAAGAAACAAATGCAGAAATAGGTATCCTCAATTCTATTTTTGTCGTTGGGTTGAAGGGATTGGGATGATTCTGAGCCAGCTCGAACCCATCGGGCAAATGAGAGCCGAATCTCGGCCGCACAAGAGTCATGGTATCCGTCTTGGTGGTAAAATAAAATTCCTGCAGCTGGAATAGTTTATTATTACTCGTTCCGGTGAATTTTAGATAAACATCGTGTCGGCCACGGACCGGTTCCACCGCAGTTGAAAAAGTCCTAAATGTCCTTCCGCTTCCAGTAGTGGAAATCGGACATTCTCCAATCTTTTCTCCTGTCTCCAGAGAATCCAGCCAAACTTCGATTAGGCCACCTTCACTAACACAGGATGCGACGATTTTCAAAGAATCGGGAATTTTCTGATAATCTAGCTGACCAAATTCGACACCTGCATATAGCGCCCAATCGCCAGGATGAATATTATCCAGCACTTGACCTTGAGTGATATAACTTCTTGAAGTGCCATATTGATTGGCAGGGCACGCTGCCAGAATGGGCGTATAAGCATCACGATAGATATAAAGGTCGAAATAGGCATCGCTGCTTCCCTTTACATATAATCCTTGACGGGAGCCAGTAAAGGTAGAGAAATCGTAATAGGAATCGATGGCCGAGATTTCAAATGGCTGGCCAATTTCGAGCCATTTGCGACCGTCGCGGCTAAAATAGCCAGAGATTTTGTGTTGGATACGCACCATTTTTAACCATAAAGTGTCGCCAATGGTATTATCCATTTCGTCATTTTTAGTGTCAAAACTGAAGATGATTTTTTTCTTACCATCGGACTTTAATCCACTAAACAACTTTACAAACATGGTTTCATCGCCGCGCATGATCCACAGACCAGCCTCGTCAGATGCGGATTTTGGCGAAAAATCAACCCGCGTAATGAGCGAATAATTATGCTCGCCATCATTTTTAACCACTGTATTGGCCTTGAAGCGATTTTTAGGTGATAACCGCAGCCAACCCGGCCGGTCAGTAAGGGACCATCGGTTATGAGAGGTATATCCCAAAAACGACCATTCTGGATGTAATTTTTCAGCAGCAAAAAAATCCGATTTGGGCACCATCCATGGGATCCCCCTACTAGGCAACTTGGGCGCAATAAAAAATTTGTCCACAGGATAATCTGCTGTGGGCTTGCCATTGGTATCATAATGCACCTGATTCAATAAGCCCTGACGACCTTGACCGATCCAGTCGCCTTTCGCGTAGAGCGGATGCATTAACCACGCTGTGCCATCATCCAGCATAACCACTGGGGAAGCATGATTAGGACTGGTGAACAACGAAGTGCCTTTCTGAGGATCGGTTTCATCGAAAAGATCGCCTAACATCTCCCAAGCAGACTGATCTGCTGTCAAAGTTTTACTTCGCATCACTTTTTGGCCACCGCCAAGGTCCCTGGCAAAAGAATAATAATAGTAACCCTCGTACTTCCACATCACCGGCCCTTCGGCCCAGCTATAGGGATACGAGGGATCGGGATTGAGCCACTTTAGATCATAAACCACACCTGTTGGCTGACCATCATCACCCAATTCGACGATACCATTGTTGGGCTTACCATTTTTAACCACCAGGTACCATTTGCCATCGTCATCGATGAAAATGGAATTATCATATCCCAATCCATAGGGAAGGTTGGGGGGATTGTTTATTTTGATTGGCAGGCTCCAAGGACCGCGTGGATCAGCTGCTTTAACAAAATACATGGTATTTGCCCGTGAAAAAAAATGCCAATACTCACCTTTATAGAAAACCATATGCCCGCCCCAACAACCGCCTCCTGGTTTATCTTCGTACCCTATCCAATCTGCACGCACAGGCTGCGCTATCGCTTCCCAATGAACCAGATCGGTAGAATGGTAGATCACTGGCGTTACATTGAAAGAAGACCCTGTGGTATAAAAATCATTGCCAATCTTACTCAAGGTACAATCCGGATGATCACCAGGGATGACAGGATTGATATAGCTGAAAAAAGATGGCGATTGACCATAGCTACTCATGACCAGAAAAAAAATTACCGAAATAGTGGTCGTTTTCATTCGAAAGTATCCTCCAATCTGTCATTCATCAAGCGAAACCCTATTTGACCTGTAGGGTAAAAAATATGTAGAATTTTCCCCTTCCATTTTTTTGTATGTTATTAATTATTTTTTGCACAAAATGGTTAACAACTGCCGTCTCCAACAAATGCTTCCAGTGTATCTGGCTAGTGTTATTTTAATTTCCCTTGTAAAATCATGAATTAGATTCTCACTCTCTTATTCATCTTAGGTAGTGCAAACAAATAATTTGAAGTTGTTCTAACCACAATGCGGTAATAATCAGCACCTTCTCTCATATTACTTTAGCAAAACCAGTCGCCGACTTGCTAGGCCATGGTTTGTTCGCAATTGATATACATAAATTCCATTGGCTAAAAAGCTGGCATCAAAAATAATTTTATACCGGCCAGCCATTTGAAATCCATCGAACAATTTAGCAACCTCTTCTCCACGCACGTTATAAAGCCTGAGGGAAACATGATCATTTTTTGGAATGGAGTAAGTTATTTGAGTGGTTGCATTCAGAGGGTTGGGATAGTTCTGTTGGAGAAAAAAACACAAGCCGCTGTTGTTGCAACCTGTTGATTCGTTCCTTGCAGTACCAGTATCATGGCCCGTGGTGAGCCAAGTGGAAATACGCTCATTTTCGTTGGTCTGTTGTCCCTTCCAATTGTAGTATTCTTCTGGGAACCAATGATAGAGATCCCCTAAGGGAAAACCTCCCATACCAGCCGTCAAAATGAACTGATTTGTGTAAGACAAATCTTCAGGGAGAGGCCAGAGGCGTTGAGTCGACGCCGCCGGGTTGTAAGCCCAGTTTGTATCCTGCTCGGAAGACCATTTAAAATAAAGAAACGTCTTCAAAGCTTCGAAATTAGTAGGAGGATTTTTGAAACAGGGATCGATTTCTTCATACACACAAACCCTATTGATCAACGGAAATTCTGGCGATTCGAAGAAGGCGCGGCTTTTGTCATTCAGCATCGGCTGAGGGACGGGGATTAAAAGCGGCTGGTTTCGTTGACGGCAAGAAGTGGAATAAGGATTACTACTCATCCAATCTATCAGCCAAGGCTCCATAAAATAGGCGTTATAAGCAAAAAGAATTCTACGATCATGATCGTTAAAAGGTACATCAAAACCGAAATGGGCGACGCGGTCGATTTGAATGGTCCCACTTTGGGTTTCGAAACCAAAATCATGCAGATAGGGAATGTCGCCATACATGGCGGTATTCACCCAGATTGAATTCGTTATTGATAACTCATACCACCAACCGGATCCGAGGCTGGGCATGATTATGTTAAAGAAAGTACAATGATTAAACAGAACCTGATCGGCATAATTACCTTTCTGCTGCAGATAGACATAACCCAAGTTAGCGAAAGTGCAATTTTCAAAATAAAGTGAATCGATATGCCAGCCCTGTTCATCGTAGGGGAAGGATATTGCTCGACCGAAATAGGTAAGGTGCGAATCAACACAATTGCGAAAATAGCAATTCTTAAAGGACCCCCTGAAATGTTTGGCAGCAATGCCAACAGCTCCACTACCATTTTCCGGACACCCAGAATAATCAAAGATGATACCTTCGAAATAACCGATCTCTCCTTTACCATTTTTATTGGCTACAGAATCATCTTGAATTTGTAGGGTCGAATGTATTTGTTTACCATTGGTATCGGCGTAATATAACCATATATTCTTTAAGCTGATATCACCAAAACAATTAAAAATATACCTCTTATCTATATGGGGCGAAGCAGTCCATAAGATTTGAGGGGGTGACGTCTCTGGTGTGTTCCCAGGGGGAGGAGCGACTATAGTCAAATGCTCTCCTTGCGGTATATGGATGGTTGCAGTGAGGATATATATACTGTTCGGTTGGAGACAAAAAATCGTTTTGGATAACCGCCCCGTTTGGGAGACAGAATCAATCGCATGATTTAGGTTACCTCCATTGGGATAGACATCGCTGCGAACATTCAGACTATCGTATTGTGCCGATACTGCCTTAGAATAGCATAAAATGATGATAACAAAAAATAACCCCACAACGCCTATTTGCCGCTTGCAAACAAAATATTTTGCATTTATTTTTTGCATTGTTTTACAAGCCTCAACAAGAGTGTTTTTTATAAATTGATAATTGCCTTTCATCGCGATATCAATGTGGTCACACTGGAGGCTTCGAGGGTCGTGGTAAATAAGCCATCGGTAACGAATATATCGGGTCTTCGTACGCAGTTTTCTGTTTTAGATGTGACATATGCTTTAAAATACAAATTTTCCGCATTCTTTAAAACAAAGGTTTGTTCTTTAGGCTGGGAATTCTGGTTGATTACGACAATCACCGATTTCTCATCGCCGCGATAGGCGGTTATGTACACCTGTGGTTGCGGCCTTGGGGTTGCAGCAACGCGATAGTAGCCAGGACGAATGAATCTGGCAAATTGCGACATCACAAAACCGCGTTTACTCACGGTGCCGTCTTCTTTGATGGGACCATAAAAACGCACGATATACCACCAGATGTAGGCATTCATGCCAACGAACATGCAATCATTGATTTCCTTTCCTGTGGCTAATACTTTTGTCCATGTTGTGTCAGTATCTAAATGCTCGGTCATCCAGATTTCTTTGCCTTTACTGGCTGCCAAAGGATAGCTGGTGAGGCCGCCGCCATAGATGTGACCACCGATGATGGCGACATTCGCCGCAGCCGTGGAATCGAGTAGAATAGGATCGGAAAGCGCATGGTCGAAATGATACGATTCGGGTACGATAATCGCTGTACCGATGGCAGGAGCATTTTCCTTGACGAATTTGAGTAACTCGGCAGCATTCCAATCACAAGATTCATAGGTAACGGATACATCCGGTTCGTTCTGGATGGAAACGGCATGTAAGGGTGCGCCATTTTTCGCCATGAAATCGGCAAAAGATTTTAGATGAGCAGCGTATTCCGCATAAGCGGATTCTTTTAAGCGACCGCCAACCAAATTATGATTGGTTTTCATTGAAGCAGGTGGTGACCAGGGGGAGGCGATAAGCTTCACCCCATGGTTATAAGCTGCCTTTGCCGTTGGAATGTTTGCAACAAACAAACCGTCATCGGGGGGTATGCGCAATCGAAGAATGGTCAAACCGATCTGACCATCACCGGTTCCAAATGCTTTCTCGATTTCCCCTGGTTTCATATCTGGACGCCAGTTCAAAATGTTCGCCGCACCAAAACCACTGATGATCTGTTGGGTGCTGTCCCAAAAAATGGTTGCAGAATAGGGATTGTTATACTCTTCCACCACAAAATCCAGGCTAGTATGAGGTTCTATGCTTATGCGGTCGATTTGCGTGGTCAGTATGGTAGGAAAAGTATAAACGGTATTTTTAATCTTCACTCTAAAATCGTTGGCAGATTCCATCCTTTTCTGCAGGGTTGCGGGGGAAAAGGAAAGGTTGTGTTCTCGAAAGAGAGGTTCACTATAATTTTTATCCAACTGGGCTATAACCATTTTTCGCACTAAAAATTGCTTACCTGCCTGAAACCGACAGAAATATACTCCATTGGCAACTTTTTCTCCATGCTGATTATCTCCCTTCCACACTACCTGATATTGTCCGCTTGGCTGTGAATTCTGCACCAGTTCCTTTACGACTCGTCCAAGCAAGTCATAGATGGTCAAGCAGACCTTTGTAGGTTTATTTAACCGATATGAAATGATTGTACAAGAAGAAAAAGGATTGGGAAAGTTCTGTTCGAGAGTACATTCTGAGGGCAGCTTTTCCGCTTGAGAGCATGGACTAATCAAGAGCGAATATTCCCCCATTTGGTCCGTAGTGGTGGAAAAATATCGAGAGCTATCCGAGAGATCGAAAAAAATGATGGTAGCCCCTTTGACAGGTATATGGTTGGTAGTAATCACCTTTCCGCTAACGGCCAAGTCTTGTCCATAGACGGTTAAAAAATAGTTTATCGAGATTACAGTGGCAATGACGCCATATCCGATCATTACACGGCAACTTTTCATAAATACATACCTTTTCTAGCTAACCTGTTGATTTAAATAATCAACCGCCCCTTGGGGGTCAGGGGAATAGAAATCGGCACCGATGGTCATACAAAACTCCTGAGTGACCGGTGCACCACCAACTAACACTTTGACATGGGGATATTTTTCTTTTATTGCTTTGACACTTGCTTGCATCTGTGGCAGTGTCGTCGTCAACAACGCCGATAAACCAACAAAACAATTGGGATGGCTTTCGATGGCCTGAAGAAACTTTGCAGTGGGTACATCGATGCCAAGATCGATGACTTCGAAACCTGCGCCACGAATGGTCATCGCAACCAGGTTTTTGCCGATATCATGCAAATCTCCGGCAACGGTTCCGATGATGAATTTCCCTTTTTGTTTCACTGCGCCAGATTCGAGATAGGGCTTCAGATGGTTGGTCACAGCGATCATCGCCTGAGCTGCAATGATCAAATTGGGTACATAGGCCTGTTTTTCAGCGAATTTTTTCCCTATGCGCTGCATGCCCAGCATACACCCTTCCAGCAGAACTGCCGGTGGTACTCCACTCCTCAAAGCCTGAGCGGCTATTTCGTCTGCGCCATCCTGATCTTTCATATCCGGCGGAAAGGGACTGGAACGATTAATCTTTCCAAATTCGATGCATCGGGCTAATTTTTCGATCAAATCTTCCATAGTTATACTCCAAAAGCAAATTGGATCATGCCACCTCTGACTGCTCACCAATACATGTAACTTAAATCACCTAATAGATGATGTCCAATCCATAAAAAAGCATCGTCTGCGGTTAACTTTTTTCGACATCTGCTGCTCTGAAGTCTTTACATTAAAAAACTCATCACCCGCATGATGGCCTCTACCCCACGTAGTTGCAGTGTATCTCTTAGACATTGGACGGCAGGATGATGGGCTGACAAAATTTCATAATTACGCCGTACAGAACCAATAACAAAATTTAGCCCCAGAGGCATGGCCAATGTCAGAAATGCATTTTCTAAGGGCGCCCGAACTGGCGAACCATCTGCTTTTTTGTTCGGCAACATATTGGTAAAATTGCTTAAACCCACCGAAATGTTTATGTGGGCTAAATCTTCATCCCGATGAATCAATTCTAAAGCCTGTATGAGTCGGGGAAAATTTCCCTCCATGTCACTGCCGATGGGAACGATGCCAGGGTCGAGGATGATCTGTTGATTAGTGGCATGGTCCATGTATTCGCGAGCCTTTTGAACCATGGTTTTAGCGGTGTGATAAGTTTGCTCCGCTGTCTTGTTGATAATCATGATGCCATTCTCATCCTTCCCTTCACTGATGAGCAAAATGGGGATAAACGGTTTCTTTCTGTATAGATCAAACATCTCCAGACGTGCTTCGGTAATGGAATTTAGAATGGGCATTCGACCTTCAGCAAGTTCCACATCATAAGCCTCCAAGCCAGCGGCGGCAATCTCGATGTCTGGGGCATCGATGGCCAAGGGCAGTGAAATCGTTTTTTGAATCTGACGAACCAATTCTGCCATCAATGTCGGCGGCCGTACACCGATGTTGACATCGATATATGCTGCCCCATGCTCGGCCTGAAATCGTGCCAGCTCTACAATGGCCTCAATATTTCCTTCTTCGTATAATTGATGCGTCGATGGCACCGAATCATTGATCGCTTCAGCAATAAGAGTGAGGCCAGAGATACTCATCCAATCCTCTTCCTAACTTATCCAGATATTTATGGAATGTTTTTTTATATTTTATATAATTGAATTCTATTTCGCGCTCTTGCCTTTGCTAACAAAGCCCTCTTCTCAGAATCAGCTCATCATCTGTTTTAGCAGACATGGAAATTGTCCATATGGGAAAACAAAATATCTCGTTAAAAATTACAAAAACGATATTGGTTTTTTGGACCAAATAGTAATATATCTAATATTATCAACTAATTGTGACGATGACGATTAATATCTTTCGTCGTTCCTTTTATCAACATGACATTTTTTACTATTTTTTTACCTATTCCCCCCTCACTGTAAGTTTGTATCATATGACTATAGGAATTCGTATATTATGATAATACAAGGACTAATAAAGGGAGAATTCCTATGTCAAACGCAAAAAG
>FWPV01001013.1_pt1 | contig 82057 bp, 78 predicted proteins | sample 2228371 | NCBI WGS metagenome assembly FWPV01 (sample SAMEA103939776, study PRJEB20133) | metagenome
CCCGGGTTCCATAAAATCCATCCTTGTGGATGCCATTGCAGCAGAAAAAGATTCCATTGTGTTTTATATCGGCATGAAGGATCTGGTTCCCGAACAGTTCGGGAAAAAACGCATTGATGACATCATTAAAGAAGAAATGGGGCATATCCGGCTGCTGAGCAAAGAACTGGCGGCTTTTAAATAAATTTTTAAACTTAAAAAGGAGAATTCAACATGGCCAAAAGATTTGAAGTATACAAATGTCAATTATGCGGAAATATCGTGGAAGTGCTTTTCGGCAGCGACGGCACATTGGTGTGCTGCGGACAGAATATGACGTTGCTGGTGGAAAACACCGTGGATGCGGCAAAGGAAAAACACGTGCCGGTGGTGGAAAAAATTCCAGGGGGCATTAAGGTGAAAGTCGGCTCTGTGGCTCATCCCATGGAAGAAAAACACTATATCCAATGGATAGAAGTGATCGCAAACGGCAAGAGCTATTTTGCGTTTTTAAATCCCGGCCAGGCCCCTGAGGCTGTTTTCAACGTCAGCGCAGACCAGATCATTGTCCGGGAATACTGCAATCTTCATGGCTTGTGGAAAGCATAAGGAGGAGTATTATGGCAAGCTGGAAATGCGGCAATTGCGGATATACGTTTGAGGCGGATGCGCCGCCCAATGTGTGCCCGTCGTGCAAACAGAAATGCGAGTTTTTGGACAACACCTGCTACACGCCGGATTGTGCGGCCAAGGGCGTGGATGAGCGGATCGGCGCAAAAAACAATAAATAGGAGTTCATTTGATGGCAAAAGCACTTGTTGTGTGTGCCACCCGCAAAGGGGAAACACAAAAAATCGGAGATTTGATCGCTGAAGGGCTTCGCATGTCCGGTGTGGACACCCACGTCGTCAATGTCAATGACATCAAATCGGAAAATGATCTGGCGGGATATGACGCCTATGTGTTCGGTTCGGCGACCTATCACGGCGACATGATGCAGGGTATGAAAACATTTTTATTTATGGCGGAAAAAGCCGGCCTTGAGAAAAAAGTCGGGGGGGCCTTTGGCGCGTTCGGCTGGAGCGGGGAGGCGCCCGGACGAATCTACGACACCATGAAAAATATTTTTCAGATGAATATGGTGTCCGGCCCCTTGATGCTCAAGTCCAGCGCCTTGGGAGGCGCCATTCAGATGGCTCAGGGATATGGAAAGGAAATTGCCGGAAAGCTGTAACAAAATATATGGTTTGTTGATTTTAAATAGGCAAGGCAAAGATTCTAAACCGAATTAAGTAAATGAGGAGGTGCGTATGACAACACCCCAACATTGCCCCGGATTTGAGCAGTTTAAACATTTAAAGTCATTTAGCTGCAAATGCCCCACGTGCGGTAAAACCAAAGAGATCTTTTCAGATGAATTCGACAAGAAGCACAAATGTGACGGCTGCGGAGAAGAAATCGATTTTACCCAATGCACCCTGGAAGGCGCTGCTTAGGACGCGGCTTTCAAGCATCAACCCATATATCATTGTCGTTCCGGTGAAGGCCGGAATCCAGTTTTGAATATTAAATGCGCTGAATCTTTGCGCCGGAGGACACCCCATGGATGTTGTTTTTCTTTCCCGCTTGCAGTTTGCAGCTGCCACCATGTTTCATTTTTTGTTTGTGCCGTTGACATTGGGTCTGTCTTTGCTGGTGGCCTACATGGAGACCCGATATGTGCGTACCGGCAATGAAACCTATCTTTCCATGACAAAATTCTGGGGGAAACTTTTTTTAATCAATTTTGCCCTTGGCGTTGTTACCGGCATTACTTTGGAGTTTCAATTCGGCACCAATTGGTCGCGCTATTCAGCCTATGTGGGGGATATTTTCGGATCCATCTTGGCCATTGAAGCATCTACATCTTTTTTTCTTGAATCAACGCTCATCGGCGTGTGGATTTTTGGGTGGAAAAAACTTTCCGCAAAAGCCCACGCCGCAGTGATGTGGCTTGTGGCATTGGCAAGTAATTTTTCAGGTCTTTGGATTTTGATTGCCAACGGCTGGATGCAGCATCCAGTGGGATATGTGATGAAAAACAACCGCGCTGAACTGGATAATTTTTTAGCAGTGGTGACCAATAAATTCGCTATTCTGGAATTTCTGCATACCATTTCCGGCGCGTATGTGTTGAGCGCTTTTTTTGTCATGGGCATCAGCGCCTATCATCTCTTAAACAAGCAACAGATTGAATTTTTCACCCGGTCATTTAAAATCGCCCTGGTTTTCGGATTGGCATCATCCATATTTGTGGCCGTCATCGGCGACACCCACGGCGTTCATGTCACTCAGGTACAGCCCGCCAAGCTGGCGGCCATGGAATCCCACTGGGAGACCGCAAAGGGCGCGCCCATCCATTTGTTTGCGATTCCGGATGAAAAAAATGAACGCAATCTCATTGAAATCGGCTCCATCCCCTATCTGTTGAGTTTTCTTGGCTATCATGACATTCATGCGGAAGTAAAAGGGCTTAAAGATTTTCCCAAAGACCAGCGCCCCCCTGTGTGGCCGGTTTTTGTCTCGTTCCGCGGCATGGTGGGATTGGGAGTGCTCTTTATTCTGCTGACCATCATCGGCTGGTTGAAGCGCAACCAGCTGACGGAAAGCCCGCTGTATCTGAAAGCCATGATGTTTGCCATACCCTTGCCTTATATTGCCCTGGAAATGGGATGGATTGTGGCGGAAGTGGGCCGGCAGCCTTGGATTGTCTATGGCTTGATGCGTACGTCGGATGCCGTGTCGCCCATTTCCACGTCCCAGGTGTTTGCCTCGCTGATTGCGTTTATTTTGGTGTATGGATTCTTGGGGGCTGTTGGTTTTTATCTGATTTTCAAAAACGCCCGAAAAGGGCCGCACAAAATACATTAATTCAGGTTTATCAAACAGGGGGTACTTATGGGTGAAGCCACCATTTTGCAATCCATATGGTTTTTCTTATGGGGTCTTTTATGGGCGGTATTTTTCATCACTGGCGGGTTTGATTTGGGCGTGGGCGCTTTGCTGCCGTTTTTAGGCAAGAGTGAAACCGACCGGAGGCTGATGATTCATTCCATCGGCCCCCTTTGGGACGGCAATGAAGTCTGGCTCATTACCGCCGGTGGTGTGACCTTTGCGGCCTTTCCGGCTGTGTATGCCATAATGTTTTCTTCGCTGTATACTCCGTTGCTTTTTATTTTATTTGCGCTGATTTTTCGGGGCGTTTCCTTTGAATTCCGCGGCAAAGTGGCTTCTGCCGGATGGAAAAAATGGTGGGATGCGTGTATATTTGTCGGCAGTGTTGCCCCCATCGTACTGCTCGGCGTGGCTTTTGCCAATATTTTTCAAGGACTTCCCTTTGATGACAGAGGATATTACGGGGATTTGATATATCTTCTAAACCCCTATGGGCTCTTGGGGGGGATTTTGTTTTTGATGCTGTTTTTGGAACACGGGGCCTTGTGGCTGGCCGCCCGCACCATGGGGCAGCTTCAGAATCGGGCAAGTTCCGCTGCCGCCAAATTGTGGCCGTTAGTGCTTTGCGTTGTTGTGGTTTTTCTGATTGCATCATGGTTTTTTACAAATTTATTTCAGAATTATCTCAAAACCCCCTTGCTCTTTGGGGTGTTGGCTCTGGCTGTGGCCGCGCTGATCGGGGTGTGGGTGTTTATTTCTAAAAAGCATTATTTCAAAGCCTGGTTTGCGTCGGCAGTCGCCATTGTAAGTGCCACCTTTTTTTGCATCATCGGCCTGTATCCCAATTTGTTTCCGTCCAACATGGAACCGGGATATTCGTTGACGGCGTTTAATGCGTCATCCAGTCAATTGACATTAACCATCATGTTGGGGGTGGTGGCGGTCGTCATTCCTGTGGTGATCGCATATCAGATCTGGGCCTATTCTTTGTTTACAGATAAACTGACGTCCAAGGATTTGGCCTATGATGAATCTTATTGATTTTATGATGAGAGGGTTTATGAAAAAATGTATTATCGGTGCAGCAGTGTCGGGAGGCTTTATTTTTTTTATTTTGGTTGCCATGAATGTCCTTGCGGATGAGCAGCTGAAAGGCTCTGAAATCATCACCATCCCGGCGGGCTCCATGGCGCCGGTGAACCTGCCTCACCATTTGCATCAAAACGTATTAGGCGATTGCAATCTTTGCCACGATATTTTCCCTCAGGTTGCGGGAAGTATCATTGATTTAAAAAACCACAAGAAGCTCAAAAAACAGCAGGTCATGAACACCAAATGCATTCAATGCCATAAAGCCAATAAAGAAGCAGGGAAACACTCAGGGCCCACTGAATGTATGAAATGTCATGTCCGGAGTTGATGTTTCACGTTAACCATCGTCAAAATAATTTATTAAAAAAGGAGGATAAATGATGGACAAGTATGTGTGCTCGGTATGCGGATATGTGTATGATCCGGCAAAAGGGGATCCGGATAATGGTATCAAACCGGGAACCGCATTTAAGGATCTGCCCGATGATTGGGAATGCCCGGTGTGCGGCGCATCCAAAAATGATTTTGAGAAAGAATAAATAAAAAAAACCGGTTTCAGGGATTTTTTTTCAACCTCATGCTGAGACCGGTTTTTTTATCATTTTATCAATGGATACGGATGATTTTATAAAAAGACAACATGGATTGCGGAGGCAAACAATGCCGGTTGAAGTGGCGAAAAACATTTACAATGTGGGCGTGATTGACTGGAATATCAGGGATTTTCATGGATATTCCACGGAAAAGGGATCCACCTATAATGCATATTTAATCATGGATGAAAAGATCACACTGGTGGATACGGTCAAGCATGGGTTTGAAGACCAGATGCTCACGAATATTTCTGCTATTGTGGATCCCAAAAAAATCGATCAGGTGATCAGCAATCATACGGAAATGGATCATTCCGGCGGGTTGCCGCGGGTGATGCATTTTATTGGAGAGAACAAGCCGGTGTATTGCTCCAAAATGGGATTTAAAAATCTTTCCCTGCATTATGGCAGCCGATTGAACCTTCAGGCTGTTGAAAACGGACAGGAAATGCAAATCGGCAACCGAACGCTTTCATTTTTGGAAACGCGTATGCTTCACTGGCCCGACAGCATGTTTACCTATTGCAAGCAAGATGAATTGCTCTTTTCCAGCGATGCATTCGGCCAACATTATGCCGGCTATGAAATGTTTGATGATGTGATCGGCGATGCCATCATGCCCCATGCCAAGAAATATTTTGCCAATATCCTGCTCTTGTATGCACCGTTGATTCTCAAACTCGTGGAGCAGGTATCCCGTATGGGGCTGACAATTAAAACCATCTGTCCGGATCACGGCATTATCTGGCGCAAGGACCCGAACAAAATTATCAATGCCTATGTGAACTGGAGCCAACAGACGCCGTTGAAAAAAGCGCTGGTTATCTATGATACCATGTGGCACAGCACCGAGTCCATGGCGTATGCGATTTCAGATGCCATGGCCGCCAAAGGCGTGGATGTAAAACCCATCCATATCCGAAGCTCCCACCGAAGCGATATCATGACAGAGGTTTTGGACGCCAAAGTCATTGTCATGGGTTCGCCGACGTTAAATAATGGATTATTCCCCACGGTGAGCGATTTGCTGACTTATATGAAAGGCTTGAAACCCAAGAACAAAATCGGCGCGGCATTTGGGTCTTATGGCTGGAGCGGGGAAGCGGTGAAATTGATTTATGAGGTGTTTTCCGCCATGAATTTTCAACTCGTGGAACCGGGTCTGCGCATTCAGTATGTTCCGGATAAATCCGGATTGGCGGCCTGCGCTGCCTTTGGAGAAAAAATTGCGGATTTGGTTTTGAAAGATTAGAGGTTTTTCATGAAAATCCCTGTGGTGGAGTTATCCGAGTGTATTAAGTGCGAAATCTGCATTGAAGCATGTCCCTCGGTTTTCCGGATGAATGACGCCGGATATGTGGAGGTTGTTGATCTGGCCCGATATCCGGAACAAGAGGTAAACGAGGCGATCAAAAATTGTCCGGCAAATTGCATTTCCTGGAATTTTTTGTAACCAAAAAATTCAAATTCATTTTTTCTTTAAAAAAGGAACTGGCAAAATTTTTATGAAAAAATGTTTTAGACAACCAGCAGGATTTTTTATTGTGCTCTTCGCAGTGGTGACATTATCCACGGATATTGTTTTTTCGGCAGATGAGCTTAATTGTATTGCCTGCCATCGCAACGCCACCCAAGGGCATGTGACTGATTGGGAGCTCAGCCGACATGCCCAAAACGGCATTGACTGCATTGTGTGCCATGGTGATGCCCATCAGACCGCAGACGACATAGGCAAAGTCGCATTTCCGGATGAGGAAGTCTGCGGCATGTGCCACCAGGACCAGTTGGATCAGTTTAAAAAAGGCAAGCACAACCACGGTTGGAAAAGCATGAATGCCATGCCGGTGACCCATTTAGAGCCCGATGAACTCATGGAAGGCGGCCGGGGCTGCGGCGGATGCCACAATATGGGGATCAAGAGCGCAGAAGATAAAGAGGCGCTTCGAAAAAACAACAATATCTATCAGAACAACTCCTGCGATGAATGCCATACCCGGCATACGTTTTCCAAATCTGAAGCCAAGGACCCCCGGGCCTGTCAGCAATGCCATATGGGATATGACCATCCCCAGTGGGAAATGTGGAGCAGCGCCAAGCACGGCACGCGGTGGTTTGCCAAAGACTCCGGGAATCTTCCGGAAGGCGCTGTCGCGCCCACGTGCCAGCACTGTCATCTTCCGGGCGGGACCCATACCAATCGCACGGCCTGGGGCTTTTTTGGCGTGCGGCTGCCCCTTCCGAGTGATCCCCAATGGGCCCATGACCGGACCACCATATTAAAAGCATTGGGCGTGCTGAATCCGGCCGATGGCCAACCCACCCACCGGTTGGACATTGCCAAAGAATTGGACATGATTCGATTCACCGAATCAGACTGGCAGGCGGAACGAAATAAAATGATCCAAACCTGCGCTGGATGCCATTCCAGCGCTTTTGCAAAAACCCAGCTGGAATTCGGCGATGAGCTGATGAAAAAAGCAGACCATCTCATGGCCAAAGCGATTCACATCGTTGCCGGCCTTTATGAGGAAGGCGTTCTGGAAAAGCCCGTTGAATACCCGTTTTCCTATCCGGATTTCTGGTATTTTATGCGCACCGGCGGCGAACGCATGGATCACCTGTCTCATATTGATCAGGTGCTCTTTGAAATGTATATGAAACACCGGATGCGGGTCTACCAGGGGTGTTATCACATGAATCCGGATTATGCATACTGGTATGGATGGGCCATGATGGTCAAGGATTTGGGCGAGATCGAGGAATCAGCCCGAATCCTTCGGGCCACACACGATAAGAAATCAAAAAGCAAATGGCGCATTTTAAGCTGGATGGATAATTAGCGCAGGTGGAAATCAGCGGCAGAAACATCAAACTCATGATCCGAAACGCGTTGGTTCGGGGTGATTTAGGGGTTGTTGCGCAGGCAGCCGAAGAGATTCCGATTCGAAAATTGATTAATCCGTTATTTTCATTTTTTTGCGCCCTTGATGAATTAATGAAATGGCGCGCCGTCAGCATGATGGGGATTCTGGTTCCAACACTTGCCGACAAGGAAATGGAGTCCGCCCGGGTGATCATGCGCCGGTTGATGTGGAGCTTAAATGATGAATCCGGTGGCATTGGATGGGGCGCGCCCGAGGCCATGGGTGAGATCATGGCGCATCATGCAGGGCTTGCCGGAGAATACAGCCATATTCTGGTTTCATATATTCAGGAAGATAAAAATTATTTGGAACACCCCATGCTGGAGCGGGGGGTCATCTGGGGAATCGGCCGTTTGGCCGAGAACAGGCCGGAACATGCAACAGATGCTATGAGGCCTCTTTTAAAATTTTTTCACTCATTGGATCCCGTTCATCGGGGGTTTGCGGCATGGGCCGCAGGGAATATGAGAATCCGTGCAGCAACGCGGTTTCTTGAAAATTTATTGGATGATCATTCTGAGATTTTGTTTTATGAAGCATTGCAGTTATTGCCAATGTCCATAAGCCAGATTGCGCTGGCGGCTTTGGCCAAAATTTCATAATTTTATGTTACGCAAGGAAAATTACTTATGTTCGTGCTGGGATTGCAGGGAAGTCCGAGAAAAAAAGGCAACACAAATTATTTGCTGGCGTCTTTTTTAGATGAATTAAACAAAAAAGGTGCCCATACGCATCTGATCCAAGTGGCTGAAAAAAACATCAAGCCCTGCATCGGGTGCGGCAATTGCGAACGAAAAGGGGTGTGCGCCATTGCGGATGACGATATGATGAAAGAAATATACGGTCTGCTGAGAAAAGCCGATGTGGTGGCGGCTGCCACGCCGATTTATTTTTATAATGCCACCGCCCAGCTCAAAGCGCTCATTGACCGGACTCAGACCCTGTGGGCCCGAAAATACAAGCTGGGGCTGACCGACCCGGGCCGTCCGGACCGCAAAGGCGTTCTGCTGGCAGTGGGCGCCACCAAAGGCAAAAACCTGTTTGAAGGCATGATGTTGACCGCAAAATATTTCTTTGACGCCATTGGCGCGGATTTTCATTCCAGTCTGACCTATCGGCAGATCGAAAATGCTGGGGATATAAAACACCATCCCACGGTCTTGCAGGATATTCAAAATGAGGTGGAGCGCCTGTCTGCCTTGCTTTGCCGGAAAAAGATCTTGTTTGCCTGCCGGGAGAACGCCTGCCGGAGCCAAATGGCCAGCGCATTTGCCCAGTATCTGTCCGGCGGCAAAATCGAGGCGTTGAGCGCCGGCAGCACGCCTGCGGCTGCAATCAATCCGCTCATGGTAGAGGCAATGGCCGAATCCGGCCTGGATGTGGCGTTTCGCACGCCTCAATCCATTGACGCCGTGCTCGGTCATACAAAACCGGACATGATCATTACCATGGGATGCGGGGATCAGTGTCCGTTCATCCCTGGTGTCATTTATGAAGACTGGGATTTGGATGATCCGGCCGGAAAACCCATTGAATTTATGCGGGTCATTCGGGATGAAATTGAACGGCGGGTTAAAAAACTCGTTGATACCTTATAACTTCAAGCATCATTTAAAAAAGGAGAAGAAAAACATGAAGATTGAAATCAACAAAAATTTGGTGGAATTCACCCCGGAAAACGAAGATGAGAAAAAGAAACTGGAAGCCTTGTGGCGATTGATGGTGGATTGCGTGCGGTTTAACAAGAAGATGGTGCCGGTGGGCGAGTATATTCCGTCCAAAAACAATCTGGCCCGGTTTGCCATTGAGGGCCTGGAAGTGAGTAAAGGAACCACCTATCCGGAGGTTCGCGTGGATAAAGATTGCCGAGCCTATTGCCAGACCTGCAACAAGTTTGTGGAGCTTAAAAAAGGCGATCTGATTCCGCCTTGCTGCGGGAAACTGATGGAAGTCCTGGATTGAGGGGGCCCCGATTCTTGTAAAATTAAAGTTTGCATCAATACTTTATTCTACGTGAATCTAAAAAATTGTTTAAGGAGAGTGTTCAAATGAAATCAGATATAAAAGCTTCTTTGTGTATTCTGTTTCTGACAGCCCTGATGGCCCTGGCTCTGATGAGTTGCGGGCCCAAAATTCCGCCGCCCCTTGATCGAATTTCCACTGCGGAATTGGCCATTCAAAGGGCACGACAGGAAAACGCAGACATTTATGCGCCGCTGGATCTGAAATTGGCTGAGGATAAGCTTGCCAATGCCAAAAAAGCCATGTCTGTGAACAATAATTCTGCTGCCGCCCGGTTGGCGGAAGAATCCTTGCTGGATGCTCAAACGGCGGAAGCCAGATCAAGGGCTGAGAAAGCGAAGGAAATGTCCCAAAGAATGCAGGAAAGCGTTGATACTTTGAGAAAAGAATTGGAGCGGACCCAATAAGGCTGGTTTATTTTGTATATGATTTAAATACAAAAAGGAGTATTGATGATGAAACAAATACATCGGCATTTCAAAATTCATACAATTTTTGTCATTTTGCTGATGGCTTTTTTTGCAATGGGGTGCGCCACCCAAAAACCAGTTAATCCCGCCTTGGAGCGCGCCCGGGCAGCTTACCAAGTGGTGGAAAACAATACGGCTGTTCAGAAAAATGCTGCGGTGGCCCTTTATGAAGCCAAACGGTCTTTGGAAAAAGCTGAATCTGCTAAGAAAAAAGAAGATATTGAACGTGAAGCCTATCGTGCCGAGCGCCAGGTGCAGATTGCCATGGCCATATCAGAACAGAAAATCGCTGAAAAACAGTTGGAGGATCTCACCAAAGAAAATGAAAAACTCCTGCTGGAAAGATCCATCCGGGAGGCCGCTTTAAAAACCAAAGAATTGGAAAAAGCCAAACAAGAAGCCGAGCGCATGAAAAAGGAGGCTGAAGCCAAAGCCTTGGATGCGGAGCAGGCCCGATTAGAAGCTGAAAAAGCCAAAGAGGAACTTGCCAAACTTCAGCGGGATTTGGCTGAGCTCCAGGCCAAGCAGACAGACCGCGGCCTGGTGCTGACGCTTCGGGATGTATTGTTTGAAACCGGCAAAGCCCAGTTGCTGCCGGGCGCCATGCGGACTATTGAAAAGGTGGCAGAATTTCTTTTGAAAAATCCCCAACGCAATGTGTTGATTGAAGGACATACCGACAGTGTGGGCAGCGATGAATTCAATCAGATTCTTTCGGAGCAACGTGCAAACTCGGTCCGATACGCCCTCATTGATTATGAAGTGCCGCCGGAACGAATCACCATCAAAGGATACGGCAAAAAATTTCCAGTGGCCAGCAATGACACGCCTGCGGGCCGGCAGCAGAACCGCCGGGTGGAGATTGTTATTTTAAATGAAGGCGTGGCTGCAGAGTCGCTTTTTAGGTAAATTTAGATTCATTCCGCTGATCCAACATCATTTGAAAGAATTACCGAATGTAACCATCAAACCCTCATAATCAACGTTTAAGAAATTTATCATCTTAGGGGAGTGACCATTCGCTCCCCTTTTTATTGGAGAAAACAGGTTCAAAAAATTTTCTCATTCATGGATGGCTCGAAAATACGGACTTCCCATCAAAGGAATTGCTGATAAACTGTATTGACAGATTCATACCGCACATTTATTTATAAAATTTACCAAAATTTTTAAATTATATTTAAACTGAACTTTTTATATGACTTTAAAAAAACAAGCCCCGCTCCGGCCGCTCGAAAGTGTGACGGATCTTTGTCATACCTGCGGAACATGTTCGGCAATCTGTCCGCTTACCGGCGCACGTGGGTTTAATCCCCGAAAAATCGTGCACATGGCGATTCAGGAAAGAGATCAGGAAATCACTGATTCTCCATGGCCCTGGATGTGCACCCTGTGCGGCAGATGCGAGCACGCCTGTCCCATGGGAATAAATATCGTCAATATCATGCGAACGGCAAGGGGTATGGTGGAGCGGGAAAAAGTGCCGGTCATGCTTCAGAAAGGAATTGAACTAGGGCTTGAAACCGGCAACTACCTCGGACTTCCGGATGAGGATTTTAAATTCATCATAGACGATGTGGGCGCCGAACTGGCAGAGCAAACGGGTTTTGAGGATTTTCAGGTTCCTTTTGACAAACGCGGTGCAAATTTGCTTCATACGTTGCACAATAAACTGGTCAACACCCAGAATGAAGATCTGGTTCACTGGTGGAAGATATTTCATGCGGCCGGCGAAGATTGGACCATTCCCAGCCAGAATTGGGAAGGGTGTAACTGGGGATACTTCTCCGGTGACGATGAGGTCATGAAGATTTTTGTGGGCCGCATTGTTGAACATATGGAGAATCTTGAGATTAAAAATCTCATGTATCCGGAGTGAGGGCATGCCTATCTGGCGACCCGGTACGGGTTGCAAAAATGGTTTCCCGAATTCTTTGACCGGTTTGGCGCGTTCACGATATTTGACCTTTTGATGGATTATATTAAATCCGGCCGCATTAAAGTGGATAAAACAAAAATCACCGGCCGCGTGGCATATCATGATCCTTGCAACTACGGCCGGAAGTCCGAAGAACTTTTCGGCCATGGTTTTTATGAAGAACCCCGATGGATTCTGGATCAATGCGTATCGGACTGGGTGTCCCTGGCTCCGGACAAGGGCGCGCAGTATTGCTGCGGCGGCGGGGGGGGCACCCTGCAAACCCCGTACAAGGAAGAACGTTTGATTTACGGCCGGAAAAAAATCGAACAGATCCGGCAAAGCAACGCTGAAATGATTGTTTTGCCCTGCCATAGCTGCCACGGCCAGATCAAAGCGTTGCTGGAAGCGCATCAGATGACCCATATTCCAGTTAAATATCTCTGGGAAGTGGTTGCTGACCTATTGATTGTGGATATTTGTTAAAACATTCTGCCACCCGTACCTATTCGCATCCTTGCCTTTTTAGGCGTTGATTAAAAGGATGAGCGTAAGAAACGCTCGATATTGGCCGAACTGAAATAGGGGCTGTGCGTTTGATGTCTAAAAAATTTAAAAACATCAGTTTTTCCCTTCATTTTTTTTCAACCCGCACTTGAATATCTTATTTTTTAAAAATGATGGAAATAATATAAAAAAAAAGATAAAAATAGAAAAATCGCATCAAAGCATCCAGTTGGCTTCACGGGAGTTTATGTGAAACAGAATTCGTTGCAGTTTTTCTCCAAAATCTTTTTTGACCATCGAGATCATTATCTTGTCCAAATGGTCAATGATATGATGACCGCCGACAAGAACTACCTCCAGATTCAACGCCAATTTTTTCATAATTTTCATCCCCGTGGCATCAAAGAGCTTGCAGAAACACAAGGACTTCGCATCGCCTATGCCGTGATTCATTTATTGGAATCCCTGGAAGGCGGCCAGATGGAACACCGGCTCAACGCTTTGCGGGCCTTGCGGGATGAGGTGTTGTGCAGCACCAACCAGGACCTTCAGATGAATACCGGGCGAGTTTTGATTGAGATCATGAAGGATCTGATCCGTGCCCACGGCAATTACAACCGGCAATTGGAATTGGCCCATGATTTCCGGCTGGCAGCCACCGGCAAACCCCGGATCGTAAGAGCTTATCTCAAAAAATATCATCTTCTTGAAATGCCTGAAGAATGGAATCAATTGGCCTTTGACGATCATGTGCATGACGCCAATACCAAAGGCCGAAAATCCGCCACTCATTTGATTATGGACGCCTGGATTAAGGGGATCCGCCGGCTGCGGGTGATTTATTATAATTTCATCCGACCTGAAACCGCAGCGGAGTTGCTGGAAGCTGCTTCGATCATGGGTATCATGGTTCGCATCGGGATTGAGTTTTCAGCCCGGTTTTATGACCGATTCGCACAGATCATCTGGGTGCCGAGAGGTTTTTCAGGCGCGCAGGACTTCTTGAAATTTTTAGAAAATCCCAGCGTTCAAGCATTGATGGAAGAAGGCCGTCATGTGACGGAATTTCAACGCCGATATGTGATGGCCATGCTGGATCATTTCAATTGCCGACATCGCATTGAAATCAATAAAGATTTTGGTTTGGATCTCCCGACGTTGGATGCATCGGATTTTTCCGCCTTTGTGGGGCTGGGTCAAGCGTCTTTGTTGCATCTTGCCAAATATATTCATCTTCGGTTGATCCCTTTGATGAAAGAACGGGCTATGACTTTAAGAAAACAGTATCCGAATGCGGATCCTGTTGAAAAAAGAAAAATTGACATACAGATTCATCGGATGAATGAGTTGGATTCGGATATTATCCATGATCTTTATCTGGATCCTGAAGAAAACCCTGAAGTTGTGGATATTGAAAAGCCTTGCGAGTCCATGGCTCTGCCATCCCTCATGCAATTGTCGCCGTGCGAACTTGTGGATCAGTTGTCTCAGCTTCGATCGGGATATCGGATCACTTTGAATTTAAGCAATATGAGGGTTCATGATGTGTTAGAGCTCATCTATGATTGCAAAGGGCGGATTTCACGCCTTGAAATATTTAATCTTAAGGATTATGCCAGCGGAAAAGTGGATCACATCCCGGACATCGCCAGGCTTCAGGAGATTTTAAACAGCGGCAATGTGATTCAGCTCAAGCAAATGGTCCTTGGCATGATATCTATTTTAAAACAGAGCAATCATCCCATGGATCAGGGCCGGGTGGAGAAATTTTTAAAAATTCTTGCTGATCTTGAAACGCTAAAAAATATGTATAAAATCCGTCCTCTCAAACCCAGGGTCGGCAGCGATTCCACGGGCCAGTCCCCCCGGCTGCACGGCATGGGGCTTGTGGTGATTGATTCTCTTCCCCGGCGAGCGAAAAAAGCGGTTGTCGAAGAAAAGGAATCGCCCCGACTGATCATTCCCTTTCATGTGGATACGTATTTGCGGCTCAATTATCGGACAACCTATGACGCTACCTCTCTCTTCAACCGTCTTCTTCAATGGGTGCGTTTGATTCCAGGCCTGCGGTATGCGGGCTTGGAATGCGAAAAAGAATGGTATGCCAAAGAAGGGTCCACGCGCATGGTGACCAAGGGCAATATCGTCACCCTGGGGGGGCTTCAGGCATATGGCACCAACCAGATTTCATTGCGAGAGCCACCGACGCAAGCTTATCGGATATCGCATCCATGGCGGTATCTTCAAACCCGGCTGAAAAACTCCCTGAAAATCACCTTTGGATTTATTCCGGCATTTTTAACGTTTTTTTTAGTCCATAACTGGTGGGTGCTTTCCTTTTTCGGTGCATTTATCTGGTTCGGTATTACAGGTTTTCGTAATATCATCCAGTCGGTGCTGGGCGGCGGCGGCCTGAAACGTTCTCCGCTGCTGAGATGGAATGATTATATCAGTTGGGATCGTCTCACCGATTCTTTGATGTTTACCGGTTTTTCAGTGCCCCTGTTGGATTTTTTCGTCAAAACCCTTTTGCTGGATCAGGGGTTCGGCGTTAATACGGCCACACATCCCGTGGTATTGTATGCTGTGATGGCCATTGTCAACGGGATCTATCTGACCAGCCATAATTTATTCCGCGGATTGCCGCCCGAAGCTGCTTTTGCCAATTTTTTCCGAAGCCTGCTGTCCATCCCCGTGGCTTTCGGTTTCAATGGGCTGATCGCCGGCGCCTTGGAATTATTCGGGGCGGTTGACATTCATATTACGCTTCAGCAGTGGGCGGCAGTCATTTCCAAAGGGGCATCGGATGTGGTGGCGGGTTTCATCGAAGGCGCGGTTGATCGGGAAAGAAATATCCGGCACCGGATGAATGATTATCAGCAGAAAATGCGTCAGTTTCTTGACGTTTATGCCCATTTGGAGATTCTTTTTCCGGAAAAAGACGTTTTGGAACTTCTGGACAAACCGGCTAAGTGGTATCAATCCGCGGGCGATGAGGCAAAACATTATATCTCTATCTTGATTATCAATTCCTTGGATTTGCTATATTTTTGGATGTATCAGCCCAGGGCTAGAACAGCTTTTTATAAACTCCTTTGCACCATGGACAGGGACCAGCGCAGAATATTTTTCAAGGCACAGAAAATTTTAACCATGGAGCGTGAAATCAGCCAATTGCTTATCGATGGTATTTTGGGCCGCGGTTTTTCCAAACCGCTGGCGTTTTATCTGGATAATTCCCTGGAATATCTCAATGCGCTGGAAAGATTGGATGCAACGTTTAATGGCCCAAAACAAAACGCGGATGAAGACAATATGTGCCAATAAGCCCTATATTATGATCGGCGTTTTGCATCGCGGATCATGCGGTTGATGCGATCCTGAATGTAATCTGCGAGATCTTCTACTTTTTGTCGTGAAATTTTCGGGATGTCGGCAGCGAGCGTTTCGATTTCTTCTTCATCCATGCCGATGGTCTTGTTGACCATGAAGCTGTCAATTTCACCGTCATCCAATATCAAGCCGCATGCGCCCACTGCGCCCACAAATTCGTCCTCAACAAAAATGGGGACCACCAGTTTCAATAAGCCGGCGTCGCATTCTTCGATCATGGGGGCCTTTGCCTGTCTTGCCATTTCAGCAATATTCATGTGAGCCACCGCGCAGATAAAACTCTGGCCGCGGTCATCGGCTTTAACCTTTGGGCAGAATCGATTTACCCATTGCTTGTAGTCCGTAATCCGGATGCCGTCGGTATTAAACACATTGGAATCAAGCCCGGATCGCTCATGAATATCTTTTTCAAACGCAATCCATTTTTCAAGGGGTAATAAATCGGTTAAATTCATCATGGTCTTGCCTATATTGGTTATTGCAAGATTTAACTCACTATAATTTATGAAAAATATATTTAATACGTTTAAAGCGAAAGCAATACTTATTTTTTATTCCGTCAAATGCATCCTAAAGTACAAATTTTGTTTATGTGAACAAAATTTGTCAATCTTTTCCTTAACGTAAAGGCTATATTTTGTCTAACAGTTGTGCTTAATCAAAATTTTTATATGATAACAGCAAATTATAAAAATTATATACAAACAATCCATCATCAAAGATTCGGCATTTATATTGCATATCTTATGTACGAAATCCAAATGATCAAGCCAAACCCATCGTGAGGTGGGGACGGAAAGCCACGGGTCTTGGAAACGGAAAGACAGCCGGGTTGCCATGAAAACATGACACCCCGGCTTTTTTATTTTACGCCTTGTCCTGGATAATTCTCAGAGGGGGTAGTTATGAGATATGGGGATCATGGGGGGGTGAAAAAATCTCCCCATGATCAGAACTTTTAACGAATCGTACCGGAAGGAGGCATGAGTGCCTGCGCTTCCGGTTTTTTTATTTTTAAGGAAGAAATCGCTTGTGTATGCATTTTTCCGCATCCGCAAAAAACCTTGCCTTCAAAATGCAAAATGATATTCAAATAAAATGGGTTTAGGATTTAGAAATTGTTGCATTGCCCTGATTTTATCATCATAATACATACTATCCCAATATATTTTTCATTTTATTCAACTTTGACGAAAATCATCAGAGCGCGGTATTGAATCTATGCGAAACATGATGTCTTTTTGCCATACGCGATTCCATCATCTTTTGTTTGGGATTTGGGTTTGGGGGATACTGATGATAGGGACGGTTTCCTGCGGTAAGCACAATTGGATCAAATCTGCCGATGAAGTCAAGGTGATGGGGTTTGAGGACGTTCTGACGTCGGATACCAAATGGAAAAAAAGCAAAAGTCCTTATTTTATTCACCAAAATACTTTGATCCTTGAAGATGTCACTTTGACCATTGAACCGGGGGTGAAGGTCTATGTGTCGCCGGGTGTATTGATCATGTGTCATGGAAAGATTGAAGCTCTTGGGAAAAAAGATTCTCCCATTTATTTCAGGGCTGCATCCAAAACCCCATGGAACCGTATTGAATGCTACGGCGGCAGATATGAACAATCCGGCGATGTTCCGATAAATATTTTTCATTATTGTATATTTGAAGGCGGCGGTGGCCTGACGCTTCGTTCCAGCGCAGGAGATATCAAAGGATGTATATTCAGAAATAATTTCTCCTCCCCCTTGCGGTTTGAACATTCTTCCGGTCAAATCACTGAAAATGAAATCTATGAAAACATGACCCAGCGTGAATCCGATTCCGGCAATGGCGCCGGCATCATGGTGTATACGGACAAGGCCGTGCTCATCGCCGACAATGTGGTCCATGATAATTTTTCATCCGGCGGCCGTGATGGCGGCGGCGGTATTTATGCGTTTTCCTGCAACACCGGCGATGTGAAGGTGATACGCAATTCCGTTTACGGTAATTTGAGCGACCGCAACGGCGGCGGGATTTATGCCCATGCCTGCCATCTTGAGGAAAATCAGGTGAGATACAACTCCACTTCTGATTCCGGCGGCGGGATTTATGCCATTAGGTCCACCTTGATCAACAACCGGGTTCGGCAGAACCAGGCGGTCCGGGGCGGCGGGATTTATGCGGACAATTGCAGGCTGGAATACAATCTGATTCTGGAAAATACAGCCCGGTCCGGCATGGGCGGCGGATTATTTTATATGGGCGATAATATGATCGTCAACAACACATTTATCAAAAACGGGGCCCGGGATCTCCGGGGGGATACCCTTGTGGTTTTAGGGAATCCTGAAATTGCCGCCAATAATATCATATCGGAATATGGATATGCATTACGGAACCAGAATCCAAGCGCTTCCATAGATTTAAACGCCAGGGGCAATTATTGGGGCACCCCTGTTGAAAAAAACATTCCTGAATTAATTTATGACTGGCTGGATGATTCAGAAGCAGGGTTGGTGGATTACATGGATTATTCTGAAAACTGGATTGGAATGGCGCCGGATGAGCCCTATACTTGGGCGCCTCCCCAGGCGCCTGCGGAAAGGCTTCCCAATGAACTCCATGGCAGAATCGACCGGAACCGAATTCTCGGCCGTTTCGGCCGATTGTCTTTTGATGTGGTTGAAAATGTTTTAATTCCAGAAGGCATCACCCTTCAAATTCTGCCAGGAACCCGCTTTTACATATCCCCCAAGGTCCATATCCGGGTTCGCGGCAAACTGGTGATTCAAGGCAGTCCAGATAATATGGTCCTGTTGACCGGAGACCCGGATGCGCCCTGGGGGAAATTGTTTTTTGAAAACATCGGCGCGCAGCAGGCACAGTCCAAAGAATCTTCTTTGGCGGATCCGCACGTGTCGGATGAGACCAGTTTATTGTCTTATTGCACCATTGAAAATGGTTTGGGCATCGTGATGGACGGTGCGGGCGCCCGGATGGAGGATTGCATCATCCGGCAACACTACAACAGCGGCATTAAAATCCATGATGCCGCCGTCACCATCACCCGATGTAAAATCACGGACAATGCCAGCCCCACCCATGGCGGCGGCATTTATGTCTCGGGCAGCAAATATGTTCGCATTGACGCCAATCAAATTCTAAACAATTATGCTGAAGAAAACGGCGGCGGCATCTATGTTTTCAGCGAACATGCCGCCATTGGCGTGGTCGTGTCCGACAACCGGATTGAAGGGAATCAATGTCAGCTGGACGGCGGCGGTATTTGGGCCTCCAAGTTGTCCCTTGTCCGCAATCAGATTTTTTCAAATGCAGCAGAGGGCAGGGGCGGCGGGTTGTTTTCAAGTTTTTCCGTCATTGAGGAAAACCATATTGCCACCAATGAGGCATCCCAGGGCGGCGGGGTGTTCGGCGATGCAGAGGGCGTTTATTCTCAAAACATAATTGAAAAAAATAGATCCCAAGGACCGCTGGCCGGTGGCGTATATTTGAATTTTGGAGATGCGGGCACTGAGAATAAATTGTTCCGACAAAATGTGGTTATCGAAAATTCCGCATCCGGAGACAACGCAGTGGGCGGCGTTTATCTTTTAGGCGTGATGGAATTTTCAGAAAATGCATTGCTCCGGAATAAGGGCCTTCAGCTGTATAATGCCAATCCCTTTGATGCAGGGCCTTTTAACGCGGTCAACTGTTATTGGGGCACCCAAAAAACAGACGAAATCGCATCCCTCATTTTTGACCATAAGGATGAACCTTCGCTTTCAGAAGTTGTTTTTGAGCCATTAAATCCGGAGATGATCCACATTCATCCCATGCCTTAAGGGGCTCTTAATTGAGTGCGGTTTAAAACGCTATTTGTCGGATAGACGAAATTTCATATATTCTTTCTGGGTTTTGCGCTTACGCGAATTATTTCAGGGGAACATCAGTGAAACAATATGATATTGGATTTGAACTCGCATACCGGTTGGCCATGGACAATATCCACCCCATCGGTCATGAGACCATTTCTATGGCTCAGGCAGTCCGTCGGGTGCTGGCTGCACCCGTTCCTGCGAGGGTGGATTCTCCCTCTGTGGATGCTTCCCTGAAAGACGGCTATGCGGTGGTTTCATCGGATCTGATTTGTGCAACACAGGAAACACCTGTTGCCCTAAAAATTATCGGCTGTATCGCCGCAGGCCGCCTTCCGTGTCTTCGGATTCAACCGGGAACCGCCATGCGGATCCTCAGCGGCGCACCGGTGCCTGAAGGGTCTGATGCGGTTTTAGCAGACGAGTTTGCAAAACCTATCAACCATGTTGTCTATGCTTATGCCACGGCTGAACCCGGAAGAAACATCCTGCCAAAGGGCTCGGATGTGCGTATGGGGGAAATACTGGCGGAAAAAGGGCAGACCTTAACTCCGCAGCGCATTGGATTGTTGACAGCCGGCGGGGTCACCGAAGTGGCTGTTTATAAAAAACCAAAAATCGGATTGCTGGCCACGGGAAGTGAAATTCTGCTTCCCGGCAGGCCGTTAAAACCCGGAAAACTTTATGCCAGCAACGTATCCCTTCAACAGGCCTGGTTTGAATATATAGGGTTTGAGTGCCGCGTGGAAGCATCCGGAGACGAAGCATCCGCCATTGCCGAATCCATCCAGCGGATCCATGATTCATGCGATATTTTGATTACTTCCGGCGGGGCATGGAAAGGAGACCGGGATCTGACCGTCAGGATTTTAGAAACATTGGGATGGCGCATGTGCTTCCATCGGGTGCGCATGGGCCCTGGAAAAGCGGTTGCCATGGGGTTTTTAAACAAAAAACCTGTTTTTTGTCTGCCCGGCGGCCCGGCTTCCAATGAAATGGCGTTTATGATGATCGTGTTCCCCGCCATATTAAAATATGCCGGTTTTTCCCACGCACCGTTTTTTTTTCTCACCGGCCGATTGGAAAAAGAAATTTCCGGTCAAAAGGACTGGACCCAATTTATCCAATGCCAAATCATTCAGACCTTTCCTGAAATCATCCTCTGCCCCGGCAAAATGAAAAGCCGGCTGGCCGCCATGACCAAAACCCATGCCATTGTCAAGATCCCGGAAGGCATTGAAACCATTCCGGCTGGCGCGCAAGTGCCGTTTCTGTGCTTAAATCCGGATGTTTTTGCATTGCCTGTGGATTGACAGTTCGCCGGACTGTTTTAGGGCTTCATGGTTCCCATGCGTTGGGGGCAAAAAAGTATTTCTTAACACATCACTTTGTATCACGCATAAAATGATAGGCCGTTGCAGGGGCGGGGGTCTGCAACAAAATGCCATTTGCTTTCAGAAAATCCAAGCAGCAAAATTTGGTTTCACTTGACTGGATGAATGCTCAGCGTATATGGAGAAAAAATTATTTGAATTTGAAAGGATAAATCCCATGAGCCATCACCATGACCATGATCACGAGCATCATCATCACCATCACACGAACGCCGAATCCGAGATGACGGTTTTGGAAAAAGCCATCAAAATGATTGAGCACTGGATCCGGCACAATGACGATCATTCCAACACTTACAGGCAATGGGCGGATAAAATAAAAAAAGAAAATTTGGCCGATGCTGCGGCGCTCATTGAGGAGATTGCCGAGCTTCATGAAAGCATGAATACAAAATTCAAGCAGGCGGCTGATCTGATTCGAAAAAAAATTAGTTTATAGCCGTTGAATCAGATAAATATACACCGGCAGCCGGCATAATTTTTTAAATTCAATAAATTTAGAGAGCAGTTCCTGCTTGGTGCCGCTGTTTTCCAAAGGGGAGATGTAGATCGTTCCTTTGCTGTATGACCGGTTCAATTGGTGGCGGGTCAACGCCAGAATGGAAGGCAGATGGGTGTCGGGGAGATCTGCTCCGTATACAAAATTGGCGGTGATTTCAATATTGCGATATTGATGGTTGACGGCCATGAGTTTATTAAATGCATTAACGACTTTCTCGGGCGTTAAGGGTTTTTTAAGAACCGAAAGGGTTTGGGCGTCTGCGGATTCCAACCCGATGTTGATATACGTCTGATAAGGTAAGCGGTTGATGGATGTAAAAAGAGCATCGTTGGCCTTCATGAGCGAATCCACACTGCCGAACAGAAAAAGACGGGGCTCTTTCATATAGGCCTGACCGAGTTTAAGAATTTCAAATGACCGGCGGGCAGTCCATTCGATGACATCGCCGCCCGCATGCAGCGCATCGTGCTGGCCTAAGAAAACAGAATTATAATTGATGATGTCCCTGTCATAAAATTCTTTCAACTGCTCAATTTGGGTCATGATGTCATCTTGGCTGCGGACTTTGTATGCGGTTTTGGATTTGACCCTGCAGAACCCGCAATGATATAAACATCCGTCCGCGATCGTGATGGGAATCACGTCATATTCCACATGCCGGGTGTCGGGCGGCAGCACGGTGACCCTGCCGCCGATGATCCGGTGAAAATGCTCGGCTCTTTGGTTCAAAACATCCGGCGTTTTTTCGATGATCCGACGGATGCAAGCCGCGGCTTCGGAGGGGAGGGATTTTATATCCAGTGAGACAAGCCTTTGTTGAAGCTGATCCCATGCGGCAAATGCGTTGATCACTTCCGGGCTTTCAAAACGGCCGTTTCCATATACCGTATTGCTGTCATAGGGGAGGCAAGGAACGTAATATTCACCCGTGAAATCATAGGCGCCGGTATAGCCCCCTGCAGAAAAATAGACCCAGTCATTGCCGACAGTTCGTTTGAGCCATTCAGCCGCATCCAGCAGGGCTTGGCCCCTGCCCTGAATCGTCTTAATTTCGCCGTTTAGATTAAACTGATAAGTGTATAACTTATTTCGGATTTCAGTAAACACGCCAAAGCGAAGGGGGTAGCTGATCTTTGTATATGCGTCTGCTCCTTTTTTTTCCGGGGTAATGATATAATCTTCAATAGGAAATTCGGTCATATGAAATTATCGTGTTTGTCTTGAATCGGTCGCTTTTCTAATTATATCAAAGGGATTACATGTGACATCAGGATGAATGCGGACAAGCGCGCATGTCTCAGGCCCAGCAGACTTGATCGTTTTGCCTTCATCATCAATCAGCTCCATAATCCGGCTTGTTTTGCCAGGGCCTTTAACAGGCAGAATGTCGATCCAATCCCCTGTTTCAAGTTTGTTGCGCACATCCAATTTGATCCAGTTTCTGTCAATAACAGCAAGCACCTTTCCGACTAAATGCATCCGGTGCCTTGGCCTTTCATTTTCGTAATTAGGAACTATCTGTTCCACATCATTTAAATAGAATCCGGTACAATACCCTCGTTGATTGATTCCGGCAAGCTCTTTTTGCCATTCCGGAATGACAGCATACGCCTCCGGTGCTGCCAGGTATGCGTCAATGGCCTCCCGGTATGTTTTGACCGCTGACGCCAAATAATGCAGGCCTTTGAGCCGGCCTTCGATTTTCAATGAGGTGATGCCTGCGCTTGCCATTTGAGGAATATATTCGATCATGCACAAATCTTTTGAATTCATCACATAGGCCCCCCTGGCGTCTTCATACACCGGCATATATTGACCCGGCCGGGATTCTTCAACCAGATAATAATTCCATCGGCAGGATTGGGCGCACATGCCCCTATTTGCATCCCGGTGCGTCATGAAACTGCTTAACAGGCATCTGCCGGAATAGGATATGCACATGGCGCCATGGCAAAAGGCTTCTATCTCAAGAGACGTCGCGTCGGCGATTTCTCTTATTTCCTTTAAAGATAATTCGCGGGCGACATTGATGCGTTTTACACCCAATGTTTCCCAGAACCGGGCGCTGATGCGGCTCGTGGTGTTGGCTTGGGTGCTCAAGTGTATGGGGATGTGGGGGATAATCCGCTTTGCTTCCATGAGAATGCCTGGATCTGCGATGATTACCGCATCGGGCTGAACGTCGCCGATCTGATGCAAATATTCTGCAATGGCGGTTTCTTCAAAGGTGCGGGGATAAATATTTACAGCCAGATACATCTTGACCCCGCGGTTCCGACACAATGCGGCTGCGGCGTAAAGCTCTTCCCTGCTGAAATTTCCGGCATAGTTTCGTAAACTGAAATCCGGTCCGGACAGATAGACCGCGTCCGCGCCGTAATGAACAGCGGTTTCCAGTTTTTCAAAATTTCCCGCCGGCGCAAGGAGTTCAATGGGGGGTGGGTCCAATGCCATGGGGTGTTAGGGGAAAGGGGAACTGTCCTGAAATAAGGCCATCAGTTTTATTTTATGGTTTCACGCAGAACAAGGAACGTCTCCTGTCGAACAATCCTGTCCGGCCATTTGACATTCCTTGTCTGCTTGCGGAAACTCCAACTATTGGAAGCCTCTGCTTACTGGGTTAATCCTGTGAAGTTGACGGAAACATTTAAGTTAACATTGAGTCCGCCTTGTTCTGAAATCTCTTTTAAGACCTTTGAAATCAATTCCCCTACTGCCATATCGGCAATTCCTGTTTCATGGGTCGTGGTTTTCCGTGCAGGGCGCCCGATTTTGCGAGTTTTTAATTTGGGCAAAGAGCGACGGATATATTTTTTTAAACCAGGAATTTGTTTGATGGCCTCATGAATCGTAAACCGGTCTTTGCCGGTTTTTCGGGTAAGGTCATAGGTTTGTTCGGCCGTAAGTTCCAAGGCTTCTTTAACCAAGCTATAAACATACCCCCTGTCGGTCTTTTTTTTATTGATAAAAAAACCCAGATCGCATTTATCGCTGTTGCTGAGTTTGGCAATAATGCTTGCAACATCTTGGATTTTAATTTCCCTGCCGGCAGCCTCTGTTACCATTTGCGTGATTTCCGGGGACCTTAAGGCCTGGCCTGTGCGTAAAGTGTCAATGATATATTCACTGTTTGTTTTTTTGGCTCCTCTCATGATCATCTCTCCTAAAATAATTAAATTAGATTCATTACCATATTATGGGACTGTGGCGTATTCAATGATCCAACACGGATATTTATATAAAATACAAATGGATCATATTGTCAGATAAATACTTACATAAGAAGAATGTGTTTTGTCAAGGATTAGTTTTAATTTTCGGTTAATCTTTTTAATTTTTCGAATATTCGAAGGGGAAAGTCGCTATGATTCCCAAAAACCTAACGGCAGGATCGGACTGACGTCGTGTTGATTCCAAAAAGACAATTCTTTAATAATGATATTTCAACTCATTGATTTCATGATTTATTAAAACGAGCGATCGTTCATTTTTTTTCTTGACGTGATACAGGGTTCAGGCTATCAACAGAAAAAACGGTTTTTGCTTTTTTAAACATCCACATGTGGCATCTCCATAACCCTTTCATTAGTTACATCGAGGAAATGTATGAATGCATGGCATCACATTCAGGCGATCGCCGATGATCCGTTTGACTATGCGCGGCGTTTAAAGCAAGATCAAAACAAGCCGGTGATCGGTTATTTTTGTTCCTATACACCTGAGGAACTGATTTATGCGTCAGGCGCACTTCCTTTTCGGATTTTTGGAACCCGGCAACATATCACTCTTGCCGATGCCCACCTGCAAAGCTATTGTTGTTCGCTGGTCAGGGGCGGATTGGAAGACGCCTTAACCGGCAAACTCTCATTCCTTGACGGCACGGTGTTTCCCCATACCTGTGATTCGATTCAGCGATTATCTGATATTTGGCGGCTGAACGCTGGATTTAAATTTCACATTGATGTGGTGCTACCGGTAAAGCTGGATCGCAAAAGCGCCAGAACTTATATGATCGAAGTGCTGAACCAGTTCCGGAAAGATCTTACGGCGGCTATTGGGAAAGAAATTACCGTCTCAGATCTGCGTCAATCTGTTTTTGTTTATAACCGCATCCGAAGCATATTGCATGATATATATGGTATCAGAAGCCAACATCCGGAAAATATTTCCGCCCTGGATCTGAATCGGATCCTGAAAGCATCCATGATCATGGATCGCGGTGAGTTTCTTGACGTTCTTATGGATTTAAAGGATCAACTTCAACGACAGGTTTCTCAAATTCAAACAAAACCTCAAAAACGGATTATTCTTTCCGGCGGGATCTGTAATCATCCGGATATCTATGAACTAATTGAAGCCGCCGGCGGATCGGTCATCTGGGATGATCTGTGCACGGGAACCCGGTATGTGGATGGACTTATTGACACCAAGACAGATCCCATGGAAGCCATTGCAGAACGATACATGACCCGGATGGTGTGTCCGGCCAAATACGGCGGTTTGACCACCCGGGGCGAGCATTTGGTGAATCTGGTAAAAACGCATCGGGCCAACGGCGTGATTTTTTTGTTTTTAAAATTCTGCGACCCCCATTCCTTTGACTATCCCTATTTGAAAAAATATTTAGATGACGCCGGGATTCCAAACATGCTGCTTGAGATCGAGGAACAGCCGTTCCCGGAGGGCCAGCTGAAAACCCGGTTTGAGTCCTTTATGGAGATGATTTAGCATAAGGATCTTGACGTCAGAATCCTGAAGACAAAATCGAAAAAGAGGATGATATGGCCGATCAACCGACAAAGGATTTGGAAAAAGAAAAACGCAAAATCAAATCGGTTTCCCGCATGAAGGAAATCATGACCAACTATTACATAGAAGCCAAAACCGCGGAACAAACCGGGAAAAAAGTCGCCTGGATCACCAGCGGCGGGCCGGTGGAGTTCCTTATTGCCATGGATGTGATTCCAGTATACCCGGAAAATCACGGGGCCATGATCGGCGCGTCCAAAATGGGGGTTGACCTTTGTGAAAAGGCGGAGGAAATGGGATATTCCAGAGATCTGTGCTCCTATGCCCGGTCAGACATCGCCTGCGCCGTGACTGGCGGCGGGCCCATCGGCGGTCTGCCCAAGCCGGATTTTCTGGTATGCTGCAACAACATCTGCGGTACGGTTCTAAAATGGTATGAGGTTCAGGCCCGGTATTACAATGTGCCTTTGTTTATTCTGGATACGCCGTTTATTCATACAACATTTTCCGATGCGGCCAGGAACTATGTCATTGCCCAGACCTATGAATATATTGAATTTTTGGAAAAACAGACCGGAAAAAAAATGGATTTTGACCGCATGGCAGATGTCAGCCGGCTGGCGGTCAAAGGCCTGCGCCTATGGCAGGAAGTGTTGGATACGGCCGCCCATAAACCCGCTCCCATGACCGCCTTTGACGCATTTTTTCACCTGGCGCTCATTGTGACATTGCGCGGCACCCAGACAGCCGTGGATTATTATCAGCAGTTGGCCGATGAAATGAAACAGCGGATCGCAGAGGGGATCGCCATGATTCCCAATGAAAAATACCGGCTGCTCTGGGACAACCTGCCGGTGTGGTATAAAACCAAATGGCTGTCGGATAAATTTGCATCATACCAAGCCTGTCTGGTGGGGGATACCTACACATCCGCCTGGAGCGGTGTTCTGGATTTGATTGATGAGAACAACTTTATTGAAACCGGGGCCGTGGCCTATTCCAGCGTGTATATAAATGTTTCTTTGGATCAGATGTTTGAAACGTTAAAAAAACTCATCCAAAAATATGATGTGGATGGTCTGATCATGCATTCCAACCGGAGCTGCAAGCCGTATTCCCTGGGGCAGTATGATTTGCAGAAAATGGTTATGAAAAAACTCGGTATTCCGACCCTCATGTTGGAAGCCGATATGGTGGATGAGCGGAGCTTTTCCGAAAGCCAGATTGAAACGCGCATTGATGCGTTCATGGAGACGTTGAAAAAATGATCACCGCCGGCATTGACATCGGGTCAATTACCGCCAAAGCCGCCATCATAAATGATGGTCATATCCTGGGAACAAAAGTCATGTTTACCGGATATAATGCCAGGCAGGCCGGCAAAACGGTCCTGGATGATTTATTAAAATCGTTAAACCTTCCTTATGACGCCGTGGAAAAAATCGTCTCCACCGGTTATGGCAGAAACAGCGTGGATTTTGCCGACAAGACCATCACGGAAATCACCTGTCACGGCGTGGGCGCGCATTTTATCAATCCGGATGTGCGTTTTATTATAGATGTGGGCGGTCAGGACAGCAAAGCCATTAAAATCGATCCGCATGGAAGGGTGATGGATTTTGCCATGAACGATAAATGCGCCGCCGGCACCGGCAGATTTCTGGAAGTCATGGCCCGGGCCATGGAAGTGGATCTGGATGAATTCGGCGCCATCTGCCTGAAAGCGCAAAATCCCGCCAAGATCAGCAGCATCTGCACGGTGTTTGCTGAATCGGAGGTCATCTCGCTGATTTCCAAAGGAGAAACCCGTGAAAATATCATTGCCGGCATTCATGAATCCGTGGCCTCCAGGATTTCAGCCATGGCCAAGCGGGTGGGTGTGGTGGAACCGGTGATGATGACCGGCGGGGTTGCCAAAAACATCGGCGCGGTCAAGGCCCTTGAGGAAAAGCTTGAAACATCGATTCAGGTATCGGCATATGCCCAAGTCAACGGCGCCATCGGCGCTGCTGTTCTGGCGCAAAAAATCTCATCATAAGCGCTGGAGGAAAAGATAATGCCTGCCATTAAATTTGATCCTGCTGTTTGCCAATCCTGCCAAACAGTGGATTGCCTCATGAAATGCCAATACATGGCATTTAACAGCATCAGTGAAGCAAAAGCGGAAAAATTAAAAATAAACAACCGTCAGCCCAGCCGTGTGTTGGAAGAATGCCTGACCTGTTATGCCTGTCAGGAATATTGTCCAAATGGAAACAATCCCTTTTATCTCTTGGTGGAACGACAGGAAGAACTTGGCATTCTGCCGGCCCCCAAACCCATTGTGGAAGAACAGCTCCGCATGATGCAAGCCAAGGGGAAATTGACGGCCGCCAAGGTGAACCCTCTGGTGGTGAACATGTGCGCGTTTCCCATGCTTTCCGGATGTATCCGCGGCAGTTTGTTTGAAGGCGCGTCCGTGATTTCCGGAAACGATCTTTTCTGCAACATCATGTGGCTCCATTTTGCAAAAAACTCCACCATCCGGGAGCGGGTCCCCCATTCCATCTCCAATATCATGGCCCTTTATTTGAGGGATTCTGAAATTGATGAAATGGTCTGCTTTCATGATGAATGCTATGGCACCTACACCAGCGTGGCGCATGCGTATGACATCAACGTCCCGTTTAAACCCATCCATCTTTTTGACTTTATCAACCGCCGATTGGAACAACTTTCAAATCGCATCAAACCGATCAATGCTACCATCGCGTACCAGCGGCCGTGCTCCAACCGGCTGTGTCCGGAAACCGATAAAATATTGGATGAAATTTTTGACAAAATCGGGGCCCGCCGGGTGAAGCGAAAATATGACCGGGAAAATGCTTTGTGCTGCGGTGGCGTGCCCAGGGCCCAGCAAAGAGATGAGCTGGCCGATGAACTCTTAGAAAAAAATATTGCGGATATGAAGTCTGTGGGCGCGGCGTTTTGCGTGTTTAATTGTCCGTTCTGCATGGCCACCATGGCCCAGGAAGTGGCGGAAAACGGCATCATGCCCATCCTTGTGAGCGATCTGGTGTTAACGGCATTAGGTGAATAGAAATGATGAAAGAATTGATCCAAAAATTATCTGATGTTGTCGGTTCCCGGTTTGTATCTGATGCGCCTGAAGAACAATATCTGTATTCCATGGATCCGGGAACCATGCCACCGCGCATGCCGGATGCAGTGGTCATGCCCAAAACGACCGAAGAAATCCAAAGGATCATGTTGGCGGCCAATGAGATGAAGGTTCCGGTGGTGCCCATGGGCGGCGGATTGGTGCTTTCCGGACTGACCCGGGCGCTCAAGGGCGGCATTATTTTAGATTTAAAGCGGATGAATCGCATCATTGAAGTCAACCCCAAAAGCCGCTATGCCATTGTGGAAGGCGGCGCTTCCCAGGGCATGCTCCAGGCATATCTTAAGAAGTATTACCCGGAGTTAAAACACTCCATGCCGGATGCCCCGCCCATTGCCACATTGGCCGGCAATATCTGCATCCATGGTTCCGGTCATTTGTCGGTTTCGGGCGGCTTTCATTCGGACATGCTCACCGGCATGGAAGTGGTGCTGCCCACCGGCGAAATTGTAAGAACCGGCTCCTGCAGTGTATCGAGGGAGTGGTTCGCCAAGGCGCCGCTGCCGGATTTGTCCGGATTGTTTTTGGGGTGGTCCGGGACGACGGGCATCGTCACCAAGCTGGGCATCAAACTCTTTCCCAATTATAAATACAATGATATTCTCATTTTCGTCTGCGAAGACCCAGACCTGATGCCGGATGTGATTTCACGCCTCACCGGCGCGCAGGTGGCCGAGGACATGACACCGTGGATGACGCCCAAGCCGGACTGGGCCAGAGGGTTTCTGCATATCAATATTGCTTATGGCGGCCACACCAAAAAAGAGATGATTTTTAAGCGCAATCTCCTGCAATCTTCCGTGCGGCCATATTTGGACCAGAAAATAGCTGGATTTCTCCCCCTGCCGCCGCCCCAAAAAGGACGATTCTTGAAAATTCCATCATCGGATCTGGTTCGATTTGCCGATGTCCGGAAGGGTGGGGGATTTGAATATGTAGGCGCCATCATGGCCATTGAAAAATTTCCGGATGCCTATCGAGCCGGTCTTGAAATCGCTGAGAAATTCCACGTCAGCTATTCCATGGGTGCCCGGATCATCGGCTGCGGCCATGCCATGATGTTTTTTTATGCCTATGCATTCAACCGGGCCGATGATGAAGATGTGAAGCGGGCCCAGGAAGCCCTGCATGCCACCAACACAGCGGCATTGGCCATCGGCGGCATTCCCTGGAAAGCCGAGTTGCCAGCCCAGAAGCAGATTATTGAAAAAATGGATGCCAATACATTAGCACTCATGAACCGGATCCGAGCTGTTTTAGACCCAAACCATATCATGAATCCGGGAAATTGGGAGTAAGATGATGCAATATGAAGAAATTCTGCACCGGTGTTTTCGCTGCGGCTACTGCAAGCTGCCGTCTAATTATACGGATATCAATTGTCCATCTTATTTGGCGTTTAGATTTGAAACTTTTTCTCCGGGCGGCCGCATGTGGCTGCTGCGCGGATGGCTGGATAATAAAATCACCGCGACCCAGCGGTTTGCCGAGATCCTGTTTTCCTGCGCCGCCTGCGGCAATTGCAAGGAAAACTGCGCATTCCCGGAATTTAAAGATTATTTGCTTTCCATTTTTACCGCGGGCAAGGAAAAGCTGTTAGACAGCGGTCAGGCGCCTGCCGGCGTCCGTGATTATCTGACCAAAATGCAGCTTCACGGCAATCCTTATGCCATGCCTTCTAAAAAGCGGTCTTTATGGATGGAGGGGCTTAATATCCCGTTGTTTAAGGATCAGGAATATCTGCTCTTTGTGGATGATGTGGGAGCATATGATCCGAGAGGTCAGGAGATCGTCCGGTCTGCCGCAAAATTACTTCAACGCGCGGGTATATCTTTCGGCATGTTGGCAGATGGTTTGGTTTCAGACGGAAACGACGTGAAGGCCATGGGCGAAACCCTGCTGTTTGAGGAATTGGCGCAACGCAACATCAAAGCCTTTGAATCAGCCGGCGTAAAAAAAATCATCACCCTTTCGCCCCATTCCTTGAATGCGTTTAAAAATGAGTATCCATCGTTGGGCGGCAAATATCAGGTGTACCATTACACCCAGGTGCTTGCTTTTGCCATGGGAAAATTGATGTTTATGGCGGACATGCCGCCTCTGCGCGTGGCATTTCATGATCCGTGCTATTTAGGCCGGCATAATACGGATTATGAATCCCCGCGCATGATGCTTCGGTCTTTGCCCGGCATAACAATTTCTGAAATGGACCGGAACCGCAAAAACGCCTTATGCTGCGGGGGCGGGGGAGGGAACTTTTTTACTGACCTGCTGTCCGGCGGGGATGATTCTCCGGCCCGGGCGCGGGTCCGCGAAGCTGCAAGAGCAGGGGCCGATGTTGTAGCCGTGGCCTGCCCCCAATGTGCCGTGATGCTGGAAGATGCGCTAAAGACGGAAGGACTGAGTGGTCGGTTGAGGGTTGCGGAAATTTCAGAAATTATAAAAGAACGGCTTGTTTGATATTTTGTTAACAAGATGTTTCACCGCTTGCTGGCGCGCGCGGCTCTGATTTTCTGATTCTTGGGGGTCAGCAGTTTAATTTTCTGAATATCTTTTTATTGCTCTTATAGATTTTTAAAAACATGCCAAACAGTTCGTCATAGATTTGTCGATTGGCCGGGTTGGGAGTAAATGTTTGTCGTATTTTTATCAGATGGGGAATATCCTCAAAGGTAATATACCCCAGTCCTACGGCGGCGATCCATGCCGCACCCCGGGCATTGGCCTGACGCGGGTGTTCCACCTGCCGGATGTTGCGGTTTAAGACGTCTGCGAGTATCTGGCACCATAAGGAAGATTCTGCCCCGCCGCCGATGAAATGAAGCGGGTCAAGTTTTTTTCCAACAAACCGTTCCACATATCCCAGACTCCATCGGGTGTTATAGGCGACCCCTTCCAGTATTGCCCGGATCATATCATTTTGCGTGGTGGTTTTGGACATGTTGAAAAATCCGCCCCGCAAACGGGGGTCATCCACGGGTGTGCGTTCGCCGTTGAGCCAGGGCAGAAACATCAGTTTATGGCTTCCGGCCGGGACTGTTCCGGCGATTTCATCAATGTATTCATAGGGGGCCTCCGGTGGCAGCGCGGTTCTCAGCGGGTTGTTATGAAACAGGATGTTATCAAACAGAAACGGCAGGCAACCGCCGGCCATATCCTGTTCATTGACAGACTGGTATTTGCCCGGAATCGCAGTGGGAAAAGAGGCGATGGAATGAAACACGTCGGTTTTTTTAAACGGCACCACCGCTTGAACCCACGAAGACGTGCCGATATACAGATGGCCGGCATAATCATTGACCGCGCCGGACCCGATGCAGGCAGTCTGATGATCCGGAGAACCCACCATCACCTTTGTATCCGCTGACAGGCCCAGATGATCCGCCACATCTTTTTTCAATGTTCCAAGAATATCCGTGGCATGGAATAGGGGAGGGAGTTTTTTAGAGTCAAGGCCGAGGTATTGAATTAACGAGTCGACATAGTTGATATGAGAAATGTTCCGGATATCAGTCACCCAAAAAAGCTGGATGGAATCAAAAGATGCGGCGATTTTTCCCGTGAGCTTGAAATTCAGATAATCTTTGCTGGGTAAAAAATAACGGGTTTTTTTGTAAACATGGGGAAATTCATTTTTAATCAGCAGAACATGCGCAATGTCGTCCTTGCCGGAAAGGGTGGGGCCGCCGCCAGTTTTTAAGAGAAAACGGAGGATGTTTATCAGCCCATATCCTTGAATGCTCGGAATCCCGCCCATGATTTTTTGTACATACGGCGCTCCCCGGCTGTCCATCCAGGTGAGGGCATTGATGACATGCCGGCCGTTTTCGCCCACCGCCACCGTGGTGGAAAATGTGCTGGAAACCGAAATGGCTGAAATGTCTTGGGCAATGATCCTATTTTGGGCGATCAACCGGGAGGAAGCGTTTAAGAGGGCAATCCACCATTCTTCCGGGTCTTGTTCCGCCCCGCCGTTGGGAAGAAAATGAATGGAGGTTTTTTCAAAGGCATGGTCAAGGACTTCGCCGGCAGCAGAAATGATGGCGGCCTTGATGCCGGAGGTGCCGTGGTCAATGGCCAGAATATATTTTTTATGGGGCATAAAAAATATCAGATATCCATGGTTTCGATCTTTCCATCCGCATCCACTTTCTGGACAATGACGCCCCTGAAGGATTCGGTTCCTTTTTGTTTTTTGTCCAGTTTCATGATTTTTGTTATGAGATCAATAAAATCCAGGGGATTAACGCATCCTTCAGGAGGAAAGACTCCTTTTGGGCGGATTTTTCCCTGCTGCATGAGCATGGCGCCCATGGCCGCCGGGATGCCGGTTCCTTCGCCCAGAGCCTGGCTTTGGGATGCCATATGGAATCTGTATTGAATTTTTTTGCCGTCTTTTTTGCCTTTGACCACCACGGAACAGCATCCGCGTTGCTGTCCGAAATGGGTTTGTTTTAAAATTTTTTCCCTCTGCTGTATAATATAGGCGATGGCAAAATCATAAGGAATGACGGTCTGGCCTTTGACCTGGACCGGTTCTTTGCTGTGTAATCCGATTCGGCAGATGTCTTTGGTGAGATCGTAATATTCATTGGGCAATACCGTGCCCCTGTTGGTCACTTGTTTTAAGGGGATGTATTTGGGAATGGTCACTTGTTCGGGGTGGGGATAGGGATAGACCGGAATCTCATTCCCAAGGGCCGGGAAATCAAATGTCCGTCTGAGCTCAATACCGTCTTCCTCAAAAAATTTAACATATTTGAGGCCGCCGTCCAGATACATGGGAATATCGATGCTCATGCAATGAAACCGGTGGCCGATCACCCCTTCTCCTTCATAGGGTTCCCCGCCATGGGCGTGATAGATATCCACTGCCTCGGTTTCATCTAAAAGATGGTCTGCGGCGAATTTGGCCAGTATATTGGTGGCGCCGGGGGAGCTGCCCATGCCGATGAGGGCGGTAACCCCGGCCTTTTTGGCAGCCGGATCCATATTGAGAAGTTCCACGGTCACATCCACATCATCGCACACATCCACATAATTGATGCCGGATTCAATAACGGTGGCAAGGATGGTCTTGACGGTTTTGTAAAACGGGCCGATGCAGTTGACCACTAGATCACAGCCATGTATGGCGGATTGGATGCTTTGGGGATTTTCAGCATCCACCCTTACCGCGGTGATTTTGTCCGGATGGATACAAGAAGCAATTTCACGGGCTCGCTTTTCATTGATATCCCCAATGATAATCCTGGAAAACAATTCCTGGTCAGCCAGTGTTTTAACCACAACACTGCCCACGGCGCCACACCCGCCCAGAACAATAACCGTTGACATGGCTGGTTTCCTTTTGACCGATGATTGGTGGGAGATGAGTTATATGGATTTTAATATTGCCGGGGCCGCCGTGTTCTCCGGTCGCTGTTGCCTCTATCGTTTCTATGTTCTCTGGGGCGCGCTTCGCTGACTTTTAAATTCCGGCCTTTGCATGAATATCCATTGATTTTGCTGATGGCTTCCTTGGCATTGGCTTCGTCAGACATTTCCACAAAACCGAAACCTTTGGATTTCCCGGTCATTTTGTCGGTAATAATGTTGACGGAAGACACTTCGCCGTACTGTTGAAACACATCTTTGAGTTCATCTTTGGTTAATTCATAGGGTAAATTGCCGACATAGATGTTCATCTTACACAAAATCCTTTCGTTTCTTGTGCCGTTGGGGTTGTTGGAGAAACATCGGCCATTCAATCAACAGCACAAAATTGAAAAACCGATGCGTTGTCATCGACATGATGTGACGGGGCTTGTATGCAAAACGTAAAAAATCAGTTGATAGAAAAAGGGGCCTTGCTGTCATATTGGGTTATTGAAAGACTGGTTAAATGCCGGAAGAATTGGTTGCGGCGATAAAACGGCGACGGGCAAAAAAAGTTCGGCCCTGCGTGTTGATCTGAATTCAAAATCTGTGTTTCCTTGAAAATGGACGGGATTTACTCAATAAAAAGCATTGTTCACAAACAAGATGATATGGCAATCCACCCTTTGTTGATCTTTTTTGTTTCTTATACTCATCGATGAAAGAATATCAACAAAAATTTTATCTGTGGTTAAATTTCTGAAACGCCGGAGAAGCGCTTGACTTTGGGATGGATTTTTTTTAATAAAATTTTAGGGAAATGGATGATTCATCATATCCCGGATCATCGATTCAAGATACAATAAAAGAAAAATGGCGTTGCACCCGTGTCTTACCTGCGGCGCGTGTTGCGCGTTTTATCGGGCGTCTTTTTATTGGGCGGAAGCAGATGATGTGACACCCGGCGGGGTGCCGGTTGAACTCACGAAAAAATTGACCCCCCATCTTTTGGTGATGAAAGGGACCCAAGGACCTTCCCCTCGCTGCATTGCCTTGAAAGGAACCATTGGAGAGAAAGTATATTGCAGCATCTATCCGCAACGCTCGTCTGTGTGCAGGGAATTTGAACCCTCTTGGCAAAACAATACACCCAATCCCCGGTGTGATCAGGCGCGTTACGCATGGGGGCTGCCGCCGTTGAATCCCGATTCATGGAGGGGGATATCGGTTCAAAGCGAAAAAATCAACTGCCATACCCCAATCTGCCCTGAGGAAGACATGGCCGCGAGGATAACTTGTTCTTAAAGCAGCAACTTTAAGACGGAATAGACTGTGGCAGAAACGCACATGGAACAGGGGATGGTCAGCACCCAGGCCCAGACAATGTGAGTGGCCAGATTCCATCGGACCGCAGAAAGTCTTCGGGTTACGCCAACGCCCATGATGGATCCGGTAATGGTGTGGGTGGTGCTGACAGGGATTCCGGCAAGAGATGCGCCGATGAGCGTCAGCGCGCCGGATGTTTCTGCACAGAATCCGTGAACCGGTCTTAAATCCGTCAGGCCGACGCCCAATGTTTTGATGACCCGCCAGCCGCCTGCAAGGGTTCCCAGTGCAATGGCGCTGTATGCCGCCACAACCACCCACAAGGGCACATAAAACTCAGACCCAAGATGACCTGTGCTGTAAAGCAATACAGCAATGATGCCCATGGTTTTTTGGGCGTCGTTGCTGCCATGACCCAGGCTGAAAACAGCCGAGGAGAGCAATTGCAGCATCCTGAATAATTTATCTACGCGTCTCGGAGTTTTATGTTTAAATAGGTGAAGGGTGATGATCATGATGATATGGCCCAGAAAAAATCCGATGATGGGGGATAATATAATAAAAGCCAGTACCTTGATAATTCCGCTGACAATCAGATGCTGAAAACCGCTGGTCACCAATGCCGGTCCGATCAGGCCGCCGATAAGGGCGTGGGAAACACTGATGGGCAATCCAAAATGGGTGCAGTAATGGGTCCAGAGTACTGCGCCGATGAGCGCTGAAAAAACAAAATATTCATTGACGATTTTGGGATCCACAATCCCTTTGCCGATGGTGGTGGCTACATGCACCCCGAAAAAAAATGCGGCGGCAAAATTAAACATGGCGGCCCATGCCACGGCTGCTTTGGGAGAGAGGACTTTTGTGGAAACTATGGTCGCGATGGAATTGGCCGCATCGTTCATGCCGTTTAAGAAATCAAATAATAGCGCCACAGCGATGGTGATGATAATGACAGATAGCATAATTATGTGCGTTTGATGATGATGGTTTTAAATACATTGGAAACGCTTTTGGCTTCATCCGTGGCGCGTTCCAATGATTTAAGAATATCCTTGATTTTGATCAGCTCGATGGGGTCGGTTTCCTCTTCAAATAAACGCGAAATAGCATGATGGTATATTTCATCGGCCATATTTTCTGTTGTGCTGATCTGGATGCAGATATCCGTCAGTTTGGGATTGCTGTCTAATTTTTTGATTTCTTTGATGCCGTGATGGATCAAACGGATGGATTCAAGGATTAATTCAGCCAGTTTTGAAAATTCCGACATGAACATCCGGGGTTTATACAGCATGATACGATTGCATGCGCGATTGATATTGTCAGCCACATCATCAATGGATGTGGCCAGGGCCTGTATGTCTTCCCGGTCAAAAGGCGTGATAAAAGATTTGTCCAGATGATCATAAATACGGTTGGTGATTTCATCGCCCACGCGTTCCAGCTCTTTGATCTGCTTAATCATGGGAATCCATTTGGACGATTCCTTGGTGTTCATCAGCTCATTCAACAGTTCGGCGATTTTAAGAAGGTTTTCCACATCCTGCTCAAACAGCGGATAGAAGGTATTGTCCTTGGGCGTTAAAAATTTAAAAATTTTATCAACGGCCATCATGCACCTCTTCTTGGGAGTAAATATCAAAAAGAAAATCTTTCTAAAAATTTAAACGGATTTTGTCAACCGAATCTTCATTGAAACATACCATGTATGTCACTCAATTGTAAAAATAATGTAGGGGACTCACGGAATCCCATTTAAGGCTTTGATTTTTTCAGGGGTCAAAAGAAGATGTTGAATGCGCTTCGAAATTTAATCGTCGGTATTTAGAATTTTAAATATTTTCATATAATGTCAGGGGGGGGGGTTAGCTTTCCGAGGGTGTTTTCGGCATCAATTGCCGGGCATTTCTGCGATTTAATTGGATCCGGATAAATTCCACCAAGGCCGGGATGCCGGGGATGATCACCAGGGCCATAATGACCATGCTGAAATGTTTTTTGATAAATGGGATGGAACCAAAGAAATATCCGGCCATAATAAACGTGAGCACCCAGAAAATCCCGCCAAAGACATTGTAAAACAGAAACCGGGGATAGGTCATGCTGCCGATGCCGGCCACAAAAGGCGCAAAGGTCCGGATAATAGGAAGAAATCGGGCGATGACAATGGTTTTTCCTCCATGTTTTTCATAGAAAACATGGGTGCGATGCAAATATTCCTTATTGAGAAAACGGCCATGCTCCTCATGAAATACTTTGGGCCCCACATAATTTCCAATGCTATAATTAACGCTGTCCCCTAAAATGGCGGCGCCGGATATCAAGAGGATGGAAAGGCGGACATCCAATGCGTCGATAGCAGCCATGGATCCCACGGCGAACAATAGAGAGTCCCCCGGCAGAATGGGGGTTACCACCAGGCCGGTTTCACAGAAAATGATCACAAATAAAATCAAATACACCCATGTGCCGTAATTCGTGCATAGTTCTTTTAAATGGATGTCAATATGAAGAATAAAATCAATTAAATGACCAATTAAATCCAGCATGGGACCGCCTTTTTTAAAAATGAATATATGGCTGGCATTAGCATGAAGATAAGCGGGTGTAAAGGTAAAAAAAAAGCCAAAGGAATAGGAAGTTGTCTTTGAAATGTTTTTAAATCCGCATTTGAAAAAAAAGCCCGCACAAGATGCTCCTTATGCGGGCTAAAATATTTTTTTGAATGTTTATTCGCCTTTGATTTCAATCCGTTTAACTTCAGCTTGCGGATGAGCTTTTCGTGGAATGGTGATTTTCATGATCCCGTTTTTATAAGTGGCTGCAATATTATCCTGGTCTGCGTCTTCGGGCAAAGACAATACCCGTTGGAATGTGCCATAGGATCGTTCCATCCGATAATAGTTTTTGTCTTTTTCTTCTTTTTCCTGTTTTTTCTCGCCGGAAATTTTTAAGGTGTCATTGGCCAGTTCCAGTTGAACTTCTTTTTCGTTGACGCCCGGCAATTCCACGGAAATCGTATATTCTTTGTCTGATGCGGCAATATCCAGGGTGGGTTTGATCCAATCCGATGCGATCAATGAGGGAAACCCTCTCTCAAAATCCATCCATGGAAATCCCACAGACCGAAACACATCATCAAAGAGCCGATTGATTTCATGTTGGATCTGGGTGATGGGATGGGTGATCCGAGCCGGAGTTTCTTGCCTTCTGATTTGAAGGGCTTTTTCCTCTTGTTCCTGCTCTTTTTTAAACCAATTCCACGGTGCCAATTTTTTAAAATCTTTTGAAATTTTCATGATTTCACCTCCTATGATTTCAGACAGTCACCGTCATGATTCGATAAAAGGCAAAATATGATTTATCAAATTATATCATGCAGTTTTGAACAAAACATAAACAAAAAAATTTGACTGTCAAGGGCGGAAAACGTAAAAAAACAATCCGTTAATAACAACCGGCAACGCCCTATTTTGCCTATTTTTTGCCTTATTCCAATGGCGCGGCGATTTGTTTTCTTGCGCGTTCCATGAGAAGATCTATATTTTGCCGATGATATGCAGCGGTGGGAATGGGAGGATGGATGATCATATCAACGTTTCCCGGGAATAAATCCAGGCTTCCTTTGGGTAGAATATGGTGGGTCCCCACAATGGTAATCGGAAGAATCGGCAACCCCAAATCCACGGCCAATCGAAACGCCCCTTTTTTAAAGGGTCCCAGTTTGCCTGTGGCGCTTCGGGTGCCTTCTGGAAAAAAAATCACGGAAATGCCGTTTTGGATCTTTTTCATCGCCCGGTTGATGGATTCAACAGCCCGGGGACCGTCAGACCGGTCAATAAAAATATGATTCATTTTTTCACAGATATATCCGATAATGGGAACCCGGCGAAGCTCAATTTTCATGACCCATTTGAAATCAATGCCCAGCCAGCCGTAGAGCACGAAAATATCAAAATGGCTTTGATGATTTGAAACAATGACATAGGATTGTCCCGGGGTGATCAATTCTTTGTTGTGAACCTTCACATGCATGGGGGTTATCCACGCGTTTAATCTGGACCATAAAGGGGGAAAAATCCTGGAGCAAACCTCCGGGCCCCATATACCCACGGTAATTAGGGCAAACACAAAAAAAACAAGGGTGGATAAAACAAAAAATGGAAGGAAAACCAACCATTTATAAGGTTGATAGAGGGCATAAAGCAATCTTTTGGAACGGATGCTCTGCCGAAACGAAAAACCTGCTTTGGGATATAAGCTTAAGATATTGCTTTTTGTTTTTTGAACGACCTGATCAAAATATTCTGAGAAATGCATGGTTCCCTCATGAGATGGTTAAAAAAATTAAACAACCTTTTTACTTGTCTTGACCTTTTTTCTGTGGGTGTTCTTTATTCAAATAAAAGATGTTTTTAGAAGTCATGCATACACTTCATCCTTGACTGCATTCCAGAATTCCAAAACCCCTTCTTTCCATCCAGCCAAATATTTTTGGATGATTTGATTGGCTTTCATGCACTGGGAGTTCATTTCAGCAACGCCGCATTCGCAAATTTTTTTTAATTTATGGGCAAAATAATCTCCCAGGGTCTCATCTGTGGAAAACGATTCCGTGGGTTCCCATTTCAATGCATATAAAATGTCCTTATAGTGGGCTGTTTGAAGCCATTCCAAAGCATCTTTTTTTCCGGTTTCAAAAAAATTGGATTCTATTTCACTCTTTTCTCTTTTCAAGCGCTCAATAATGGCTGAAAAATCAAATTCTTCTTTAAGTTTTTGATGAAACTCTTCTTTTTTCTGAATCATGGCGGCAATGGTTTTTTGAAATATTTTTGAAAAGTTCAACGAGGCGCGCCATTGATTCATTTTTTCATACAGCTCATCCGGAACACTGATGGTGATTTTACGTGCCATTGGATTCATACCTCCAATATTATTAATACGTATTATTTTTTTTATACATAATGCATCTATAAATCCGTGTCAATTTAAAAAGACATGGATTGAATGGATCATATTTTTTTTGAGAGGCCAGGGGATTTTTTTTAAGGTTTAAGTATATTTTTTCCCCTTGAAAGGGAAAAAATTTGCATTATTTTTTGAATGCATTTTTAACAAAAATGTATCAATTGAAGGAAGGGATATGGATCTTATATCCAATAAATAAGTTGGCATAATTCGGATTCTGAACATTTCGGTCATATGGTGCGAGATATTCTGGAATTGCCGGATGGCAACCTATTTATTGAAAAATTAAAAACTTCATTTGAAGGGGATGACCTTGATCTGATCATTAACGTCTATAATTTGATCAAAGAGAAAGGAATCCCTGACACCTCCATTTCTATTCAAGCCGCTCAATTATTGTTGGGGCAAAATGCGGATGCCATGACATTGGCCGCTGCGCTCATCGCACCGCTTTTGTGGGAAAAACGCATTTCGTCCGAACTGGTGCGCCATCATTTCGGAGTGTTTTTTACCTCTTTTGTGGAGGAAATAACCCCCTGGATTTTTCACTTTTGCGAGAATCCGGATCCCAATTACATGCACGCGTTGCTGATGTCCATGGGCGGGATTCCCCGGAAGGCGCTTTTATTGATTGCTTTTAGGGTATTGGCATTGGAGAACTCGATTTATGTTCGCGGAATTGATGTTCAGGAAATGGCCCGGGAGACCATGGCGTTGTATGTGCCCATTGCCAATCGTTTAAGCTTGGGCGATTTGCGCCGTCGATTGGAAGACGCTTGTTTTCAAGTGTTGGATCCAATGGGGTATGAGCGGTTGAAAAATGAAGTCGCCCCCATCCAGGCCGAGGACGATAAATGCCTTGAGATTTTACTGATCGGAGTCCGCCGGTTGTTGGCCAATAACGGCATCAAAGGCCGTGTTCAGGGCAGGACCAAAAGCCTTCATGCCATCCTCCGCAAAATGCAACGCACCGGCAAATCCTTAAAAGAAATTATGGACCGGATTGGGATCCGAGCCATCGTGTCTTCGGTGCCCGAATGTTATGCGGTGTTGGGGCTGTTGCATTCCCATTTTAAGCCGATTCCCGGAACTTTTGACGATTATATCGGATTGCCCAAGGGCAATGGCTATCAATCCCTGCATACCTGCGTTTATCCTGTGAGGGAAATTTCCCACAAACCCATTGAAATTCAAATCCGCACGGAATTGATGCATATGGAGGCTGAGCATGGCGCGGCCGCCCATTGGCGTTATAAAAATGCGTCTTCTGCAGCGACCCAGGAGCTGTCCCAGGTCATGTGGATGAAAGGACTGGCAAAGCAATACGAACAATCGGACAATTCTGAAAAATTCATTGAGACGCTGTATCGCCAGGTATTCCAGAATCATTTGGTGGTTTTCGGCAATGGCGGTCAAATTGTGCGTTTGCCTGAAAAAGCAACCCTTCAAGATTACCTGAATATCACCAATGTCCAAATCCCACGGGGCGGAGGCGTTAAAGTTAATGGGCAAATCGCATCCATGGACCGGGTGCTGCGGGACGGAGATTCCATTGAAATTATCCCGGGTCCAGAAACGGATACACATGGTCATTGGAATGCCGTCATGTTGCAACACCCAACGCAAAGGTCTGAGTCGAAAGAATCGGCGGCATATCCGTTTTTTTGTAATCATCCGATTCAGACATTTCCGCTTAAGGGACGTTTGGGAGAAAAATCATGACCCAATATGCTTTTGATCCTCAAAAATCGCGAAAAATTGCCGTTATCGGCAATTATCTGCCGCGGCGTTGTGGTATCGCCACGTTTATGACGGATTTAATGACAGCTTTGGCCCAGGAAAATCCAGGAGGTGAATTCTGGGCGGTTGTCATGAATGATGTGTCGGAAGGATACCGATATCCGAATCAGGTGCGTTTTGAGATCAACCAGAAATCCCTCATGGAATACCGGTTGGCGGCGGATTTTTTAAACATGAATCGGGTGGATGCGGTTTGTCTTCAGCATGAATTCGGCATTTTTGGCGGTGAGAACGGATCTTATATCCTGGATTTATTAAACAATTTACGGATGCCCGTGATATCGACGATGCATACGGTGCTGCGCTCACCGTCGGCTGACCAATTGGCAATCATACGCCGAATCGGCCAGGTCTCAGACCGGCTCGTGGTCATGAGCCACCGGGCGGTGGAAATCTTACAGGAAGTGTACGGGATTCCCTCGGCAAAAATCACTCGCATTCCGCACGGTATTCCGGATATGCCTTTTGTGGATCCCAATTATTACAAAGATCAATATGGAGTGGAAGGCCGGAAGGTGATTTTGACTTTTGGTTTATTATCACCAGGCAAGGGCATTGAAACCATGATTGACGCCTTGCCGTATATTATGCAGCGCCATCCGGAAGTTGTTTATATTGTATTGGGGGCCACCCACCCCCATATTCAAAAAAAAGAAGGCGAATCCTATCGTCTTTCCATCCAGCGCCGGGCGAGATCATTGGGCGTGGATGATCATCTGATCTTTCATAACCGGTTTGTTGAATTAAAGGAACTGTGTGAATTTCTCGGAGCTGCAGATATTTATGTGACGCCTTATCTCAATCAGGAGCAGATTGTATCCGGAACGCTTGCGTATGCATTGGGAGCCGGGAAGGCGGTGGTTTCCACACCCTATTGGTATGCAGAAGAGATGCTGTCGGATGGCCGCGGACGCATCGTGCCTTTCCAGAATCCAGAGGCCCTCGCCCAAGAGATCAATGATCTGTTGTCTCATGAAATGGAACGCCATGCCATGCGTAAACGCGCCTATCTTTTTTGCCGTGAAATGATTTGGAATGAAGTGGCGCGGAAATATCTGGACCTTTTTGATGCTGTCAAACAAGAAAGAGAACGCGCGCCCTTGCCGGTTTTTCGAGCAAAAACCGTTGATGTCGCGCCCCGGGAAACGCCCGAACCCAAACTGGATCATATTATCAGGCTCACGGATGACGTGGGTATCCTCCAACATGCCAAATATATTATTCCGGACCGATATCATGGATATTGCACCGATGACAATGCCCGTGCTCTGATCGCCGTACTCATGTCCCAAGACATGATTGCAGACGATGAGACCGTCACGAATATGGCATGCATTTATCTTGGTTTTCTTCACCATGCATTCAATGAAGAAAATGGCCGTTTTCGCAATTTCATGGGATACGACCGTCGTTGGCTGGAAGAGGCGGGTTCCGAGGACAGCCATGGTCGCGCTCTGTGGGGGCTGGGTGAAACCGTGTCATTGAGCAAATCCGATGATATCGCGGCGGCTGCTCAAAATATTTTTGAAAAAGCCTTGCCCGGCATAATGCATTTCACATCCCCCCGGGCATGGGCATTCGCGCTGGTGGGTATTTGCGCGTATTTACGGAAATTTAGCGGAAACAGCGACGTCAGGAGGGTGCGCAACGCGTTGGCGTTAAAATTGTTTGATCTTTATCAACGCAATGCCGGGGATGATTGGCCGTGGATTGAAAACATTGTGGCCTATGACAACGGCAAAACATCCCAGGCGCTCATCATGTGCGGCAGAGAGCTCCAGAATCCGGATATGTTGCAAGCCGGTCTTCGGAGTCTGGAATGGCTGCTTGAAATTCAAACCGATGCCAAAAAACATTTTGTGCCCATCGGAAATAAAGGTTGGTATCCACGAGAAGGCGCAAAAGCGCGTTTTGATCAACAGCCCATTGAAGCCTATTCCATGATCGAGGCTTGTCGTGAAGCCTATGAATCCACAAAAGATAAAAAATGGATCACCCACGCCCAGCGGTGCCTGGAATGGTTTTTGGGGCGCAATGATTTAAATGTGTCCTTATATGATCACAAAACAGGCGGTTGTTGCGACGGGCTTCATGTGGACGGCCCCAATCGGAATCAGGGAGCGGAATCCACCCTGGTTTGTTTCTTGTCGCTGTTACATCTGAATCAGCTGCTCGGCCGTCAGATTTCACTGGAGGCTGCGGCGTAATGAAAAGAATATTGAAACGCGGAGTAGAAAATGATGGATCGTCGTTTTAAGGAACTGTTTCACAGGCATTCACAAAATCCCATTATCCGGGCCTCGGATATTCCGTATCAGGCCAATTCGGTGTTTAACGCCGGGGCAACCCGTTTCGGAGAGGATATCCTTCTGTTGATGCGGGTGGAAGATCGACGCGGCATCTCCCACTTGACGGTTGCTCGCAGTCATGACGGCGTGACCGGGTGGCGTTTTGATCCGTGTCCGACATTGCCGTCGGATCCCCAAAACCATCCTGAAGAAATCTGGGGGATTGAAGATCCCAGAATCACCCGAATTGAGTCTTTGGATCTTTGGGCCGTGGTGTATACGGCTTATTCAAAGGGCGGCCCTTTGGTATCCCTTGCCACCACCCGGGATTTTAAAACATTTTCACGAAAAGGAGTCGTGATGCCCCCTGAGGACAAAGATGCAGCGTTGTTCCCGGTTCAGTTCAACGGCCGGTGGGCCATGCTCCATCGTCCGGTCCCTGGATTTGCCGGTGTCGGCGCCCATATTTGGATATCCTTTAGTCCGGATATGAAACATTGGGGGGATCATCAGATTCTGATTCCAGCCCGCAAAGGGGCCTGGTGGGATGCCAACAAAGTGGGCCTTTCGCCGCCGCCGTTGCAAACAGAAAAAGGCTGGCTGATTTTATATCATGGCGTCAGAAATACAGCCGGCGGATGCTTGTATCGATTGGGTCTTGCGCTATTGGATCTGGAAAATCCAACGAAATTATTGGCCAGATCCGATGAATGGATATTTTCCCCGGAGGAAAGTTATGAAATGGTGGGCGATGTGGATAAGGTGGTGTTTCCGTGCGGTTGGGTGGTGGACGGCGATGAAGTTTGGCTTTATTACGGCGGCGCGGATAAATGTATTGCTTTGGCGACAGCCAGGGTGTCAGAGATACTGAATTGGCTTCATGAACATAATTCGCTTCAGAGCAAGAGATGAACCATTTGATTGGTGAGGTGAACGCCATGATGCCCATAAACAAACGACATGGATCTGTTTTGGTCTTTGATATCGTGAGCAGAAGTCCGCCGAATGATTCCTATGCAGCAACAAGAGTGCAGAGGATCACTGTATAAATAAGGATTCATCATGGATCATGTCAATTCAATATCATGCAACGGAGGAAATGCAACCATGAAGATCAAGCCATTAAATGACAGAATTTTGGTGAAACGCGTTGAAAAAGAGGAAAAAACTGTTGGAGGGATTATTATTCCGGATACAGCCAAAGAAAAACCCCAGGAAGGCAAAGTGGTGGCTGTGGGTCCGGGAAAAATGGATGAAAACGGAAAAAGAATTCCAATGGAGATCAAAGAAGGAGACCGCATATTGTTTTCAAAATATGCGGGGACGGAAATCAAAATTGATGATGAAGAACATCTTTTTATGAGGGAAGATGATATATTGGGAATTATTGAGTGACAAAGGAGGATTCAAATATGGCGGTAAAAATGATTGCATATAGCAGCAAAGCCCGTGAACTCATGCAGCAGGGCGTGAACATTTTGGCAGATGCCGTGAAAGTAACCCTGGGGCCCAAGGGAAACAATGTCGTGATCGAAAAATCCTTTGGCGCGCCGGTGGTGACAAAGGACGGCGTCACCGTGGCCAAAGAGATTGAACTGGAAGATAAATTCCAAAATATGGGCGCCCAAATGGTCAAAGAAGTGGCGAGTAAAACCAGTGATACGGCAGGTGACGGCACCACCACCGCCACAATACTTGCTCAAGCCATTTATAACGAAGGCCAGAAATTAGTGGCCGCGGGCATCAGCCCTATGGCATTAAAAAGAGGGATTGACAAGGGGGTGGAAGCCGTGGTGGCAGAACTCAAAAAAATTTCCAAGCCCACGAAAGATAAAAAAGAAATCGAACAAGTGGGGGCCATTTCGGCCAATGGAGATGAAGCCGTTGGAAAACTGATTTCCGAAGCCATGGAAAAAGTGGGAAAGGAAGGCGTGATCACTGTTGAAGAGGCAAAAAGCATGGAAACCACTTTGGAAGTGGTGGAAGGGATGCAGTTTGACCGGGGGTATATCTCACCGTATTTTATAACCAATCCGGAAAAAATGGAGGTCGAACTGGAGGATCCCTATATTCTCATTCATGAAAAAAAGATTTCGGTCATGAAGGATCTGGTCCCCTTGTTGGACGACGTGGCGCGGGCCGGAAAGCCGTTGTTGATCATTGCAGAGGATGTAGAAGGCGAGGCATTGGCCACTTTGATTGTCAATAAATTAAGGGGCACGTTGAAAGTGGCGGCGGTGAAAGCGCCCGGCTTTGGGGATCGTCGCAAAGCCATGCTGGAGGATATAGCGATCCTGACGGGCGGTCAGGTGATTTCAGAAGATATCGGCGCCAAGCTGGAGAATATTAAACTGAAAGATCTGGGAAGTTGCAAAACCGTCAAAATTGATAAAGACAACACCACCATTATTGATGGCGCGGGCAAAAAAGCCGATATCGAAGGCCGCATCAAACAAATCAGAGCTCAAATCGAAGAAACCACTTCCGATTATGATCGGGAAAAACTTCAGGAACGCCTTGCCAAACTCATCGGCGGCGTAGCAGTGATTAAAATCGGCGCAGCCACTGAAATCGAAATGAAGGAAAAGAAAGCCCGTGTGGAAGACGCCTTAAACGCCACCCGCGCTGCGGTGGAGGAAGGGATTGTTCCCGGCGGCGGTGTCGCCCTGGTGAGATGTTTAAAAGCCTTGGATAACGTCAAGGTTAAAAAAGAAGAGAAAAACGGCATTGCCATTTTAAAGCAAGCCTTGACCGAACCCCTTAAACAAATCGCCCAAAATGCCGGCCATGAAGGGTCGGTGGTCCTGAATAAGGTCATGGAAGGCAAGGATGATTACGGTTTCAATGCGCAAACGGAAACCTTTGAAAATTTATTGGCCGCCGGCGTCATTGATCCTACCAAAGTGGTTCGATTCGCCATTCAAAATGCGGCGTCCGTGGCCGGATTGATGCTGACCACCGAAGCCATGGTGGCTGAAAAGCCGGAAAAAAAGAAAGCACCGGCCATGCCGGCCGGCGGAATGGATGATATGTATTAATCTTGATCTGTTTTTTCCGCGGCTGTTTCGGCGCATTCCAGTTTTGTTAAGCAATATTTGCCGAGCGCCAAAGTCAAAAAAACAACCGGCAGATAGGTCTTTAAAAACATGGATGTCATGGACTCGCCGAATCCATTGGCCCAATACAAGGATGCTGTGAGTTCCGCCAATATAATGACATCCAAAAAAATCACGAATAATTTTTGTTTGAAGTTTAATTTTTTTTCCATATTGTTTAACTTAAATATTGGGGAAGCGCTTTATTGATGCGCTTCCCCAAATGTTATTTATTATTTTTTCATTAAATCCTGCTTGGTGACATCCATGACCTTCACTGCTATTTTTTTATTGCCTTCAATTTTATAAGCGATCCGGACAATATCGCCCACTTCAGGATTTGCCCCCATTTTTGCTTTGGACACATCGAATTCACTGATAATGCTGGTGGGATTGCCGTATTTGCTTTGGGTAAAATTCGTATCGTATTCTTTGACGGTAATGATTTTGGTTTGAGGATCAAACGCAATGCATTCCCCCTGGACCACTTCCGAGGCAAAGGCGTTCACTGCAAAAATAAGTCCCAGGATGACGATTCCTATTTTAAAGATCGGCTTCATTTTCTTGATTCTCCTTATGTTATTTGAAACAATTTCTTAAGGTTCAATCCATCGTCCTGCAGGGCTTGATGGAGCCTTGCAGGGGATCACATCAATAACGCTGTTACGGGGTCATTTTTTTTTCACGAAGCTCATGGATTGCGCCTTGAAGCATAATTTTCACAATATAAGCGCAAATAATTGCAATTGTTCCTAAAATAAGAACGGCCGATGCCATATTATATTTGTATTCCTTTAAAATAATGGAAATCATGCAGCAGATCACCGCAATGCCGAAGGCAATCCGGATGCCGTAGCCTTTGGCATACTTGGTGGCAACAGTGCCAATCTGTGCGCCGATGGCAGCGCCGGTGAGCATCACAAACACGGCCACAATTTCAATCCGTCCTTTTAATGAATAGGTGAATGCGCCGTACAATCCAGAGATCATCACCTCAAATAGGTCCGTTCCCACGGCGATGTGCGTGGGACAGCCGATCAAATACACAAGGGATGGCATGCGGATCAATCCGCCGCCGATGCCTAAAAATCCTGCAAGAATGCCGGTCAGAAAGCTGACGAAAATCGGCAGCCATACTGAACACGTAAAACCGGCAGCCTTAAAATGCACCATGGGCGGGATTTTAATTTTGTGAAATGTTTTATACCAAGTAATGCCTTCAGCGCCGTGTTCGCCTACATCGCCTATTTTTTTCTTTTGAACGGCTTTATAATAATCATAGAACACAAGGGTGGCGATCAAGGCCAGGAGGCATACATACACCCAGCGCACCACCGTGCCGATATTGCCCATTTTTTCCAGATACATAACGATCTGGGCCCCCACTTCAATGCCTGCCATGGTGCCGACCACCATGACAATGCCTAATTTATAATCTACGTTGCCGAATTTTGAATGTCGAAATGTGGATACCATGGATTTTCCGGCAATATGGGCCATATCTGTTCCAATGGCAAAGGCCATGGGAAACCCCAAAATATTTAACCCAGGCGTGACCATCCAAGCGCCGCCCATGCCGAAAAACCCGCCGATGGTTCCGACGGCAAATCCGATCAATACCAGCCCAGGCCAGAAAATTTCAATTCCCGCAATAGGCATATACATAAACAACCAATCCATATAAACGTCCTCCTTAATTATATATTATCAAATTCAGCCAGATTGTTCATTGATTAGTGTTCAAGAATTTTTCGGCTCTTCAGATCCAGGCCGGTGCGCGCCATGAGCCAATCCATTAATAAACCCAAAAATGCGCCGTATAAAGCTGTTAAGACCGTGCACCAGACAGCAAAAACAAGGATATTGGTGTTATAGGCGTCGGCCAAATATTTCATAAAAGCCGTATAATATCCGCCGTCCGTCAATACACGGGTATCTGCCACCACGATGAGTTCACTGGCCTTGTCCCCGCCTGCCAGCGCCATGCCTGGCAAAACAAAACCCAAAACCACACCTGCAATGATCCATACTTTCATGCGTTTCATGTCTTCCTCCTTCCGTCCTTTCATTTGAATTGTTTTTAAGGTTAACCCATAAATGTTGACATGTTTTTGGATAAATTTTTATTGAATTGTAAAGCAAGCTGTATGCCAAATAAAAAGATTGACTCTTTTGCGAGATTCGATAACATGGTGTTTGCATGAAATGTGTAACGGTTATAACGATAAATAAAGATAAGCAATGACTATTGTTGATAAATTCACCGAAGGGGAAATTATCCTGCCATCCAACAATTCCATTGGCATCCGCTTGAGAACCAAACTGCTTTTTGTGCTGATCCCTTCAATCATGATTGTTTTGATAATTACAGGCAATATAACCTATTTGACTTCTTCCCATTTTTTAAATCAGGCACTGGAACGCAGTGCGAGAATTCAAGCAAGAGCCATATCCCATGAGATTGAATCGGCTTTTGCGCAATACAGACACTCCCTGTTTTTTATTGCACGAAATTTTTCAAATTCCGAAAGATTGCGCAAGACATTCAATGATTTAATTGAATTACACAATATTGATTATCGTGAAGCAGGGTTTATTTCGCAAAAAGACAAATCGCATATTTATTGTATTGCAAAAGACAACCACGTTATTGAATTGGATTTTGATTTAATATCAGAAATCAATCCTTGTCCGTATTTGTATCTGGATCAGCTTGCGCGATTAACCCCTGGAGAGGTTTGGATATCCAATATTATTGAAGTGGATTATCCTTTTCCTGTTTCCACAAACCCAAATCAAAAAATTCGCTCCAAGGTCATTTATTTAGGAACTCCCTTTGTTTCTGAAAAGGGACAGCAATCAGGGTTTATCCTTTTATCCGTTGATGCGATATCTATCCGAAATATTTTATCCGTATTTAATTCACCCCAATCCCCGTTGTGGGCGTTTCCCCGAACTCCTGAGATACGCTTTGCTTATTTTTTTGATTTAGAGGGCTGGATTCTTTTTCAATCTGACGATGTTGAAAAAAAAGATGAAGATTTTTCAACAGATATGGCGCGCCTGGATTTTCCGGTCGGCACCCTGGGCAAACCCGGTCTGGCTGCTGCATTTCGGCCCGGCTCCCAATACCAGCCTTTTTGGAAGATGGTGGATGACGTGAAAAAAGGAATTTATGACTCGCAGTTCCTCACCGGGCATTCAAATCAAGGAACTGAAATTAAAGAATATTATCTTGCATACTCGCCGGTGATGTTTCAAAATCAGGTATACGGCGGCATTGCATACATCGACCGGTCCCGCTTTACGCTGACGGCGGGATATAAACATCTGGATATTATGTTGATTTTATCAATCATAACCATCATGGTTGTTTCATTGCTCATTCTGATTGTATCCCATTACCTGACAAAGCCCATTTACAACCTGGCGGAAGCCGTGACCACCATTCAAAAAAACAGGAAATTCGAACCAATTCAGATACGAACCATCGGATATGAAACCAATTTGCTTCAACAGGCCATCAATAACCTCATGCACGTCCTAAGCACTCAATCTGCGGTTATTCGGGAAAAAGACCAAAGGATTCAATTTGAGCAATTCAAAGAAAAAATTGATTTGGGATCGGTGATATCCAAGGTCAAACAAGGGACAGATGAAAATCTTTTGCCGGAAATTATCGGGTTTGGCCCCAGAATGGAACAATTTAAAGCCGATATTTTAAAAGCAGCAGGAGTGGACGCGGATGTGTTGATTATCGGTGAAACCGGCACCGGCAAACAACTGGCGGCAGAAGCCATTCATAAACACAGCCGCCGCGCCGGTAACCCTTTTATTTCCATTAACTGCGGGGAACTTTCTGAAAATCTGCTTTTGGATTCATTGTTTGGTCATGTCAAAGGCGCTTTTACAGAGGCAAAAACAGACCGCAGGGGCGCTTTTATGGAAGCGCACGGCGGGACCCTGTTTTTAGATGAAATTCAAACCGCATCCCCGGCGGTTCAACAGGCCCTGCTTCGGGCAGTGGCCATGCGAAAAATCAAGCCCTTGGGAACAGATAAAGAATATGATGCGGATGTCAGATTGATTTGTGCAACCAACATGGATTTGCGGCTGCTGATTGAAATCGGTCAATTCCGATCGGATTTATATTATCGGTTAAAAGTGATAACGATCCATACCCCTGCTCTTCGGGAACATCCAGAGGATATCCCCGTGCTCATCCACCATTATTTGGAAAAGGTCAAAGCATCCGCCCAAAGACCGGATTTGTGCATCAGCAAAGGAGCCTTGGAAAAAATGAAACAATATCACTGGCCCGGCAATGTCAGGGAATTGATCAATTGCATCACCCGGGCAGGCGTCATGACGTCCCATCATGTGATTCAGGCCCATGATATATTACTTGATGGTGAATCCATTAACTTCATGAATTCAAACAATATAAATGATGATGATAATATGGCTGGTTCAGATGCAGCGATATCCAATGACGAAAAAGAAACGGATGATGAACTCATGCCCTTAAACAAGGAGCATGGTTTCATGACTTCCCGAGCGGACATTTCCATGAACAACCGGCAGAAAAAAGCGTTTGAATATATCCTTACCCAAAAAATTATCACACGCACGCAATATCAGTCCGTGGTGGGAGGCAATATATCCGCCCGAACAGCCATTTATGACTTACAGGATTTGGTTAAAAAAGGTGTTTTAAAAAAAGAAGGCAACGGGCCTGCCACTCGCTATCTTTTTATTGAAAAAGCGTAGAAAAAATCATGTTTCAGAAAATCAAATCACTATTTGTCAAAACAGAGCGGAAAGCAAATCCGGATCAGAGCGCCATGATGAATGTTTTCCGCAATAAATATACAAATTTCAAAGCATTGCTGGAATCCAACGCGGAACTCATGAAAATCATCACGGGCGTGGAAGAAAAACTCACGGGCCAGCATGTTTTTGGCATGTCCTATATCCGTTCTGAAATGGCGCGGATGGTGTTTCATGCGGCCCGGATGATCACGAGTTTTGAAGCGCTTGCCGGTCGCAAATATCCGGAACTGACGGCACGATTACATCAAATCCAGACGGTCATCAACGAAGAAATTGAGCTTAAAAATCTTCCCCGGGGCGTAAATCTCGTGTTGCCCTATGATCGCATTGGACGGGATCACGTGGATTTTGTGGGCGGAAAAAACGCCAATCTCGGCGAAGTCTTCAGCAAAGTGCAACTTCCCATCCCCAGGGGATTTGCCATCACCACCACGGCTTTTGACGAATTTCTGGAATACAACGACCTGGTAGATGAAATCCAAAAATTTAAAATGGAACTTAACCCAGGTGATCCAGAATCCATTATTCGGATCAGCCAAAATATCCAGAATATGATCATGTCCGCCCAGATGCCGCCAATGCTTGCCCAGGCGATTTTAGATGCCTATCACCGATATATCAGCCATGACGGCTCCATCCATATCGCCCTTCGGAGCAGCGCCATTGGCGAAGACAGTGAATTGTCATTTGCAGGTCAATATGTGAGTTTTTTAAATGTCCCGCCGGCGGATATCATCCCAAAATATAAGGAAGTCATTGCCAGTCTGTTTACCCCAAGAGCCATATCCTATCGGCATCACATGGGGATTCCATTTGGAGATGCGGCCATGAGCGTGGCATGCCTGGAGATGATTCAATCCAAAGCAGGCGGCGTCGTCTATACCCGTCATCCATTTGATTTAACGAAAAACCATATTATCATTAACGCCACATGGGGCCTTGGGTCCTATGTGGTGGATGGGGTGGTGACGCCCGATACCTATGAGCTTTCCAAATCCGATCCGCCCATACTGATTTCTTGCACCATTTCATCCAAAACCAAAGGCCTGGTGGTTAACCCTGACGGATATTTGATGGAAATTCCCATCATGGCGGATCAGCAGCAGATTCCTTGTTTAACCCGCCAACAGGCCGAAATTTTGGCCGTATATGCCATGAAACTGGAGGCCCATTTTAAATCCCCGCAAGACATCGAATGGGCACTGGATCAAAACGGCCATTTGCTCATTCTGCAAACCCGGCCCCTTCGCATTGAAGGACAAAGAGGCGCTTTTTTTGCCACACAACGCTTTGAGAACTATCCTGTTCTTGTGGAAAACGGAAGCGTCGCCTGTCCCGGAGCGGGTTGCGGTCCGGCCCATATTATTCATTCGGAGGAAGACCTGCTTTCATTTCCGCACGGCGGCATTTTGGTGGCCGCCCATTCTTCTCCCCAATATGTCATTGTCATGGAAAAAGCCCGGGCCATTGTCACCAATTCCGGCAGTATCACCGGGCATATGGCTTGTGTGGCAAGGGAATTTAAAGTGCCCACTGTATTGAACTTGCAGAATGCCACCACGCTGATCCCCCCGGGCGCCCTGATCACGGTGGATGCCTTTGCCGGTCGGGTGTATGAAGGACGGGTCGATGAATTGTTGGCGATGCAATGGGAAAGGGGGGCTTTTATGAAAGATACGCCGGTGTATCAAACCTTAAAAAAGCTTTCCCAATATATTGTTCCCCTGCATTTGACCAATCCCAAGTCCCGTAAATTTACCGCGAAAAACTGTATCACCATTCATGACATCATGCGGTTCACCCATGAATTGTCCTATGCTGAAATTTTTCAAATCAGTGATTTTACGACCGATCATGGGAAAATTTCCGTAAAGTTGGACGCACCGCTGCCCATTGATTTATATGTAATTGACCTGGGCGGCGGATTGGCGATGGAACAATCCACATCTAAAATTCAAATGGAACACGTGGTGTCGGTTCCGTTTAAAGCCCTTTTGCGTGGCATGTTTCATAAAGAATTAAAACCTTTTGAACCAAGGCCCATCACCGTCAAAGGGTTTTTGTCGGTCATGAGCCAGCAGATGCTTGCCCCTCCAAACCCCGTGGTGGAACGATTCGGCGATCGCAGTTATGCCATTATTTCTGATAAATATTTAAATTTCAGCTCCCGGGTGGGATATCATTACAGCATATTAGATTCATATTGCGGCCTGACCGCCATGAAGAATTATATTAATTTTCAGTTTAAAGGCGGCGCGGCAGATGATCTGCGCCGGAACCGTCGCGCCCGATTGATTAAAAATATTTTGGAATCCTGCGGGTTTTTGGTGGAGGTTCAAGGGGATCGGGTGGATGCGCGTTTTTCCAAGCAGGGGCAGGATGTTATTGCGGAAAAATTGGATCTGCTGGGAAGGCTTGTGATTTATACCCGACAGATGGATATGCTTTTAAATTGCGAATCCAGCGTAGACACACTTTCGAAGCGATTTTTGGAAGGCAAATACGATCTGGATGCTTTGTGTGAAATGCGTTAACGGATTTTTTTCTTTTCCAGCCGCTGCTCAAAGGCGCTGGTGATTTTTACCAGGAGCTCATCGGTATCACATGGCTTTAACAGGTAATCATAGGCCCCGTATTTGACGATCTCCACGGCGGTTTCCACTGAAGCATGTCCTGACAGAACAATCACTTCGGCTTTAATGCCCCGTTCCTTCATTAATTTAAGCACTTCAATGCCGTTGATGCCGGGCATTTTGACATCCAGAAGCACGACATCATAAGGATGGGTGGACAGCTCTTCCAGGGCTTGGTCCCCTCGATGCACAGCCTTTGCGGGGATTTTCCGGGCCGTCAGGATTTTCAACAAAGACCGGCAGAAATGTTCTTCATCGTCGACAATTAAGACTTTGGGCACTTCCTGGTTCATGGGAAAAAATTTTCTTGTTAAATAGTTAAACCGGGGACTCGTTTTCCTGTAAACAGGCAAAGATATAAAACCCATTCATCTGCAAAAATCAAATAAAATATTGGATGAAAGGTTTCAGCCGCCATGAAGAGGGCGTTTAGGATGCGGCAAGGATTTGGGGGATGATTTTTTCAAGCTGGACTTGGAGAAAATACGCGTTTCCTTCTGGCGCCATGAGGCCGATAAATCGGAAGTTTCCATGTTTATAAACATCCGAGGCCATCATGATGATAATACCTTTTTTAGTATGCACGGTAAATCCATTGCATTGATCAAATCCCTTGGTTCGGACGGTTTTGTTGCAATGGATCAACATATTATTAAAATCAAAGGCAAAATTTTTAAAATCCACCGCATCCCCGGGGGTATCGGCGGCCAGAACCGTGCCGTCCGGGCTGAGGATGGCCAGTCCCTGATATCCTTTAATGGTTTTTAAAACACCCACATACCGTTTTAACGCTGCTTCTATCTTGGAAACGGGTTCCTGCTTTGTTGCGGGTTCAGGTCGTTTGGGTGCCTCTGGTTTTTCAGGTGCAGGCGCTGGTTCAGCAGGGGATGGTTTTTTCCACTGGGCGCCGGCAATATCCATGAGCTTGGCGTTGATTTTGATAAGCCTTCGTTTTTCCGGAAGTTCTGAAAATGTGATTTTCACCCCGTCCCATCCGGCCATGTCTCTGGCAACAGACTCGCCGGTTTGATTATTGCATATTGCATCCAGAATAATGCCGTTATGAAAATAGAGAAACCCTGTTTTATCGGTGCCGCAGGTCACTTCCATGCGGCAGGTCTTGGCGTATAATTCAATGAGCGGCAGGAAATTTCTCAGCGTGATGCCTTTCTTGGCCAATCCCTCATCCCGAAGGGTTAAGCCGGCAAATATCAGGGAGGCAAGTGCGCCGAATTCAAAAGGTTTTTCCAAATAGGCCAGCATTTCTTCCGGGGTGGGACGATTCGAAAACAAGGGCTTGGGCTTCCCGGGCTCCAGCATAATGATGCAGGGGATGGAGGGATGATTTCGGGTTAAATACGCAATAAGGTCAATCCCCTCCATATCAGAAAGGCGAAAGTCCGTAACAAAAACAGAAATCTTTTGTTGTAGGAGGGTTTCGATGGCAGTTTGGCCGGTCAATGCAGTCAGTAACTCAAAATGGTGCAGTTCTTTGAAACCTTTTCGAAGAACGCCTAAGTGTTCTTTGTCGCTGTCTGCAATTAGGACTTTATCCATATTCATTCCCCGTCAGTTTAACGTGATGATCCTTACGCCGGTCCCCTTATGGCAAGCCCCCCCCTCCATACACTCTTGACAGGATGTGATTTAAAATCATCACGGAATGATCCTTCATCACATTGATAAGTCCTTAATATATGAGAGTAAATTTTAAGTCAATAGAATTTTGTCGTAATTTCAGGAATTTTAATCAAATATTGGCTCCGATGCAGAAAATATGTTGTTGCATTCCGGGCAAATCATGTTAGGGATGCTTATATTAAAAACCTTGATGGCCGATGTGACAGAGCATCATTGGATCAGATAAAAAAATATATTCTGAAGTAGCCTGGAAAATTTGAAGCGTTTCAGATGGCGGATTTTATTAAGTCAACTTGGAAAAAAATATTTATTGCTGCTGTGTGTCTCCTGGGGCTTGTTGTAGGGGCTGTGCTTCAATGGGAATATGACCTTTATCATCGCACCATTGTCCTTATCCAAGAAGACATTCCCATGGGGATGTTTGTTTTTCTGATGATTGTATTGCCCTTGGTTGGATTCCCCTTAACTGCTTTTATTTTGCCCTTAGGTGTCAAATATGGGTTGCTCAAGGGGATCCTCTTATTGGAAGTGATTTTGCCGATCCATTTTATCATTGCTTATGTATTGGCGTTTTATTTGCGCAAGGGTTTGGAAAATATATTGGTTTATCGGAAACAATATTGGATACCCACCATTCCCCAGGATAGAATGCTGTTGTATAGTGTTTTGTTTCTGGCATGCCCCATATTTCCTTATTCGGTGAAACTATATATTTTACCCCTGGCCAAGCTGCCCTTTCGCTATTATTTTTGGTTGAATTGGTTGATTCAAGGAATTCTGTGCATTCCTTTTTTATTGCTGGGCAAATCTGCGGCGGATTTGGATGTTTCTTTTTCCCTGACCAATGTGTTTGTGTTTCTGGGGGCAGTGGGGCTTTTTGGGGTCATGTATTTTCTGCTGCGTCGGGCCCAGAGACGTTTGGAGCCTTCTCAGAAAGAAAAGGTCGTATAACGGGTGGGGGGGCTTATTGTTCACCAAGCAATTCATGGATTTTTTCCGCCAATGCCCGGGCGTCTTCAAAGGAGAGCGTGACGGATTTTTTCCCGCCGCCGGCATGGGAAATGGCGAGCACGCAGCCTGTATCGGATTTTTCCAATGACCATGGCCGGCCGGGGGGTAATTTTTCAGAATCCGCCAGCCAGTCATCTGCATTGAATTCTGCAATTTGAATCAATACACCGAAGGCGTGTTTGGGATGGATGAAGATTTCTTTCCAATAGGCGCCCGCATATTCATTGTATCCGAAATAGGGGATTTGATGCGCGTTTAACGTTTGAATGGCGGCCTGCAGATCAGAGGTTTGCAGGGTGATGTGATGCACGCCGCCCTCTTTGTTTTTTAAGAAATTTGAAAGAAAACTCCCTTGTTCCGTGGGGTAAATAATTTCCAGGCGCGATAAATCCCCCAGGGACAAAATCTGCCAACGGTATTTTAGAACCGGATCCGATGCTGCAGCCCCGGGGGTTGCGCCCAAAAGATCCATAAAAAAACGAACGGCTCGTTCGCCGTTTCTGGCCGCAATGGATACATGATCGATTCGTGAAATCATTTTTTATTTCCCGGGTTGAATGAAAATCATCTATTCTTGATGTTCCGTCGTATTAAATGTATAGGACACGACTTTTCCCTGGTCATCAAATCGTATGACCAGATCCCGGGTTTTGGTTTCACTGAAAGCGCTGTATACATACTTGCCGTATGTCCAGGTGCGTTGGCCGTCTTCCATGCCGACCCTCCAGGGGGATCCAAACATGGCCCGGATATCGTCCTGGGTGGTTTTTCCGATTTTAATGGCGCCGACCTGATCCATCGGAAAATCATGACCCACGGTAAAACATCCAGCAACAGCGGTCAACAGGATGAGGGCAAGCGTGACAGACAAAAGTGGATAAAAATTGCGGAAACAGTTTGTTCTCATGATCCATACACTCCTTTGATGGAATAAAAATATTGAAGGATAAAATATTCAAAATAGATATTACCGTCAAGAACTTCATAATGCGACGCCGAAACGGTCGGAAACCGGATTTCAGCAGAATATATTTGAAGGCACAATGATAGGCGGGTTCATCATGTTCATTCTGCAGTTCGGCATTCAATATTCGATTTTTGAAATTTCAACGATAATTGGGCAGGAGACGATGGATTTCAGAAATCAAGTCCCAATGATTATCGTCCCGGCACAATAATCCGGGAATCGTCTCTGGCTTGCCGCTGCTGTTCTTCTTCCTGGATTTTTTTAATTTCTTCGGCCAGTTCCGTCAATGCCACCCGCATGGTATACGGGAATTCATCCAAGGCCTGCTTCAGGGTTTTGGCCGAAAGTTTGGCCTGGATCGGCAATACCCCATCCGGCGTCATTAATTGGGCTGCGCCGATGAAAATCACATCGCGGTTTTTGTCGTCGGTGCCGTCTTCCAACACCGGTACCAGTTTTCTTATGGTGGCGGCTTTCAGATCCGTATATGTGACTTCGCGGTAAAGCTCCGTTCTATTTACGGTAAAATCAATTTCGTTGTTTTCTTTCATTGGATTCTCCTGGTGATCATATTTTTTTACAAAATAGCGGTTCTTGAATCTTCCGAGAGCATTTTCAGGCCCATATGGGTGGTGCTTATCCATGCCTTAGGCGCACACGGCTTTTTTTCCATTCCCTACATGACTTCAAACAGATATGCAATGGATGTTTTTTTGTTTTTGGAAGTTTTTGATCTGGATCAATGGTTTTTTTCAAAATAAAAGCGACTCTGCCCCGGCGGGTACCCTTAAACCCGGCGCTTGCCAAAGCAATGGGGCCGGAAAATCCGGGTTGCAGTGAAATCCGACTTGTCTTATAGCACAAGATCCTGGATGAAATCGATGAGCTGGTTTAAATTTCGGCACGGCCGGACTTCATGGCAATAAGCCTTATAGACGTTCATTTCACTGTCTCCTGTTCCCCAGAATTGTTCTGGTTCGGGATTGAGCCAAATCACGCGCCGGCATTTGGCGCGAAGCGCTTCAAGAAGTTTTTCCCTGGGATGCTGGTAATTGGATCGGCCGTCGCCCACGATGATCAAAGTGGTTTTTTTAGTAAGCAGGTTGATATAATCCCGGTGGAATTGATAAAAGACTTCGCCGTAATCCGTCAATGCATTGAAATTGATCTCCGTGTCGGTGAGCACTTTTTCAATGGCCCGGTTGACCTCATTTGTTTCAAAGATGTCCGTGATGTTGGTAGGGCCGCAGATAAAGGCAAAGCTTTTGACATCCGAAAAGCAGTCCTGCATGGAATAAATCATATGCAGCATAAACCGCGCCGCAGACCAGACCGAGCCGGACACATCGCATAAAGCCACGATTTTGGCTTTGCGTAAAGGCCGGTTGCGATATTTGATCACCATGGGCACTCCCTGGAATTTGCCGGCATGACGAAGGGTTTTTTTGACATCAAAGTTCCCTTTGTTTCGCGAAGCATAGCGACGGCTCATAATGTCTTTCATTTTTCGCACCAGCTGTTTGATCACATCCCGCATATCCTCGATTTCTTTTTCGGTTAATGACGCGAAGGAACGTTCCCCCAATTCTGTGTAATGCGTGTCATGGGTTTTGATTTCCCTCAGCGCCTCATTGTGGGGCCGGATGTCTTGGGTCAGCATGGCTGCGGCAATGTCTAATCGTTCAATCAAGCGGGTTGCCGGGTTTATTTTGCTGTTTGTCAGGTGTGCGTCTGGGTCTTCTTGGAACTGGATCAGGCGATTTCGGGCATGATTGATCCGCAGCATGATTTCCAGCCGGCCGGAGAGCTGACTCAGGTTTGATTTGAGGGTCTGGGAGGGCTGCTCTTCCTGATTTTCAATCCGCTGAAGCGTTCTTAAATACCCTATCGGGTCGCCGGCAATAAAATCTAAGATCGCCTCGTTAATGGGATCATTTTCAAGCAGATGTTTCAACTGGTCAAGCATATCGTTAATATCGCCTGTTTCAGGGGCATCCGCCGTAAAAGCGGTTTCGGGCCGCATTTCATGAAAAAAAAGTTCATAAAGCCGGTCGAAATGACGCTGTTCTCTTCGGCTTTTGGAAAAATTGGTTCGCAATGCGGCGCGAAACTGTTCTGGATCCAAAGGATCAATATGCTCAAGCTGCCGGGCGCAGTCAATCACCTCGGATGTGGATATCCTCAGGCCGGCTGAGCGGCAGGCAGATACAAACGTCAAGAGAAGATTTAGCATAAAATTTTCGATGGGGAATGTTAATTTTTAAAAATTTGATTCATTGAATTTTTAACCAGATTTGCGTCTGCCTGATATTTGCATATCACATGAATGGTATCAGAAAGGACTTCCGGGGAAAGATCTTTGATCTGAAGCGCCATCAACGCCTGAGCCCAATCTAAAGTTTCGGAAATGCAGGGGCGTTTTTTTAAGTCCATCTTGCGGATGTTGTTGACGGCGTCCACCAGCTTATCCACCAGACGTTTTTCAATGCCGGGGATCTTTAAGTTGACAATTTGTTTTTCGAGTTCTTTGTCTGGATAATCAATATAGAGATGAAGGCATCGGCGTTTGAGGGCGTCGCTCATATCTCGATAATTATTGGATGTCAGGATGACCATGGGAATATTTTTGGCTTTGCGAAGCCCCAGCTCCGGAATGGAGACCTGAAATTCGCTGAGCAGTTCTAACAGAAAAGCCTCAAACTCCGGGTCGGATTTGTCGATCTCATCAATGAGCAGCACGACGGGTTCATCTGAAGAGATCGCCTGAAGCAGGGGACGGGCCAGAAGAAACCGCTCGGAAAAAAAAGCGTTTTCCTGTTCGGCGATTTTGTCAATGGCTTCGGTGAGGGAGGAGGCCCCGGCAATCAAATCATTGATTTTTTCCTTGATCATCTGGGTATAAAGCAATTGCTTGGCATATTCCCATTCATAGAGCGCTTTGGCTTCATCTAAACCCTCATAACATTGAAGCCGGATTTTTTTCCGGTTCATGCATCGGGCCAGGGCCCTGGCCAGTTCGGTCTTGCCGGCGCCTGCAGGCCCTTCCACCAAAATGGGCTTATGGGTGGCCGCGGCCAGAAAAACCACGGTGGCGATTTCCCGGGATGGGATATAATTGACGCTTTCAAGCCGTCTGCGGACATCGTCTACGCTTTGAAATTCCATGGTCGGTTATCCTTGTGGGTTTGCGTTTTTTTGCGGTGGCGGATCGAATATTGAATATTCACAACGCTGTTAGGCTTTTAATCCGGTTGAAATATTCTATGCGGCATTGGGTTTCAATGTCAATGAGTCGTTTCAGCGCGCCGTTGAAATCTTTTGGGTCCGCCGTGAAAACCCCGTGCCCATAAACGATGACGCTGGATTTTTCTTTGATGGCGGCAGGGACAGTATGACAGAGGCCGTAATTGCCGCCGCCGACTTCACCGGAAACAATGGGAGCGCCGCAGATTTGCCGTTTTTCCGGACAATGCAGGTGGCATTCCCCCTTGTGGCAGCAGGCATCCCTGTCGCAGTCTAAGGAAAGGATCACGGAAAATTTGGGATGTCCATGCAGAACGGCCCGGCATCCGGTGTTCCGGACGATTTGAAGATGGGCCGGAAGTTCGCTGGATGCATCGGCCGGAGCAGGGGATGTTTCATCCAGCGGACAGGCCGTGATCTGTCCTTGAAGGGAATCTAAAAAACTCCCGGTCTTGCTGATATACAGCATATTATCATATAAATAAGAAATGTTGCCGAAATTCGCATCAACCAGCCTCAGATCCACGAGCTTGCGGCCTGCTTCAATGATGGCGGAAATCACTTCATCTGCAGTTTCAAATGGATATTGGGCCAGCCGTTCATTAAAAACAACGGTGTTGTGCAAATATTTGACTGCTGATTCAAAAGCTTGTTTCTGCGTGTCGGTGATTTTTCCTGATTTGGCGTCCTTGAGAAAATCTGAAAAAAATTTCACAAAACAGGCAAAACATACGGATGAAAAAATGACAAAGGCCTGCGCCACGGTTTTTTCACCCCAGGCCACGATGCCGTGGCCGGATATGATGACGATGTTGCGATGCTTGAGCCGTTGGCCAATTGCATCTGTTGAAAATGTTTCAGTTACAGGCAGGTCTTTTAAAAAAAGGCGTGTTTCAGAATCCTGGGTGCGGATGGTCCCTGTCGAGCTTTGAGCCAGATAATCAATGATGATATCATAGGGTTTTGCAGGTCTTGCAAACAATAGGGACTTGATGCTTAAACGGCCAAACAGGGGCTCCAATATAAGGCGGGCGGAATGGGATCTGTTCCAGGATATGTTTTTGCCCCTAATGGCGTATGTTGCCTCGCCCGGTTTAACAAGACCGTTATGAATCAGCCGATTTTCATATTCATTTAAGACGTTTTCCATGAAGAATTTATCGAAATGGGAACAGACTCGGCTGAATGTAATCCTGATAGGGCCTGCATCGTTTCCGGCGGCTGCATTCCCGGCATACGGCAAGATGTTTTTTGGGGCGCCCCTTTTTATTCGGGCAGATGATATATTGACCGGAATTGCTGTGTTTCATCGGTTTATCCTTAATCTTATTTGGTGCTTTTATCATGAGATGTGAGCGCATGCAATGCTTTATTGTATGGAACAAAACCCGATGATATTTTGCAGCATGCGGCAAATAAAATTCTCAATATCTTTGCGCTGGATCCTGCTCATGCAGGATTTTCACATGCAAATTTACCTGTTAATCAATGGTTAGCCTTTCCCGTAATAACTTGATTTGGATATATGAGATAGTTTAAGTATAAGCATATGAAGATCAGAGATGCAATCAAAGCAATCGAAGAAGATGGTTGGTTTCAAGTGTATCAAAAGTGAAGCCATCGACAATACAAACACCCTGAAAAGAAAGGGCGCATAACAATTGCTGGACATCCTGGCGATGATCTGGCCCCAGGAACTTTAAAAAGTGTATTCAAACAAGCAGGGATAAAGAAATCTGGGATGAAATAAGGAGGGTGCACCCATGCATAGATTCTTAATCGTGATCGAAAAAGCCAATAGCAACTATTCTGCATATTCCCCTGATCTTCCTGGTTGTATTGCAACTGGAAAAACTAAAGACCAAGCTGCAAAGAACATTCATGAAGATATTGAATTGCATATTCAGGGATTAAAAGAAGACCACTTACCTATTCCAAAACCGCACGCCAGTGCAGAATACATTGCCATCACAGGCTAACAAGCAAATTCAGCCGACCGGCTACGCCGGCGGTTGATCCGCGCGTTGGACCGTCTCATGAACGATAATGCTAAAGCTAAGAATTTTCGATTGGCGCGGATGTGTGCGTCGATCAGGATGATCACATTTTTGCTTCTGGCGGTGCCCCCTGCATTCCTCGTTGCCGCGGCCGTCGGGTTAACGCAGCTTTATTTGCATGCCTTTTTGGTCATCTCCGTATATGCATGGATTTGGCTTAGGTTCCGTCCGAGTCAGTTTGTCGTCCATCAGGGTGGGATTGACGTGCGCTGGCCGGTCAAGCGCCGCGTGATTCCCCGTAAGGAAATTGTGAGCGTGCGGCTTATGGATCCGAAACAGCTGAAGAAGGAAATCGGTTGGGGTATGCGCGTCGGCGCCGGTGGACTTTGGGGTGGATTCGGTTGGCTCTTGACAAAGCGCCGGGGACTAGTTCAGATGTATGTCTCCCGGACTGATGGCTACGTGTGGATCGAGCGTTCTGGCAAGCGGCCATGGTTGATTACCCCGGAACAGCCTGAAGCATTCATTGGTGAATTTTCGAGTTAGTGCGCTGCGATGAGCGTCCAAACAGACGGGCTTGCCGGTCGGCGGCGGTCCAACAACGCGATGCATCTGACCGTCAATAGCCGGCTTCGCCGTCTGTTGCCGGCAGGTGATTGCAAGTATTATCCGCATCAACATATATCATGGAGACATCATGGGATTATTTTCATTTTTGGGCGGAAAATCGCCGGAGGAAATCGAACAGCAAGGAGACAAGTATTTTAAAATTCAGGAATTCGGGGCTGCCAAAATTGAATATGAAAATGCACTGGAAAAAGCCCGGAAAAAATTTCCGGAAAAAACAGGGCTGATTTCACGGCTTTCAGATAAACTGGCCCGTTCCAAAAACGCCCTTGCAGATGCCCATCTCCAGACTGCCCGCGCCTTGATTCAGTCCGGCAATGATGAGGAAGCTGAAGGATTTCTTCAGTTGATTCTGGAATTAAGCAGTGATGAGCGCACAAAAGACCTGGCCATGGCGGAGTTAAAAATTATAGGAAAAAACGTTCATAGGCATGTCCCCGAGGGGCGTGAAACAAATGAAACCGTATTCACCCATGTGGATCCTGAAGGAGATAAGAAACATGGGGATGATTATTTCGCGATTTTATGTTCAACCCTTCCGGAAGATCTTCAGGAACAGTATCATGGGTACGGGGATTCCTTCAAATCGGGTTTTATCGCCTTAAACAGCGGAAATTTTGAAAAAGCGGCACGATATCTCACAAAGGCCATGGCTGAGCATCCAGATCCCACGAGCCAAATTCCAGTGGAACTTTCCACGGCCCTGATTCATCTGCGCCGATTTGACGAGGCCATCGAGATTCTGAAACAATTTCTTAAAAACAATCCTGAATCGCTACGCGGGTATCAAGCGCTGTGCGACGCATATTGGGATTCGGGCGATTTTGATCGCGCCGCGGCGTTGCTCCATGGGGCCCCCAATCCTCTGAAACACACCCTTCCCATGCGCATGCTCCTGGGGGAAACATTATACTTGAGCCAGCGATATGGCGAATCCATCCGTGTGTTTGAGAAAATCATCGTGGATTTTGGTTTTAATGAAATCACAGGCCGTTCACTGGCCAAAGCCTATGAAGCCTCGGGGGATGTTCACCGGGCCAAAGATGTTTATGCCCAAATCATGAAAGGGTGCAAATCCTGTGGAACCCGCATGGATCCGTTCATTATTGCCCGATATGCAGATCTTTGTTTCCAATGCCAGGATATATCCGCCAGCCTTCTTGACATTTATTTTTCACTGGTTCAGCAGGACCCGGATAACAAATATCATTATTACCAGCGGATTTACCAGATTTATGAGCATGTGGGCAATTCGGAACAGGCCCGCCGGTATCGGGCCATGGCGGAATCCACGGGGCCGTAAACGGGTTTTAATTTTTGGATGGAAAACAGCACTCATGACGCCGGACAAGATGAAAAACTTGCCCAAATCAGATTTTATATCCCATCTGGTCGCTGTCAATCATTTAGACCGTATCGGATTTGATCGGTTTGTATTTTTCCCTGGAATGTGTTTTCTTAGCATGGACATGTGGTGGGCCGGCGCCGGCAGGCGTAAAACCGCCCATGAGGGGCTTGATATCTGCTTTTTTATCAATTCCCGAAATAAAGCATACCGATTAGACGAGACCGTGCGTATTCCAGCGCTGTTTCAGGGACGCATGATACATGTGATGCGCGATTTTTTAGGCCATACCCTTGTGATTCGTCACCGCATGCCTGGGGACGACTCAAATACGATATTATCATTTTATGCCCATATCCTTCCGGATGAAAAAGTGGGCATGGGCCATGACGTGGAAGCAGGCCAAGTCATCGGCACCATTGTTGATCCCCATAAAACCCATTCGCCCCTTCCGGCCCATTTGCATCTATCCCTTGCCCGGGAATCCGGACTGCCGGACGTGTCCACATTGTCCTGGAAAATATTAAACCAGGTGGATCGGTCTGTATTGATTGATCCCATGAGAGTTTTACCGGAAAAGCATTGTCTATGGGAAAAAGCACCGGATGAACAGACCATGCATCATTTTATCAAATGCAGCCTTGCCCTGTCATCAAATCAAAAGGTCCAAGATGATTCAGCTGATCGGTGATTTTGCCTTTTTGACTGCCAGATGGCCCCTGGATCCCCAAAAACCCGTGTTGATTTTTATTCATGGGGCCGCCACATCCAAAGGATTATGGCAATTCCAGGTGAACGCCTTGGCTGATGTGGCAAATCCCATTGCCCTGGATCTGCCGGGTCATGGCGGTTCCAGGGGGCCCGGCTATAAGCGCATTGCTGATTATGCCCAATCGGTGATCCATTTTATGGATGCTGTTCCATTGGACAAAGCCGTGATGTGCGGGCTGAGCATGGGGGGTGCTGTGGTTCTGGACCTGCTGATTCATCATCCGCAAAGATGCTGTGCCGGCATTCTCATGCATACCGGCGCCAAACTCAAGGTCATGCCGTTGATTTTTGACACCATTTCCCGAAATTATCATCAATATTTTGATCTGATGATTCAGTTTGCTTTGGCCAAGGAGACCGAGCCGGGCAACATCTCGGAATTGTTGCGAGACATTGTCGCTGATTCTCCTGAAACAGCCATTTTGGATTTTACCGCATGCGATTCATTTGATGTCATGGATCGTCTCCATGAGATTGATTTGCCGGTTCTGGTGATTGTGGGCGACCAAGACAATGTCACACCCCCGAAATACGGACGGTTCCTTTGCGAAAAAATCGTCCGCTCCTGTTTGGTGAGCATCAACGGCACAGGTCATTTGTCTCCCTTAGAAAAACCGGAAACTGTCAATCACGTGTTGCGGGATTTTTTGACCCAGATGAATCTGCTTGATAATCCAAAGCGTATCTGATATTTGGCAAAAAAACCAATACATCCTGGCCAAAGATATTTGAAATGTCGAATATCGAATCAGAAATTTCAAGCCGCAGAATTTGATGGTTTCAATTCGAATTTGACATTCCGTGCTCTTTTTGTGAGGTTTTAATGTTTTAAATGTGAGAAAAAAAACCTCAAATTAAAGGCAAAAGAATCTAACGTTTTTTGCGGAATTCCTTATATATGATCAGAGTCGGCATTGTGGGCGCCACAGGATATACAGGAGCGGAGCTGGTGCGGATCCTTTCCTCCCATCCAGATGTTTCTATTACGCTGCTAACCTCCCGTCAACATGCAGGGATTGCATTTCAAAAAATTTACCCGGCCATGGCGCACAAGGTGGATTTGATCTGCGAATCTTTTGATTACCGCCGGATTGAAGACCGGGTGGATGTGGTTTTTATGGCTTTGCCCCATCAGCTTCCCATGGAATATGTCCCTGAAATATTGCGTCTTGGAAAAAAAGTAATTGATTTATCAGCAGATTTCAGATTTTCTGATCCCGCGCGCTATGAGGCCGCCTATCAGCCTCACAAAGCCAAAGAATTCCTTTCCAACGCGGTGTATGGGCTGTCTGAAATTTTCACCCGAGAAATTAAAGAAGCGCGCCTGATCGGAAATCCGGGGTGTTATCCAACCAGCGTGTTGCTCCCTTTATTTCCGCTGCTCCAAGCCGGTCTTCTCAATACAGATACCTTGATTGCCGACGCCAAATCCGGTGTCAGCGGTGCAGGCCGGAGCACCACTCTCACCACCCATTTTTGCGAAGTCAACGAGTCGTTTAAAGCCTATAAAGTCGGAAATCACCGTCATAATCCGGAAATGGATGAAAAACTAAGCATTGCCGCCGGCAAGCCGGTCCATATCACTTTTGTGCCGCATCTGCTTCCGCTGACACGCGGCATGGAAACAACCATTTATGCGGAACTTGCCGAAGGCGTTGATTCCGGAGAAATTTTAGAATGTTTGACAAATTTTTACGCCGGCCGGCCGTTTGTCCGGATTACTGAAAACAATAGACCGCCGGATACATTGCACGTGAAAGGCACAAATTTTTGTGATATTGGATTGGCGATCGAGAAAAATTCGCGCCGCATTATTTTAATGTCTGTTATTGACAATTTGGTTAAAGGCGCTTCCGGACAAGCGGTTCAAAACATGAACCTCATGATGGGGTTGGATGAAACCCGCGGGCTTGATTTGATTCCGTTTCCGCTTTAGCAATGCGGGCGATGGCGTTTTTGGAAGGGCCGCGCTTTATGTAAGTCAGAATGACATCAATCAATTTATGCTTTGGAAGAGCGTATGAGAGTCAGACAAATATCGGTTTTTTTGGAAAACAGATCCGGACGTTTGGCAAAAATCGCCTCGGCATTGGGCAACGCGGGCATCAATATCCGCGCCATGTCTCTTGCCGACACTTCGGATTTCGGTATTTTGCGGCTGGTGGTTACTGATGCGGACAAGGCGGCGGCCATTTTAAAGGATCATGGATTTACTGTTCGAATCTCCCATGTTGTCGCCGCGATGTTGCCGGATGTCCCCGGCGCATTGGGCAATCTGTTGACCCTTATGGAACACGCGGGTTTAAATGTGGAATATATGTATGCGTTTATTCAAACAAGTGAAGAAGCCGTTTTGATTTTCCGGTTTGATGATTTGGAAAAAGCAATTGATGTAATGGTTGAAAACGACATCATGATTTTGGATGAAAAAAAGGTGCTGGCCTTATAACCATGGTCAGGAGCGCCTGATTCCGATTTTTAAAGTTTTTTTGGCAAGAAGCGATCACTCATTAACAACACAACAAAGGAGGGAATGAACCGTGAAAAAAAGAAATCTTATTTTTTTAACCCTGGTTGCGGTGATGCTCGGAATTTCCGCTACGGGCTGGTGTGCGGAGGAAAAGGCTTCTTCAGGGGGCGCTGAGATTCATGTGGGATGCATTTTTGCCATCACCGGAAAAGCGTCCTGGCTGGGGGAACCCGAACGCAACACCGCTGAAATGATCGCCAAGGAAATCAATGACGCCGGCGGCATCAACGGCAAGAAATTGGTTTTGCACATTGAGGATGATCAAGGCGACAATACACAGGCGGTCAATGCCGCCAACAAGCTCATCAAGAAGGACAAAGTGTGCGCCATTGTCGGTCCTTCCACCAGCGGCACCAGCATGGCCATTGTTCCTATCTTGCAGGAAGCCCAAATCCCCATGATTTCGTGCGCAGCCGCAGCCGTCATCGTGGAGCCCGTAGCCGAGAGGAAATGGATTTTTAAAGTGCCTCAAAAAGACAGCGATTGCGTGCGCAGAATCTACGATCATATGACATCTAAAGGCATTAAACAAATCGGCATCATCACTTCCACCAGCGGTTTCGGCGGTGCAGGCAGAGATCAGCTGAAAAAACTCGCCGAAGAATACGCCATTAAAATCGCCGCGGATGAAACCTATGACCCCACGGCCACGGACATGACCGCCCAATTGGTGAAAATCAAAGATTCCGGCGCTCAGGCTGTGGTGAACTGGTCCATTGAGCCCGCCCAGTCCATTGTCCCCAAAAATTTAAAGCAGCTTAAACTCACCATGCCGTTGTATCAAAGCCATGGATTCGGCAATCTCAAATACGCAGAAGCTGCAGGCGAGGAAGGTGAAGGCATTATTTTCCCGGCAGGCAGACTGCTGGTGGCGGATTTATTGCCAGACGACCATCCCCAGAAGAAAGTTTTGGTGTCTTACAAAGAAAAATATGAAAAAACTTACAAAGACAAGGTCAGCACCTTCGGGGGGCATGCCTATGACGCAATGCACATTCTGATCAATGCATTAAAGATCGCCGGCGATGACCCCGCCAAACTGCGCGATGAAATAGAAAAAACGGATTTCATCGGCACCGCCGGCCATTTCAAGATGTCTCCGACGGATCATTGCGGGCTGGATAAAAATGCATTTGAAATGCTCACCGTCAAAGGCGGGAAATTCGTTCTCTTAAACGAATAATTTTTAAACCCGATCATCCTGAATGTTGTCCGCTGTTAATGCAAAGGGTGAAAAATCCCATTCATTGACAGCGGACATATTTTATGATCATTTAGACGACCTTGTCCCAATTTAAAAAAAGCAAGATAAATATTTTAGCAATAAACTTTAATGAGGCGGTAACAAGGCCGGAGGCACTGACATGGATCAATCGGCGCATGATTTGAGCAATGTTCTGCAGTTTATATTTATGGGTCTGCAACGGGGGGCCATTTATGCGCTGGTGGCCATGGGGTTTAATATGATTTACAACGCCACCGGCATCATCAATTTCGCCCAAGGCGAATTTGTGGTTCTGGGGGGGCTGATGATGGTTTCACTGACCATGACATTGAATCTGTCCATCCCGGTGGCTTTCGGATTGACGACGCTTTTTGTGACAATGGTGGGCATCTGTATGGAACGATTCACCATCAACCCCGTCAAACATCCCACGGTTCTGCGTTTGATCATTATCACCATCGCCCTTTCCATTATCATCAAGGGCGCGGCCATGTGTTTCTGGGGAAAGAATTCCTATTTTATGCGACATTTTTCAAGCTCTGAAACATGGGTGGTCTATGGCGCCACCATTTTGCCGCAGACCATTTGGATCATGGGCATTCTGCTGTGTATCGTGGTGGGATATATCTTTTTTTTCAATTATACCATGACCGGCAAGTGCATGCGCGCCTGCGCCATCAACCGGGATGCGGCGCGTCTTGCAGGCATTAATGACCGGAAAATGGTAATGCTCTCCTTTGCCCTGTCTGCGGGCATCGGCGCTGTTGCAGGAATTATCATCACCCCCATTATCCAAATGGATTATACCCGGGGCGCCCTCTTGGGCATCAAAGGGTTTGGCGCCGCGGTGCTGGGGGGCCTGGGCAACAGCATGGGCGCCATTTTTGCCGGTATTTTCATCGGGATCCTGGAAGCCATGGCAGCCGGTTATATTTCGTCCCATTATATGGATGCCATCGCCCTCATCATTCTCTTATTGGTATTATTTATCCGCCCCAGCGGCATTTTTGGAAGTTCAGAAGCCATGAGGTTGAAAGAATTTTGACATGAAGCATCCGGATTATTTCGGCATCATCAGTTTTTTTGTGGTAATGATGCTGACGCCTTTTCTGGTCAACAATGATTATTATCTGGGCGTCCTGATTTTTACGGCACTGAATTGCCTGGCATGCATCGGCCTATGTCTGCTTATGGGATATGCAGGTCAGATATCCATCGGCCATGGGGCGTTTATCGCCATCGGCGCCTATACATCCGCTATTTTAACCACCAAATTGGGATGGTCGCCGTGGATTGCCATGCTATGCGGCGTGGTGATTGTCATTTTTGTGGCGTTTTTCGTGGGCATCCCCACTTTGCGCTTAAAAGGCCATTATTTGGCCATGGCCACGTTGGGATTTGCATCCATTGTGCATATTGTTTCCTTGGCAGCCGTGGATTTAACCGGAGGCCCGGCCGGCATCATGAGCATTCCAAGGCTTTCTGTGGCAGGCTTTGTGTTGAACACGGATGTGAAATATTTCTATTTCAGCTGGAGCATTGTCATCATTGGATTGTATCTGGCCGTAAATTTGATACATTCAAGGGTGGGGCGGGGATTAAAGGCCATTCACGGCAGCGAGAATGCGGCATCCTCATTGGGGGTCGATATCACAGCATATAAAATCAAGATTTTTATCTTAAGCGCCGTCTACGCTTCCATCAGCGGCAGTTTGTATGCCCATTATGTGTTGTATATTGATCCGGGTCCATTTGATGTGATGCATTCGGTGTTGCTGGTCACCATGGTGGCAGTGGGCGGGCTGCACAATATCTGGGGCGCTGTCACGGGTGCGGTTTTGCTGTCATTGCTGCCGGAATTATTGTCGTTTATGTCCGAATATCTCCAGGCATACGGCATTCGGTATAAAACCGATTATGATACGCTTGTTTACGGCGGCATTCTGTTGTGCATCATGCTGTTTCTCCCGGAAGGACTTTTCGACGGATTGGGCAGGTCCCTTAAAGCCGTTTACGGCTTTAAGCAAAAATTATCAAAAGAAAAACCTTAATTCTCAGAATAAATTACATGAAGATAAACGTGGAGCCGGACATTCTGAAGCTCGAACAGGTCAAAAAGAATTTCGGCGGCGTCACCGCTGTGGACCGTTTTTCTTTTTGTTTTTATAAAGGCGCGGTGACCTCTTTGATCGGCCCCAATGGCGCGGGAAAGACCACTATTTTTAATTTGATTACAGGATTTATCAAACCCACATCCGGAAAAATTTTATTCAACAACCGCGAGTTGAACAACAAAAAGCCCCATGTGATTGCGGGCATGGGAATCGGCCGCACATTTCAGAATGTCCAGATATTCGCCAATATGACGGTTCTGGAAAATATTATGGTGGGCAGGCATTTGCGTTCCCGAAGCGGCATGTTGGTTTCATCGGTCTTGCCGCCGGCGTTGCGTGTGGAGGAAAAGCGGATCCGATCATCGGCCAGGGAGTGGATTCGTTTTTTAAAATTGGATCCGTATGCGGATCGTCCTGCAGGGATTCTCCCTTTGGGGAATCAACGCATGTTGGAGATTGCAAGGGCTCTTGCCTTGGAGCCGTCCTTGCTGCTTTTGGATGAACCGGCATCCGGCTTAAACGCCCGGGAAACACTTGCCATGGGAGAATTGATCCAAAAAATCAAATCCATGAATATCACCGTGATTTTGGTGGAACATGATATGGAACTGGTGATGGATATTTCAGATCGGGTGGCGGTGATTAATTTCGGCAAACTCATTGCCGACGGAACGCCCAAGGAAGTGCAACAGAATCCGGATGTGATCAGCGCATATTTGGGAACTTGACGACCATGCTTCGCCTTGTCAATATCAACAGCTATTTCGGGTTGGTGCATGTGTTGAAAAACATCTCCATGCACATTAATGAAGGTGAAATCGTCACCCTTTTGGGCGCAAACGGCGCTGGAAAAACCACCACCCTGCGCGCCATCAGCGGGCTACAGCCGGTTCGCAGCGGTCAAATTTTTTATCAAGGGAAAGAGATCACCGGCGCTTTCCCGGAAACGCTTGTGGAGCTGGGCATTGCATTGGTTCCGGAAGGCAGGCAGCTGTTTAGGCCTATGTCGGTTTATGAAAACCTGGAACTGGGAGGGCATATTATTTTTAAGCGTTATGGCAGAAAACAGCTCCGGTCCGATATCGAGGGGATGTTTCATCTGTTTCCGATTTTAAAAGACAGAAAAAAACAATTTGCCGGAACCTTAAGCGGCGGCGAGCAGCAGATGCTTGCCATTGCCATGGCCCTGATGGCGCGTCCCAAACTGCTGTTGTTGGATGAACCCTCCATGGGTCTTGCGCCGCTGATTATTAAGGATATTTTTAAATTGATCTCGCAACTTCAGCAAGATCGCAAGCTCACCGTTTTATTGATTGAACAAAACGCCAATGCTGCTTTAAAAATCGCAGACCGCGGTTATGTGATAGAAACCGGACGCATTGTGCTTGAAGAAACCGCCCCGGCCCTTATGACCAACCAGGAGGTCAGACGGGCCTATTTGGGCAAAGATCAGAAGGAAATTTGGGAATAAAGATACGCAGTCGCCGCGACGTATGAAAAATCATATTTTTTGGTTAAATGTATAAGGAAAAATAATGTTCTGGAATCCAAAAATCGAATGCATGGATCGGGGGGAGATTGAGCAGATTCAATTGGAGAATCTCCAGGCCACATTAAACCGGGTGTATAAAAATGTGAAGCATTATCGAAAAGTATTCCGGGAACGGGATTTTATGCCGGAAGATTTGCGGAGTTTAGAGGATATTCAGAAGCTGCCCTTGATCACCCGAAGGGATTTGAGCCGAAATTATCCCTATGACATGCTGGCGGTGCCCTTGCGGGAGGTGGTTCGATTGCATATGGCATCTGTCAATTTTGATGATCCTATTGTGGTGGGGTTCACCCGCAATGATATTGTCAACTGGGGGGAATTGATCGCCCGCAACCTCACGGCAGTCCATGTGACCAAAGATGACGTGCTTCAGATCGCATTAAATTTCGGCATCATCAGCGGGCCCTTTGGCGTCCAGGTGGGCGCGGAATTGATCGGCGCATCGGTTATCCCCATGTCCACGACCAAGCTTTACGATCAAGTCAAAATCATGCGGGATTTTAAGACCACGGTACTGGTGTCAACGCCTACGGTGGCGGTGGGGCTGATTCGAAAGATGGAAGAAATGGACATGGATCCCAGAGGGCTTGCATTAAAATACGCCATATTGGGGTCTGAACCCTGGTCCGAATCCACGCGGGAGGATATTGAGTCCAAACTTCAGATTACCGCCACTGATACGTACGGCCTTACCGAACTATTCGGCCCGGGCGTGGCATGGGAATGTCCGGCTAAGAACGGCCTTCACTTGGCTGAAGATCATTTTATTCCTGAAATCATCGATCCGGTGACCCTTGAACCGCTGCCGCCGGGCGCCCAAGGCGAACTGGTGTTGACATCCATCTCCAAGGAGGCTTTTCCCCTGGTTCGTTTCCGCACCGGGGATTTGACGCGCATTGATTATTCACCGTGTTCATGCGGCAGAACCCATTGCCGTATTTCAAGAATTTTTCAGCGCTGCGACGACGTGATCGTGGTGAAAGGCACCAGCCTCACGCCGGATCAAATCGGCCGTGTTATTAAAAAACTGACCGGCGGCAGACCGGTGTTTCAATTGGTGATTGAACACGTGGAACGTGAAGACCGTCTGATGGTGCTTCTTGAAATATCTGACAGAACTTTTTTTGATGAAATGAAGCGCCAGCGGATTTTTGTGGAACGCCTGCATCGCGAGCTTTCTGAATTTTTGGGATGGGAAGTTCTGGTGCGCTTGGTGGAGCCGGGGACTCTGGATCCGACCCAAAAGGTGCTTGACAAACGGCAACTAAAATAATCATAAGGGAAAAAAATTATACATAAGCCAAGGAATTCGGTTTTTCAACAATCTAATAAAAAACAATTTAGTAAAAAAGGAGAAAATGTAAATGGCTGCAAAACTTATTTTGGGAACAGAAATTCGGGAACAGATTTTGAGTGAAATTTCAAAAGAAGTCAAACAGATCAAGGAAAAGCACGGCGTAGTCCCAGGTCTGGTCACCATTTTGGTGGGTGAGAATCCGGCGTCGGTCTCATATGTGACGTTGAAAATCGAAACCGCGCACCGTCTGGGTTTTCATGAAGTTCAGGACAGTCAACCCGTAACCATTTCCGAAGCCGATCTTTTGGGCTTAATCGACAAGTATAACAAAGATGATTCCATTCACGGCATTTTGGTGCAACTGCCCCTTCCCAAACACATTGATGAAAAAAAGGTGCTCAATGCCATTGACCCGGACAAGGATGTGGATGGATTTCATCCGGTCAATGTGGGGCGTCTGATGATCGGTGGTTCGGAAGTAAAGTTCCCGCCGTGCACCCCGGCCGGCATCCAGGAACTGATCGTGCGTGCCGGCGTGGAGACCAACGGTGCGGAAGTCGTGGTGGTGGGCAGATCCAATATTGTCGGAAAGCCTATTGCCAATATGTTGCTTCAAAAAGGAAAGGGCGCCAATGCCACGGTCACCGTCGTTCATACAGGGACCAAAAATATGGATCAACATTGCAAACGCGCCGATATTCTTATTGTGGCCGCCGGCGTTCCCGGGTTGGTGAAACCGGAATGGATCAAGCCCGGTGCATGCGTCATAGATGTGGGCGTCAATCGTGTCGGCGAAAAAGTCAGCGAAAAAACAGGCAAAAAAGTGGCCATTCTCCGGGGGGATGTGGATTTTGAAGCGGCCAAGGAAATCGCCGGATATATTACGCCGGTTCCCGGCGGCGTAGGCCCCATGACCATCACCATGTTGATGAAAAACACCTTAAATTCCTTAAAATTCAAGCTGGGCATTCAATAACAACAAAGATCCATCCCGCGCTTGTTTTGTCATCAAAACAAGCGCGGGGTCTCAATGTGGATGGTTTGCTTGACAAAGGCTTTTGGGCAATGATAGGGTTTTCCTTTAAATAAGCCGGCGGGCTTAAATGATGCCGCCGGATCAATATATTTAAAACTTAACGATAATTTATTTCTTAAAAAAGATTGACGGTTGACGCAATGCATTATTTTATTTTTATCACACTGCATTATGGATAGTCCCATGAAACAAAAGATGGTTTTTCTTTTTGCCAGAATACCCGGTTTCTTTTTGCTCTATTGTTTATTTTCAAACATCTCTGCCACAGCTCTGCGCCAGGCTCTGCTCTGGTGCCTATTGGCGGCGTCGGTCATCGCCTATGAGCGTCAAATTACGCATCATACCGATCAGATTTTTCAATCATTGATCCAAAAAAACATTTTGTTCCAATCCGAGGCTGCAAACCCGCCCCAAAACAAATCCATGCGGACACGCATGGACGCTGTGCGCGTGCAATCTACCAGGCTCAATGAATTGTCTGAAAAAATAAAATCTTTTATGAAGCATGCGCAAAAATTTTATATGCCCGCCAAATTGGGGGTGGGCGGTTCATATTCAAAAAAGCTTGCATTTTCACTTTCAGACCCCAAATCATATAATCAATGGGTCAATGATTTGGTGATGGATTTCAAGCAGCTGGATGATTCGGTGGTCGTTCAGTTTGATGAATATCACTTGCTGTTAAATACCATCCAGGAAATGAAAAAGATTCAGGATGCCACTCCTTGCATTTCACCGGTGACCGAGGGCAGGATTTCGTCCAATTTTGGATATCGAGAATCGCCGTTTAAGGAAGCCAAAGAATTCCATTCGGGTCTGGATATTTCAAGCCGCAAAGGAACCCCTGTGTTGGCAACCGCGGATGGATTTGTTGTTTTTGCGGGTTATAACGGCGATTTGGGAAAACAGGTGGTGATTGATCATGGATTCGGTATTGTCACCACTTATGGGCATTTGAGTGAATTCAAAGTTAAAGTGGGGCAAAAAGTCAAACGTGGCGCGGTCATCGCAAAGGTGGGCAACACCGGCCGAAGCACTGGGCCCCATCTCCATTATGAAGTCCGTTTGAACAACATTCCCATCAATCCCAAAAAATACATCCCCCAATATCTGGCAAGCAGAGACCTTTCGAAATAATTCCCCTTTCCATTTTGTTTCCAATGAAGTAATACTCTTTCTCCAGGCGCCGAGCGCCTTTATTTTTCAATCCATTTATTTATCCGGAGGATTTACATCAACCATGAAATGGGGTTCTTTTCATAAAGTATTGTTAAAAGTGTTCGGCAGCAGAAACGAACGCGTGCTGCGTCAGCTCAGCCCGTTGGTGGATGCCATCAATGCATTGGAACCCAAAATGAGGGCCATGCAGGATGCCGAATTCATCACATTGACGGAAACATTTAAAAGCCGGATTCGGCAAGGGGAATCCTTGGATGCGATATTGCCGGAAGCCTTTGCAGCGGTGCGTGAAGCCTCGCGGCGGACCCTGAATATGCGACATTTTGATGTTCAGTTGTTGGGAGGTATTGTTTTGCACCAGGGCAAAATCGCTGAAATGAAGACCGGTGAGGGCAAGACCCTGGTGGCCCCCTTGGCTGCATATGTAAACGCCCTGACCGGAAAAGGGGTGCATATTGTCACGGTCAACGATTATTTGGCGCGCCGGGATGCGGAATGGATGGGCAAAATATTTCGATTTCTCGGATTGACCGTGGGCGTTATTGTTCATGGATTAACGGACCGGGAGCGCCAGATTGCTTATGCCGCGGATATCACTTACGGCACCAACAATGAGTTCGGATTTGATTATCTTCGGGATAATATGAAATTTGACCGCAATTCCCTGGTGCAGCGCGCCCTGCATTTTGCCATTGTGGATGAAGTGGACAGCATTCTGATTGATGAAGCAAGAACGCCCTTGATCATCTCCGGACCTGCGGAAAAATCAACCCAGCTCTATTATCAGGTCAACAGCATTATTCCATCCCTTCAAAAAGATATCCATTATACCATTGATGAAAAAGCCAGATCATCCATGCTGACTGAAGAAGGTGTGGCCAAAGCAGAAAAGCTTTTGGGGGTGGACAACCTATATGATCCCAAACATATTGAATTGCTGCATCATGTCAATCAAGCCCTCAAGGCCCATACCTTATTCAAGCGGGATGTGGATTATATTGTCAAAGACGGGGAAGTGATTATTGTGGATGAATTCACCGGCCGTCTGATGCCGGGTCGCCGATACAGCGAAGGGCTTCACCAGGCCCTGGAAGCCAAGGAAAAGGTGAAAATTGAAAATGAAAATCAGACATTGGCCACGATCACGTTTCAAAATTATTTTAGAATGTATGAAAAATTAAGCGGCATGACCGGTACCGCGGAAACCGAAGCGGCGGAATTTGCCAAAATATACAATCTGGATGTGGTGGTGATTCCCACCAATGAACCCATGATCCGCATTGATTATCCGGATGTCATTTATCAGACCAAGCGTGAAAAATATGAGGCGGTGCTGGATGAAATTGTGGCCCTTCATCAAAAGCAACAACCGGTTCTGGTGGGAACGGTTTCCATTGACGTTTCGGAGGATTTGAGCGCAAGACTCAAAAAACGCGGGGTGCCTCATAATGTGTTAAACGCCAAAAACCATGAAGCAGAAGCTGAAATCGTGGCCAAGGCCGGTCAAAAAGGAGCGGTCACCATTTCCACCAACATGGCGGGACGTGGAACCGATATTGTTTTGGGAGAAGGCGTGGTTGAGCTCGGCGGACTGCATATCATCGGCACCGAACGCCATGAAAGCCGCCGCATTGACAATCAGTTAAGGGGACGGTCCGGCCGGCAGGGGGATCCGGGCTCTTCCCGATTTTACTTGTCGTTGGAAGATGATCTGCTTCGGATTTTCGGAGGAGAACGAATTTCGGCCATTATGAGCCGGCTCGGCATGAAAGAGGGGGAACCCATCACGCACCGCATGATTTCAAAGGCCATTGAGAACGCCCAAAGCAAGGTGGAAGCCCATAACTTCAATATCCGAAAACAGCTTCTGGATTTTGACAATGTCATGAATCAGCAGCGCGAAGTGATTTACAAGCAGCGCCGTCAAGCTCTGGGCAATGAAAGCCTGCGGCCGGTGATTGAGGACTTGATTCGTGAAAAAGCAGACGATATCGCGTGGGCTTATGCCGATGCAAAAACCCCCCCCCAGGATTGGGATTTCAAAGGGATCAATGAGGCGGTTTTTAATCAATTCAATCTTCATTTGCATCTGACATCTGAAAATACAAGTCCGGACCCTGAACAACTGGCGCGCCGCATTTATCAAGCCGCCATTTCATTGTATAATCAAAAAGAGGCCGCCATCGGCGCGGGTCATTTTCGAAACATCGAGCGGATTGTTATGCTGCAAACCGTTGACACGCTGTGGAAAGACCATCTTTTATCCATGGATCATCTGCGGGAAGGCATCGGCCTGAGGGGATATGCCCAGCAGGATCCCATTTTGATTTATAAAAAAGAGGCATTTGAAATGTTTCAAAACATGATTTCCAGAATCAAAGAAGAAACATTAAAGATCCTCTTTCGGATCCAGGTGGCTGAGCCTGAGGACGTGGAAGAATTTTCAAAGCCCAAAGAACAGAAAATGACCTTTTCCCATGGTTCGTCCGCGCCTGTCAAACGAAAACCCATCAAGCGGGCAGTGGACAAAGTAGGCCGAAATGAACCCTGTCCGTGCGGCAGCGGCAAAAAATATAAAAAATGCTGCGGCGCTTGATGGGATTCCTCCGTCGGTGTTTGCAGACACCATTACCATGGTTTTATCCTTGATAATTTTTTGAAAATAATTTATTTTCAATAATATAAATGGGTTATTTCTTTTATTGACCTTGGAGTCCCCAAAAAACTTTTGATTGGATCCTTTTCAATTTTGATTGAATTGCTGATAAATTTTCTTGTAAAATATAAATATGGAAATTTCATTTTGAATAATTATCATTTTAATAAAATAGTTGTGTTATATTCATTGATGGTTTTGATGAACCGATGAGCGGAATCAGCACAGATACCAAAGAAGCAGTTCGATCCCAGATCCGGGTGGAAAAAAAAGAGCCGCCCATGTATCAGGTGTTGCTGCATAATGATGACTACACCACCATGAATTTTGTGGTGGAACTTTTGATGGCCGTGTTTAACAAATCCATCCAAGAGGCCACTCAAATTATGCTCAATGTGCATAAAAACGGGGTGGGTGTATGCGGCGTCTATCCATACGAGGTGGCTGAAACAAAAGTGGAGACCGTCCATCAATTGGCCAGGGAGCGGGGTTTCCCGTTGCGGAGTTCCTTTGAAAGAGTCGATTGACGGCATTGAATAACGCGTAAAAGCGTGTAGGGAGTAAGATATTGCCATGATCAGCAAAGAATTGAGCGCGGTGCTCAGCCATGCAGTCAAAGAAGCCAGAAGAAGGCGACATGAATATGTCTGCGTGGAACACATTCTTTATGCGATCCTTCGGGATCCCAGTGGAATTGAAATCATTGAAAGCTGCGGCGGCAATGTGGCCAATATTCAAAACGAGCTGGAGCGGTTTTTTACTGAAAAGCTGGAACGGGTGCCGGAGGATCGCGAATATGTGCTTCAGCAGACCATGAGGTTTCAGCGGGTGATTCAACGTGCGGTGAATCATGCCCGATCTGCGGAAAAGGAATATGTCTATATCGGGGATATATTGGCCTCCATGCTCGAGGAAAAAAATTCCCATGCCGCCTATTTTATGGCTGCTGAAGGAATTACCCGGTTGGATGTATTAAACGTGATTTCCCACGGCACTTCCGGCGCGCCGTTTCGGGAGACAGACGGCGGCGTATTGACGGGTAAAAAGAATAAGAAAAAACC
>FWPV01001014.1_pt1 | contig 82055 bp, 77 predicted proteins | sample 2228371 | NCBI WGS metagenome assembly FWPV01 (sample SAMEA103939776, study PRJEB20133) | metagenome
TGTTTAATTTTTTAATTGCAAAACTAATTTAATAACAATCTGTTAGAAACCCAAAAGGTTTTTTATTAAATTAACAATCGCTCAATTTAGGTTAAAATATGCGCCCCGCCTCCGATTGGGTATAGCGGCTTGCGAAATCCTACACCCAATGAAATCAGCGCCATGGTCTTCATGGGTTTGGCATACGGCGCAAAGGGAATCTTATATTATACCTATAGCACCCTTTATGACGATCGGGCCGGGCTGGAAAATTATCAAACAGGATTGGTTCGCCGCTCGCTTCAAGGGGAAAGAGAATATGACCACAGCAGCAATTACGACACTTTTCCATCTATTCCGCCTCTTTCAGCACCTTTAACACCTCCTGAGATTTTCACAGGCTATTCTGAAAAATGGAATGCCGTGCAGGCAATCAACGCCAAATTGAATCAATTGGCGCCGATTCTGGCCGATACTAATATCGTCTGGCAGAATGCTGCCAGTATACATAAAGGCCAAATCGGCAATCTTTCATCGATCATCAGTTCTCTGCATAGTTTTAATTACCTAAATCAGCAGGACTCATATCCTTACGCAACTTTCGTAGAGGTGGGTTATCTTGGCAATAACATTACTGGTGAGGAATACCTTGTGGTGGTCAATCGCCGTTGTGCGCCCGCGGGTAAAGGGGAGGATAGGCGTAAAATGAAAATAAAATTGAATAAAAATCCAAATTATGACTGGAGGATTACTGAATTTCCATCAGGTCAATATTGGACGATCGGCGGAGATGAAGAGTTCACCACCAGTTTGTTTGAGCCAGGAGAGGGCAGAGTTTATCGAGTGAAGCTCTGGACTGGGTTATTGAGGGAGAATGATACCTCGCAACCGAGCAACCTGACGTCAGAGGTAAGCGAGCTGCCCAAAGAATACGGGTTAACCAATAACTACCCCAATCCTTTCAACCCCGAAACCGAAATCCGCTATGCTTTGCCGGAAGCTGGCTTTGTCAGCATATGCGTCTATAACCTTTTGGGGCAAAAGGTGGCAACGCTGGTGCAAGAGAGCAAAACAGCAGGAAGGTATACTATTAAATGGGATGGTCGTTCCGAGACAGGGAACAAGTTGCCCGCGGGTATTTACGAATGCATCATGCGAACAAATGATTATACCAAGAAAATCAAAATGACATTATTGCCCTAAATAAAAAAGGCCATGCAGGATGGAATTCCTCCTACATGGTCTTATGATGAATATATTTGGGATTAAAAACGCCGGATTCGGTTCACATGCTCATGAACACCTTGCGAATCTCGGCCACTGCCCAATCGATGTCGGCTTTGGTGACCACCAGCGGCGGCGCCAGTCGAATGATGTGCTTGTGCGTATCCTTGGCGAGGATGCCATGATCTTTCATGGCCTCGCAGTATTTACGCGCCGGGCCAGCTGATTCCTTCAGCACAATACCCACCCATAAGCCGATTCCGCGGATGAAATCGATGTGTGGAGAATCGATTTTACGCAATTCGTTTATAAAGTATTCGCCCATCGCCGCCGCATTTTCACAAAGCTTTTCTTCCACGATGATGCGCAGCGCCTCGCGGGAAACAGCACAGGCCAGGGGATTGCCACCATAGGTGGAACCATGCGTGCCGGGTTTGAATACGCCCAAAATCTCCCGGCTGGACAGCACCGCCGAAACCGGATACATGCCGCCGGAAAGCGCCTTGCCAATGGTGATGACATCCGGTTTCACGCCCTCGTGTTCACTGGCCAGCATCTTGCCGGTGCGGCCCAGTCCGCTCTGAATTTCGTCGCACATCAACAGCACCTTCTTGGCCTTGCATATTTCCCATGCTTGTTTCAGATAACCTTTGGGCGGCACTACCACACCCGCTTCTCCTTGAATCGGTTCCACAAGGAAAGCGACGGTGTTTTTGGTGATGGCTTTTTCGAACTCTTTGAGGTCACCATAGGGCACCATGATAAAGCCGGGGGTATAAGGCCCATAAAAATCATGTCCATCGGGATCATCGGAAAAGGAGATGATGGTAGTGGTGCGGCCGTGGAAATTGCCGCTGCAGACGATGATCTCTGCCTTATTCAGTTCAACGCCCTTTTTCATGTATCCCCATTTGCGCGCGGTCTTGATGGCAGTTTCCACCGCCTCGGCGCCGCTGTTCATCGGCAGCATCATTTCGTAGCCGAGCAGCTCACAGGTCTCTTTGGCGAACAGCGGCCAGAGGTTATTGCGAAAGGCACGACTGGTCAGCGTCAAAATTTCTACTTGCTTTTTCATCACTTCAATTAGTCGTGGATGGCAATGGCCTTGATTGACGGCGGAATAGGCCGCCAGACAATCCAAATATTTTTTGCCTTCCACATCCCAAACCCAGGGACCCTTGCCGCGTTCGATGACAACGTCCAGGGGGTGATAATTATGCGCTCCATACTTGTCTTCTATGGCGATCAATTCTGCGGAATTCATAAATCCTCCATTTTACCGATTTTTTAATTCTGATAATATAATACTTTAAAGATCGAAAAGCAAGGCTTAGCTTTGGTATTTTCTATTAATGGGGAATGTCTTTATGATAACCAAAAGGTCAATGTAATAAGGATCCCATTCTAACCATAAATCGGTACAGAATCTCGTACATTTAAAGTTCATAATGGAGGTCTATTTATTAAGACCCAAAGCGTTCGAGCATAACTTGAAACACTTTTATTCTCAGGAGAAATCTCTTTCAATTTTAAAGCTAAATTTCAACAGAATTACTTGACAATGTCCCAATAAAGAACAGAGAAAATCCCATTGACTGTAAGATTTGTTTTTCATAAATTTAATTCTTAAATATTTCCAATTTTATCAATCGCATTTGTTCATCTTGTATTTTCTAAAAGTTATTTACGAGAGGGAAACGAAATTTTTTTACAGAAATATCAGCCATCTGCTAGCCAAGATAATAAAAGCATTTATTAATGTAAATTATAGAGTTGGGATTATTTAGCTAAATATTAACTGTGAACAATCGACACACACTTTTAAGATTATACTTCAACATAAAAGGCGGTTACAGTGCTGAGTGAAGAGAGTAAAAAATATTTCGAAAAAATAGCTTTTGAATACATGGATTCTCTTTACAGCACTGCCTTGCGTTTGACGCGTAATGCCATGGAAGCGGAGGATTTGGTACAGGATACTTATCTGCGCGCTTATCGATTTTTTGATAAATTTGAACCGGGTTCTAATTTTAAAGCGTGGATTTTCAAAATTCTCACCAATACATTTATCAATAAGTACCGTAAAAAAATGCGCACGCCTCAGCAGGTACAACTCGAAAAAGTGGATTTCGGGATCGAGAGCGAAGAGGAATTCCAAGAACCCACAGAATGGCAAGGATATGATGAAAAAAATTATTCTGAATTTTTCGACGATGATATCAAGGCAGCGTTGTCTGAACTGTCGCCGGAGTTTCGTATGGTTATTCTCTTGGCAGATGTGGAAGAATTCTCCTATAAAGAAATTGCGGAAATGATCAATCGACCGATAGGTACGGTCATGTCGCGCTTGTTCCGTGGGCGCCAAATGTTGCAAAAAATACTGCAGAAATACGCCAGAGAAGAAGGCTACATAAAATCATCTCAGAATAACTAAAGGGTTTAGGGATGCAGATGTGGAAATATTTTTACCTGGTTGCCATGATGGTTTGCCAGATTGCAAGCGCCCAATTAATGGGCGATAAAGTCCTACAAGCACGCTTGGTCTCATCCTATGATGAGGTAACCCCTGGCATGTCTTTCAAAGTTGTTGTGATGGTGGATATTTTACCAGGGTTACATATCAATTCCAATCAACCGAATGAAGAGTACCTGATACCGACGGTGGTGGCGTTCGAGCCGCAGCCCTATTTTAGTATCGGCGAGATCGTCTACCCGCAACCAGTGATGAGAAAATTTTCATTTTCCGATAAAAAGCTCTCGGTTTATGAAGATAGCATTCGTATCTATGCTGAGATCCAAGCCGTGCCCCATTTAGAGCCCGGCGAATACGCCCTTAAAGGCACTCTTACCTATCAGGGTTGTGACGATAACAGCTGTTATGCTCCTGACAAAGCTTCTTTTTCAACGACCATAAAGATCGTACCCGTGGGAACGGACGTACAGCAAAAAAACAGTAAATTATTTCCAACAGATCAAACGGTAAATCAGGGGACGTCTCTGAGCAGCGAAGAAGAGCGAGCCAAGCGCATCCTGGAGCACGGAATGGTATACGCGTTGTTTGCATTTTTCATGGTGGGTTTGGCATTGAACCTTACGCCCTGCGTCTATCCGGTGATCCCTCTAACGGTCAGCTATTTTGGCGGACGAAGCGACCAGAGTCGCGGTTCCAACTTTATTCGAGCTCTCTTCTACCTCTTCGGTATTGCCCTCTCTTTTGCACTTCTTGGCATTTTATCCGCGTCCGCGGGTAAACAATGGGGCTTTCTATTCCAAAGTCCTTGGTTTGTGGTAGCCATTTCCACTATTATTTTGTTAATGGCTGCCAGCATGTTTGGGGCTTTTGAAATTACCGTGCCTTCTTTCCTGCTGACAAAACTCGGCCGTACCCGCGAAGGTTTAGTGGGTGCTTTCGTCATGGGGCTTACGGTGGGTGTGATCATCGCCCCTTGTGCCGCGGGCATCATCATCGGTTTGGTCGGCTTGGTTGCCAAGATGGGCATGGTCATCAAGGGAGGGATATTGTTTTTTGTCATGGGATTAGGGCTTGGTTTGCCTTATCTTATATTGGCCACTTTTTCTGGTTTGTTGCATCGTTTGCCGCAGTCGGGCATGTGGATGATCTGGATAAAAAAGTTGTTCGGATTTTTATTGATAGCGGTGGCAATATATTTTTTGGTGCCGCATATTGAAAGGATAGCTGACAAGCTGTATCTTCTACTCGGCCTACTTGGCATCGTCGGTGGACTGCTTTTAGGTTTTCTCGATCACAGCGGCGAATTCACCAAGGCATTCAAACGCTTTAGGTGGATCGTCGGCATCCTGCTGATCATCCTTGGTATACGCTGGACGCATTTCGCTATTCAGGCACAACCAACGGAATTACCTTGGATAAAATACTCTGGTCAAAGTGTGGAGGAACTCACCGCGAAGGGAAAACCGATTTTTATCGATTTTTATGCCGACTGGTGTGCTCCCTGCAAGCAATTGGAACGTCAGACTTTTAACGATGCCAAAGTAGTCGCGGCGTTTTCAGAGTTTACATTGGTTAAAGTAGATTGCACCAAACCCGATGCTAACACTCGGGCATTCATGACAAAATTTAACGTTTCCGGCATGCCGACGTTGATCTTTCTGACACCACAGGGTGAAGAAATCAAGGAATTGCGAGAAATTGGCTTCGTTTCAGCGGATAAGTTTTTGAACAGTTTGCACACTGCAGCAAAATATGAGTAACTCGACAATGACCTTGAAAAAGGTAAAATTGGTCTATAATCCCAAATCAGGGTTGATGCGTTCTCCGGCGATCATTAGACGGCTGATCGAGCACACGCTGGAAGAAGCACCTTTTGTATATGATTTTGCCCAGACCAATTATCGCGGCCATGCACGAGAGATCGCCGCGCAAGCAGCAGCCGATGGATACGATGCCGTGGTCGCCGTCGGCGGGGATGGCACTGCCAATGAGGTCGCTTCTGGATTGTTATACACACCCTGCGCCTTGGGAATCATTCCCATCGGTTCAGGCAACGGACTAGCACGCGGGCTTTCCATTCCCATTTCCGTGCGCCGAGCCGCTAGATTGCTACTGGATGGTTCTATCCGCCTGTTTGATGCCGGCCAGATCGAAGATCGCTATTTCTTCGTAGTCACTGGCATCGGCTTCGATGCGCTCATCGGCAAACTATTCGATGACCGCAGTCTGCGAGGACCTTTGCCTTATTTTTACATCGGCGTGCGCGAATTTTTCTTTTATCGTCCAGAAACTTTCACCCTCATGTTCGATGATAAAAAATTAACCGTTCGCGCTCTTTTAGTCACCATTGCCAACAGCAAGCAGTGGGGCAATGGCGTATTCATCGCCCCCCATGCCGAACCCGACGATGGGCTTCTGGACGTCTGCATCCTTCATCGCATCAATGCCTTACGTGCCATGTATCATTTTCCCAAACTATTCACCGGGAAAATCGATAAAGTCCGGGAATACGAACGCTACCAAACTACCTCTTTAAAAATCATTCGAGAAAAACCCGGGCCATTCCATGTCGATGGCGAACCAGTAGAAGCGCAAACTACCCTCCACATTACCATTAAACCACATGCCCTGCGCGTGATCGTTCCGGCAAAGAAGAACTCACAGAATATCGCACAATTACTGTTGTCTCACGCCAAAAAGATAGCAGAATCTTTTCCCTCCTTGATGTGAACACCTAATGCTTTTACGACCATTTGATCTCAAAGGCTGAGCCTTATCATAAATTTATCGCCTAACTCGGATTCTGTGCTAAACACATTCTTAAACTCATTCATGTTCCCAGTGTAAGCCGAATAAGAAAAATTTCAAAAGCAAGTTTGCACGGAATCTGATGTTTAAAATTATGAAACTTTTTTACTTGTTTAGTAGTCAGATAGGTAACATCTGACGATGTATTTCGGTAGGGTTTCTTTCGCCTTTAACAATCCATTTTTTTGTGGAGAAACAACTCATGCCTTTTTTACGCAAGATTGCCACTGGACTGCTGGTCATTGTTATTTCAAGTGTGATTTTCTTTCTTCTGGTTAGTGACAGAAAGACCAAAAAAGAGGTATTGCGGCCGACGCTGGAAGCGCTCGGAGAAAAATTATTTGCCGCCGTGCAGCCGGATTCGGCTAAAGATGATTTACAAAGGGATTATCAGGATTTTGTCAAACAGGCCGAAGCAAAAGAAATAAAACCGGAAGAAATCGAAAAGATAGCCGCCGATATTCTCAATCTGAGTATTCGCGATTCTATGATTTCTTCCAAAGATGCTAGGAAAATTCTCGCCTTTCGGGAAAAGACCCCTCCCCTACCGCTGTCTCACGATGATATGACTGCAAGAGACCCGAGTGCACCAAAGACCGTCCCTTGGGGGAAAAGGCTTAAACCGCCGCTTTATGAAATGAATGAAGAAGAATTGGCAGAACGTCTACAGAAAATGCATGAAGTGGAACGTAAGCTGCAACATATTACCATCAACATTAAAAGAGAAAAAAATGCTTTACCGCATGATTACCTGGTATTCAAAGCCGATAGCGGGCTGGTGGTTAAAGTAGATATGGAAGTGAAGAAACTGTTGCAGGAAAAAGATCGGTTATTAGCTCAGCAGTTGAGTGAGCTCGAAAAAAAGAAATGGCTACAATGGCAGGATGCCATGAAAGAGAAGCAAGCGCAGATCGAGGCGAAAAACGATTCCCTTCACAAGAAGCAAATGCAAAGCGAACCCTCTCATGAAAAAAAGCTGAGGACGGAATATTATTTCTCCTATCCCCATAAAAGGGAGCAACGTTAGAAACGCATATTTTACCAGAGTTCCAAATTCGCCCTTTTCCCTTTCTATATCCCATAGAAGGAAGCAACGTTAGAAGCGCACTTTTTGCATTGTCTCAAGAGACGGTCGGCCTTGCCCAGGCGATTGAATGACATGATGTTCGTTACCGGCTTCAGCTCGGAATAACACGCAAAATACGGCTGGCCTTGCCCCTTCGATTGAATGACTGCTCACTAAACATCTCTTCCTCTTCCATTCCAGTTAAAATGCGCAGTGAAATACCTACACTGTATGCGTAGTCACGCCTCTCAAATCCTCTTTGCTATGAATGAAAGACAGAACCATAAAAATATAACAGCATTGAACATCTACCGAATTTATCTCCTTTTCGCTGACCAACAAGGCCGAGTATGCGCCACACGGCCATTGCGTCCGAAATGACCTGTCATTTCTCCATCATCCATCTTAAGTCATTCCCCTCTCATCTCTGGCATCCCTCACCTTTCCCTTGAAAAAATCATTTCATCGCAACTAAAGGAAATATCTTTACTAATTGGCTGGTTATAAGTGAAAAGGAAAAATTTTTAACGCATCAGATTTTAATTGTATTCCGTATTTAAAATTATTATTTTAATATGAGGGATGGTAGGTTATGAATCGATGGGGCTATATTATATTACTCTTGGCGTTCACGATCCACTCGATGGCTTTGGAGAAATCTTTTCTTCTTTGGGAGGAGGGAAGAAAGCTATTTTATTCTGCTGTAGCGGATAAAAAACAAATCGATCCGGCGATAGAAATATTTCGCAAAATCATGCATGATGATCCCCAACTGGAAGGCCGAGCGCTTACCTATATCGGGGCATTAGAAGCCCTCAAGGGCAAACACGCTTTTTTCCCTCATGATAAATATCGCCATACCCTGAATGGCCTCTTCATTATGGATCAGGGTTTAGCGAAGAATCCACAAGACATTGAATCATTGTTCATTCATGCCACTACCTGTTATTTTTTGCCCTTTTTCTTCCATCGTCATGACGACGCCAAGCGTCACTTCAGAACCATCATAGCCTTATTGCCGGAATCGTATGACAGTTATGATCCTGAAATGGTGCATCATGTGATCGATTTCATCTCAGAAAAAGTAGAAACCAATGCCAAAGAACAAGAAATACTACTGAAAATTAAAGCGGCTGCGAATCTTGATTAACCATTTCGAATATGTATATTTCAATATCCTGGTCCTGCTCGGACCGTTCCTATTGAGTTTCGATCGCAAAGTTCGATTCGTTCGCCAATGGCCAAAGGTTTTTTTGGCCGTAGCCGCGGCAGCGGTTCCGTTCCTTGTCTGGGATATTTTGGTCACCGGTAGACACTGGTGGTTTAACTCTGATTTCTTAATCGGTATTTATCTTTTTGATGTTCCTTTGGAAGAATGGTTGTTTTTTATTACTGTGCCCTTTGCCTCGCTGTTCATCTGGGAGGTGCTGCGGTATTACTATCCGGGGGGACAAAACCGTTATAGTAAAAAATTCTATTTTTTTGCTCTGATCTTTTTGGCAGGTGGAATAATTGCCCTCTGGGCGGGAAAAGAATATACAGCTATTACTGGCATCGCTTTTGCCGGTGTAATGCTATCAGATCGCCTGCTAAAAACACATGTCCTTTTGCATCGAAATATCGTAGGCTATTTACTGATTTTGATGTTATTGATGGCCATCTTTAACGGGTATCTTACTGCCCGACCGGTGGTTTTATACCAACCTCTGTATCAATTGAATTGGCGTTTGCTGACCATCCCCATCGAAGATTTTTTCTACGGCTACACTCTGATCTTATTGGCGACGTTGATTTATGAAAAACTGAGATATGAACCGAAGAAATAATATCGTTGTTATTGGCGGTGGCCTCGGCGGCCTCAGCAGCGCCATTTATCTGGCCAGCAAGGGGATTGCGGTGACGTTGTACGAACAGAACGAAATCCTCGGTGGCAAGATGAACGAATTCCGCCGCAATGGTTTTCGTTTCGATACCGGCCCCTCGTTGATGACCATGCCCTTTGTGCTGGAGGATGTATTTGCCACCGCAGGCGCTCGAAGCGAAAATTATTTGCAGCTCTTGCCACTGAAAAGCCTCTGTCGTTATTTTTTCCCCGACGGCAGCATGTTGGACACAGGGAAAAACATCGATGAGATGGCCGCAGCCATTTCCCAATGGTCGGAAGCAGAAGCGGATGGCTTTATGCGATTCATGGCCTACAGCCGGCGAATCTATGAATTGACGGCGCCCATCTTTCTCTTTGCCCCTATTCATGAAATCAGAAAAATCGCGCGATGGCAAAACGTGCCAGCGTTGTGGTCATTGCCAGCCATCGATCCCTTTCGCACGGTCCATCAAGGCGTCAGCCGTTTCTTCCGCGACGCTCGACTGGTCCAGCTCTTCGATCGCTATGCCACCTATAATGGCTCCGACCCTTTCCGCGCGCCCGCCACACTGAACATCATCCCTTATGTGGAATATGGATTAGGAGGTTTTTACTTTGCCGGCGGAATGTATCGTTTGGTGGAGGCGTTGGAAAGGTTAGCCACGGAACTGGGGGTGGTGATCCATAAGGGATGCAAAGTGGAGAAAATCCTTCATGATGGTTGCCGGCTAAAGGGGATCATCGTAGCGGGAGAAAAAATCGCTGCATCGCATATCATTTGTAACGCGGATGTGGTGACAACCCACACGAACTTGTTGGAAATGAAGGATCCCACCAAGCGCCGTATGGCCAGGCTGGAGCCATCGCTTTCGGGTGTGGTTTTCCTGTGGGGTATGAAGAAAAAATATCCCCTCTTGCAGCAGCATAATATTTTTTTCAGCGCCGATTATGCAAAGGAGTTCAGAGAAATATTTGCTGAAAAAAAGGTGCCCACGCAGCCGACGGTGTATATCGCTATCACCAGTCGAACGGACGCTATCGATGCGCCTCCTCATGGCGAAAACTGGTTTGTTTTAGTGAATGCACCCTATCTTTCTCCTGGGCAGGATTGGTCGACAATGATAAACAGACTACGGCAAACTGTGTTGGATTTGTTAAAGGCTCATGGGCTGGATGTGAATCAGGAGATCATTTGCGAGTCGGTCATTACTCCCGAGGATTTTCAACGTCTATATGGCAGTAATCGCGGCAGCATCTATGGCATTTCCAGCAATTCGCGCAGCACCGCCTTTCGTCGGCCTGGCAACCGCAGCCGGCGATTTCAAGGCTTATTTTTCGCGGGCGGCTCTTGTCATCCAGGCGGAGGCATACCCTTGGTGTTGCTATCCGGCAAAATGGCAGCTGAATTGCTGTTAGAAAGTTTATAAAATCGCTCATAAAAGCACCAAAAATTTTGCATGTAACGAGAAAAATGGTAAGTTTTAGTCATTGACCGGCCTATTTACGTTTTGTGAGAATCTAAAAAGGAATGTTGGGCAAGCAGAAGTTAATATGTGAAAACCTATAAAAACCTGTCATGTCGAGGAAGCACAAGCGACGAGACACCTTAAATGGCCATCGTCGCAATTATGGGATCCGGTTTTTTTATAACGACTCGTATATTACTTGAACACAAGATGGAAAAACTATGCTGAATAAAAATTCATATCCAAAACAAGTCATTGTCATTGGCGCTGGATTTGGCGGATTGGCCATCGCCAACCGATTGCAGGCGCGCGGATTTGCCGTTACCATAGTGGAAAAGAATCATCTGGTGGGCGGTCATGCGTATCCGCTGCGAAAGAACGGATATACCTTCGATATGGGTCCTTCGTTGATTACAGCGCCGGAGATCATCGAGGCAGTTTTCCGTTTAGCCGGCCGAAATCTCCGCGACTATGTGGAGCTGGTTTCACTTGATCCATTTTATCGTATTTATTATCACGACCATACCTATTTGGATTATACTTGGGACGCTGAGCGCATGAAAGAGCAGATGGCGCGGTTCAATCCCCGAGATGCCGCACGATATGACGATTTCATGCGAGTCTCCAAGTCCATTTATGATGCGGTGATCGTCGAAGGCATGGGCAGCAAACCGTTTTTCGATTGGGGCACCATGCTGGCTTTTCTGCCGCGGGCGATGAAATTAGGCGCCCTTTGGTCGGCGTATTATTTTGCCGCTCGCTATTTCAATGACTTTCGTCACCGATTTGCATTTTCTTTCCATCCATTGTTCATCGGTGGCAATCCTTTCCGTGCGCCGGCGGTGTACCAGATGATCCCGTATCTGGAAAAAATCGGCGGCGTGCTCTATAGCAAGGGCGGCATGTACAGCCTGGTGCAGGCGCTGGAGAAACTCTTCAGCGAACAAGGTGGCCATATTTTAGTCGATACTCCCGCAGAGGAAATCATCGTCCGCGATGGTCGCGCGGTGGGGGTAGAGACGAAAAATGGATTTTTGCCTGCAGACATAGTCATTTCCAATGCCGATTTTCTCCATACTTATCGCGATCTCATCAAACCGCAACACCGCAGGAAATGGCACAACCGCCGATTGGATCGAATCGATTATTCCATGAGTGCTTTTATCCTCTATCTGGGCTTGAAGAAGCAGTATCCTCAGTTGCTGCATCATACATTGATTCTCTCCCATCGCTATCACGGATTGATCAGGGATATTTTTACAAAAAAGAAGCTGGCGGAAGATTTTTCCATGTATTTACATGCTCCCACGCGCACTGATGCACAAATGGCTCCGCCGATGTGCGAGAGCCTCTACGTGCTCGTGCCAGTGCCTAATTTGCAGGGCGGCCAAGATTGGGAGCAACTGGCACAGCCGTTCGCCGACAGGATCATCACCTTTTTACAAAATGAATTCGGGCTGGAGGATCTGAGAAAAAATATTGAAGTGATGGAAATTTTCACGCCGCTGTCTTTCAAGGTAAAACAGAATGCCTATTATGGCAGCGCCTGGGGTGTGGAGCCGAAACTGCTGCAGACGGCTATTTTTCGGCCGCATAATCGCAGCGAAGATATCGCTAATCTCTATCTGGTAGGCGCCAGTACCCATCCGGGCGCTGGTTTACCGGGAGTATTTTTAACGGCGGAGACCACAGAACGCGTCATCTTACAGGATCATCCTTTAAAAAGCAAGTGAAAATCATCATCAGAGTTGGTGGATATCTTATCGAGTGATACTGGTAGATCATCGAGAGGAAAAGGTAAATAACCCATGAATAAATATTGGCTTGATAAATCTTTCAAACCATCCTTTGTCTATGCTCGAGCCGTGACCCGCCATTATGCTAAGAGTTTCTATTTCTCGGCGCGATTTCTGCCTGCACAACGGCGTTGGGCTGTCTATGCCCTATATCACTTTTGCCGCCATGTCGACAATCTCATCGACGTGCCGCGCAACCGCACCCAAGAGCAGCTCATCGCTGAAGTCGCCTGCCTCCGTCAAGAGCTCGAAACCGCCTATCAAACCGGAGAATCGGAACACGCGGTCATCAAACCTTTTATATTAGCTGCCAAAGAATTCGCCATTCCCATGGCTTATGCCATGGACCTGCTCAATGGCGTGGAGATGGATATCCGCTTTCAGGGCTACGATACCTTTGATCAGTTATATGTTTTCTGCTATCGCGTGGCGGGTGTCGTCGGTCTGATGATGACGCATATTCTGGGATATCGTGACCAACATGCCTTCCCTTACGCGGAAAAACTGGGTGTGGCCATGCAGTTAACCAACATCTTGCGCGACGTGCAGGAAGATAAAAATATGGGGCGTATCTATTTCCCCAAAGAGGAGATGAAACAGTTTCAGGTGGGTGAGGAAGATATCCTTCAAGAACGATTCACTCCAACGCTGCAACGGTTCATCGAATTTCAGACAAAACGTGCGCATGACTATTTCGATCAAGCAGAACCAGGCATCACCATGCTGGAACCCAAATCGCAGTTTGCTATTTATGCGGCGAGCAAAATATATCGATCGATTCTTTATCGGCTCGAAAAACGAGGCTATGATCCCTTTCAAGGCCGCGTCTATGTGCCAACTTGGCAAAAAGTGGCCATTTTGTTGAAAGAAAAGCTTAAAAAACGTTAACATTCCTTTTAAAATTACAATATCGAGTTCACTGTGGTTGTTGTTTAGGCCCAAAAAGCTAAATAAACTACAACGACCTAAGCAATAAAGTTTGATATATGTTATGATTCCTGCTCAACACAATAAATATGCTGATTGGCTATTCAGGGTTTATATTCTTCAATTATTCCGCAAACATTTTTATGCCATCCATCTCTTAGGAGAACGACCCCAGGTGAAAGCAAATGTACCGATGCTGCTTTTACCCAATCACAGTTCCTGGTGGGACGGCTTTTTCATCTATCTTCTCAATATACGATTATGGCACCGGCCAACTTTTCTCATGATGCTTGAAGAACAACTGAAAAAGAACCCCTTTTTCCGCTTTTTGGGGGCATATTCTCTCGATCCCCATTCAGCGGCGGGCATACGACAGTCTTTTAAATACACACTGAATATTTTCAGAACATCGTACGAAAAAGCATGCAACATTTGTATTTTCCCCCAGGGAGAATTGCTGCCTTGGGGCCATCGGCCATTAGGATATAAACCTGGAGTGATGTGGCTATTGAATAAAGTGGATAGACCCATACAAATCATACAATTGGCCATCCGCGTCGAGATGCTCGCACAGCAACGGCCAGAGGTTTTTTTCATGTTTTCTTCGATAGAGCCTCGGAAAGATTCCTTGACGCTGCAACAATTGGAGTCATCCCATGAACATTTGTTGAGTTGTCTAGAGGAAAAAATCATCGCAAAAGAAAAGGGTATGCTACTATTGAAGGGAAGGCCTTCGGTAAATGAGCGATTCGAAAGATGACGTCGATAGCATCATAGTCGACAAAAAATCCGAGATTTACCCCTGACGAGGAAAAGATATGACTGTATTCTATTTTATTTATGGCTTTCTTGCTATGGTCTTAGTGGTTACTCTATACAACGCCATGACCGCGCCATTGATAAAGCACGGGCCTTTGCCTAAAAAATTAGTCAAAGTTTCGATTTTAGTGCCTGCACGCAATGAGGAGAAAAATATCGGCACCTGTCTCTCGGCCTTGTGCGCCCAGGATTATCCTGATTTCGAAATCATCGTGCTCGACGACCATTCCACCGATCAAACGGTGCAGATCGTCGAACAATACATCGCCGACGATGGACGAATTCGTTTACTGCGCGGCCAAAAGTTGCCCAAAGGATGGACTGGTAAGAATTGGGCTTGTCATCAGCTCAGCGAGGTGGCAGGGGGCGATATTTTACTTTTTACGGATGCCGATAATTTTTATTCGCAAGATGCCGTTAGGCGCACCGTGGGGTATATGGAAAAATACAACCTTCAGCTTTTGTCTGCCTTTCCACAACAGATCACGAAAACATGGGGGGAAAAAATGGTGGTGCCGATATTCGACCTTTTTGTCTACAGCTTTTTGCCTCTATGGTTTACGTATTATAGTCGTTATCCTTCCTTGGCTGCAGCCAATGGCCAATGGATCGCCTTCACCCGCGCTGGATATCAGCAATTGGGCGGCCATGCGGCAGTGAAAAACCAGATTGTCGAAGATGTGGCCATGAGCCGTAAAGCGAAATCGTTGGGACTGAAAATTTTGACGACATCGGGTAGAGATGCTGTATTCGGCCGCATGTATCATAACTTTCGTGAGGTATGGTATGGTTTTTCTAAAAATGCTTTCGGCCTGATGAATTTTCAGACCGGACCCTTCTTCATATTGCTCTTTTTCATGTTGCTGGCTTTTTTTATGCCTTATTTGCTGCTTTTCTATCCACCTTTTTTATTTTCTGCATCGATAGCTGTGGGGCTCAATGTGCTTATCCGTATCATCGTCGCGATAAAATATCGCCAGCCGTTATTCTTCAGCGCCATTTTGCATCCCGTTGGTGTTCTGTTGACGGTCGCTGTGGGATTGAGTTCGTTTTATTATTATTTGATCGGCGATATCCTCTGGAAAGATCGACCAGTGCCACTCAGGTGAGGGGGACCCTATGCCAATAAAAAAGAGTAAACGGCAATGGTGGCTCATTTTTGCGGTATATGTGTTGATGCTGGCAGGCGGATTATGGCATCGCTTGGGTATGTTTGCGCAACTGCGAGAAATCATGGCAGCCCCGTTGTTGATCGGATTGACCGTTTGGGTATTTCTCGAAGCGGTGTACAGCTTTCGCACATCAGCCGGTAACCGACGGGTTGCGGTTTTTTTATATTGGGCTGGTTTTGTCGTGGTCATCAGCTTTCTGATCGAATGGCTCGGCGTTCGCAGCGGACTCATTTTCGGTCGTTACCATTATGGACCTATTTTGCAGCCGCAGATCGATTCTGTTCCCATCGCCATCGGGTTCGCCTGGCTGTTGAGCGTCATGGGTGCCATGGCCATCAGCAGAATTCTATTAGGCCGATTTGGAGAGAGTAATTTTTTATTTATTTTCACTTCCGCTTTGATTTTGGTTGTATTTGATATGTTTTTAGAAGCAGCAGCGACGGAAATAGGCTATTGGCAGTGGCAAGATGGGCGAGTTCCGCTGCAAAATTATTTTGCCTGGTTTTTCATTGGTGGATTTTTTGTTTCAATTGCGGCAAAGCTTGGTTTGTTACTACAACAATGGTCTGGTCTTATCGTTCATGTGTTTATAGCTCAGCTTGCATACTTTATTTTAGTGATCATCTAATAATGTCCAAATGCTGCGTTCAATACTTTATTATAAAAACCTGAATTACATGCGGTTTAGTGTTTATGTCACAGAGCTCACAATATGAGAGAGTAACTCGGTCAAGGTTTACCGCGGTGAAAAAACTTTTTCAGATTGAATATCGAGCAATGATCTCTTCCGGAAACGCCATCGGCCGGCCAGTTGCGAGGGAAACCATCACATATTCCAGATAACCGAGAGCGCATAACTTTCTGGTCGATTGTTGGTAGATTTCGAAGCAGACGCGGACGCGGCTTTTTTCATACTCATCTACCCAGGTCTGTACCGCAGCTGCATCCCCCAACAGCAGTGGTTTTTTATGTTCGATGTACGCCTTGCGTACCCACCAAGTCCACCCTCTTTTGATGAATTCATCCATCGGCATCTTGTAGCAGCGGGCCATCTGATCATAACGCGCCGCCAAAACGTAATCCAAATACATGGTATTATGAACATGCTGGTTCATGTCGATATCACTGGGACGAACCGGTATGATACTTTCGAAACGGCTGCCGTTGACTTTGGCCATATGCAGGTTCCTTTTTATTCTTATCTCAGGGACAATATAATTGGGCCTTCGAAAAGCAGCCCAAAACGGCTCTCGAGCCACCAAACTCTATTTAATATAGAGAATCAAAGTAGTAACAGCGATTAAAAATGCAAATAACGCCAACAGAAAAACCGCCAGTAATCTGGTGGAAATAATTTGCAAAGTATTTGTCGCCACTTGTAGTTGTTCGCTCATCTGTTGCACCAATTCGGATTGTTTCTTCTCGTTTTCCTCCAAAACTCGAAGCCGTTGAAATAAATCACTGTCCTCGGGATTGACCGGCTCAATGGCAGATCTTTTTTGTGCCGATTGCATCAATTCACGTGCCGTGCGCACGATGGGTGGCACAGCCTGCAGCAATTTGAACCAAGGGATCTTACTTAAAATTATGCCGATACTCATCAAAGCTCCCTGTTAATTTTAAAAATGAATATTCTTTCGAAATTAAAAAAAGTTTTGGCATGGCGAACTTTTATTTAATGCGGTTTATCATCTAATCGTTCCCGCAGATGCTACTCATTTTTGGGTTAATAGACTCCAAACAATTTCAACGCCATCAACAACGCAGCAACGACGACGACGATGCGTACCACCTTGTCTCCTCCCTTGACGGTTACTTTTGCTCCCCACCAGGCGCCGAGGGCATTTCCGACAGAAAGAATAAGACCATAGGACCAGTTAATTTTCCCATTGAACAGAAAAACAAAAAAGGCCGGCAAGGTGAAAAAGAGCATGAGGAATACTTTGTGCATATTCACATAGATGAGCTGCAATTTTTCCATGTGATATAAGGCTGCCATGATCAAAAAGCCAACGCCGATTTGGATGAATCCGCCATAAAATCCGATGCCCAACAACGCCGGGTAGAGCCACCAGTTTCCTCCATGTCGACCGTTATCATTTCGTTTGTGTAGAGGAATGAATAACGTCATGACGATGAGGATCATCAAAACCCCCAGGATGATCTTAAAGGTAGCGTCGCTTATTTTGACGGCGAAAAAGGCGCCGGCGATGCCTCCTGGTAATGTGAACAAACCATATTGGGCACTCTGCCTAAAGGCTGCCAATTTTTCCCGGCGAAATGATAGGATGGCGGAAAAACTCTGGATGACCACGGCGATGCGGTTGCTGCCATTGGCGGTGGCGCCATCCAGACCCAAAAAAATGAGCGCCGGCACCGTCAATATTGAACCGCCACCTGCAAGGGCGTTGATAAAACCGGCGGCTATTCCCAATCCTACCAATAAAATAATAGTAAACAGTTCCATTTTAACTACCTTTTTCGAAAACCGATTATTTCAGAAAGGTGTTTGAGTTTAATCCGATCGAACTTTCCTCCTGCAAGATGCAAATTTTTCTTTACAATTTCAATATAAATCTTTTCCTCTGTTCATCGTATTTTTTTCATTTTTTCTTTCATTTCAATTGATTATATTTTATTAGATTTTTAAAAACGATTTTGAGGGAGTGTATGGCAGATCTTAAGAAAATAAAAAAAGCGGCCATAGGTATTTTTTGGAAAGAAAATGAACCAAAGGCCGAGGATTTAGCACCCACTACCCCCTATTTAGAGTCGATTGCACCACCCCCACTTGCTCAAACGCCTTCTACCGCTGTGGATCAAACGTTCTATCATACGATCGAGGCAGAGCTGAATAAATCCATGCCGGTGGAATTCGCCGAATTTTATAACCAACTGGCGATCATCAACGAAAAGTTTGCCGAGTTGGACGAACCAACTCGGTACAAATTAGCTTTTCATGCAGCACAGACGGCTCTAAAAGCCCGCAATCTGAACCTTTCCTATGCCAGCCTCATTAAAGCTGCCGAGCGATTACATGAGGTTCTGGCAGTAGAAAAACAGACGTTTGAACATCAAAACGAAAAAGGTTTTCACCAAAACCTCGAAGCGATTCGTCAAAAGGTGGAAGAAATCACGCAAGCCATAAAAGCGCGTGAAAATCGATTGCAGGCCATACAAAAAGAAATGGAAGCTTATATCGCCGCCAAGACCGAAGAGAAAAGAAAGCTAGAAAGTGAGAAGGAGAAGCTAATCTCTGACCGTGTTGTGACAGAAAGTCAGATCAACCAACTGGAACAGAAAAAGAATGAACGAATCGCTTCTTTCACCGCTGCCCTTCAGGCGCACCAGGAACGTTTGCACAAATTGAGGGCAGAATTGGAAACTTATCTCAAAGGCATCAAATAACTCAGCAAGGAGGAAATCATGAACGATATGCCTACTCTACCAGGTGCCGATAAAGTCAGCGCCTTCATTTCTAAAAGGGAGAAAGCGTGGGGTAATTTTGGTGTTTTTTTAATCTTTTTGCTATTGGCTGGCGTATTTTATGTAGCGGCACCTACCATCCTCACCCTATTGAATTATGCCATTGCCGCAGTCGGTAAAATGATCGTCCTCGGGGGGATGGTAGGTCTGGCGGCTATTTTATGGTTTTTCATCTCCAGCAAAAAATTCCGCGCCCTGCTCTGGTATTTGCGCGCAAAATTTTATCGCAAGTTTACGATGTTAATGGTAAAAACCGGACCATTGGATATCATCTATGCCTATGTCAATGAATATCTTCAAGAGAAATTGGACACCATCCAATCGGCGGCCGATCATGTTTACGGCATCCGCAATGAGATCAAACAAAACATCGAAAATTATACTATGCAAATCAAAGAACGCATCAAACAGGCAGAGGCATTAAAATCTCGTTATTTTATCAACAACGCTTGGACCGACGACGATAAGCGGTTTCAGTTTCAAAAGATCAGTAGCGAAGCAGGCATGCTACAAACCAATCTGGAAAAATCGCAGAAACGACTGGAACGCGCTGAAAAATATTGCCAGATCATGAAAAAAATGCAACAGGCGTTCGAATTTTACCGCGACAAAACCAAGTTTTTTGCCGATACTCTGGCTGCCGATTATCGCGAAGCCCAGGCCATGGCCAAGGCAACCCAAGCTACTTCCAGCGTCCTCGGCGGTGATGCCCGCAGCGACATCTATGAAATGTCGGTCAAATATGTGCAAAATCAAATCGCTTTATTCACCGGCCAAGTGGACCGCTTCATGGAAGTAGCGCCAAAATTCCTGGCAGAACCCGAAATTCATGACATGGTCAGCGAAGACGCGATGATGAAAACGCTGGAACAGTGGGACAAGGCCACCGACCAATTGATGCAGCAGGCCGACGATATCGGCAAAGCTGGGCAGGCACTTTCTACGGGCAACAAAACCGAAGCACTAGCCATTGTTACCAGTGGCGATAAAAGGGAATTGGTGCCCATTCAAATGCCGAATAAAGAAGAGGATAAGAAGAAATATAGTTGGTAGCGCATATAGCTTTAAGCATCGCCAACCTCGAAGAATTGTTTTTTAACAAGATTTAATAGGAGGAATCATCCATGGCCGATCAATTTTCTTATCCACAGAGCAAAGGCGGATTGACCCCATTCGCCAAGATACTCATCGGTTTGATCATCATCGCTGTTGTGGGATATGTGGCCTGGAAATTTTTACCCGAAGGTGGCCGCGAACTACGCGTACATCTGGTTACCTATTCCGGCATGGCTCCCGGTCCTTATTTCAACAACGGCATGTCGCCCAATGAAGGATCTCGCTATGTGAAAGACTATGGTTTAAAGATCAAATTCACCGTCATGGATGTCATCCCCGATGCCATACAAGCTTGGAAAACTGGGCAATTGGATATTTTGGTTTTGACGGTGGACTCTTATCCGATCGGTTTACAGGAATTGCTCACCTTCAAGCCGAGGATTTTTTATTTGACCGATAAATCGCAAGGGGCGGATGTCATTGTTGCTACAGCGCGAGTACGTTCGGTGAGCGATCTAGCCGGCCGCAAAGTTGGGTTCGTACCTGGTACCCCATCCCAATGGTTCTTGCTAAACATGCTCAAGGCTGCTAACATGACGATGCGTGATATTCAACCCATCGAGTTCATGGAAGTACCGCAAGTATTCAAGGCCTTTGAAACCGGTCAGTTGGATGCTGCGGTGGGTTGGTCGCCGGATGATATCCCGTTACGCAGCCGTGTACCCGGTTCTCATATTCTCAAGAGCACCAAAGAAGCTTCAGAAATGCTCTTCGGCATCATGTTCTGTAGCCAGGATTTGATCGAAAAACGGCGGGAAGAAGTAAAAGCCTTTATCGAGGGGTGGATGAAAGCTGCGGCGGAATTGAACACCAGTCAGACGGCGCGCGCCAAAGCCGCCAGAATCATGACCGCTGGCTATAGCGGCACCACCGATGATTACTGGTTGGAGACGTTTGCCAATGTTCGTTTTGCCACTTTCGGCGACAATCGCGCCTTCTTTGGCCTGGATCCAAGTTACAAAGGCGTCACAGCGGAGATGGTTTATGACGAGGCCTGTAAGGCCTATGCCGAATTGGGGCTGGCTTCTCCAAACTTGCCACGTTGGCGCAACGTTTCCGATGTGAGCATCATCAGCGCTATCTCATTGGTCGGCAGTGAACATCTCGCGCAAGCGCCATTAACCTTTGCCCCGCCTACCAGCGATATGCTTACCCAACCGGCGGTGGCGACCAAAATGGTGCGCGTCAATTTTGCCTTCAATTCTGCCGATCTGGAGCCTATGGAAAAATTGAAATTGAAAAATGAATATGGCCAAATTGTGGCTATGAATCGCAACTCCCGTTTTCGCATCATCGGCCATACCGACGACGTAGGTGATCGCGATTATAATATTGCCTTATCAAAACGCCGCGCGCGGGCTATTGTCGACTTTTTCGTCGAAACCTACGGTTTGAGTCGCAACCAATTCGTCTACGATGGCAAAGGCCCTGATCAACCCATTGCCAGCAATGCCACCGAAGAAGGTCGCGCCATGAACCGGCGTGCGGAATGCTCGCTATTATGAAGATACTGCCTGACGCTGGGGTCCATGTATTAGGCCCCAGCGTATTTCTGTCCTTGAATGAGGCCATCATGATGAAAAATTTATTATTCGAATTACGCGGCGAATTACCCAAAAGCACCAAGATCCAAATTGGTTTGCTCGGCTTAGTGGTCATTCTGGTATTATGGTGGCTTGCTGTGCAACTACGACTGGTTAATCCCAATATTCTGCCTTCACCCATAGCCATCATCGGTTCTTTGCCGGAGTTGATCTCCCGCGATCAGCTCTTCCGCCATCTCGGATTAACCATCTTCATGAATGCCATGAGCTGGATCGAAGGCGCAGCCATGGCGCTACCCATCGGCTTTCTTATCGGACTGTTTCCGTTATTCAACGCCCTTTTCGGCGGCTATGTGCAGGCAACACGGTATATTCCGCTCACGGCCACCATCGTGCTATTCATGGCGGCTTTTGGCATTTATATGTTTATGAAAGTGCAATTCTTGACCTTCGCGATCCTGGTCTATCTTATCACCGCCGTGGTATATCGTATTCAAGAAACGCCGCAGGTTTATGTGGATGCTGTAAAAACACTGGGGGCAAGTAAATGGCAAATTATCAAGACCGTCTTTATTCCTCATGTAACGTCTCGCGTCTTTAGCGATTTCATCAACATCGTTGCTATTAGCTGGACCTATGCGGTTTATGTAGAACTGATTAACAAACAGGAAGGCGGCATTGGGGCGCTGATTTATAATCTTTACTTCCGTCAACACGAAGCGGAAAAACTCTATGCTTTGATACTCATCATGGTCGGTGTGGGCTATTGCTTCGATCTGATTTTAAAGATGGTCGATCGCAAGATTTTCCCCTTTAAATACAATTGACGGAGGTTGAGATGAACATCGCTTTTGAGAACACCAATCTACCCGATATCATCGAGCTGCGAGATATTTGTACCAGTTACGACGGCGGGCGGACATTTATCATTAAAGACCTCAATCTTCTCATCGAAGATTTGCCTGACCAGGGAGAGTTTATTGTTATTTTAGGAAAGTCCGGTTGTGGTAAAACGACCCTTTTGAAATATATCGCCGGACTGGCCGAACCGTATTCGGGGCAAGTTTTCATCCAAGGCAAAGACCGTAACCAAAAAGTTCCCATCAGTATGGTGTTTCAAGAACCTTCAGCGTTGGAGCATTATACGGTTTTAAAAAATGTGATGTTGCCATTGTTGTATCGGGGCGTGCCGGAAGAGGAAGCCCGAAAGCGCGCCATGAATATGATCACCGCCGTTGGATTGGAGGGACACGAACATAAATTCGCCAAATTCGGAAAACTCTCGGGCGGACAAATCCAGCGGGTGGTGATCGCCCGCGGTCTCATTGCCAATCCGGGTATTATCTTGATGGACGAACCTAATCGCGGTTTAGACAACGATACTGCCCTGCAAATTGATTTACTGGTAGCCAACCTCTGGCATCAATTACAGTCGACGGTAATATTGGTCACGCACGATATCGAACAAGCCATCTTCCTCGGCACGAACATCTACATCATGAGTAATCGACCAGCGGCTATTGTGAAAGAATTCAGAGTGAATTTGCCTTATCCCCGCACGCGAGAGATGAAAAGATCACAAGCCTTTCTGGAATTAAAGAATAAAGTTGAAGATTTTATGTATGAGTTATGAGTCAGGGATTGGATTGCCGAACGCTATGGTTCCGCGCTAACTTATTGGCATTGAACACGAGATAGTGGGGTAACTATTTACTAATTTCATTTGACGATTATGATTTGGGAAATATTTATCATTTTTCTCTTGATCCTTGCTAATGGCTTATTTGCCATGTCTGAAATCGCGGTGGTATCGGCTCGAAAGACCAAGTTACAACAGATGGTCAACAGCGGTTATAAAAAGGCGCAGGCAGTGCTTGATCTCGCCAACCAACCCGGCAAGTTTTTGTCCACAGTGCAGGTGGGGATCACTCTGGTTGGCATACTGGCGGGTGCTGTTGGTGGGGCGACTATTGCTAAATCTTTAGCAGAATGGCTGATTTCTTTAAATGTGTCGGCTAAAGTCGCTGAACCTTTTGCATTTGCGGTGGTGGTTTTGGTGATTACTTTTTTTACCATCATCTTAGGCGAGCTTGTCCCCAAACAATTGGCGCTTATCAATCCCGAAAAAATGGCGGCAGCCCTCACCTTGCCGATGCGATTTTTGGCCCGAATTGCCTATCCGGCTGTGGCTATCCTGAGTTATACTTCGGAAGGATTTTTACGCCTTTTGGGTTTGCATCCGGTGAAGGAACAATTGGTGGACGAAGAAGAGATCAAGGTGATGATCGATCAGGGAGTAGAAGCCGGGATGTTCGAAAAAGCCGAGGGCGATATGATCGAATCGGTTTTTTCACTGGGAGACACTCGCGCTGAACAGCTGATGACACCGCGTACCGATGTCGTATGGTTGGATGTAGAGGATCCTCCAGAAGTCATCCTGCAAAAGATCAACGAGAGCGAACATTCACGCTTTCCCCTCTGTCAGGATAGCCTGGATAACGTATTGGGCTTGGTGCGAGCAAAAGATATATTAAGATGTGTGGTAAGCGGTGAAAAATTGGACATTCGTAAATGGATGCAGCCGCCATTGTTTGTGCCTGAAAGCGCGCCGGCTTTGAAGGTGTTGGAAACATTCAAAAAATCCCGTCAACATGTCGCTATCGTCGTAAATGAATACGGCGTCGTCCAAGGATTCATCACCGTCTATGATATTCTTGAAGCCATCGTTGGCGACATTCCATCCAATGATGAGTTGGATGAACCAATGGCTGTGCAACGGCAGGACGGCTCGTGGCTCATTGATGGCCTCATTCCGTTGGATGAATTTAAGGAAATTTTTGGCATCCGCGAATTACCCCAGGAAGAGAATTATCAAACCTTAGGAGGATTCATTCTTTCCCATCTAGGATATATCCCTTCCGCTGCTGATTTTTTCGAATATGGCAACCTCCGTTTTGAGGTTGTGGACATGGACGGTACCCGAGTCGATAAAGTATTGGTAGTGCCGCTGCCCCAAAATCCAGTTGAAAAGGATGCCAATCCATAGCCGAGTGGTTGGATGGTAGGTGGTTGATTATTTTTTTACAAATGGTCAAAATTTGGAGATGATTGAAATTTAATAATGACATCTAACGACACTGTTCAAGCTTTAGGGATGGGGTGAAAACCTATAAAGCTTTGGAAGATCTGTCTATTCTGGTGAGAAATTAACGGACATTCTGAATACTTTTAAAGTGCCTCAAAATGTATAAATTACCTGCCCTGCGTTCCGGAATAATTATTTTTTTTCTTATTTTTGTCCACTGTTTAGGTCCACTGGGGGTAAAACCCTATTACCAAAACTATCAGCAACGGTTAAATAGCTTTCCCACAAAAAATTTGCCCCTAAAAAAACCGGCAAAGATTTTTTGGGACGAGCATCTCATTCCCTTCATTCAAGCGGAAACAGATGCGGATGCAGCCTTTTTGTTAGGCATGGTGCATGCACATCTGCGGCTGGGACAGATGTCGCTATTACGCCGCGCCGTCCAGGGGAGATTGGCGGAGAGTGCTGGTCCTTTGGCCATCAACATCGATCACAGCATCCGCATCCTCGACTTGGGTCGCGCTATCCCAGCCATCGCCAAGAGTCTGCCGCAAGAGACGCAAAGTTGGTTGGCCTGTTATGTATCCGGACTCAATTTTTACCAGACCCATATGCAGGAAAAACCGGTCGAATGGAGGATGATGGCCATCGACGCGGAGCCGTGGAGTGTGGAAGACATTCTCACTGTTGGTCGATTGATGGCTGCGGATGTAAACTGGTTCAATCTCTTCAACTGGCTACCGCTGACAAAAAAGCCATATTTCGAAGAACTCTGGCAACGTTTTGTGGCCTTGAGCGAGTTTTCTGTTGCCAGTTTTACGCAGACGGCAGATCCACTGGGGTCGGTCTTACTTCAAGGGGTGCGTTCCGGCAGCAACGCCTTGGCCGTAAGCGCACGTAAATCCGCCGACGGCAGCGCCTATATAGCTGGTGATCCTCACTTAGGGCTGCAATTGCCTAACCTGTGGATTATTGTCGGTCTCTCCTGTCCCTCTCATCAGGTGTTAGGGTTGATGTTTCCGGGGGTCCCCATGGTATTGGAAGGTCGTAACCCTCGCATCGCTTGGGCGGCCACCAACATGCGCATGGCCAGTAGCGACATCTATCGCTTTTCCACTGCCGATTCTATTTTACAAACGCGTAAAGAAAAGATCAGGGTTCGTTGGTGGAAAGACAAGTCGGTAGTAATCCGCACTTCTTCGCTCGGTCCCATTGTCTCCGACAGTCCCTTGTTGAAAACGGAAAAAGATCAGCTGTTGGCGTTACGGTGGCTTGGGCATGAGGTTTCGGATGAATTCACTACCTTTCTGCGCATTCATCGGGCACGGCATTGGGAGGATTTTCGCTCGGCGTTTGCCACGTATGGCGTTTCTGGCCAGAATTATCTCTATGCCGACGCGGAAGGTCATATCGGCATGGTGTTAGCGGGCCGACTTCCCCGGCGATCGCCGCAGTATCGGTCACGTCTGTTTCAATCTGCTGAAGATAGCTCGGCGCGCTGGCATGCGGTGTTGAGCAGCCAGGAATTACCCGATGTTTTTGATCCACCGCAAGGTTACTTGGCTTCCGCGAATAACCGGCCGATCATCTTTGAGCCGGCGGTGGGATATTTCTTCTCTGCCAACGATCGTATCAATCGTTTGCAACAATTTTTAGCTCAAGACCGTCGCATCTCTCTAAAAGACCTGAAAGCCATCCAACAGGATGTCTTTGTGCTTTCGGCTGTGGCGTTGCGCGATACGCTATACACCCGAATGGTCTCTTTTGGCTTAATAGACGATAATGATGAAAATCGTTCACAATTGATTTCCGATTTGCATGATTGGGATGGTTATTATCGTAGCGACAATCGCGGTGCTGTGGCGCTGCAATTACTTTTGTATTATTTTATCGATCAATATTACAGTAAAAAATACGACGCCCAAGCGGCAGCGCTTATCCGTTCCTCAGAGCATGCTAACGTCATCATTATGGAAGATTTGCAAAAAGATTGTTCACAAACCATGCGGATCGCGCTGGGCTATGCCTTGATGAAAGCGTCGAAAAAGTTGGCTGAATTTCGAGATTGGGGCGAGATGCATCGGCTGCGATTGGCACATCCCTTTGCAAACATTCCCATGATCGGCCAACGTTTCCGCTTCGGCGATCTGCCTACGGCCGGTTCGTATAACTCTTTAATGAAAACCGCCAACCCAATAAGCGACCAACGACATGGAACATTTTACGGCGCTAATGCCCGATTCCTTTGCTGCCTTCGAGAAATGGATGAAAACTACTTTGTACTGTTGGGCGGCCAAGACGGCTGGCTGGGAAGCCCTTTGTTGATTGACCAGGTGCCGTTATGGCAAAAAGGAGAATACATTTGCGTGCCTCTGTCGGAGGAAGGCGTGCAATCACGTTTCAAGCATAGAATGGATTTGATGTTTTGAGAGGTTGGTGAAAAGTATTTTACACATTATGGAGTGCATAGAAAAACCAGTTGTTTGCCATGCAAAGGCAAGTATAACATGCTAAGCCAGAGCCGCTGAGCAAAGTTTGTGTATAGGTTGAACTTTTCTAATAAAAGCAAGTTAACGAAGGATGTCAGAGTTATTATATGAATGTCGTCCATAGCTTCTGCTTGAGGATACCGGATGATGATACAAGACGATAATATCATTGTCTTGCCCGATGGCCGTCGTTTAGGGTATGCCGTCTATGGAGATCCGAAAGGCAAGCCCATTCTTTTTTTCCACGGCATACCTGGTTCGCGACTCCAACGACCAGCAGATATTGGGTTCTTACAGAAGCTGGGATATTGTGTCTATGCTCTGGATCGTCCGGGTATTGGCGTATCCGACCGGTGTAAGCATCGGAGTTGGGCTGCCTGGGCGGAGGATGTCCATTATTTTTGTCGACTTTTAAAACTGACAAAGATTACGATTCTTGGGGTGTCAGGTGGTGGACCGTATGCGGTACGATGTGGTTATGAATTGGCCGCGGAATGCAAGGAGATGATTCTCATCAGCTCTTTGGCGCCGTTGAACGTGTCGGAAGTGTGGAACACATTATCACCGCGGGCGCAGCGATTATTTCGACTTGCCGACACCACGCCGTGGTTGGCTCAAATCATAGTGGGCGCGATGCTCAAGCTCTCCAACGGCCGGTTAGAAAAAATCTTCGAATTTTTACAAATCCCATTACCAGATAGCGATCGTCGCATCTTAGGTCATCCATTAGTAATAGAAGCTTTGAAAAAAGATGTGGCCGAGGCATTCCGTCAGGGCAGCCGGGCCGTGGTCGATGAATTACGGGCGCAACTGCAACCGTGGACCATCCCTCTTGATGGCATCCGCCTGCCAGTGTCCATTTGGCATGGTACCGCCGATACCATCGTGCCTCCAGCCATGGCGACTTATCTGGCAGCGCATATTCCAAGCGCGCAATTGCATTGGGTGGAAGGCGGCGGCCATTTTGTGGCTTTGGAGTTGGTCGGGAAAATATTTCGCTAATAAAAAAATACGACTGAAAATTTTACGATTGACTACAAACTTGTGTCAATGAAGGTTAGAAAAAAAAACGACGATAGGATATCAACCTGATGTAGTTCTCTAAACACGTTTGATGATGGCCAGGGTGAGATCATCATGAACCGGAGCATCTCCGATGAACCCTTCGACGTCTTGCAGCAATACAGCGCCGATCTGTTCAGCACTCATCGGGGCGGATTTCAACAACAGACGATGAATACGCTCTTCCCCATAAAAGGCTCCCTCTGTATTGCGCGCCTCGCTCAATCCATCGGAATACAGAACAAAGATTTCTCCAGACGTCAGAGTTGCCTTCTGGGCATGATAAGAGGTGTCGTTACATAAACCCAGGGCTGCTTCGCCTTTGGCCAACTCGATGACCTTTCCATCGCTTACCAACAACGGTGGCAGATGGCCGGCATTGATCCATCGAATACAATTAGAATGGGCGGAGAGCTCCAGATAGATCAAGGAGGCGAACTTTTTTGCCAATCCTTCGCGAAAGAAAATGTGATTGACTTTTTTTCCTAACTCTTCCAGATTATCATGATCCGGCGCCAAAGCGCGCAGCGTGGCCTGCAGCGAGGCCATGAGAAGGGCTGCTGCCAAACCCTTATCCGATACATCTCCTACTGCAATGCCATTTCGACCTGAATTGATGACGTAATAATCCAGTAAATCTCCACCGACTTCATTCGCCGATCGGGTGTAGAGCCATATATCCCACCCCGGCACCTGGGGTTTTTCTGGCGGCGTCAGCGCTTTCTGGACAGCTCGGCCAGCCTCAAGCTCACCACGGGCTAAAAGTTTATCCTTCAATTCCAACATGAGGATGAATAAAAGGATAAAAAAGCCCAACGCCTGGCTATCCATACTAATGCGCACTTGATTGTCCGGAAGAGAAAATTTTATTTGCTGATACAATAAAACAAAAGAAAGGATTAATAAAATCTGACGGAATCGATTCAACTTCTGGAACAAGGCTTTGAGCAACCAGATGGGGATGAAAATAAACTTGCGAAAGCCGGACATCTGCGGCAATCGCTTTTGGCGGTCTTCCGATAGTAAGTGCTCTTTCAACTCGTGCCATTCACGGATCAAGGTGCGGCGAAAATCATCGAAAGACAAAGTATCTTCATGTCCACTGTGATGACCGTATCTGTTTGTTTTCGTTGCCTCTGATGACATGGATGTTATGCCTCAAAATAAATACAATTAAAAAACATGTCGATGATAATCCTTCTCCCCTTATCTTTTTTTCTATCCAATTTTGGTGTTGAATCACTGGTTAAACAGAAAGTGAACCATCTTAAAGGTTACCATTTTTTTGGAGAAAGGAAATATCTTAGTCATACCTTTATCATCCCCTTCGTTATACGGTTTTTCCTTAAAAAAGTTATACAAAAATTGAAAAAAATTTTTCAACTACTGCAAATTAAAATTCACAATTTCTGTTTGGAAATTAATATCGAATTTATTATTTATAGACGGCTGCGAAATGCATTTGCTGAGATTCGCCTTTGCCTTGGCAAACAAGCACCGCAGCGGAAGAAGTGAAGTAGTATGTTCAAAGAGTATTCTTAAAGTCATGCAAAAAGTTATTTCATCTATAAACCGATAGATCCTTCGCTCTGAAGGCGAAAATATCCTCCGCTTAGAATGGGTCGAATGAATGTAATTAATAACGTTGCTTCTCATTCAAGCCAAAGTGTGAAAACAAAATATCTTATAGAAAAAGATGCCGAAAGCCAATAATTTTTATAGATTTAGTAGGCAATAAGAATAATATTACCAATTCATTACGACCATGGGGGTTTAAGATGTTTCGTCGCTGGCGTTCCTCAACATGACAAGTTTTGAGAGGGTTTCACATAAAGCTTGAATAACATACACGAACTTTTAGTTTATAGCATAGTCTGAAATTCGTTCTGATTTTTAGAATTTGAGATAAAAACAGTGAGGCCATCATGTCGAATAGCATCGATTCTCATGCAAAAAATTCTCAGCCGCTGCAATTCAAACGCGAATTAGGATTAGTATCATCCATCATGATCGTGATGGGCTCCATGATCGGTTCGGGCATCTTCATCGTCAGCGCCGACATCGCCCGCACCGTTGGTTCGCCTGGATATTTAATAATAGTGTGGTTGATCACCGGCGTCATGACCATTTTCGCTGCCCTCGGCTATGGTGAATTGGCTGGAATGATGCCCCACGCCGGCGGGCAGTACATCTATCTTCGTGAGGCCTATAATCCTCTGGTCGGATTTTTGTATGGTTGGACGCTTTTTTTGGTCATCCAAACCGGCACCATAGCGGCGGTGGCGGTCGCTTTTGCCAAATTTTCGCTGGTTTTTTTTCCCTTGCTGGCAGAAGATAGCGGCCTCTTTTCGGTTTGGGGATTAAAGATGACTTTAGCTAAAAGCATCGCCATCCTCAGCATTGCGCTACTCACTTTTCTGAATAGTCGTGGCCTGCGTACCGGGAAATGGGTGCAAAACATCTTTACCTCTGCTAAGACCCTGGCTTTGTTAGGCCTAATCCTCCTGGGAATTATTATCGGTCGCAACCCGATAGCCATAGAAGCGAATTGGGGTGATTTTTGGACGCCCAGCTGGACGCATGTTTCCAACGGCATCATTGAAAAGATCCAACCTTTATCCGGATGGATGTTGTTGGCGGCCATCGGGGTGGCCATGGTCGGATCGCTATTTTCTTCTGATGCCTGGCACAACATTGCCTTCACGGCGGCTGAAGTAAAAAATCCCCGGCGTACCATTCCCTTGAGTTTAGCCTTGGGAACAGCGATTGTTACGGTATTGTATTTATTGGCGAATCTGAGTTATCTTATGACCCTGCCTTTAAAAGGTCAGCCCAACGGAGCCGATATATGGACACGGGGCATTCAGTTCGCTGCGGCCGATCGCGTCGGCACCGCCGCGGCGCAGGTCATCTTTGGTGACGCCGCCTTGCTCATCATGGCTGCTTTGATTTTGGTATCCACATTTGGATGTAACAATGGACTGATTCTGACCGGCGCGCGCGTCTATTATGCCATGGCGCACAATGGCTTGTTCTTCCAACGTGCCGGTGTGCTTAACAAAAAAGCCGTGCCAGGCGTCGCTCTGGTGCTTCAAGGTTTGTGGGCTTCGGTGCTCTGTCTTTCGGGCACCTATAGTGAATTGCTGGATTATGTCATCTTTGCCGTGTTGATCTTTTATGCCCTCACCATGTTGGGCATTTTTATTTTGCGCGTCAAACGTCCCGATGCGGAGCGGCCCTATCGCGCCTTTGGTTATCCAATCATCCCGGCACTTTATGTCATTGCCGCTGTGGCCATTTGCCTCGATCTTTTGATCTTCAAACCGAAATATACCTGGCCGGGGATGATCATTGTGCTCATCGGCGTGCCGGTATATTACATCTGGCAAAAATTTTCTGGCGCGCGATTAGTAGCAGGAAAAGTAGAGTAACTGCGTTCGCTATCAGCAAAGTCGTTCACGTAAGCATATATGTTTGCTTTTTCGCATTATGGAGTGCAGGCGAAAAAAATAGATATGGAAGATAGTCTGGGGAATATTAGTTGATTCTTTGAAAAAAACAATCAATCGGAGGGCGGGCATTCCTGCCCGCCGGTTAGGCGGGTTGGAAAATCTGCCTTCCGTACGTTGTTCAGGCTTTAGCCTGTTTTTGCCGGAAGGTAGGCATTCTTGCCCGCTGTTTATGGCGGGTTGGAAAACCCGCCCCCGTCCGTAAGTTGTTCAGGGTTTACCCTGTTTTTGCCGGAAGGTAGGCATTCTTGCCCGTTGGTTATGGCGGATTGGAAAACACCCCTTCCAATTCATGCTAAACCATAACCAAGGCGTCTACTTAATTTAAAAAATATTTTTGAGGTCCCATCATGTTAAAAAGTACACGTCGCGAATTCATCAAGAAAACAGCGCAAGGAAGTGTCGGAGCAGTGTTAGCCACCGGCTTGCCTTCTATCACCTCTTGTGCGGCCGCCTTCGACTTGATCATCAAAAATGGCATGATTTACGATGGCAGCGGCAAAGCTCCCTATAAAAGCGACCTCGGAATTCGTAGGGGGAAAATAACGGCCATCGGCGATCTGTCATCTGCATCAACCCAGCAAACCATCGATGCTGCAGGCCTGGCTGTCAGCCCGGGATTCATCGATGTGCACACGCACACGGATATCTCCCTGCTGATCGATCCAAAGGCCGAGAGCAAAATCCTCCAGGGCGTGACTACCGAAATCGGTGGCAACTGCGGCGATTCAGTCTTTCCACTGCAGGGAGAGCATGCTCAAAAAATCAAAAACGAGTTGTGGCAAAAATATCAATTGCAAGTGGATTGGCATGACCTCGATGGATTCTATCGGCGACTACGGCTACAGGGCATCGCTCTCAATTACACCACCATAGTGGGGCACGGCGACCTTCGCGCTAGCGTCGTGGGCATCGAAAATCGCGCGCCTTCACCTGAGGAAATGCGTCAGATGCAGGCCCTTTTATGCACAGCCGTGGAACAAGGCGCCCTGGGTTTATCGACCGGCTTGGAATACACCCCGGGCAGCTTTGCCACCACCGAGGAGATCATCGAATTATGTAAAACGGTGGCGCGATATGGCGGCGTCTATGCCACGCATATTCGCAACGAGGATGTGCGCGTGGAGGAGGCGCTGGAAGAAGCGCTACGAATCGCTCGAGAATCCGGCGTCAGCCTGCAAATTTCGCACCTCAAGGCCAGTCAAAAACGCAACTGGCACAAAACGCCACTGTTGCTGCAAACCATTCAAAGAGCGCACCAAAGCGGCCTCGATGTACATGCCGATCGCTATCCCTATATCGCCTACAGCACTTCGTTGCAATTGCTGTTTCCCCTGTGGGCGCGCCAAGGAGAAAACGAACAATTTGTCCAGCGCCTGAAGGACGATATCCAATGGCGAAAGATACGGCCATTCGTCGAAGATAAAATCACTGCTCTGGGATCATGGAACAGTGTTCTGATCACCCGTGTCAGGTCGCAGGAAAGAAAAAAGCTCCAGGGTAAAAGTATCGCCGAGTTAGCAGCAATGGCCAAAAAGGATCCCTTCGAGTATGCTCGAGAATTATTGATCGCTGAAAATGGAGAAGTGGGTATGTGCGGCTTTGGCATGAGTGAGGAAGACACCGAACAAATATTGGCCTTTCCGCTCACCATGGTTGGCTCCGACGGCGAGGCCATTTCACCTGAGGGCATCTTTGGACAATCTACACCGCATCCGCGCTATTACGGCACTTTTCCACGCTATCTCGGTCGATATGTAAGGGAGAGGAAAATATTGTCGCTGGAGGAGGCCGTGCATCGAATTACGATGCTGGCGGCGCAGAAATTCGGCCTCAAAGGCCGCGGTCATTTGGCCAAGGGAAACTATGCCGATGTGGTGATCTTTGATCCGGAGACCATCATCGACCATGCCACTTTTGTTAATCCGCATCAGTTTCCGACCGGCATAGGCTACGTGGTGGTAAACGGCAAAATCGTCGTGGCAAAAGGAAAACATACCGGTGCATTAGCGGGAGAGATTCTATCACGCTGATGGCTTATTATGCTGGAGATATCTGCGACCGGGATGTCAGTGGGAGTATATCCCCTTCATCGCCAAACTCAGGAGATCATGAAAATGAACGATCACATCCAAATAATAGACACTCTGTTTTTTAACTTGCTTCAGCTTGATTTATTTTTTATTATAATCTAGATACAAACTATCTGAAATATGTCTGATCAAATCATAAATATCATCATCATTATAGCGGCTATCCAGGGCCTTTTTTTGGCGATTTTCATCTTTCACCGCTTCAGAGGACTGTATGCCAATCGCTTCCTTGCCGGATTGATGTTGGTTGCTGCACTGGTCTTGTTCAATCTGTATGTTGGAGAAACCTATCCAGGGTATCGTCTGCAAGTAGTGAATCTGGTGGCCATCGGGCTATCCTTTTTAATCGCGCCGATGCAGTATCTTTATGCCAAGTACTTGATCGATTACCGTCGTCACTTCCTATATAAAGATTGGGTGCATTTTTTGCCTTTTTTAGTCTATGAACTATCTGTATTACCTTTGATGTTCAGCTCCTCAGAAGAAGTAGCTCTCTCCCTACAAACTTATACATTGCATGGACTACCGTTTTGGTATGTGATTTTCAATTGGGCCTTGGCATTAGTATGTCTGTTCTACCTATCGTTGATTTTACGACATCTTCGCGTTTATCGTCAGGATTTGAAAAAAGTAGTTTCCAGCTTGGAGGCCATGCGTCATCAGTGGCTTCGAAATCTCACCTACCTCAGCTTTGCAGCATGGACCATTTTTCTGGCACAAAATGTACTCTTTGTTTTAAATGTGGACTTTGATCCTGGATTTGGTATTTCATCGGCGTTGTCAGGATTGTTCGTCTATTTATTGGGCTATTGGGGCCTGTTCAAGTCCGATTGGCTATTGCAGTCGAATGTGGCTCAGAGTATGGAACAGCTCGCTTCGGAGCAGAATAAGATACCAACCTTACCCGCTGCAAGAAAGAGTTTAGGTCGTTATGAAAAATCGGGATTGTCAAATGAAAGAGCTCAGCAAATCTTGAGCGATCTCTTACGGCTGATGAAAGAACGCCAGCCATATATCGATAGTGAACTAACCCTACCGCAATTGGCTGAACAACTCGGCGTTTCTTCTCATAATCTATCCGAGGTTCTCAATGTTCACTGTCAATCAACCTTTTTCGATTTTATCAATCAATATCGAATTGAACACGTCAAGCGAGAGTTAGGTGATCCGGCGAAAAAACACGTCAAAATTCTCGCAATTGCGCTGGATGCCGGATTCAATTCCAAAGCCGCCTTTAATATGATTTTTAAAAGGTATACCGGCATGACCCCCTCTGGATATCGACAATCGGTTCTGAGTTGAAACGCAGTTATAAAGATGGTAAAATTTTTCATGATTAACTGAATGGACTCTCTTACTGCGAGTATATATCGTTTCGTTGACGATTATGTTGTGTGGCCAAAACAACGCGTAATTGACAGTTTGAACGTACCATTATATGAAATGAAAATCCCTAATTTTTCAATGCGTAAGAAATTACTCGTACTGAAATAATTCCTAACCATTTTCAGCATGCGCTGCAGGTTATTTTTTGGGCGTGAAAAGATGGTTTTGTTTTTGTTATTTTTATATCCGTTGGCCGGTCACCTACTCGCCCTGCAAAAGCCAAAGTTCGACCAAAGCTGATAAATCAGATGGAACGTTCAGACATGCTAAGTAACCTTCATCACGACACTTAGGTCATACCATAACCAGGGGCTTGAAATAATCCTTCCAATTGCAGTTTGCCAATAGGGGTAACCTTTTTCCTCCATTGATATTTTGAAATCTGGAATAAACACTTGCATCAGGACAACAACTTTATTTAAAGTCCAATCCAATGGGCACAAACCACTATGCTTTTCTTATTATATCCATTCCGATGGGATTGGACGATTTTTCCTGGCAAATGGCTTATATTATGGCGTCAGATGGAAATATTGAATTACGAAAGGAGCCAAACTTTCCATGGTTAAAAAGCAATTATCAATAGTTGTAATGATGCTGTGCCTTCATGTTTTAGGAGTCACGGCGGATGAAGCGCACAAAACCGGATCGCTCAAAGGCATCATTTGGGATGCCAGCACCAAAACATCAGTGGTCGGCGCCAACGTTGTTCTCCTTAATTCTACTTATGGAGCGGTCAGTGATACAAATGGACGATATGCTATTATTGGTTTACCCGTGGGGGGATACAGTGTTCGTTGTAGTTGTATCGGCTATGAACCTAAAATTATAACAGATGTTATTATTAAATCTGATCGCACGCAGTTTTTAGACATCGAACTACGATTACAGGCGGTAGCAATGGGCGAAGTCACTGTGCATGGTGGTTATTTTTCTCAGATCGAGGATCAGCCGGTCAGCGCTGTCCATCTATCTTTCGAAGAAATCCGGCGCGCGCCCGGTTCAGCCGGAGACGTCAGTCGCATCCTCTTTGGATTGCCCAGTATAGCCAAGGTGAATGATCAAACCAATCATTTGATTGTGCGTGGAGGCAGTCCGATCGAAAACGGATATTATCTCGATAATATCGAAATAACCAACATCAACCATTTCCCCAGTCAAGGTGCATCCAGTGGACCGTTATCGTTAATCAACGTCGATTTCATCAACGATGTTGTCTTTCATGCCGGTGGCTTTTCCTCTCTCTATGGCGATCGCTTGTCTTCTGTTATGGAGCTAAAATTTCGTGAAGGAGATCGAGAGCGATTGGCCGGACAATTGGACTTGAATTTTGCCGGATTCGGTGGCGTGTTCGAAGGACCTATCAGCCAGAAAGGCTCATGGATGTTTTCGGCACGGCGCAGCTACCTCGATCTGTTAGTGAAAACTATCGATGTAGGAACAACCATTACACCACGCTATAGCGATTATCAGGGTAAAATCGCCTATCAACTCAATCCGAAAAATAAAATCAGCCTTTTGGCGGTATGGGGTGATGACCATAATAATCCGGATTACGACACCGCCGTAGCCAAAGATATGCAATATTACGGCAAACAAGATATCTATGAACGCACAACGGGGTTGAATTGGCAAAATGTATGGGGCAAGAAGGGATTTTCGCAGTTTTCTCTATCATACACCTCAACAAGATTCTGTGAAGATTTTAACGAAACCAATACCCAGCAGCCACTCTTACGCAATCATTCACGCGAATCGTTTGTGAAAATGCGCCAAGTTAATACATTGCGTTTTACAGCCGCTCATATACTGGAATTCGGCATCGAAAGTAAACATTCCAGCGATATCTTTGACAATCGTTTTTATGAGGGGGACGATGCCCTCGGCTCTGCCACCAAAGAACAGGTGATGCAAAGAAAACTACAGACGCAAAAATGGGCGGCCTTTTTCAATTACACTATCGAACCGATGCAATCCATAACCGCAAATGTGGGCTTGCGTTATGATTATTTTAATTACAACCAAAACGGTCATCTATCGCCACGTGGTTCACTGACTTGTCGTATTTCCAATCTAACTTTTATAAATATGTCATTGGGTTTATATTATCAAAATTTGCCGATGGTCTTACTGGCACAAAGCGAGAATCATCGTACCCTGCAGGATCCCATGTCGGTGCATTATATCATCGGATTTTCACATTTACTGAGCGCGGATACCAAACTGAGTATCGAAGCCTATGAAAAACGTTATCAACATTTTCCTGTGGATCCCACTCAACCACAGCTTTTTTTGTTGGATGAGATTGTCTATCGTTATGCATTTTTCTCCGGCCATGAATCGTTGCGTTCACGAGGCCTGGCGCAATCGAGAGGCATCGAGGTGATCCTGCAAAAAAAATTAGCAAAGCGTCTCTATGGTTTAGCATGCCTCGGCGTTTCCAAGTCGCGTTATCGGGATGATGATGGAAATTGGCGCGATCGCATATTCGACAATCGTTTTCAATTCAGCGTCGAGGGAGGCTACAAACCCAATGCATCCTGGGAATTTAGCGGACGTTGGATATATGCCGGTGGCGCACCTTACACACCGTTAGATATCAACAAATCTGCTGCCCTGCACCGCGATGTGCTCGATCAGACGCGCATCAATAAAGCACGCTATCCGGATTATCATTCGCTCAATATTCGCTTCGATAGGCGGTTCCATTTCCAGCGCTCGAATCTGATCTTTTATCTCAGCGTGTGGAATGTTTACAATAGAAAAAATCTCGCCACTTATTTCTGGAATGATATCGAAAACAAGCAAGATGCCATCTACCAGTGGGGTATATTGCCGGTGTTTGGTTTGGAATATGAGTTTTAGGGGTGATGAATCAATGAAAAAATTATCAACTAAAAATGAACACAGAAAAAAGTCTATAGCAATCAATATTAGTCTGCAAGCTTTAGCATCAAAGATTGTTTGTTAGATATATTTTTGGAGTTATGAACCTCTACCCATTGAGTGAAAAGAGAAAGATTTCATGCTAACAATAATAGAAAGTATAAGATCATTTTTTAGTTGTATTTAAAGCAGTAGAATAGTACATTTTCTTTACTCGAGTTTTCTGAATCCTTACGTGTTTTCACCAGTGTCCTTTTTGAAAAGTGATTTTCGAGAGAAAAGACACGTCCGAGAGATTAGCCGTTATAAGGAGCCGTTTTCTAATTCTGAGATGTAGAACTCGGCGAAATTGAATAAACCGGAAACGATGTCTATGCCGCAAGAAAACGTATTGTTTGCTTTTATATTGACTTTATTCGCCGGATTATCCACCGGATTCGGCAGCCTCATCGCTTTCGTCGCCCGGACGACGCGCACGCGGTTCCTCTCCGTCTCCTTGGGCTTTTCTGCGGGAGTGATGATTTACGTCTCTATGATCGAAATCTTCGCCAAAGCCAAAACGGCGCTGACAGCGGCTTACGGCAGTACCAGCGGTTATTATGCCACCACTATCGCCTTTTTTGCTGGCATGGCCGTGGTGTTCCTCATCGACCAATGGGTACCTTCGTTCGAAAACCCGCATGAGCCGCGTCTGGTCGAAGAAATGGATAAGACTGCCGGTGAGATCAAGAAAATGGAGCTCAAGCGGATGGGAATCTTTTCCGCTCTGGTCATTGCCATTCATAATTTCCCGGAAGGTCTGGCTACTTTTTCTGCTGCCTTGACGGACCCCACCTTAGGGGTGAGCATCGCCGTTGCTATTGCGATTCACAATATCCCCGAAGGCATCGCGGTTTCGGTGCCGCTCTATTATGCTACCGGCAGTAAAAAGAAGGCTTTTGGCTTATCCTTTTCCAGCGGTCTGGCGGAACCAATCGGTGCCGTCATCGGCTATTTCATCTTGAAGCAAATTTTTACACAAGCGGTTTTCGGTTTTCTATTTGCGGCGGTGGCAGGCATCATGGTATATATTTCCTTGGATGAATTGCTGCCGGCTGCAGAAAAATACGGCGAGCATCATCTGGCCATTGGTGGCGTGATATCGGGGATGATCGTCATCGCCATCAGTTTGTTGGCTTTTGCATGAATGCAGCCAGCCAATTCATTTTTACCGTTCAATCGGCTCTCGTCGCCAAGAATTTTCGACTTTACGAGAATGGTTTTTTAAGTATCCGAGATAATTTCCTCTCATTTACGAACTGGCCCATTCGGCCAATCTGCTATTCTATAAAAGTAGAATATTTTGTAGCTTATAAGTAAAAGTCTTGCCATTAATCGGCCAAGCTTGAATAACATACTCGGACGTTATTGTTATCATTTTATAGACAATCCCATTTAGTTCCAGTTTATCCGGTTTTTGTGTTTCAGATTCATTCACCAAAACTTTCCACGGCCTCTTGCGCCGTTTCAAATATTTTAAAGATTGCATCAAAACCACCCAAAGCCAAAATATTATATACGGATGGTTGCACCTGGGCAAGACGGCAATCACCCTTTTTATCACAACAGGCTTTTAGGACGGTGACGAAGGTGCGAATACCGGAACTGGAGAGGTATTCTAATTTTCCTAAATCCAATACGATCCTTATCCTCTCTCCTTTTATGCTGGTTAGCAAATGTTTTTCCAGGAGTGGTGCGTTCTGAGCATCCAAACGACCATTTAATGGTATCACGCGCTCCGATCCGATTTGTTTTTCCTTATAAAACATAACAACAATTCCTTTTCATTGGATCATAGGTTATCGTCATCTTTGCGGACAATTCCAACGAATGGCGACCATGGTGATGTCATCCGCCTGTGGTGCCCCAGCTTCAAAGGAATGGACCGATTGGGCTATCGTCTCGATCAACTCTTTTGCAGGGAGATTGGCATGACGGCGCAACAGCTCTTCGAGGCGGTCTTCATCGAACAGTTGTGAATAGATATTCATGGCCTCGGTCACACCATCGGTATACAAAAAGATGCACTCTCCTGGTTTCACTATTGATTGCAAAGTAGTGTACGCAAAGTTCTTCGATATTCCCAAGACGAGGGTTTTCGTTTTTTCGAATCGAACGAGCCCGTTTTCCGGTGATAAAAGATAGGGCAAATTATGTCCGGCGTTACAGCAGCGCAGTTCACCGCTGCGGATATCGAGCATACCGAAGAACGCGGTGACGAACATGTTGGCCTGATTTTCTTCGCATAAATCTTTATTGACTTTGGTCAGCACCTGGTCGGGAGCAACTTCCGCACTGGCTTTGGCCTTGAGCAGTGTTGTGGTAACCGCCATCAAGAGTGAAGCTGGCACGCCTTTGCCAGAAACATCGCCGATGGTGAAGCAGAGAAGACGGTCGTCGATTAAATAAAAATCGTAAAAATCGCCACCCACTTCCTTTGCTGGTTGCAGGGTGGCATAGATATCCAATTCCTTTTTCTCCGGATAGGGTGGAAAAATTTTCGGCAGAATGCCCTGTTGGATATCATGGGCGATTTTCAATTCGCTCTCGATGCGTTCTTTAGCCGCTGTGGTTTCGGTGAGATTTTGAATATAGGCTTTCAAGGATTGTGTCATATGCCCAAAGGCATCGGCCAGTTGCCCCACTTCATCACCAGTTTCGGCAACAGGAATCGGTGTCTCCAAATCACCAGTTGCTACCTTTTTGGTCACTTTGACCAAAGCCCGCAGAGGTTTGGTGATGGAATTGGCGATAACTGCGATACCGAAGAATAAAAAACCGGCAGCCAAAATGGCCATGACAATCAGGTTACGCAGCAGATGGTTCAGATCAGCCATCAATTCATTCTCCGGTATGGTGACGCCCAGCGACCAGCCGTTGGAAGGAATAGGCATGTAATAGATATAATGTGGTTTCTTATAAACCAAGCTCTGGGTCCTGATAAAATCGCTGCCGCCACGGATCATGTCCTTACCGATGCGCCGTAACTGTTCATCTCCACGCCATTCGGCGGTGCTAAAGATGGTTTCATTCATCATCAACTCTTGCAAAGGGTGGGTGATCCACGAGCCCTTCTGGGAAATCAAGAAACCATAGCCATGTTCATAGATGCGAATGCCGGAAATGAGGGTTTGCAACCATTGTAGCGATACGTCGGCGGTGACCACTCCCATGAAGGTGCGTTTGCCATTGATCTCTTGATAAAACGGTACTGAAAAAGTGGTCATGATGATATTGCCAGCGCCTTCGTCGTAATATGGCTCCGACCAGACGGGTTTACCTAAAATCCTGGGTATCAAGTACCAATCGTAAATATGATAGGGATAATCCGCCCCCCCCAGCCAAGTTAATTGCAGCCCATTCTCCATTTTATAATAGTGGGGGGCATAATACAATTGATTTTTATCGAATAAATAGGGTTCAAACGCGATGGTGGCACCGTAGATTTCAGGGGTGGTTTCGACGATGTTTTTGAGCAACCTGAGCAGATCGCGATCACTGAATTCGGAACTTTCTAAAAAGGCAGCGGTATTTTTCGGCGTACGTTCAGCCGCTGTGAGCACGGTTTGAATACGGTTTACCATGGCCGAAGTAAGAGTGGCGGCGTTCTCTCGCACCTTTTTAAGCACGATTTTTCGCGATACCCAATAATTATAGCCAAACATAACGGCGAAAATAAAAGCGCTGCTTAATAAGATGAAAAAGATCAATTTAAACGCAATACTTTTATTTTTCAGCATTAGGAATTCCTTTGTAAAAAGCGGAAAAAAGCGGCACTGCCGTTATGGCGTTGGTTTCAAGTAACATATTGGCTGTCAACATATAATCGGTTTCTTTCAATGTACCCAACTTGTAACTTTTTTGCGATGGTAAGATGAGGTCTTGCATGCATTTGAGCATCCAGTGCTGGTGTGCCGGACTGTACGGAACATGGGCAGCTATCATTCGTCGCCGCACCGACTCGATGGCCATCTCGGGTTGGGCGAAAGCGGCCTGCCATCCCTGCAAAACCGCCGCGACAAAAGCGCTGCACACATCTGGCATCTTTTCTTGTGTGCTGGCCAGACAATAAATCCCGTCTTCGGGTAAATCCAGTCCGAGCTCGGCAAAATTAAAAGTCACCAATTCATCTTCATCTAATCCGGAGGTGAGCAGGGTATGATATTCATTGTACCACATGGCGGTGGTGACGGCGATGCCTTCCTGTAAAAATAGATTGATGGGTGATGCCGCCGAAATCAGATGCATACGAAGGTCATACTTTTTGAAGAACGCCAACGGTAAGATTTCGAACCCTTGCCATACGCCAAGATACATCCCCGCCATATCGCGCGGTTTTTCAATGCCGGTGGTTTTCTTTGCCACTAACATCAGTGCGGCTCGTTGGCTGATTTGTGCGATATTGACCAGCGGCCGACCGCAACCAGCAGCTTCGACGCCTTGGAACAAAAATACACTGGTAAAATCCACTTCGCCATTTAATAATGCCGATAGGGGAGGCGCCTGCGGCCCTCCCCGAAGTACCGTTACGTCCAGTCCATGCTGGCGAAAGATGTCTTGATCCTCTGCCATATAAATGCCAGCAAATTGCGCCTGCGGTGACCAATGTGGTAAATAACTCACTTTGGTCAACGGCCTATGGCCAGAGGCAGATGCGACCAATAATAATGAAACAATGATCCCTGTTTTAAAATAGGCCATATAGTCTCCACACGGGATTGGATGGTGGAAAGAAATGGAACCACTTACAAGCTAGGTAAGATTCTATCTCAAAGGGTTGTGGTTCTTATTATATAATCCTTGCTGGTGGTGAAGATGTTTGCTGATATAATTTAATGATATTTGTGCTATAATCAAGAAAAATGCAATCAAATCAGCAAAACGGCTATCAAGGATATTTTGTCATCTTGCTAACCTTTTCGATTCTTAACGCATAAGATAACCATTTGAGAGTATCCAAAATAAATCTTTGCAGCCGGGATATTATTCCAGTATGGGAACCATTGGGGTACATGGTTTGTCGCTAAACACCGGCATCGAAGCGGCGCGTATGAGGTCAACTGGTTAGGCACAAGGAAACTGGAAGAGTACGTTTGATTTATTGGGCTGGGAAACGAATTTGCCTTTGAACTGAGTAAGCGGAAACCAAAGGATGCTATTGAATAACCTCTGCTTTTAAGAAGCTTTTACAAAATGTTCACATTGATCGAGCACTTTAAAGCCGCATTGAGACCAATGGATACAATCTTTGCAACACGAATTATTATAGGCGTTACGAAACCAATGGCCGTGATTTTCTATCCATTGGATGACATATTCTTGTCCCGGGTCTGCCTTTATTCTACAACCTTCACACCATTTATCTATTTCAATCTTTTTTATTTGTAACTTCATAAAGTTTGACATAGATAACGGTTGGCTCCTTTCATTTTTAGAAATAGGATGTGATAATTTTTTCAAGAAAAAAACTCAACAATAAGATATCATTTTTGCGAATAATATGCAAAAAATAAAAATCAGAAAAAAGAAAAATTTTTATTAAAAAATTATTATGATGAAAAAAGTCACCATTTTTCGTAGCGCACCAGTGCCTCCAACGGCAATCTTTGCTTAACGGCGGGATGATCTGCCGGATATCCCAAGGGTGTAAACGCAATAGGTTCCACAGATTTGGGTATATTTAGAACTTGTCGCGCAGCCTCAGGATCAAAGGCTGCAACCCAGCAAGTGCCCAATCCCAGATCGGCAGCCGCCAAAATCAGATGATCCATGGCAATGGTGGCATCGATTTCGCTATAATTTTTGCCATCGCGGCGCCGCCAGCCCTTATCAAGTTCCGCACAAATGCCTATTATTAAGGGTGCCTGGGTGAACCAATGGCGTGGGTAAATGCGCCTCAATTCATCCTCCCGTCCTCTTGTATGGATGACGAGGATTTGAAAGGGCTGTTTATTGCAGGCTGTAGGCGCCAACTGTGCGGCGGTTAGCACCTCTTGTAAATCTTTTTCGCTCACGGCATCTGGTTTATAAGCACGTACGCTATACCGTGCTTTGATGAGTTGGGTGAACTCCATGAATAAAAACCTCCTGAAACAACCTTGTAATTATGTTTTATTTATCACTTATTAAGTCATATTCCTCTTTAAACTTAACCAGCAATCTGCTATTATGAATACAAGAGGCGCCGATTATCTTAGAATGGAGTAGCCATCCCTGCAACGTCGCAGAAAGGCGTTTGACCTCTTATGGCATTGCTTTTTCGATTCGATGTGCCCTGCAGATGATAGGCTTAAAAAGAATGTGTTTTGCTGGTACATTGTAAATGGAGAATAGCTTTTGGCCAACAAGCTCGCGATTGACAAGGAGCACCACCAAGAAAATTGCCTGAATGATCCATCGATTAATATGAAGTCCTGCAGCAATTCCATAGACATCTCCTCCATAGATAAATGGGCCAATAGATAAATTCAAGGGATCAACTATTAAACACAGCAATGTTAGATAAAAGAAAATCGTCCTCCAGTATACATTGAGTATACTGGCTAGCCTCCTGCCAACCACTAAAAGCAAGTATCCCAACATTATTGTTATCATGTTGCTGAGACCTGAAATAAAAGCCCAATGAGTTCCGCTTCTTTCCGCAGGAGGGGTTTTATATTCAACTTCAAAACCTAGAGGTTTTATATGAAACGATTGATATTCGCCGTAAAGGGACGCCATCCATGCATGCATGCCTTCATGTATGGCAAACAGTATAAATAGGGAGAGTATAAAGGCTAAACCATTCTTCATCTTTGATTTCTCCATGGTGTATACTGATTTCTATCAATTGACGAGGTTTGAAAACGAGATTTGTACATTTTTCAGTCACATCTGGAAAAATCTTTCAAAATTTGGTCCATCAACAGTCATGCTTTTCCTGCACCGCTGAGGATGCGTGCAGGTAGAAAGATTAGGGCCTTTATTAATTCGAATATTCCCTCAAGGGCAATGCCCAACAACCGAAAAGGCAGCAGAAGCAGCCAGACAATCGGATAGAGAAGTATGGCCAGTATCGCGATGGGCCAGCACAGCACAAATAAAATGAGCCATAGTAGAAATTTGATCCTTTTCATCACCTTTCTTATGTTTTATGATGATAATTTGATTTTCGTTGAAAATCATATCTATGGCTGTGACTTACACTGAATGATGATTCAGGTCGCTCAGCTTACGATTATCTATTGTTCGGGTTAAATTTAGTATGAATATACGAGAATTTCAAGTCGATGTTACGCACGAGAATTTAAATTCGGAGAAAAGCACGTCCGTTCATTCTCTCGTCGGCAAACCGGCTCCGGCGATGCTTATAGAGAATATTCCGCGGTTGAGGAATATTATGTACACCATCCTGACCCAACAGAGCAATCACAATGCATTGGTTTTGGTACATCGGGCCATAGAGGAAATTCGAAGGATCTATCTTGCAATGAGGCTCAGCCGATCATCAGCAGTATGGTTGCTCTCCGATCGGGGGCCATAGCCGATCGATGGTGAATGCGTTTGCAAGGTTATTTTTCAACTGAAGGATGGCCGGTATAAGAGGTATGGAAATATCTCTTCGAGTCGCAAAGATGACCACTGTTTTTCGCCAAAACAACAGCCATCACTTGCTCGAGGGAGAGGAGCGCCATGTCGCTGGGAATCATTACTCCCTATCTCTGATAAGCACCAATAGTGCTGATTGGGGGACGATGAGAAAAGTGTCTCCGTCCATTTTGATTTCGATGGCGCTTTTTCTCATAAAAAGCGCATAGTCGCCGATACGGGCTTGGATAGGCGAATAAGTCCCTGTTGAATGAGTAGGCTTCCACAATTCTTCTTCTTGATCGGTCGGAGCCCATAAGGGAATGCCCGGTCCTACTTCGACGATGGTTCCACCCTGAACCGATTCCCTTTCCAGCGCCCATTTGGGTAAATACAGGCCGACGTTGCTGCGCTCTTCTCCCAGATCTGGTACAATCAGCACCCGATCGCCGACGATGACTATTTCTTTGGATCCTTTTTTCATAGCATGAATGGAAAAATATTTAAAAAATGAAATAATCTGGTTGGGCGTCCGTAAGATAACTTCTACTATAATTCTAATCATTCTGTTAATAAAGTGCAAGAAAAAAAGCCGCTCGGTTGGGTTGCCGAACGGCTTTGTCATGCAGAATCTAGGAGATCTTGGGGTATTATGGGTTACAAATGCAAGACCAATCCCAGATTCAGGAGCAGGGTGTTACCAGACCAATCTTCCGACACCTGATGACCATCGGCGGTTTCATCGGCCCAAAAGTTGAACGCCATCCGACCCTGCAGATTGAGTGCAGCAATACGGCCGACCATGACCTCACAGCCTATGCCGGGCATGAGGGCAATAGCGCCGATGGCATCTTCTCTGTCTTTATTAAAAGCAGCCACAGGCTGCGCTTGGAGCCTCCATACAAAGGCATGCAATCCGGCTCCGGCCGATAGATACGGCCGAAACACGCGCGGTCGTGGCCGGCCTAAAAAATATTTCACGTTGGCCGCAAATCCACCATAGCCAGCTAATTCGAAATAATTTTCTTCTTTCGGCTCCTGTTTGTAGGCCTGATATTCCAATTCCAATGCCCATTTTTCGACAGGTTTAAATCCAAGTAAAAAGTGGTAACCGTAACCGGCCTCAAAGTCCTTGCCGATATCTCCCCCCATAGCGGCTTTACCCAAGCCAGCACCGACATACAAACCCTTCTGCGCAAGCGCTGCATGACCAGAGAAGAGGAGTAAATTCGCTACCATCAATATAAGGAAAGAAATCTTTTTCATAATAGTTACCTCCTTTAGTTCGTTTGCTTCGATTTTATGCTAAATACGAATAAAAAGATGGCGAGAGTGTGAGGAAGATCAATAAAATCGATATTTTTATAGATATTATTGATATAGAATTTTCCAATAGGATTGGTCCACTGGAGGGTAATTTTTTAAGACATCTCATGAAGGATGTAGAGATTAGATTTGACCCAACTATCCATCATTCGCAGATGGCACCGCCGACGATATTAGCGATGGTGCTGCGGAGGGTGTCCACTTCGCCATCGTCCACTGGATGAACACGGTTGCTGAGGATGATGATGGCTGTTTGTGTTGTGGGGTCGATCCACAGCGAGGTGCCGGTATATCCTGTGTGGCCATACCCGCCGTCGGGCAAAAGGTCGCCGCCTACCCAGGAGGGTCCGCGTTTGACTACCCACCCATAGCCGCGTGCAGCTTTACTGGGGGTGTCGATGATTTGCGTCATGCGTAACACGCTGACAGGGCTGAGAATGCGGACGTCATCCAAACATCCATTGTTAAGCATCATACAGGCAAAACGCGCCAAATCATCGGCTGTGGAAAAAAGCCCGGCATTCCCTGAGATGCCTCCTTGGAGCCTCGCTAAAGGGTCGTGCACAATGCCGCACAGCGGCACACCATCGATCACTTCGGTAGGGACACATAGCGGACGTAGAGAAGAATCAGGGGTAAAGCACGTATGATTCATTTTGAGAGGTCTGAAAATATAATCGCGAGAAAATTCGTGCACATTTTTACCGCTGACCTGTTCTATGATATAATTAAGAACGATAAAGCCCAAGCAACTATAGTGATATTCTTCGCCTGGTGCGTTCAGCTTAGGTAGCCTGGCGATATAGGCGACCAGATCGCTAGTGCGGCAAGGATTGCCAAGAGTCGCTGCAGCCTTTTTTGCGTCTGTATAAGGCGGCAAACCGGCAGTATGAGTGAGCAAATGCCAGATGCGCGCCTCTTCGGCCAGAGTTGAATCCGCTCGGCGAAAACGAGAGAAATCACTCACATATTTCGCCACTCGGTCTGTTAACCGCAGCTTGCCTTGTTCGACTAAAATCATGATGGAGGTGGCCGTGGCGACTGGTTTGGTTACCGATGCTAGATCAAACATCATGTCCGTCGTCATGATGCGTTTTGCGGGTACAAGTTGGGAAAAACCAAAGGCTTTTTTATAAACCGTTTGGCCATTTTTTACAATGAGCACAACTGCACCAGGTATATCCGCCCGTTCCATGGCATCTTGCACTGCGGTAGCGATCAAATCCAAACGATGGATATCTATGCCCAAAGGCTTAATAGGCAAACTTTTCAGGTCATTGGCCATAGAGGAAGAAAGTAATAGTATGAAAAGCAGATAGGCGAATACCAAGCTATTCAAATTTTGATTGTGAATCTTATTCATATACAAACCCTATCTCAATTATATCATCGATCATTATCTGTTTATGATACTAATCTAAATGCTCAAATGCAATAAAAATATCGGTTCCATTGATCAGGGTATGTTCCTATTTTGTGGTCACTCGAGTTCAGAAATCCCACTTATTAAGTAACTTAGATTGAAGTGAAGACAAAGCTTGAAACAGAATTCGAGTATTCGGTAGTTCATTGAAACATGATAAAATTACCTTGAAATTGCCTAAGAAATTTATTAAAATTAAAAATAAATTTTTGCTCCATTTATTTTTTTCATAAGAGGTAAATATAAAGAGCAGGAGCACAAAATGCGATTTTTGTTATTGTGGATCATGGTTAGTTTCATGTTGATGAGCTGTGGAACCTTTCATAACGAAAGGCAGCTGAACAAATTCATCGACGCTCATGTGAAGGAAATTCAGCCGCTGGAAAAGGAAGCCAATCTGGCTTACTGGCAAGCAGCGACAACGGGGCAGCCGCAAGCTTTTGAACAATATAGCCAGTTACAATTGCAATTGAAACGGATTTATAGTAACAAGGATGATTTTGAGTTTTTAAAAAAGATGAAATTCGAAGGGGGGATTCGCGATTCTCTTTTAAAACGGCAATTGCAATTACTTTATAATAGCTATCTGGAAAATCAAATCGCCAGTGAATTGTTAGAACAAATTGTTGCCAAAAGCACCGAAATTGAACAAAAGTTCAGCACCTTTCGTGGAACGATTGCAGGAAAACGGGTCAGTGGCAATGAAATCAATGAGATATTAAAAAATGAGACCAATTCAAAGAAACGGCAGCAAGCCTGGTTGGCCAGTAAAATGGTAGGGCCGACTGTAGCAGAGGACATCATTGAACTGGTAAAATTACGCAACCAGGCTGCCCAGAGCCTCGGCTTCAAAGATTATCGGCAAATGGCGCTCACCTTAGGCGAACAGGAAGGGGCAGAATTAGATGAAATATTTATGAAATTATGCCAGTTGACAGATCAACCTTTTGCCCAAATAAAAGCCGAGATAGATGAGAAATTGGCACATGATTATTATATAAACGTCGCTGATCTTCAACCCTGGCACTATCATGATCCTTTTTTTCAAGAAGCGCCGTTGTTGCAGTCTGTGGATTTGGATAAATTCTATCAATCGATACGCCTCGAATCGCTTGCCATGGTATTTTTTGCAGGTTTAGGCCTGCCGGTAGCAGATATTCTCGCTAACAGCGATCTGTATGAAAGGGAAGGCAAGAATCCGCACGCTTTTTGCACCGATATCGATCGAGAGGGAGATGTGCGGATTTTGTGCAATCTGCGCAACAATGAACATTGGATGGGTGTGTTGTTGCATGAACTAGGCCACGCTGTTTATGACAAGTATCACGATCCCGCATTGCCTTACTTACTGCGCCGACCGGCCCATGCCTTTACTACCGAAGCCATCGCCAATCTCTTTGGCCGTTTGAGCCGAGATGCGGCATGGATGCAGAGCATGTTATCTCTCACTGATACTCAAAGCCAGGAGATCGAAGCGGAGGCGACAAAATCTCTCGGGATGCAGATGTTGGTGTTTGCCCGCTGGTCGATGGTAATGTATGATTTCGAAAAAGAACTTTACGCTGATCCTGATCAAAATCTGAACGAATTATGGTGGGAGTTAGTAGAGAGATATCAGGGGATCCGCAAGCCGGCCAACCGCAATCAACCGGATTGGGCAACCAAGATACATATTGCGATTTATCCTTGTTATTATCATAACTATTTACTCGGTGAGCTGCTCGCTTCGCAGCTTCAGGCTTTTATTGCAAGAGAAATTTTGAAAGAGGGCGATACACAGAGCGGTTATGTAGCAGAACCCCTGGTAGGTGAGTATTTACGCGATAGAATTTTTAAGGTGGGGGCCTCTCTTCATTGGTCGGAAATGATCAAAAGAGCCGCTGGCGAACCGCTGAATGCAAAGTATTTTGTTGAGCAATTTGTTCATCATTTATAAAGACATCTTGATCTGTTTAGGTAGCCATTTTTTCATCAGAGATAAAAAATATTTTTTGGGTTTCATATGAATGATATTAATAGCGTAATGATTAAAACCATGACCGATGGCACGGAAAAGCAGGTCAACCCATTTACAGGTACGGAGGTATGGTATATACCGGGGAGAAAGAATCGGCCGATTTTCACGGGTATCCCGGAGACGGCGAAGAAAATCACCAAGAAACAGCCGGAAGACTATTGTAATTTCTGCCCGGCGAAATATTTGATGACACCGCCGGAAAAATCGCGATTGATATTACGGGATGGGCAGTATGTTTATCAAGATCGCTTGAGCGCCCGCGAGGTGACCAATCAAGTCGCCGAATTCCGACGCATTCCCAATTTATTCGAGATTGTTACCATCGATTACTGGAAGAAGAATTTTGACTATCGTTTGGCCGAAAAAAATCGTGCCTGGAAAGAGCGCTATTTATCCGATGAAGAAGGCCGAAAGCATGTCATTTCTATTGTTAATTTAAAATTGCAATATTTAGGGCTCGATAAAAAGCAGATTGCCAAGATCAAAGTAGATGAGAAATTTAACATGGCAGATGCTTTTTTTGGGGGTGGTCATGAGCTGATTATACCGCGACGGCACTATATCGATTGCGCAGAATATGATTCGCAAGTTTTTTCCTCCGGCGAGATGACCCCCGATGAGCATTTTCACTATTTCCGCTTTACCATCGATGCCATGAATGAAATCTATGCTACCAATCGTTATGTTCGTTATATTGCCGTTTATCAGAACTGGCGCAAGGAAGCAGGCGCTTCTTTCGATCATCTCCACAAGCAAATCGTGGGATTGGATGAATGGGGCGTTTCGCTCGAACGCGAATTGCGATTAGCGAGCACCCATCCGAACATGTACAATGAATATGCGGCTAATTTTGCCGCTTATAATAATAACGTCATCTGTGAAAATGATTATGCCATGGCCTTTGTCGATATTGGGCATCGTTACCCAACGATTGCCATCTATTCCAAGAGTGTGCATTGTCGGCCGGCCGATCATACCCCTGAAGAGCTACGAGGCTTTAGCGACGTCGTCCATGCGGTACATGCTGCAAGCGGTCCACAGATTTCCTGTAACGAAGAATGGTATTACATGCCCAATGATTGCATCATTCCCTTGCCCTGGCATGTCCTGATCAAATGGCGAATCAACATCCCCGCGGGTTTTGAAGGCGGAACCAAAATTTATGTCAATCCCATGTCGTTGAAAGAACTGCGTGATGTATTGGTTCCGCGTTTATTCGAATTACGCAGTCAGGGTAAGATTAGCCCGCTACTCATTGCCGAAGAATGCCCGGTGAAGCCCAATTCTCTCCAGTATTATAAACACGGCATTCGTTAAAAATATAGAGATGATGGATCGATCTATTACCGTGACAAAAATAGGAAGGGGGAACATGTGATGGGTGACGTCGTATTAATAGAAAACAGGCGAATGAGGTTGTTTATTTCTCGTTTCATCATCACCTTTTTCATGATAGGAGGGATCGAGTGCAAAACCCCCTTTTCTACACGAGAACCAGAGCCACCCAAAAACAGCCAATCGACTTGGATTCAGCCGACATCGCCCAGCTATGTGATAATCAACTTGAAGAAAGCCATCAGCGAAAAGAATGCCAATAATTATCTGCGTTGCCTTGCCGACTCTAGCACCGCGCCACGGTCTTTTATCTATTTGCCCGATGCCGCAGTGAATGCAGCCAATCCCAATTTATTCGAAAAATGGGATAAGGAAAAAGAACGTAATTATCTCAATCAATTACTGGTATACCTACCAAAAGATTGTACGAGTACAGTGGAATTTCAATTAAAAAGTGAAAACACCTTTCAGGATTCAATCATTTTGACCCAAGATTATACCCTGATCGTTGCCCATAAACAGCAACAGCAAGGATGCCCCAAGTATATGAAAGGCCAGGCAGAAGTTCGGCTGATTCGTTCGTCGGAGGATTTGTGGTATATCCATCGTTGGAGCGATTATGCAACAGGAGATCAGCCCACCTGGAGTGCATTACGCGCTTTTTTCGGGAAATAGCCCCTGACTATAGGGGTTGAAATATGAAAAGGACAAAAATCAAATCGGAACCGTTACATACCCATTGGGATCGTTTAGGGATCCCGACACAGCGGATACAAATACTGCTGCTGGCGTCGGCCATTCTGCTTGTGATCGCCAATATCTTGGTAGATCTAAAAATAAGGGCGAACCATCCGCCGGCCCAAGAGGAGCGGGATTTAGAATTGGCTTCGCCTACTGATGTAGAAAAAGCAGTGGCAGCAGTAAAAGCTACTTTGCAAGAGTTTCATCTTGATCCTAATCAGGTGCGGCAAAAAGACCGCACCTATTTTGTCTCCGTGCCTAAAGAGCTCCAATTCGTCGAATTTCACTTGCACCTTGGCCAGCGATTGCGGCCAATGGACGGAAAAATACTGCATACCCTCGACGACAGTAAGCAGAATCGATATGTGCTCACTATAGGTGTAAAGAACAAGCTGGCAGGGCAATTTTTTCTGCTACGCAAGGCCACCTTGCCAGCCAAGGTTGGCAGAACAGCCATCATCGTAGATGATTTCGGTTATCGCTACGATGAAACTATCAACCAATTCATCTGTTTTCCTTTACCATTGACTGTGTCCATCTTACCGGGTCTAAAAGAGAGCAGGAGGATTGCCCGGGAGGCACAATTGGCCGGCCGGGAGGTTTTACTGCACATGCCCATGGAACCATTGAAAGAAAAATTTTCCGACGATGGTCATATCATCCTCGCTGATCATGACCCGGCGACGATTCGTTTGCGCCTTCGCCAGGCTTTTACGCTAGTGCCGGAAGCAAAAGGGATGAACAACCATCAAGGGTCGCGGATCATAGCTGATCGCAATGTCATGACGGTTGTAATGGCTGAGATGAAACGACAAAACAAATTTTTCATCGACAGTTACACCAATCCCCAGAGTGTCGCGTTAACGATAGCCAAACAGATGGGTGTCCCCTGCATCGCCAATCAGATTTTTCTCGATGCTGAAAATGATGAAGCGTTTATTGAGTCGCAGCTGGAAAGGCTAGCGGAATTGTCTTCTAAACAGGGCAAGGCCGTGGGCATCGCGCACGCGCGAAAGCGCACTTTGGAGGTTTTAAAACGTAAATTGCCCGGGTTACAGGCACGAGGAATCGAATTCGTATATGTATCTGAACTTTTAAATTAAATGGTTGCTATTTAATGGTACCTAAACGAATAGCGGTCATAGCATAAGAAAGGAGCACTATGACACGTTTATGCCTTTGTGTGAACCAAATCGCCTTTCTTCGCAATGTGTTCCGGCAGAGGGAATCCGACCCCGTGGCGGTTGCAATAGCGGCAGAATTGGCAGGGATCGATGGTATCGTAGTGCAATTGTGCGAAGATCGTTCCGATATCAACGATCGAGATTTATCGTTGCTGAAGGAGCTGGTGAAAACCCATCTTAACCTCGCCATTCCATTGAATGATGAAATGGTAAAGAAGGCCATTCATCTGTTGCCGGATATGGTCACCCTCCTTCCCCAAGAGGTGAAGGGGACCCCTTTTTCGCCGACACACTCTCTTAATATAGAAGAGAATCTGGAATATGTGGAAGATATTACGGTCGCTTTACGTGCCAATAACATCGTCGTCAGTGCATTGGTGGCGCCGGAAGCGCAACAAATTCGCGCCGCAGGCCGGGTGGGATTGGATTATGTGCAATTAAACACCAGCCACCTGGCCCTGGTGGAAGATTTGAGCAGCCTTAGCGAACAGATAGAGCGATTGCGTGCGATCGCCACTGCTGCTAACAAGCTGGGCTTGGGTGTCGCAGCCGGCCGTGGGCTAAACTTTCAAATCGTCCGTGAAATTAGTACAATTCCATTGATCGAAGAACTGAATGTGGGAAAGGCCCTTTTGGCACGCTCATTTTTGGTGGGCTTGGATCGTGCCGTTCAAAGCATGAAAGCATTATTGTAATTTTCAACCATGAGGAGATGTCATGTCACACCAATTGGAACAACTACTACCCGAATTGTCACAAATCAGCAATCAGACATTGCGTCAGAAAACCATCGCTTGCTGGTTGGATGCGTTAAAGACGGGGGGGTGGGAGTATGGAGATCTACATACCATTCCTTTTACCCTCCTCATTCCCGATTGTCAGATCAGCTTTCTCACCCACACCTTGGCAGTAACGCAAACGGCCATGGCTTCGGCCAGAGTGCTGCAACACCACTACCATCAGCATTATACCCTATCGATGGATTTGATTATCGCCGGTGGACTGCTGCACGACATTGGCAAATTGCTGGAGTATAAGAAAGAGGGAGAACGTTTCGTGAAGAGCGATAACGGCAAATTGCTACGGCATCCTTTCAGCGGCGCCAATCTTGCCGCTAAGCACGGACTGCCGGATGAAATTATTCACATCATTGCCACCCACGCCAAGGAAGGGGATGGCGGTTATCGCAGTCCTGAGGCCATCATCGTTCATCATGCCGATTTCATGAATTTTGAACCTCTAAAAAAATGACGCTATATAAAAATCGTTCCAATCAAAAGAGGAGCAAGCCATGCGATTTCCGGTTGAACCCTTTAAGATTAAAGTAGTCGAACCCATAAAAAAGACCACCCGAACTCAGCGCGATCGCCTGATTCGCAAAGCCGGATTCAATGTCTTCAACTTACCTGCGGAAAGCATTTACGTGGATTTGCTCACCGATAGCGGCACCGCTGCCATGAGCGATAACCAATGGGCAGGCATTATGTTGGGAGACGAGTCCTATGCAGGTAGCAAAAGTTATTACCATTTTGAAAAATCGATCAAGAGCATTTTTGGTTTCAAACACATTATTCCTACCCACCAGGGCCGATCGGCCGAGAATCTATTGTTTTCCATTACCGTAAAGCCAGGCGATATCGTGCCTAACAACATCCACTTCGATACCACTCGCGCCAATGTGCTCCATAATCAGGGCAAACCGATAGACCTGGTCATCGATGAGGCTATGGACCCTCTTTGTGAACATCCTTTCAAGGGAAACATGGATCCCAACAAATTAGAAGACCTGCTAAAACGAGTGGGCGCTGAGCGGGTGCCCTTGGTGATGATGACCATTACCAACAACAGCGCCGGTGGACAGCCGGTATCCATGGAGAATATTCGCCAAGTGCGCGCCATCTGCAATAAATATCACCGTCCTTTTTTCATCGATGCCTGTCGGTTTGCGGAAAATTGCTACTTTATCAAAGAAAGAGAGCCTGGTTACAAGAAAAAAACGATCTTACAAATCGCCCGAGAACTGTTCTCTTATGCCGATGGATGCACCATGAGCGCGAAGAAGGATGGATTGGTGAATATCGGCGGATTTTTAGCCATGAACGACGATGCTTTGGCTGAGAAAGCAGCTAATTTGCTGATTTTGGTGGAAGGCTTTACCACATATGGAGGGCTGGCTGGACGCGATTTGGAGGCTATAGCCCGCGGCTTGCAGGAGGTGCTCAATGAAGATTACCTCGCTTTCCGCATTGGACAAATTCGTTATTTGGGCGATATGCTGGATCAAGCGGGTGTTCCATTTGTCAAACCAGTCGGCGGACACGCTATATTCCTCAACGCTAAAGAATTTTTACCCCATATTCCGCGACACCAATTCCCCGGCCAAGCATTGACCGTGGCGCTGTACCGAGAAGCCGGTATTCGCGCGGTCGAAATCGGCGGATTGATGTTCGGGGAAAAAGATGAAAAAACCAAAGAAGAGAAATACCCCGAGTTGGAATTGGTTCGTCTGGCCATCCCGAGACGAGTGTATACTTCGACCCATATGCAATACGTGGCGGAATCTATCATTGAAATCTATAAAAAGCGAGATCGCATTAAAGGTTTGCGCTTGGTCTACGAGGCGCCCCTTTTACGTCATTTTACGGCACGTCTGGAGGAAGTGGATTGATTCAGGCGTTACTATTAGATTTCGACGGTGTTGTGGCCGAGAGTTTCGATTTTCACTACCGCGCTTGGCAAAATGTGATCAGCGAATTTGATGTGCGGCCTTACGACATGATCATTAAATTGCACGAGGGGCAACCCGCCAGGATGATGGCCCAAGCGATTTATCGCGCCGCCGGCTTAACCCTGGACGGCGAAAAAGCGCAAATTCTGGCAAGAGAAAAAAATCAGGCCTTTCGCCGTCTTGGAAGTGTGCCCATTTATCCTCAAGCCTTTACTTTATTGCAAAAGGCCAAGCAACATGGCCTTAAAACGGCTCTAGTGACGGGCACACGCATCGAGAACGTGCGCTATGTGCTCAGCAACGAGCAACTGCAACTCTTCGATGTCATCATTCAAGATGGTGATTACCGTCATCCCAAACCCGATGCCGAACCCTATTTATTGGCCGCCGAGCGCTTATCGGTTCCGCCTCCAAATGCCCTGGTTGTGGAGAACGCCCCTTTGGGCATAGCCGCAGCGAAAAAGGCCGGCATGTTCTGCATCGCCTTGATGACAACCCTCGCCGAGGAACATTTGCGGGGAGCCGACGTTATAATAGCAGATCATCAGCAATTGTTGCAGAGGTTTCCGCTATTCATCAATCATAAAGCTTGATTCTGATGCAGCTTTTGCGAGTATCTTTTTTCATTTTGAAAGAATAGAGTCATTCCATTAAATAAAAGTAAAACCAGAATTCATACAGGGATGAAAAAATACTTGATAAATATCCTTGATTTTGCTATTTTTATAAAAATACTCTGTTGCTAATTCAGGAGGTGGGCTATCCCCTTTCGTTACTGTTTTTCATGTTTCTGGTTGTTCATTCATTGGGTTTGGTTGCATCTAACGAATGGGATAGTCCGCATAATGCTAGCAGTCCGAATGTAGTCTCGGTAGCAGGCGCAACCGGCATTCGGATTTTTTATTGGCTCTAAAAGGATGATTTATGCGTAGAATCATGCCCTTATTGATCGTTTTTTTCTCTGGGATCCTGTTCTGTAAGCGGGAACTGCCTCTACCTCCACCTCAAGATGATGCCGTGAGCATGGAAATCAGGCTGTTGCCGCGAGTGCTCAATCCCTATCGCTTTTATCGTGTTGAAGTGAAAGTATCAGCCTCTCCTGGCTTGGTGGATTATGTTCAATTAGAAGTCATCCGTTTGGGCGGATCGCAAGTGGAAGCCAGCTATTTCCTCAATGATGACGGCGACGCCTTGCATCCCAACAAGGGCGATGTTGTGGCGGGTGATGGCATATATACCCAGGTGTTACAATGGCGTCCTCCTGTTTTGAGCCGGCAGTATTATCAATTTCGCTTCACCGCCATAGGTGAGCGCCTGACCCATACTCCAGCCATCAGCGACACGATTCTTTCGCTGGACAACAAACCACCGCGCATCCTCCAAGTGCAAGCTCCAGACTTTTTGCCCAGCGGATTTGCCGGTGAAAAATACTTTTATGTAGCCGTGGAGGATTCGGATGGAGTAGAGGACATCGCCGCGGTTCAGTACATCGGTGTTCGCAACGGCATAACCTATTTCTCAGGTCTGCTATATGACGATGGCAGCCATGGCGATGTTGTCGCCGCAGATGGTTTGTTTACCCTCCGCCTGGATAGCACTTTTGCCGCCGCTAAAATGGGTACCTATACTCTTCAATTTATCGCCTACGATCGCTCCAATGTCGCCAGTACCATGATCCAACAGCTAATTAACATCGAAAACCGCCCACCACAGCTCTTCAATTTGGTAGCGCCAACTGAGGCAACAATCCCATTAAGCGGATATAGCACTTTTTTAGTCACCATTGATGTACGCGATCCTCAAGGGTTGAAGGACATCCAGTTTGTCGGCTATATGGCGCTGCGTCCGGACTCGGTCTACGCCAATCAGGGATTGCCCATTCCCATGGTCGATAATGGCTTGCCTTTCGACCTCGATCGCTGGTCGCAACAATATTTTGGCGATCTCGTCGCCAACGATGGGACCTATTCCATCACTGCGGTAATTTTCCCCACCGACGCCTATGGCAATCCCACTCTGAAAGGGAAATATATCTGGACTTTTTATGCCACCGATTTTGTCGGCAATAAAAGCGAACAATTAATACACGAAATTGTACTTAAATGAAATGGATCGATTGGATGAAAAAAGGATGGATGATCGTTTTCGTTCTCTGCATGGCGGGCGTCAGTATGGCTCAAGTCGTGGTATCCTTCCATTTGGGAGGTACACCCGACCCACTGCCGGGACTGGCTGGTAATGGCATCATTGATATAAAGTCTTCCTCGTCAGTGCTCTGGATGGGCACCGGCCATGGTCTTAGCCGCTATGATGGCCTTACCGGCCAGATGACCAGCTACGATGCTCGTCACGGATTGGGTCATGGCAGCATCTCTGCTCTTTATGTTAGCGGCGACACTTTGATTGTGGCTACGGCTACCGATACCGTCACCAAGATACAACCCGAGCCATTCCCCAAAGGCACTGGTATCAGCATTTCCTTTGATGGTGGGCGAACGTGGCGACACTGCCCCCAACCCGGGCCGACACCGATTCAGAATGTTACTTACGACATCGAGCTCCTGAATGGCGTCATCTGGATCACCAGCTGGGGCGGCGGAGTTCGTAAATCGATGGATTGGGGAGAAACCTGGGTTGAAGCGCCCCCCGATTCCTTCAACCTCGATCCTCTAGGCAAGTTGAACCATCGCGGCTTTTCGGCCGTGGTCGGCGATGGCGACCTATATATCGGCACCGCCAATGGCATTAACAAATCCAGTGACGGCGGCAAGACCTGGAAAAATTTTAACCATACCAATCAGGCTCAACCCATCTCCGGAAATTTTGTCGTCGCTCTGGCCTTTCAAAGATGGGCGGATAAGCGGATGATCTGGGCAGCCACATGGAAGGCAGAAGACGAAAAAGAATATTATGCAGTCTCTTATTCTCTTGATGGCGGTATGAGTTGGGCCACCACCCTGCACGATGAACGACCGCATAATTTCGCGTTCGACGATTCCGTCGTCTATGTGGCCACCGACAATGGACTGTATAAATCTATCGATTTTGGACAAACTTGGTATCTTTTCCCGCCTGCCAAAAACACCATCACAGGCGAACGCGTGTACGGTCTGGAGACCTATGCTGCCTGTGCATTTCAAAATTACCTCTGGATCGGAACCGCCGACGGACTGGCAAGAACAAAGGATAATGGCTATTCGTGGGATATTTTCCGTGCATTCCAACCCACAGGGCAACATGGCAACCCGCGCACCTATGCCTATCCCAATCCCTTTTCGCCCATGAGACACAATCAGCTGGAGGGCGATGGTCATGTGCGTCTGCAATACAATACCTTGAAAAATACCTATGTGACCATTAGAGTATATGACTTTGCCATGAACCTGGTGGCAACGGTGGTCAAGGAAAAGTTTCGCTTTGGCCCTGGCGATTACGCCGAGGTGTGGAACGGCCGCAATGATTATGGTGACATGGTCGCCAATGGCGTCTATTTTTATAGTGTCAAGTTGGAAGACGATGGTACCTATTGGGGAAAGGTGATGGTGGTAAATTAAAATCTCTTATGAGCATGAAATCGCTGACATCGGCTTTATATGAAGGATGAGGGAATGAAAAAATATTTTTTCCTGTTTTTATTGATTGCCAGTCAATTGATGGCGGGTAATGGGGATGGTGGTTATGCCGGCGCTTTTCTGAGGATGGGCATCGGTGCGCGTGCCAAGGCCATGGGCAACGCCTTTTCCGCCATAACGGGGGACGCTGTAGCTGCTATATTTAATCCGGCTTCTCTGCCCCACCTAAAAAATAAAGAGGTAGCCATCTCCTTCGCTTTTATGCCCCTAGACCGATCCATGAACTATATTGGTTATGCGATGCCATGGCAACCAAAGCATGCAGCAGAGGATGAGGGCGTTCCCATGCGTGCTGGCATGGCTGTGGCATGGATCAACGCCGGCGTCGATAACATCGATGGCCGCGATTTTAGCGGCAATTATATAGGCAATTATTCTTATTACGATAACGCCTTCTTTCTATCCTTTGCCCTCAGTCCCCGGCAAAACCTTTCGTTGGGCGTCAGTGGAAAAATTTTATATTGTCGTTTCCCTGGGTTGAATAACGACCAATCGGCTCTCACCTCTGCCGGTTTTGGTATCGATGTCGGTTTATTTTATCGCCCCTTCGCTGATTTGACGCTTGGACTGGTCTCCCGCGATCAAATATCGAAAAATACCTGGAATACCGAAAAACTCTGGGAGCGCGGCACCAGCGTGGTCGATCATTATCCAAGGAGATTGCATTTAGCTGCAGCCTACCGTACCCCATACAAATGGCTATTACTTTGCGGCGAGGTGGAAGATAGTAAAGAGATGAATCCGCGATATCACTTTGGCGTAGAAGCTTCTTATTTAGATGTCGGCGCCTTACGCGCGGGTTTGGATCATGACCATTTAACGTTTGGTCTGGGCTTTGCGGCAAAAATATTGGGTAAATCGGTTACGGTGAATTATGCTTACATAGCGCCGACTGTCGCCCCCAGTGCCGATCATATCTTTTCGTGGCAATTTGCTTTTTAGCGTAAAAGTAGTTTCTATGAGAAGGGATAATTATGCGTATTCTCATTTTTTCTTTATGCGTACTCTTCGTCACAGCTGCTTTGGCGCAGGTAGAACATGGCCTGGCAGCCTTACAAATAGGCGTCGGTGCGCGACCAGCTGCCATGGGGGAGGCATTTGTCGCTGTGGCCGATGATGCCACCGGCTCATTTTGGAATCCGGCCGGTAATGCATGGTTACCGAAGAGGCAGGCGCATTTCACCCATACCGAATGGTTTCAGGATGTGCAACAAAACAGCGCCAGCGTGGTCTTTCCCGTTAATCGCTGGGCCTTTGGACTTCATGTGCTGCTCAATTCCGTCTCCGGCATGGAACATCGGCGGCAACCTACGGAGGAACCGCTGAGTACTTTTTCGGCGCACGATTTCGTATTTGGCCTGTCGCTGGCAAAACGCATCAGCGAACGGTTGAGGCTTGGCGCCAACCTGCGCTATGTGAACGAAAAAATCTATGTTGAAAGTGCCGATGGATTTTCTCTGGATGCCGGCGTGCAATATCGCATGCCCCTCGAAGGACTGAAAATAGGGTTCTGCTGGCAGCACCTGGGGTCGACCAATGAACTCCGAAAAGAAAAAATCCGTCTGCCGCAGACGTTGCGCCTTGGCACCGCTTACCAACTGCCTGAATCCCTGATTCATTTTTCTTGGTTGTTAGCGGCCGATTATGTCTATGTTTTCGAGGACGAAGCCTCTGTCCACATCGGCACCGAAATTCAACCTTTTCCCTTGATCGCCTTGCGTCTGGGCTACCAAACCGGCTGGGAAACCCATGACATCAGCGCCGGTTTTGGATTGAAATGGGATTTTTTCCGACTGGATTATGCCTATGTGCCGTTCAAACGGGATCTCGGCAAAGCGCATCGTTTTACCTTTCTCTTTGAATTTTGATTATTTTTTCTTGGAATCTCTCAAGAAAATTATTAAAATTGAATTTATATTTTGATTTAAATCTTCAAATCAAAAGGTGCAAGATAACTTATCAGATTGAGGTGACAACCATGGCAAAGTACAAAATAGCATTGCTACCCGGTGATGGTATTGGCAAGGATGTAATGGATGCGGCCCAAATCGTGATGGATAAACTGGCCTTAGATGCCGAATATTTCCCCGGCGATATCGGCTGGGAATTCTGGTGCAAGGAAGGCGATCCCTTACCCCAACGCACCATCGACCTATTGAAGCGCACCGATTGCTGCCTGTTTGGAGCCATCACTTCCAAACCCAAAGAAGAAGCTGAACAGGAACTCATTCCGGAATTAAAAGGCAAAGGGTTGGTGTATTCCAGCCCTATCGTGCGGCTACGGCAAGAGTTCAACTTGCGCACCAACCTCCGGCCTTGTAAGGCCTATAAAGGCAATCCCCTCAACTATCGCGACGACATCGACCTAGTGGTCTTTCGCGAAAACACCGAATGCCTATACGTCGGCGTGGAATACCACCCCCTGCCAGCCGAAGTAATGGAGGTATTGGTAAAAACAAACTCGAAAATGAAAAGGTTTAGCAAAATACCATTGGAAGATATTGCGGTCTCTTTACGAATTATCACCCGACAGGCTTGCCGGAATATCGTGAAGGACGCCTTCGAGTATGCTAAAAAATACGGCTATAAAACCGTGACTGTGGTAGAAAAACCCAATGTCATCCGCGAGACCAGCGGCTTGATGATCCGGGAAGCTCGTAAAGTGGCAGCCGAATATCCTGACATCCAGCTCTGGGAAGCCAATATCGATGCCATGTGCATGTGGTTGATTAAGAATCCGCAAGATTATGGCGTGCTCGTCACCAGTAATATGTTCGGCGACATCATCTCTGATCTATGCGCGCAATTAGTCGGGGGGTTGGGCTTTAGTTCTTCCGGCAACATCGGTGACCATTATGCAGTGTTTGAACCTACTCATGGTTCGGCCCCCAAATACGCTGGCCAATACAAGGTCAACCCCATGGCGATGTTGCTCACGGTCAAACTGATGCTGGATTGGCTCGGCGAGACCGAAGACGCCGAGCGCTTGGAAAAAGCCGTGAGCGAGGTGATCGCCGAAGGCAAGGTCAGAACCTATGATATGGGCGGCAATAGCACCACTATAGAGGTGGCACAAGCCGTAGCCGAAAGGCTGTGATGCCATGATGAGCATTGGTAAGATAGTGAGCCTACGATAATGGGATCACTAACCTTTTTAAAATAACATGGTTTTATGAGAAAGATATCAAAAATTTTTTGCGAAGAATATAGCAAACGATGTTTTTAGTAAGAAGGAGAAGGCTTTGAAAAAAATAAATTTTGCCATGGGTATTCACAGCCATCAACCAGTGGGCAATTTTGATTTTGTGTTCGAAGAAGCCTATCAAAAGGCCTATCTGCCTTTTCTTAGGGTGCTGGAAAAATTTCCCCAGATTAAATTAGCCCAGCATTACAGCGGTATATTATTCGAGTGGATCGAAAAGTACCATCCGGATTTTATTCCTCGGTTACAGAAGATGGTAGCGAGAGGCCAGGTCGAAATGATGACTGGCGGTTTTTATGAGCCGATACTCATTGCTATTCCGGACTCTGACAAAATTGGACAGATACGCGCCTTGAGCGAATATGTTAAACAAAAAACCGATTATGATGCCACGGGTATCTGGTTGGCGGAGCGTGTTTGGGAGCCAGATTTGCCCGAGCCCTTGCACGCTGCCGGGATACAATATACCGTCATCGATGACGCTCACTTTAAGTATGCTGGATTGCGGGAACCTCAACTCTATGGGTATTACCTTACCGAACATCAAGGTGCGGCGATCAAGATTTTTCCCATCAGCGAAAAACTGCGCTATACCATGCCATTCCGGCCACCAGAAGAGACCCTGGAATACTTGAGGTCAATCGCCAGCGAAGATGGCACCCGCCTCATCGTTTTTGCCGACGATGGAGAAAAGTTCGGTGTCTGGCCACATACCTACGAGCAGTGTTATGAATACGGCTGGCTGGAGCAGTTTTTCCGGTTGTTGGTGGAAAATTCCGACTGGATCAACCTCCTCACCTTCAGCGAGGCCTTGCAAAACTTGCCACCCCTGGGTCGCGTTTATCTGCCCACAGCCTCCTATCGTGAAATGATGGAATGGGCCATGCCGGCACAAACGATTCATAAATTCGAAGATTTCGAAAAATGGCTCAAAGAACATCACATGCCCTCGGAAAACAAGGTCTTTGTACATGGCGGTTTTTGGCGCAATTTTTTGGCAAAATATCCTGAATCCAACAATCTCCATAAACGCATGTTGCGTGGCAGTAGACGATTGCAAGCATTAAAAGCCAAAGAAAAAAGTGCCAACTTTCAGAGCGCCACTCAACATGTGTACGCCAGTCAATGCAATTGTCCCTACTGGCATGGAATTTTCGGCGGTTTGTATCTTCCTAACTTGCGTTTCCCTATCTACCAAAACCTCATCCAAGCGGATGTGGAAATGGACAAAATCGAACGATCGCCAAACGAACAAAAAGAAGGCTGGATTACCTGTGAGTTAACCGATTTTGATACCGATGGTTACGAGGAATTGATCGTGGAATCGGATCGGATGAATCTTTTTTTCTCGCTTCGCAATGGCGGTAGCTTATTTGAACTGGATCTAAAGTCTAAAGCGATCAATTTGGTGGACACCATGACACGGCGTGAAGAGGGGTATCATAGAAAATTGTGGGAAGCCATTGCCGAAAAAGCCCATGCCCCCAAGCCTGGCGAAGTAGCCAGCATCCACGATATGGTGCTGATGAAAGAGGAAAATCTTCACCAATATTTGCATTATGATTGGTACCGACGCAGCAGTCTCCTCGATCATTTCTTGCATCCTTCGGTGATGCTCGAAGCCTTTCAGAAAGCCGATTATGGTGAGCAAGGTGATTTTGTCAATCAACCTTACGAAGTACATACCGCAAAGAAAGGTAAAAGCTTGCTGATTTCCTTGCAACGCCATGGGCATGTGTGGATTGGCGATCGGTTTATTCCTATCGATGTTCGTAAAGATCTCCTGGTTTCCCCCAAAAAAGACACACTGCAAGTGGAATATACCATTTCAAATCGAGACAATGAGGTGGCAGAATTATGGTTTGGCAGTGAATCGGCTTTTGCCCTGATGGCAGGCAATGCCCCAGACCGTTATTATTTCAGTAAAGATACCCCTATCGACGATTCCAAGTTGGCCAGTTCTGGAGTTTTGGAAAACATTCGCCATATTGGTCTATGTGATGAATGGTTGGGACTAAAAATCCAAATACAATGGGACCAGCTGGCCACCCTTTGGCGGTTTCCAATCGAAACCGTCTCGATGTCGGAAGCAGGTTTCGAACGGGTCTATCAATGTTCGATTGTAATGCCTAATTGGAAGATCACCTTGGCACCGAAAGAGGAATGGAAAGTAATATTGCTTTTTTCATTCGATAATTGTTAATTATTGGCATGATGAGAGAAAAAATAATGAAAAGATTATGGCTCTTTTTAATCATAACCATTGTGGTTATGATCATCGGTATCGCCTTCACCCGTTTTGGCGGCAGTGAAGGGTATTCTCAAGATAATATCCGCTCTGATCTCGATCGTTTCGTTGAAGCTTTTATTTTTGTGAAAAAATACTATGTCGAAACCGTCGAGAGTGAAAAACTGATTACGGGGGCGATTGAAGGGATGCTTTCCAAACTGGATCCCCACTCGGTGTATATCCCCAAAAAGAATTTGGAAAGAGTTACGGAACAATTCACCGGTTCTTTCGAAGGGATAGGAATTGAATTTATCGTTCTCAATAAGATCCTTACAGTAGTATCTCCAATTGCGGGAGGGCCGGCTGAAGCAGTGGGATTGCTTCCGGGAGACCAAATCATCCGCATCGACGACAAGTCGGCCTATGGCATTACCGAGGAAGAGGTGATGCAACGGTTGCGCGGTCCCAAAGGAACCAAAGTGAAGGTGACCATCGCCCGACCCAACCAACCCGAAAACTTCGATGTGGTGATCACGCGCGACAAAATTCCCATATACAGCGTCTATACCTACTTTTTATTGGATGACAACAAGACCGGTTATATTTGGTTAGCACGTTTTGCGAAAACCACCGCCGATGAATTGGAAACCGCGCTTAAAAATTTGGAAGCGCAGGGCATGAAACAGCTCATTTTGGATCTGCGCTATAATTCCGGTGGGCTTTTAGAACAAGCGGTAGAAGTCTGCGATAAATTTTTGCCAGGCGGCCATAAAATTGTATATACGCGTGGTCGTATTCATACCGCGGATGAAGATTTTTATTCGACCAGCCGAGATGATCATCCAATGATGCCGATGATTGTCATGATCAATCACGGTTCGGCCAGCGCCTCGGAGATTGTCGCCGGCGCTATTCAGGATCTGGACCGTGGCCTGGTAGTGGGACAAAGAAGCTTCGGCAAAGGCTTAGTCCAGAATCAAATCACGCTGAAGGACGGCTCTGCCCTTCGGCTTACGGTGGCCCGCTACTATACACCCAGTGGCCGCCTAATTCAACGCCCCTATGAAAATGGCCTGATGGACTACTATGCCGAGGGCTATAGCGATGAAGAACCTGAAACACCTTCCAAAGACGACTCGACTAAGCTTCAATATAAAACTCGCAGTAATCGTATCGTTTACGGCGGCGGGGGCATCACCCCTGATATCATCCTGAAACCCGAACAAGTCACGCGTTTCACCAACAATCTGGTGAGTAAACGCATATTTTTCGAATTGGCGTCGAAATATGTCGCCACTCATCCGCGTCGCTGGAACAGCTTCAAAGAGTTCCGCACCAATTTTCAGGTCACCGATGAATTGATCGAAAGCCTGAAGGAATTGGTGAAAAAAAACAAAATGGAATTCAGCGAGGAAGCCTATAAAAAAGACACTCAACATATTCATATGTTGATCAAAGCCGAAGTGGCACGCAATTACTGGGATAGCAACCATTACTATATGATTCTCCGTTATGAAGATGCGGAACTGGCAGAGGCGGTCACAAAAATGCCCGAAGCCCAAGCGATTCTGCAATTAGCCAAATGGTAAGAATTATGTGAAGACGTCTAAACGCTTGTCATCTTAAAGCCTGAGCCGACGCTAAATTTTACTCTGATTCTGTGTAAACTAATAAACTTTTCAACCCAATTATGGGATGATGAGCAACCGATTCAAAACGAAAATTAAGTCATAATCTGAGACCATACTGCTGCAAACGTAAGTATTTGTTCATAAAAGAATCTGTCTTTACATACTCTTGGTCGCGAAAAGATTTTTCGCACCTCAACCCATACATTTTTTATCAAGGGATGAAAGATGTTACAATGGTTCATCGATGGCGGTTTTTTCATGTATCCAATTCTCGCCTGCCTTGTCGTTGGGTTAGCCATCAGTTTCGAAAGACTCTATTTTCTTCACAAAGCAGGATGGCGTAACAGACAATTCTTGGAAAAATTTTTCGCTGTCTTGCAGCAACAAGGTGTAGAAGAAGCTAAAAAAATATGTGAACAGAGTGAGGCACCGCTGGCCGCCATTTTTATGGCGGGTCTCGGCCGTTGTGGGAAGGGCAGCGCCAGAATCGAAAAAAGCCTATCAGAAGCAGGTGCCAGCCAGGTGGCCAGCCTGGAACGAGGGTTGCTATGGCTATCGACCATCATCAGTCTGGCACCACTATTGGGCTTTACCGGCACTGTCCATGGGATGATCGTCTCCTTTGATGCCATCAAACGTCTTAATGATATTTATCCGTCAATTGTGGCAGGGGGTATTTCTATCGCCTTGCTTACAACACTGTTTGGCCTTGTAGTGGCCATGATTATCCAATTGTTTCATAACTATTTTATCGCTCGCATCGATCGCCTTGTGTTGGACATGGAAGAAAATTCGGTGCTTTTTTTGGAATATTTAGGCGAATCAGAACCATAGCCGATTCTCAGAGGTAACCGATGAGATTCATGCGACAGAAAAAGATCGCCCCCAGAATCCCAAGTAATTCCATGGCCGATATAGCCTTCCTGCTGCTTATTTTTTTCTTGGTGAATACCACCGTCGAAAGAGATCGCGGCATCACGATGACGCTGCCACCCAAGGGAATGGTTAAGCAGGTGGCTGTGGAAAACATTGCGCGCATAGAAATTGATCCCAGCGGCAAAGTATATTTTAATGAGCAAATAGTGCCCATCGACCATTTAGCAGCCCTGGCGACTGATTTGCAAGTTAAAAATCCACAGATCATTTTCAGCATTCAGCCTTCTAAATCGGCATCTTATAAAGATTATATCGCGGTTCTGGATCAACTCCGCAAAGCTCAGGTCGCGCGTATTGCCATCAATGAATCCACCCGATTTTGAGGTGCAAAGGGGAACGCCCATGCGATTCCATAGGACAAGACAGATTAGGACCGATATACCAACAGCCGCTCTGCCCGATATCGTGTTCCAATTGTTATTGTTTTTCATGCTTTCTTCTTATTTCCGGGTTTTTCAGGGGTTGTCCGTCGACTTGCCAAAAGCCACGCAAATGCAAAAAGCACCGGGTATACGCAATGTCATCTTTATATGGGTCGATGGTAATGATCGTGTTAACGTAGAAGATGAAATAGTTTCTATTGGCGATTTAAGCTCCTTGATAATAAAAAAAATCGCCACACCTGGTCGTCGAGTTCAATCGATCTCCTTCCGCGTCGATCAACGCGCCTCGATGGGCACGATATTGGCTATTCAACGTGAATTAAGGGAGGTGGGGGGACCGGCTCTGAATATCCATTATTCAACCCAGCCTATGGAACACGAGGCGCCCTGAAATATGCGAACATGCCGAGGGGGTGATCTTCGTTAGGTCCCCTATGAAGGGATAATGGTACAATAATCTGGCTTCGAGGCCTCGAGCAGTCACAAATTACTGCGTGTCGTATGGTTAGATGGGCGAAATATTTCATTTTTCTATTCGCATGCTATTTTCTGGCGTGCTTCAACCCCTTTGCACCTGCATTGGATCAAAATCCTGCCCCAGTTATCAAAATCACCGAACAAGCGACACCCGAGGAAACGCTGCAAAATTTCATTTATGCTTATACTTTCAAAGATTCTTTGGTCTATGATAATATCCTGGATAGCTCCTTCGTTTTCGTCTACTTTGATCCCACTCTTGGCACATCGGGTCTTTTTGCGTCGTGGAATCGCGATGTGGAATTAAAGACAACTGGCAGACTGTTTCGTCATTCTGAGGTGCTGACTCTGGTTTGGGATTCGACCATCTATGAAACCCAGGAAGGAATGACAGCGGAACTGGCAAAGACCCTTCATCTACACATTTTCGGTTCCTACGGTGAGTTCAATTTGACGGGCAGCGCCATCTTTAATTTCCGCAAAAGCCCCTATGATAATAAATGGCGGATCACGCGCTGGAAAGACGAATCGCAAATGTGAAGGCGCCGGCGTGACCAAACCCTATCATGGCTTCGGAAATTAGCTTGACAAAATGATGATATTTTGATAAATTAAAAACAATTTATTATAAAGGATTATAAAATTAGTATGCCGCAGGACCATTTGCGTATTCTTGGCATGATATTTCATGCATATCATGGGTTAGAGCAAGATGAAATAAAAAACGGCCAGCGATTTGAAGTGGATGTGGATTTGATATTTGATGCGACCGCAGCGGCCAGTAGCGATCGCATCAAGGATACCATAGATGTGCGCCAAGTTTATCAGCTGGTGCAAAAGGTCGTGGTGCAACGAAGATTTTATCTACTGGAAGCCGTGAGCGAACAGATCGCTCAGGGTATCCTGGAAAACTTTGCGGTACAGGAAGTGATGGTACGAGTACGCAAGCCTTTTGCACCATTGGGAGGTTTAGCCAACGGCACAGAGATCGAAATCGTACGCAGGCGAGAAACACCCGCTCATGTTTTGAAAGAGAACGATAGCTGCGCTCATGGAAATGCAGAATAGGGCGGCGATGCGGCTGGCGTTCATTGGTCTTGGTTCTAATCTGGGCGATCGCCTTCATTGGCTCACCGAAGCCATGAGGCAACTAAAACGACTGCCGAAAAGCAAGTTATGGCGTCACTCGTCTGTCTATGTCACCGAACCGGTAGGCGAGAGAGATCAGCCGGACTTTTTCAATGCGGTTGTGGCTGTGCGTACGGCTTTATCGCCAAAAATGTTGTTGCAACGTTTGCAGGCTATTGAGGCAAAGCTGGGGCGGAAGAGAGAAAAACGTTGGGGGCCGCGCACCATCGATTTGGATATTCTAGCCATTGAAAATATCACCATCGATGACGACCCTGACCTTCGAGTGCCCCATCCTTTGATTGGCGAACGCAAATTTGTCCTGATACCTTGGTTGGAAATAGCGGCGGATTTTATCGTCCCCCGAGTGGGAAAAAGTGTCCGCGAACTCTATACCAGATGCTGCGATACGAGCGGAGTAAACATGTTTTTGTCCGCACAGCAATGGAGAGAACAGATATACGAGGCAATGAGGTGAAATTACCGCGTTATATATGTATCGAAGGGGTGATTGGCGCGGGCAAGACCAGCCTGACTCGACTGCTGTGTAATTATGTTGATGCAAGAGCGATTTATGAAAAACCGGAAGAAAATCCTTTTCTCGAAGATTTCTACCGCGATCCTCAGAGATATGCCTTTCAAACCCAACTGTTCTTTCTTCTCAGCCGCTACCGCCAACAGCAAGAAAGCCTGCAAACGGATCTTTTTCATGAATTGACCATTTCCGATTATCTCTTCGCTAAAGACCGAATCTTTGCGCATCTAAACCTCGAAGATCGGGAGTTATTTCTTTACGATCGTGTGGCCGTGCTATTGGAACAGGACATCATCAAACCAGACCTGGTTGTTTATCTGCAATCAACGCCGGAACGCTTAATGCTCAATATCCGTAAACGGGGACGCAGTTACGAAAGGGATATTTCAGAAGATTATATCAGATCGTTGAATGAAGCGTATAATCGATTTTTCTTTCATTATAAAGAAACCCCATTGTTGGTCGTCAACAGCACTGCTATCGATTTCGTCAACAACAAGGACGATTTCATCGACCTGGCGAAGCAGATTATGCGACCGCATTCCGGCATCGAGTACTATTCGCCGGCACGATAAGCCTCAATCTTGCATTTGTTGTGAGATTATTTAGTTATTTTTATTGATTTAGGATTTTGTGATGTTTATCATCAAGCTGATCATTCTTTTTCTCGTATTTTATTTAGCCGCCAGGGTGTTCACGTTTTTATTCCGACGACCAACCGGCGAAACCGCTATTCAGGGTAGGCCAAAAGTACCACCACTCGATTTGAGTAAAGAAGATATCGAGGATGTGGATTTTAAAGAAACGGAGGGGGATCATTAGCCATGCGGAAGTGATGCCAAACATCGAGTCGGTGGATCAAAAGCTACGGCAGGTTATCATTCAAGCGCTCTATATCATGGCAGCGGTTATGCCATTCAGCATAGCACTGACGCAGATCGCTTTAGCCGTGGCTATCATCGCTTGGGTGGGGCGAATTTTCTATAGCAAACGCATTAAAATTCGTCCGCTGGGGCTGGAGTGGGCTTTTATGGCATTCATCGCTGCCGAACTTGTGGCCACGGTATTTTCTGTAGAGATTCGGCAGTCCGTCATTCATCTGAAACGATTGTTGCTCATCCCATTGATTTATGTAATTGCAGCAAATGTGAACGAACAAAGGGTATTGAAACCATTGGGATGGGTGTTCTTTGCCAGTCTGTTTATTTATTCACTTTGGGGTGTTGGTTGGTATTATTTTAATCCAGGGCGCCGGGTGCAACATCTGCATCATTTTATGACCACCGGTGGCATCACCATGATCGGTGCGATATTAGGCACAGCCTTCTGGGTAATGGGCGAAACAAAAAAGCAAAAAGCCGTCGCTGCTCTGGCAACTATGATAATAAGTTATTGTTTGATACTGACCTGTACCCGCAGTTCATGGTTGGGGTTTTTCGTCGCTATCGCCGTTATTTTTTATTTCACACGAAAAACCTTGCTGGCTATTTTACCGATGGTCTTTGTGATTTTCTGGCTGCTGACACCAGAGGCTTTTTTACATCGCTTGCAACATTTTTTCGACGATCAGTGGCGCACCAATGCCAAACGCTTGTATTATTGGAAAGTGGGATGGGAGATCATCAAAGATCGACCATTGACCGGCATTGGTGATATCAATACCACAGAGATGTATAATCGCTATGCTGAGCCAGAAAAACGAGGACGACTGAATCATTTTCACAGCAATTTCGTCCATATCGCCGTAACCTTGGGATTGTTTGGTCTGGTTGCGTTTGTGTCCTTATTAGCTACGCTTCTGTTTCGTCTATCTCAGGCGTTTCACCGCCAAGGTGGAGCAATAGGCTTTTCAAGGCAATGGACTCTGGCTGCTTTAGCGGTTTTCGTTGCTTTTATCGTCAACGGTTTTTTTGAATGGAACTTTGGTGATGCAGAAATCATCACCATGATTTGGTTTTGCACGGGAGTGAGTCTGGCGTTGCCTGGCAAACTATGAGGGCACCTGCCGGAAAGGGAAGTGAAAGGGTCATGCAAGAGAGCATTTTCCGACATGCAGAAAATATTGATGGCTATTTACGAGCCCTACGCCACGATTTGCGTGAACATGAACGTTTGAAATTACTTCTTTATATTGCTAGTACCATTTCGCAGGAGATGGAGTTGGAAAAATTGCTCAACCTGATTACAGAAGAAGTCAAACAGGTGCTGCAATGCGAAGAGTGTCGCGTTTATATGTTCGATCGCGAACGGGGTGAGTTTTGGTCCAAGGTAGAATCCGATCAAAAGGAAATTCGTTTTGCGGCCGATGCTAGTATTGCCGGCCGGGTGCTGACCTCAGGTAAAATCCTTAACATCCACAATGCCGGTGAAGATTTAGGCGTGGATCCTACTTTCGATATCCAGGCGGGCTTTCGTACCAAGAACATATTGGCAGCACCGCTGCGGAATAAATTGGGAGAGATCATCGGAGTCTTTCAAGCAAGCAATAAAATGCAGGGCGCATTTTTGCAGGAAGATGAGGAGTTGCTGGATGCCATCTCAGCCATTGCCTCTACCCAAATAGAGAACGCTCAATTATATCAAAATCAGAGAAAAACTTTCGACAGTCTGGTGGAGACCCTCGCTAGCACCATCGATGCCCGCGATCCTCTCACGGCCGGTCATTCCAAGCGTATTGCTCTTTATGCCGACGAACTGGCAAGAGTGTTGCAGTTATCTAACCAAGAGAAAGAAGTCTTGCGCATCTCGGCCTTGTTGCACGATTATGGCAAGATCGCTGTACGCGAAGCGGTGCTGACCAAAGAGGGACGATTGACCGAAGAAGAATTCAAGCATATTCAGAGCCACCCAGAATTCACCCGAACTATTTTGCAAAAGATCAATTTTAGCAAGGAGCTACAACAGGTACCGGATATCGCGGCCTCGCATCATGAACGCATCGATGGCACCGGCTATCCCGATGGTCTAAGGGATGAACAGATCCCGCCATTAAGTAAAATCCTCGCAGTTGCCGATGTTTTCGATGCCTTGAGTTCTAAGCGGCATTACCGCAATCGAATGAAATTTCTTCAGGTAATAGAGATCTTAACCAAGGGGGCAGGATCTCATTTCGATTTGACTTGTGTGGAGGCATTTAAAAGGATCAAACTTGATCGCCTAGTACGCATTTTAGAAGGGGAAAATGCCTCAGAACTCGATGCTGGCGATTTAAAATTTTTGAGTCGGTTTGATACCAATGATCTACTTTCATCTCAGGCATTTGATTCAGAAGAGAGTCGCCGTTTGGTAAAAATTTTTAATAAATATTATAATCGTGATTACTTGCGCAGTGCTGATGAGGAGAGGCAAGAATGAAAAAGGTTATCCATAGCGAAAAGGCGCCACAAGCGATAGGCCCCTATAGCCAGGCGATAGAGGCAAATGGGTTCGTTTTTACTGCTGGGCAAATGGGCTTAAATCCTACTACAGGGGAGATGGTGTCGGGTGGCATCAGGGAACAGACTCGGCAGGCGCTTCAAAATCTAAGTGCGGTGTTGAAGGCTGCTGGTAGCGATTTGTCGCTGGTGGTAAAAACCACTGTTTTTTTAAAAGATATGAATGATTTTGTTGATATGAATACGGTATATGGCGAATTCTTTACCTCGCAACCACCTGCCCGATCGGCTGTCCAAGTGGCGCGCTTACCTAAAGATGCGCTGGTCGAAATAGAGGCAGTGGCACTCGCTCCCAATCATCCTCACTGAGGCTATTGCTCCATGAATCGCCATCGATCGTTTGCATGCGGTCTTTGCCTGTTTTTGTTGCTGATGATTGTCGTCGGGCTATATGGCCAGGATTTCTCTGCGGCAAAAAATACCGAGTCTTCAATAAAAGGACGTGATTCCACTAGAGCCATAAAATCACCCACGGGCGCGATGCTGCGTTCGATGATCATACCCGGGTGGGGACAACTTTATAACCAAAAACCCTTCAAAGCGCTGCTAATCGGCGGCAGCGAAATCGGTTTGGGCATCAATATCGCCCTGCAACATCAATGGGCGAAACGAGCCGCCACCGAAAATGACCGAGCTTTTTATCTTAACAATCGCAATCTGAGTGTATGGTACTTGGCGGCGTTAATCCTTTACAGTATGGCCGATGCCTATGTAGATGCCCATTTATTCGATTTTGATGAGAGTCCAAACCTTTCTGTTTCGCCTGCTGAATGGGGAGATGGGATAGAGCCCTTTTTTGCTCTCGGTTTGCGAATATCGTATCATTTCTGACCGTTTACGCTGAGAATGGTTGGTTTTTATATTCGGCAACAGTGGATATTGTTTTATTAAATAAACGCTGGAATGTCGGAAAAAAGAAAAAATAGAATGTTAAAAATGCTGTATTTCGTTCGATTTTGAGAAGCGGAAATCTTTAACCAAGGGAGGTCACATTGTCCAAGCCAAGAGGTAGCTGGGGGTCGCAATTGGGTTTTATTTTAGCCGCGGCTGGTTCGGCGATTGGACTGGGGAATATCTGGCGCTTTCCATATATGACGGGTGAAAACGGCGGGGCCGCGTTCGTCGTCATTTATATTGTCTGTGTGATCATCATCGGCCTGCCGATCATGGTGGCCGAATTGGCCATCGGCCGGCATACGGAGAAAAATCCGGTCGGCGCGTTTCAAAAACTGGCACCGCGAAGCGGCTGGTTTTTGGTCGGCCTTTTGGGGGTCGTCACCGGTATCGGCATATTGTCTTATTATGCCGTCATCGCTGGATGGACCGTGGGTTATCTCGTCAAAACGCTAACGGGCTCTTTTTCGGTGCAAATGACACCAGAAACATCGAAAGAGATCTTTACCTCTTTTGTGAAACACCCTTTGAATTCCATCATATGTCTTTTTGCTTTTCTCGCTTTGACCGCTTATGTGGTCATTGGCGGTGTTTCCAAAGGAATTGAACGCTGGTCGAAAATTCTGATGCCTACTTTGTTCATCATGCTTATTCTCCTTACCCTCCGATCCGTCACCCTGCCGGGGGCGGTAGCTGGATTAAAATTTTATCTACAACCGGATTTCACGGCGATTTCGCTTACTACTTTTGCCAAAGCATTAGGGCAGGCGCTGTTTTCTTTAAGCCTGGGCATGGGAGCTATGATCACTTATGGCAGTTATATTCGCAAAGAGGAAAATTTGCCCATCAGTGCTGCGTGGGTGTGTTTGTCGGATTTATCGGTGGCATTGATCGCGGGATTGATGATTTTCCCTGCCCTTTTCGCAATGGGAATCAATCCCCAGGAAGGCGCCGGGTTGGTATTTGTGGTATTACCGACTATTTTCGCAAAAATCCCCGGCGGCCTGATTTTCGGCAGTGGCTTTTTCCTTTTATTGGTGGTGGCAGCGCTGACTTCTACTATTTCTCTTTTAGAAGTGGTGGTGGCATTTTTGGTGGATCAATACCGTTGGTCGCGCCGTAAAGCCGTTGTGAGCATGAGTGCCTTAGCTTTTCTGTTAGGCATACCATCTGCTCTTTCCTTCGGTGCTTCAACTTGGTTCAGCCAACTGCCGCTGATTGGCAAGGGATTTCTCGATCTGGCCAATATCATTTTGGGAAATTATTCGCTCATCTTCGGTTCATTACTCATTGCGATCTTTGTTTCTTACAAGTGGGGCCTCCAGGCGGTGGAGAAAGAAGTGATGCGCGAGGGTAATGTGTTTTATTTCCGCATAACCTGGGCTTTTCTGATTCGCTACATCACACCGTTTGCAATATTGGCAATTTTTGTGTATATTATTGTCACAAAAAACTATTTTTAATTCAGGAGGGTTATTTAAATTGTGGATCGAGAACAGGCCTATCAATTAGCTAAATCCCGTTTCAGTAATAAAAATTTATTTAAACACGTTTTGGCTGTCGAAGCCGTGATGAGAAGATTAGCACGGTATTTCGGAGAATCCGAAGAAAAATGGGGGTTAACCGGCTTGCTGCATGATCTGGACTATGAAGAGACTGCAGAGACGCCGGAACGGCACACCCTGGTCACCGAGGAGCTGTTGCGACCTTATCAATTGCCCGAAGAAATCATCCATGCGATTAAATGCCATAATGATTTGGCGGAGCGAAAAAGTTTATTGGATCGTGCGCTTTATGCAGCAGATCCGATTACCGGCTTGATCGTGGCGGCTGCCCTGATGCACCCTGAGAAAAAGTTGAAACCAATGGATGCGACGTTTGTTCTGCGTCGTTTCAAAGAAAAAAGCTTTGCCCGCGGCGCCAATCGCGAACAAATTCTCACCTGCACGGACATGGGATTGACATTGGAGCAATTCACCGCTCTGGCATTGGAGGCTATGCAAGGCATCGATCGTGAATTGGGTCTTTGATATGCCACGATTGTTGATTTTAGGGGTGGCGGTACTTTGTATCTTTTCGCTTGGAGCTCAAGCTCAGATCCAAAGTGATAGCCTTAAATGGAGACCACCATCCGCATCAGATCCCTGGCTGGCTAAGGATAAAGCAGACCACTTTATCGTCAGCGCTTTCATTACCGGTTGCACTTTCTATGCGGCGCGCCAGGAAGCTCATTTATCTTATAATGGCGGAAGAAACTTGGCCGTTGGGGTAACTATTAGTCTTGGCTTTTTCAAAGAGCTATATGATGGTTTGAGTGGTAAGGGGCATGCAAGTGCTAAAGACCTCACGGCCGATGTTCTCGGAGCGGGGGTGGGATATCTGTTGCTCTCAATTAGGTGAGGGGGATTTTGCCAAGTGTGCACAATTTACTGCTGAGCATTTTTCTCTGAGCGTCGATTGACAATGGCATCATATATTTTCGGAATGGTAAATCATTTATTTATTTATGTTAGATGACACGAACATAGCGGACAAAGCAAGGGCCAATTGTGCGATTGTCGGCGTATACGATCATGCCGAAGCGGCGCGTCTGGCCTATCTTGCTTTATACGCCCAACAGCACCGCGGCCAAGAAAGCGCTGGCATAGCCAGCAGCGATGGCAGTAGAATCCATCGGCACATCGGCCGTGGATTGGTGGTTGATGTCTTTTCCGATTCGAGCATTTTTAATTATCTGAGCGGCCATTTGGCCATCGGCCATAATCGCTATTCCACCACCGGTGCGTCACAGATCATCAATGCTCAGCCGCTTTTGGTCAACCTCAAAGATGGACAATTTGCCATCGGACATAACGGCAATCTGACCAACGCCCATAGTTTGCGAAAGAAATTGGAAGAAACGGGATCGCTTTTTCAAACCAGCACCGATACCGAGGTGATCCCCCATCTCATCGCGCGATCCAATGAAAAGCAGCTTATCGATCGCATTATGGACGCTCTGACGCAGTTGCAAGGCGCCTATTCTTTGGTGATGATGGCCGGAGATCATATTTATGCTGCGCGTGATCCGCATGGGTTTCGACCTCTGTGTCTGGGACGTAAAGATGATGCGTTTTTTGTTGCTTCGGAAACGTGCGCTTTAGATCTTATCCGTGCCGAGCTCATCCGCGATATCCAACCGGGTGAATTGGTGCATATCAGCGGTGGTAAGGTGGAGTCCTTTATGTTCAGCAAACCCCAGCCACGTTACGCTTGTATCTTTGAATTTATTTATTTCGCGCGACCCGATAGCCGCATCTTTAATGAAAATGTCGATCGCGTACGCCGAAAATTGGGTAAGATATTGGCGCTGGAGAGCCCCGTTGAGGCTGATATTGTGATTTCGGTGCCGGATTCCAGTAATACCGCTGCCATTGGTTATTCTCGCCGAACCAATATCAAATTTGAACTGGGACTGATCCGTAACCACTATGTCGGCCGTACCTTCATCCATCCGCAACAGGACATGCGCGATTTTAGCGTTCGCGTTAAATTCAACACCGTTAAAGGAGTGCTGAGAGATCGACGGGTAGTCGTGGTGGAGGATTCGATCGTCCGCGGCACCACGCTGCGCCAACTGGTGCGCCTCATCCGCCACGCAGGCGCAAAGGAAATACACGTCCGTGTCAGCTCTCCGCCAATTGTTTCGCCCTGTTATTATGGAATGGATTTTCCCAGTAAAGCCGAGTTGATCGCTGCCCATTATAGCGTGCCACAAATACAACAATTCCTCGAATGCGATAGTTTGGCATATCTTACCATGGAGGGCTTGATGAAGTCAGTGCAGCATGACGATGGCGGTTATTGCACCGCCTGCTTTACCGGCGAATATCCCATCCCCATTGATGAGCATTTTAATAAACATCAACATGATACGAATTAAGTGAAAACAAAAATTCTCCATATACTCGATTACTTTTTTGTGCTCCGGCCAACTCTTTTCTTCCCGGTATGGACGGTTTCATTGGCGGGCGCTTGGGCGCAAAAACGATATGCGGCTAATGAGATGTTCGTTTATTCTTTTTTACCATGTAAAATGGTAGATATTATTTTTATACTCTATTTATTTATGTTGACATGCGTCATGGGCGCATCTTTTTTACTCAATCAAATCTCCGATGTCGAAAGCGATCGCCTTAACAATAAACTGTATCTTCTCGCCAGTGGAGCCGTGAAGGTGGATCATGCCTATTATGAAATTGTTATTCTATTACTTTTGCCTTTGACTGTATTGTTCTGGTTGAACTGGCAACTGGCAATAGTTGCTGCTCTGGCATTTATTATCACCGGTTTCGGATACAGTGCGAAGCCTTTGATGCTGGAAAATAAGCCATGGGGAGGGCTCATCACCAATATCTTGGGTGCGTTAACCATTTTTTGTTATGGGTGGATGCTTGGTGGTCAAGCGGAATTGCAAATGTTCGTGCGATCATTGCCGTATTTGCTCGGTGTTTTGGCTGTTTATCTTTTGACTACCATACCAGACGTTCCTGGAGATGCCGCAGCAAAAAAGATAACTATCGCCGTGTATTGGGGAGTAGAACGGGTCATTACTTTTGCCTTAATTGTACATGTGGCCGCCATTATTTCGGCTGCCTGGCTGCGCGATGCAGTGGTTTTATTGCCAGCGCTATTGGTGCTGCCGTTTTTTATTCGCACTTTTCGCACAAAATCCATCGACAATGCGCTGCAAACCAACAAGTTTGCCGCCCTGTTTCTTTCTCTGATGATGTGCGTGAGATTTCCACTCTATCTGCCGTTATTGGTGCTGATTTTCTTCTTTAGTAAATGGTATTATGCCGAGCGGTTTCATATTAGGTATCCGAGTTTAAGCCTCTAATACTTTATATGGTCAAAAATAAAAAAATCAAGCATCTCCAAAACCGTTGTGATTTTTGCGGAACGTGTGTCGGCGTCTGTCCCAAAGACGCTATTGATTTAGCTGCGACTCAGTTGCAAATCATCACTGAGCGTTGTACAGTGTGTGGCTTTTGTGTGGCTGTTTGTCCCATACGAGCTTTGGAAATGGTGGATGAAGACAGAATATGACATTATCGTAGTCGGTGCTGGACCAGCCGGCTCCATGGCGGCAAGGTATGCCGCTGAAGGCGGGGCCTCGGTTTTGCTTTTAGAAAAGGACCGCGAAGTGGGTGTACCAGTGCGCTGTGCCGAAGGGGTTGGACACTTTGGACTCAGTTCCTTGGTAAATATCAAGCCTCATTGGATTGCACAAAAGATCAACGCGGCGGTTCTCCATGCACCCTCGGGAGCAGAAGTTTCTGTTTATACGGATCAGATTGGCTACATTCTGAATCGTAAGATATTCGACTATGAATTAGCCCAAATGGCAGCTCAAACTGGTGTTAAAGTGCTCACCTGTGCCTATGTCTGTGACTTGTTGCAAGAAGGAAATGAAACAAAAGGAGTCGTGGTGGAGTATATGGGGGAAAAAATCACGATCAGGAGCAAGATCGTCATCGGTGCCGATGGCGTGGAGTCTCGCGTGGGTCGATGGGCGGGTTTAAAGACCGCTACTTCGTTAGCCGATATGGAAAGTTGTGCCCAGGTTACCATCGCCAATTATCAGGGCGATGAGAACAGCTGTCATTTTTACTTTTCGCGGCAATCCTTTCCTGGTGGTTATGGTTGGATTTTCCCAAAAGGCAAGGGTCAGGCAAATGTGGGTCTGGGCATCTCGGGGGCGTTTGCTCATCTCCGTTCGGCCGAAGAATTATTGCGCGATTTTCTCAGACAGGTACAACCCCAGGCCGCTATTCTAAGCCATGTCGTTGGTGGGGTGCCATGTGCCCTTCCCTTAAAAAAAATGGTTACCGATGGTTTGATGCTGGTGGGCGATGCTGCGCGTCAGGTCAATCCGCTCACGGGTGGTGGTATCGTTACTTCTATGATCGCTGGCCAGATCGCTGGCCAGGTAGCCGCCGAAGCCGTGCGCCAGAATAATTTCTCTGCGCAAAAATTGTCTGCTTATCAAAAACAATGGCACCTCAAAGAAGGTAAAAAAATGTCCATGTATTATCGACTGAAAAAATTTGTTTTTGAGTTAAGCGATGATGATTTTGATCGTATTGCCGAGGCGGTATTGAGCCTGCAACCGCAAAAGCGCACCATGGTGAATATTTTCAAGGCAGCCTTGATTAAGAAACCATCTCTCATGTTCGATGTAGTCAGACTCTTCAGGTAGAGGTGAACGATGCTGTCCGCTTTTATCGAGATATTGAAAAAAGACAAGCATATTTTCGGATTGCCAAATTTGTTATCTTTCTGCCGGCTTTTGATTTTGCCTTTTATATGCTATGCCATTTCATTAAATTCTAAACAAGGCAATTATTGGGCATTGGTGCTTTTTGCTGTGGCTTCAATGACCGATTTTTTCGATGGTCTGTTGGCACGGAGGTGGAAGCAATTCTCGCAATTGGGCCGCATCCTCGATCCGCTGATGGATAAACTATATGTTATCGTGCTGATGCTTTTCTTAGCTGCTTATAGAGGACTGCCCTATTGGTACATCGGTCTGGTCATTGCTCGAGATCTGCTGATCCTGTTAGGTAGCATTCTGGTTATTCTGAAAAATAAGACCGTCCTCGAATCGGTATTTATCGGTAAAATAGCTTTGGTTTTATACCTTTTGGTCATTTTTTGTTATCTTTTGAATTTGCAGCCATACAACCGCATCGCCCTGTGGATGTCGGTGGCGATGATCCCCGTTTCACTCTTGCGCTATGCGTTTGTCTATTTCAAAAATGAACCGCATGCAGAGGGAAATCAAAGCCGTTGAAATAAAGATGGAAGAGATGCATTCTCATATAATCTATACCTAAATTGAGCGATTGTTAATTTAATAAAAAACCTTTTGGGTTTCTAACAGATTGTTATTAAATTAGTTTTGCAATTAAAAAATTAAACA
>FWPV01001016.1_pt1 | contig 81901 bp, 78 predicted proteins | sample 2228371 | NCBI WGS metagenome assembly FWPV01 (sample SAMEA103939776, study PRJEB20133) | metagenome
CTTTAATACTGGGGGACAGGGATTCGAACCCCGACTAGCTGGTCCAGAGCCAGCCGTCCTGCCAGTTAGACGATCCCCCAGCTTGATAAATCAAAGATAGCCCGAAAAAAGCGCAAGTCAAGACACGACTTTATCCCGCAACTAAATTTGCAATTTACTAATTTCTGAAGTAGCAATTGACAATCGCTTAAAAGAGTAATATAATCGCCTGTGCATTTCGGACAAGTGCTTCATTCCTTAATTGCGCCAATCCCTTCCCCCCCAGTCCGGACCGGTAAATCAACTCTCCCCAACCACCGACGCTATTTGTTATGCCTAACACCCCTGGTGCTATCCCTTATTCTCGGTTGCGCACCAAAGATAACCAAACCCCTGCTACCAACGGTTACCATATTTGTCAGCGGTTCACTAAATCTTGACGATTTGCCAAAGATGGCACGGGTTGTTAATCAAACCCGGGCGCAGACCCCTTGCTTATGGCTAATCGCCGGCGAGATTTTTCAAAACGACCTATCCTTCACCTTAAACGAAGGCAAGGCGGAGATTAAACTCCTTGCTACCGCTAAGGTTGATGCGGTCCTTCTTACCCCCAGATGGTTAAGGTTGGGCAGCCATCAGGCAAAGTCGCTCATTGACCTCGCCCCATTCCGGGTTCTCTCCGCCAACATCAATGACACCGCCAATTTGCCCCTTGCCCACCCCTGGCTGACAAAACGGTTTGATAAGACAACCATCGCTATCACCGGGCTCCTCTTAGATTCGGGCGATGTTATCTTAAAACTCAAAAGTGTCCGCTATCTCTCTGGGGAGTACGCCCAAAGAAAGACGCTTACCTTGTTAAAAGAGAAGAGCGATTTTATCGGACTACTCCTTGCCCCGGGCAGTTCAACTTCAAACCCCGGCTTTGACTTCATTTTCACCCCGGAAGAAAAGGGCTTAGTCCGTTACGACCTCACCTTTGTTAACACTCAACTGAACGATGTCCAAAAAAGGCTCATTCCCCTTGAAAACATTGAGCCCGAACCAAATCTCTTAGTGGTGCTTGACTCCCTTAAAAAGGTTCAAGACTCATTAGCCTCCCTGCCGGTGATAACCTCCCGGGTAAAAATCTCTCCTCAAACCCTTACCCGAACCCTCATTGAGGGAATCTTAAAGTTACGGGAGTGGGACGGCTTTCTCTACCACTCAACCCGGTTGATAAAGGAGACCCTCCCGGCCGGAACTGTCACCCTCAAACAGCTCTTCTTCGCCCTTTCTGAGCCTGAGCGATTAATAATTGTCTCCCTCACCGGCAAGACGCTCAAACAGCTCCTTCCCCAGCCCAACCTTGTATTAATGATGTTAAAAGAAAAGGGCAAAGCGACCGCGTTACCCGTCTCCCCCTCCGCGCTGCGGGATACCAGAACCTATCGCATCGCCACCACCTTCAGTTTTATCAAATCCCACCCGGAACTAACGGTTAATGGATTGGAACTCTCCCCAAAAAACCTCTGGGAATATACTCGCGACATTCTCCAGTGCCAGGGTAAAAGATGAGCAGTTTAGTCTTTAAATTCAAAACCGGCAGGTTTGTCTGGACCTTTCTCATTACCATCTACTTCTTAATCTTCTTCACCAACTTTCTTACCGATGCGCTACCGGAACGGTCATTAATCCCCCTCATCCTTGCCTGCTCATTTGTCATCTGGCTGGCGGTTGAGTATTACTTTGGCTCACCATTTTTCCAGTCCGGGGTTGTTCAACCTTCTCCCTTATGGCGCGGGGTTTTCGCCTTCTTTGTCTATCCCTATTTCGGCTATCTTGGCGCCGACTTTATCTGGTTGGGCTGGACCCAGATCCCGATTAACCACTTAATTCCCGGTATCTTTGGGCTCCTTTTATTCTGGCTTGGGGTTTACTTACGACTTTCAACCCTCTTCTCCTTCCTCAAAATCATCCAGATTAAATCAGGTAGCGGGGAACCGCTTGCCCCGATAAAACGCCTCCTCAAACTAAAGACCCAAAAGATTTGCCGACACCCACGCTATCTTGGGACTTTAATCCAACTAATCGGGGCAGCCTTTGCCTTCTCCTCCTGGGGCGGCCTGGTCCTGACCCTCATCTTGGGTTTGCCCCTAATCCTTCTTCAGCTCCGTTACGAAGAAAACCAACTTTGTCAATTGGCTGGGCAAGAATGGGACTCCTACCGCCAATCTGTCCCCCTCCTTTTCCCGCGCTGTCGCCGTCAGTTTCGCCAGCAATGATAACACCCACGACATTACTCAAAGGACAAACCCCCGCTTAACCTGATTTTCAGGCTTTCCAGTTATCTGGGCATAATTTATATCCCAATACCCATATCCTTCAATTACAAAAAACTTACCCATTGATACCTTTTATCAAAAAATAAATGTTACCAAAGATTAAAATAAAGGTGCTAAATAAAATAAAACCCGGGAGTGAATTCAAGAGAGCGGGTATTGGGAGAACGGGGGAAATGGGAAAAGGCGCACTAAAAAGGCAGTCCTTAACCCCGGCTAAATTTCTTATCAAAACCCCGTTTATCTCACCCCTTCTTATTGAAATTAAAGGGGCAATCTTTACCCTGGGTATAACCTCCATTAAAACCGAAATCAGAAGGGGATGAGATACAACCCCCGAAAGGGTATACTGAACCGCCCCCTTTTCAATAACCAACTATTTATCAATGCCTTAATAAAACCATTAATAAAATTTAAGTCGTCATTGCGACCCTTTCTTTTTTCCCGTCATTGCGACCCTTTCTTTTTTCCGTCATTGCGAGCGACCAACGGGAGCGAAGCAATCTCATTTGCTCTTCCACCTAATGGGATTCCCACGCCCCTTCGGGGCTCGGAATGACAAAAAGGCAAGAACCGTCATTGCGACTCTTTTTCCGTCATTGCGAGGTTTTGTTAGAAACCGTGGCAATCTCATTTAGACCCGGCAGCTGATATGGGGTGAGAGAGATAGCTCCGGCAAGGGGAGTGGTGAAGGTGGGCGTGCCTGTTTTTATAAATGAAGTTCGGCTTTATGATGTAGCGGGAATCTGCTTAAGGTTTTGCCTGTTGATGGCAAAAAAGAGTTGACCGTCTCTTTAAAGGAGGTTCCAATTGGTGCATATTTCATAAGGGCGGGTAAAGAGACCACAAACTGGTGGTGAGGAGTTGTTTATACCGCCTTTAGGGCATGCCCGAGGGCGCCGATCAGGTCAATCGCTTTAACCGGACAGACCAAAAGGCACTGACCGCAGCCGATACATTTTTCAGCAATAACCTGGTGCTGTTTGTCCGGTTCACCTTCAATCGCCTTAAATTGGCAGACCTTAACACAGGCACCACAGCCGTTGCAGCGGGGGTTGATTGTTGCCTTTGGTCTACCCGGAGCGCGGTCAACAAAGGATTTACATGGGCATTTGTGGACGCAGATGGCGCAGTCAATGCATTTCTCAAAGTCCATTACCGGCAGGTTCTGGCTCATTTGTAGAGCACCAGCCGGGCAGGCTTTGACACAGAGCCCGCAGGCGATACAGCCGACCTTGCAGACATCCTTTACCGCTTTGCCCCGGTCATTGGAGACGCAAGCAAGATAGACCAGCTTGCCCCGGGGGATTAGGCGTAAAGTTCCCTTAGGACACTCTTGGACGCATTTGCCACAGCCGATGCATCTTCTTTCGTCAATTTCCGGGAGTTGATTCTCATTCATTCTAATTGCACCAACCGGACAGACTCTGGCACAGTGTCCTAAACCGATACAACCGTAGATGCAGGCTTTTGGTCCTCCTAAGAGGAGGACCGCTTCCCGACAGCCGGCAGGACCATAATATTCAGCCCGGTTTTTCGTCTCTTCTTTACCACCCTGACAGATGAGCACCGCTACCGGGGTTTCGGTAGCGGAGACCTCCTCTCCCATGATTTTGCCGATTTTTTTTGCCACCTCGGTTCCACCAACAGAGCAGGCGTTCAATGGTGCTTTTCCGGTCACTATCGCCGAGGCATAGCCATCACAACCAGGATAACCGCAGGCGCCACAGTTAGCCCCGGGTAAAACCGCCCGGATTTCCGCTTCCCGTTCGTCAACCTTTACGGTGAGTTTGATTGAGGCGATGAAAAGGATTATCGCTAAGATTAAGCCAAGACCGCCTAAGGTGATTAGTGATTTAATAATTAATGACCAGTCCATATGAAAACTCTAAATCCAAACCCATCCTGAGCGGAGCGGGGGAATTTCGCCGAGGAGATTGCTTCGCCTTCGGCTCGCAATGACTTGGAGGCGGGACCAATTACCAAAAAATTTTGGCTTTGGATTTGTTTAGTGTTTAGAATTTTGATATTAGGATTTATCATAGTTAGGATATGCCAAAGAGGGCGGTGAAGCCCATAAATGCGAGCGAGACCAAAGCGGCGCTGATAAAGGCGATTGGGTAGCCTTTGAAAGCAGGGGAGATGGGTGCATCTTCCAGTCTTTCGCGGATTGCCGCAAAAATGATAATCACCAGGGCAAACCCGAGTGCAGTGCCAAAGGCAAAGACGGTCGCCTGAAGGAATTTGAATTTGTAGTCAATGTTTAGAAAGGTAACACCTAATATGGCGCAGTTGGTGGTGATTAGTGGCAGATAGATACCCATCGCCGAATAGAGGTTGCGGATGTAGCGTTTGAGAAACATCTCCACGAATTGAACTAAGGCGGCGATGACCAGGATGAAGACCGCAGTGCGTAAAAATATCAGTCCCAAAGGGAAGAGGAGGAGGTGATAAAGGAGGTAGGAGACCCAGGAGGCGAGGAGCATAACAAATAAAACCGCCGCGCTCATCCCCACTGATGTGTTGATAGAGGTTGAGACACCGAAGAATGGGCAGAGACCGATGAAGCGCATTAAAATGATGTTATTAACTAAGAAGGCGGCAAGAAATATTTTCCCTGGGTTCATTATTTTGAACTCCGAGTCAAAACCGTTTTGTTAACTAACGCCTTGAGAAGACCGATTAGGAAAAAGGCGCCCGGTGGGAAGATGGCGAAGAGCATCGGTGAGGAGCGATAGGCAGAGGGTAAAATTGGTTTGCCGAAAAATGTGCCATTACCAACCAGTTCCCTCAGAGTTCCCATTACAAATAAGACTAAGGTGAACCCGATTGATTTGCCCAAGGCATCAAGAAATGATTCCCAGATATTATGGTGATAGGCAAAAGCCTCGGCCCGACCAAGGATGATGCAGTTGACAACAATCAGTGGGACAAACACTCCGAGAACCCGGTAGAGGTTAGGCTGATAAGCCTGCATTAAGTAATCGGTGATGGTGACGAAGGTGGAAATCACGATGATGAAAATCGGGATGCGAACCGAGTTGGGGACTATTCGGCGAATTGCGGAAACAACAATGTTGGAGCAGATAAGGACAAATGAAGCGGCAATGCCCATCCCCAGGGCGTCACGGGCAGAAACCGAAGTCGCCAGGGTCGGACAAAGACCAATCATCAAGATTAAAATCGGGTTTTCCTTGATTATCCCGGAGGTTAGATATTGGAGTTTAGAGGTTTTATTGTTCATTTTTGTTTAATTATCCCCCAATACTTTTCTATCCCTTCACGGATGGCGTCGGTTATCGCCCGAGATGTTATAGTGGCACCGGTAATTGCTACGATTGTCCCACCCTCCTTATTAAGGCGGACTTCGGCAACCGTCTTACCAATAAACTGGTTACGGAAACTTGCTTCAGTTGCCTTTAGCCCTAGACCGGGTGTTTCTTTTAAGCCTTCGGCTGGGGTGGCGACTTTGATGGCGATAATTCTCCCTTCAAGGTCAATTCCGACGGTTACCGGAACCGGTCCACCATAACCTTGTTTTGCCACCCGGAGGATGGTCCCAATCCGCTCGTTGTTAGCAAATGCAAACCAAACCGAGGAGTCAGGGGTTGCCGGTTCAAACCGTTCAGCGTTAGGGATAACAACACCAAAAGCCTCTTTTAGTGCCAAGACATTCCGCTGGTAATCTATTTTTGGTTTGGTCAGAAGATAGACCTGAGAAAGGGCACAGGCGGAGATGAGGCAGGTGAAAAATAATGATAAGACCATCCAAACCCGGGTCTCCTTCATTTTTTTCTCCTCTTCCCAAATGGGGTGGGTAAGGTGAGCCGGTCAATTAAAGGGGTGGCAACATTCATTAGCAGAATGGAGTAACAGACACCTTCAGGATAACCGCCCCAGAGGCGGATTAATGTCGTGAGGATGCCACAACCGGTGCCAAAGATTATTCTGCCTTTATGGGTCAGAGGGGAGGTGACATAGTCGGTCGCCATATAAAAGGCACCAAGGAATAGCCCACCGCTTAAGAGGTGAAATAGGGTGTAGTTCGGGAAGCCGGCTTTGTGACCGGGTAAGATGGTTGTTAGCACCGCAACGGTAAGGAGATAGGAGAGCGGAATCCGCCAGTCAATCACCCGGATTAAAATGAGAAAGATGCCGCCGATAAGAAGGAGCAGCGCTGATGTTTCCCCTAAGCAACCCCCAATGTTGCCGAAGAAAAGTTTTTTTATAACCGACCAGGATTGTAACTCTTGATAGAGGAGCTGGGGAGAGGTTTCTGGTAAGAGCATTTTCGCCCCGTTTTTTAAGACATTGAGCGGCGTGGCGGTGGTAACCGCATCGGTGCAGATTTTTAGGACACCAGAACCGAGCCCGGAGATGTTGCCACCGTTAGGCAGAAGCCAGGCGGTGGTCATTTGGGTAGGCCAGGAGGCGACAAGGAAGGCTCGGGCAGCAAGTGCCGGGTTGAGAAAGTTGTGCCCGAGACCGCCAAAGAACTGCTTAACGACAATGGTAGCAAATGCGGCGCCAACTACCGGAATCCACCAGGAGACATTTGGTGGCAGGTTAAAGGCGAGGAGCAGACCGGTGATAACTGCGCTACCATCTTCAATTGTAACCTTTCGTCTAAACATTAACTGTCCAAGGGCATCAAAGAGAACGGTAGCGGCAGTGGTGATAAGAATAATCAGGAGCGCTTTGGTTCTGAAGAAGTAAATTGAGCCACCGAGAGCGGGTAGGAGGGCAACCACTACCGTCCACATTAGTTTGTTGACATCAACCTGGGAACGGATGTGGGGCGAGGCGGTTATGGTTAGATAGTTAGGGTTACTCATTTCTTTTTCGCCAGGAGTTCCGTTTTTGCGAACTTAAAACTGTGCACCAGCCGAATTTTCGCGGGACAGACATAGGCACAGCAGCCACACTCAATACAATCAAGGAGATATTCGCCTTTTGCCCTTTCCAGCCTTCCCTTCTGGATGTGGTAGTAGAGCCGGGTTGGAGCAAGCCCCATCGGGCAGGCGGAAATGCAACGACCGCAGCGGATACAATTCTGTTCTTTTGGCTCTTTCTGTTGTCCGAATACCAAAATTCCCGAAGTTCCTTTAAGAACAGGCACTTCATCGCTTGCTAATGCGATTCCCATCATTGGTCCACCCATAATCAGCTTACCTGGGGTTTGGTTATAACCGCCACAAAACTCAATCAGGTGTTTTACCGGAGTCCCAATCCTTACCCAGAGGTTTTTCGGTTCTTTTACCCCTGGACCGGTAACGGTAACTACCCGTTCATAAAGGGGGCGGTTGAATCTCACCGCATCCCGGACAGCAACCGCGGTCCCGACATTCTGAACGATACAGCCAACATCTGCAGGCAGACCACCGGAAGGGACCTCGCGGTTAAGGCAGGCTTTAATTAACTGCTTTTCCGCACCCTGGGGGTAGCGGGTTTTCAGTGGGCGCACCGTAATCCCCTTGCCTTCAGCCATTCTTTGCATCATCTCAATCGCATCGGGCTTATTGTCTTCAATCGCAATAATAACCTTCTGAACACCCAACGCTTTGGCGATTAGTTCGGTTCCTTCAATAATTTCTCCGGGTTTTTCTAACATTAGCCGATGGTCAGCGGTAAGAAAGGGCTCACATTCACAGCCGTTAATGATAAGGGTATCAATCGGCTTTTCCTTTGGTGGGGAAAGTTTAAAAAAGGTTGGGAAGGCAGCGCCACCCAGGCCGACTACCCCGGCCTGACGCACCGCCTCAATAATCTCTTTTGGGGTGAAATGGGAAATTTCCCGTTCCTTGATGTTCTCATCAGGCGTGTCGGTGCCGTCGGAGTCAATCACTATGGTGGTTACAAATCTGCCGGTTAATGGGTGGGGTAAATCAACTATCTGGGCGATAGTGCCAGAAATAGAGGCGTGGGTTGGAAGAGAAATTGTTCCTCCCGCTTCACCAATCACGGTTCCAGTCTTAACTAAATCCCCTTTTTGCACCACCGGTTTTGAAGGTGCTCCGGTGTGCTGGGAAAGAGGGATATAAACCCGGGAGGGTAAAGGGGCGGTCTCAATTGGTTTATGTTCAGTCGCTTTTTTATATTCAGGAGGGTGGACGCCGCCACGAAATTTACCCATTTTTCATCCACTTAGCGTTAAACTACCCCTTAAAAGAAAATCCTGCCCACCTTCTGTCATTGCGAGCGACCCACGGGAGCGAATTAATCTCCTCCGTCCTTCCTGGCGAGGTGATTCCTCGCTCCATCCGGAATGGGGTGGAGGAAATTTCTCTGGGCAAATTGGGAACATTAGATGGGGGGAATTTTAACCTCTGTTTTCTTAGTGTCAATAAATAGCGGTGTTTTTAGCCGGCTTTGCCTGAACGAGGGTGGGCTTTGTCGTAAACTTTCCGTAACCTTTCTATTGTAATATGGGTGTAAATCTGGGTTGATGAGAGTGAACTATGCCCTAAGAGCTCTTGAACCGCCCGCAAGTCCGCGCCTCTTTCCAATAGATGGGTAGCAAAGGCGTGGCGCAGGGAATGGGGATTGGTGGCGGTAATCCCGGCTATGCGACTTAGCGCCTGACGGACAATTTTCTGGATAGAACGGGTGGTCAGACGCTCACCCCGATTATTTAGAAAAACCGCCTCTTTTTCCGGGTACCCTCGGGCAGCGAGATACTTTTGCAGCGCCTCTTTTTCCTTTTTTCCCAAGGGAAGGAGTCGCTCCTTGTTCCCTTTTCCCCGAATGCGAATTGTCTCCTGTTCAAAGTTAATGTCCGAACGGTTTAAAGCGACCAGTTCTGCGTCGCGTAAACCCGAGCCATAAATTGTTTCTAATATCGCCCGGTTGCGCAAATAAGATAGGTTGTTTTTTTCTTTCCCAACATCGGCAAGCGCCTGGGCTACCTGAATCGGAGTTAAAATTGGTGGCAGTTTTTTCTCCCCTCTCGGGCTTTTGATGCTCCGGGCAGGGTTATGCGCTATTTTTCCCGTGCTGACTAAATAACGAAAGAAGGACTTAATACTTGAAAGTTTCCGGGCGGCGCTTTTGGCGGTATAACCATAACGCATCACCGCGCCCAAAAACTCCCTGATGTCTGAGCGGGTAATCGCCTTAATCGGCTTTCCTTTTAACTGCTCCGAGGAGAAGTCAAAGAATTGAGTTAGGTCTGTTTCATAGGAACGGACGGTGTGGGAGGAAAAGTTGCGTTCTTTTTTTAGATAGGTGAGAAAATCATCAATCAGGCGTTGGTATCCTATTCCCGGTAGCATGCCTTATGATAGTCGTTAATCTATAGGTGTCAAGTCTTGGTCTCCAATACCCGGATTTTCCCAGTTATGAGCTATCGGCGGTCCTTCCTCATCATTAGGATAAAGTGGCTCCCTGCTTTCGGAGGGTGAGAATCAGTGGCGAGGGGATGACCGGATAAAGGTTGCTTATTTTATTACCCCCAGCCAGTCGGCAAGGAGGAATTGAAGTCGTCCGATAAAGAGGGAGATGCGCGCCATCACCGTGTAGCCAAAAGAGGCGCCAAAGCCCACCATGATAAAGATGATGCCAGTATAACTCAATGGCTTGAGCACCCCTTTTCGCTCAGTAGAAAAGAAGAAGTAACTGATGGTGGCGAGAACACCCAAAAGGATGACCACCGCCCAGAGTCCGGTCTGCCAGTTGGCGAAGGTGGCGCGGGTGATGATGGTCGCCTTGGCTTGACGGATTAACTCGGCATCAATCGCCCGGGGGATTGAGGCGCCACAGGAGTAACCGAGGGCGATGGCGATTGGAATGCGGACCAGCCAAGAGATTTTCGGAATAAAACGGGTGAAGTAGAGGGCACCGATGATAGCGATGGCGATAAGCCAGATTTTCGTGGAGAGAGGCGTAGCGCCAGCACCAACTCGGGTGATAAGGCTGGGCATAAGGACCCGGTGCCAGTAAAAGGTAATCGCATACCCGTTGGCGATACCGACATAGAGGTGCTCAGCAAAGCGGTAAAATGGGTTTTCTTTATAAAGAAAAGAGAAGATTGCCAAAGTCAGGATTGCCCCAATCCAAACCCAAGGGTCGGTGGAAAGGTTCATCTTTTCCTCCTTCTCGTGGCAAAGTAGGCGATGTTGCCGAGGATGATAAACCCCATAATCGCCAGATGAGCCGCGGTTTGTGATGACATCGCCTCGGTGCCACGGTTCCGTAATGCCCAATCCATTCCGTTTTTTATCATCCTTTGGCTAACCAGTTGTTCATACTCAGCGGCACCTTTCATCCCGGCGAGCATACCGATAAACTGACCGGAGTTGACATAAGGATAAAAGTCGGCAGCGGAGACTGCGGTAATGCCACAACTTAAATTGACCCCAAACTGGGTCTGGGCATAGTTTATCCAGGAGCGAGGGATTGCCGAAGCGGCAAGGGTAACGAGAATTCCAATGTCATCGTAATTTTTGATGTGGCGCATAATCGGCAGGTTTTCGGTTTTATTGCCATAATAGTCAACCGGAAAGACATTGGTAATTCGTTCGCCCATCCCGAGCATTACCGTTAAGGCCGGTGTGGTCCAGCCCCAGAAGACATACTCCTCGCCATAGATAATTGAATCATCTCTGGTACGGGCGTGGGCGTTAAAATCCTGGGTCACTTCTTGGATCGCCTCTTCCGCCAGCCCCAGACCATAAACTGACATCGCAAGAATCCCGACCCGGCGCTTAATTGCGAAGGCGTGACGGAGGAGCGCGACGGTCATCGGCTGGAGTTCGGCTCTCGTATCCGGGGTATAGTCTACCGAGATGGCTAAGGCTTTATTCTCAGGCATAGTGTCAATGTAATTGAAGAGCATCGCTACCGTTGAAGTCGGCTGAGGTTGAATCTTAAAGGGGAAGATTAAAGGGATAAGCACCACCAGCCAAAGGACAAGGTAAATCCAGCGTCGGTCAATTTTGAGTAGGCGAGTGAAGATGTTTTCTCTTTGGGTGCTCATTTACCACCACCGAGCCAGCCGCGTTCAATCCCTAATATGATTTTTAAAGATGTTGCCAGAACACCCAGTTCTACGCCGAAAAGGATACCGCGCTTGGATGCGGTGTTAGGCACCGCCAGAATCCATTCGGCAAAGGCGGGTAGTTGGCGATGAATAAGCCGACCAAATGGCACCGCACCCAACATTACAATAAAGGCGGCAAGTAGCAGTAGGGTTGCCTCCAGGTTGCGAGCACGAAAAGCCCGATAGGCGGCTGAAGCCATAAAGAAGGCAAGTAGGGAAAACATCGTTGCCGCCAGCGGAACCATCATATTGGAATAGACCGTCTGAATGTGGAAGGAGAAGGTGCCAATTCGGGTCGGCAAGACCCCGGGGCGGGCAACATCAATCCCGCCAAATAGCCCAATAATAGCGGTAATGATTAATGCGATGATGGTGATATAACTGTAGGGCCAGAACTGGGCTTTGCGTCTAATCTTTATCAGATGGTGCTGAACAATTGAGCCAATCCCCAGGACCAGGCTGAAGGCACCGATTATCCGGAGGACATCGTTGCGCATTGTCTCGTCAGCACTGCGGATGACAGGATGCGGGACGAAGAAGGCGACCGCGCCAAAGATGCCGGTAAGGAGGACAATTAAAAGTGGTAGACGCCGTTTCATCCTTTTCCTATAACCAGTTGAGCACAGGTAGTTTTAGAACAAGCGCCAGGAAAGAGAAGACGAGAATGAGCAGAGTAATCAGCGCCTTAGAATAGTCCTGACCTTTGATTGCGCCTAAGAGTAGTGGTTCCCGGGAGATATAGGCGGAGGCGGCATAGAGTTCTTCGCCGATTAAGGTGTAGTCGCAGGCGGTAATAAAGAAGGGCAACTGGGCAATCGCATCGGTGCCGGCAATTTGGATTGCCCCGGTCGCAGCGCCGGTTTCGGCAAGAATTAAAGATTCGGCCCAGAACATTCCAATCAAGAAGTTGGTTGCCGGTTTTTCTCGGGTCATAATCCCATCAACCGCGGCAGCAAACGCAAACTGCTGGTCGGTTACAAAGAAGACAATGTCTTGATGAAAGGCATCGGGTCTGCCACTAGCGGTGTAAGACTCTTTAACCACCTCCCGGGCAACGGTATAAACAATCGGGTCGCTGGTGGGCACAATTAAGGGTGTGCCGTATTGGGCGGTCTTTTTTGCCACTTCGCCGAGGATGTTTAATGAGGCGATGGTGGCAACATCAGCGACTGATGAAAGCCCGGGAACATAAAGGGTTGCTCGCCCCATTTCCGTTGCCCGTCCTAACGCCTCTTCTACCGCATCCAAACCAGCAATCCGACGGATAAAAAGGGTGCGGTCCTTTTTGGCTCGGTTAATAAAATAGACAAAGATAAAACTGAGAATTATGGTGCCAACCAAGGCGGGAATGGTAGAAAGGTCAAACCAATGAGGAATGGCAAAAGCGTAGTCAGTTGGTTCAGAAACCGCCATCTCATCAATCGACTGAGCGATAATCTTATACCGGTATTTGACCCGATTTTTCGCCTCATCGTCTATATAGCGGTCGGCGAGCCGACCGACAAAGGCGAGCGTCTCCCACTCTTCAGAACTTGCCTGTTGGCGTAAAACCCGGTAGCCGATTAGGGTTGTGTCAATGACTCTTTGCCAGGTTACAATAATTTTACCACCCTCATCATTAGGGACATCCCGGAGGCACACTCCGGCAGGCGGGGGAAGCAGGAAAAGGAAAATAGCAGAAACAAGCATTGGTGGTGAAGTTTATTAAACCTGTTAAGTGATGTCAAATATAATAAAAAGTCAAAATTGATATTGGTAGTTAATCGTGGTAAAATGGGAAGATGAAACTGAATCGTTATTTGATGATTTTCTGGTTGATGGGGATTTTCTCGTCCGGTTGTTTCAGAAACCTGCCACCCGCAAAGCCGGTTTTATTAGGACCAGATAGCGCAACTGTTGGGGATACGGTTGTTATTAGGCTCTTTACCGTTGACCCGGAAGACCAGGCGGTTAGCTATTGGGTTGAATGGGGCGATACAACAACTCCGGACTGGTCGCCTTTCTTTCCCAGTGGAGAAACCATTCCCCGAACCCACATCTATTTTTCACCGGCGTACTATTATATCCGAGCAAAAGCCCAGGATATGGACCGCGGTAAGTCGGGCTGGGCAGATACCCTAAAAATTAAGATAACCCAGTAAAACCCTAAGAACCAAAAAAGTAAGGAATATTTATTTCGTTATTACTACCTTTTGGACACTTAAAGCAGAACGCAAAACCTCTGACGCCGGGTAGATAAAATATACTCCCGGTCCGAGATGATGGAGTTCATTTTCCCCCGGCACAAGTTTCATCACCTTCCGACCAGAAACATCAAGGAGAGAGAACGAAGACCGAGAACCAAAGACCTTGTTCCATTTTAATATTCCGCGGACAACCGTTGTCTTTGGCATTGGGTTTTGATGGTAGTCCAGAGCGCAATCTTCAACTCCCGTGCCGTAAAACTGAAAGATTTGCAGACCGGCGCTCCAATCGCCAACATAAGCATAACCGTTGGCGACCGTAACCCCATAAGCGGAACCGGGGGTGTCATAGAATCCCTTCTCATCAGGATTTGTTGGCTCACTTACATCTATCACCCGCAATCCAGAACTAGCATCCGCCAGATAAGCAAGCGTGCCAATTACCGCAACATCATAAGCGGTACTGGGTGTGTCGTAGAAGCCCACTTCATTCGGATTTTGCGGGTCGGAGATGTCAATTATTCTCATTCCTTCTAAGCCGTCGGCGACATAGGCGTAATTTCCAACAACCATCACACCATTTGCCCGGCCCGGAGTCGGACAGAAGCCTACTTCATCGGGATTTGTTGGCTCACTTACATCTATCACCCGCAATCCAGAATCACGGTCGGCAATATAGGCGTAACCACCAAGAACGGAAACACCCAGAGCAACGCCCGGTGTGTCATAGAATCCGACTTCGTTCGGGTTTTGGGGATTGGAGATATCAATTACCCGCAGTCCGGCTGAGCCATCGGCAACATAAGCGTAATCACCGGAAACGGCAACATTATAGGCGTAGCCAGGTGTGTTAAAGAAGCCAATTTCGTTCGGGTTTTGGGGGTCGGAGATATCAACTACTCTTAATCCAGCGTCGCCGTCAGCGACATAGGCGTAATTACCAAGAACCGCGACATCATAAGCAAAGCCCCACATATTACAGAAACCGGCTTCAACAGGGATTGCCGGATTGGAGACATCAATTACTCGCAGGCCGGCCAAGCCGTCAGCGACATAGGCGTAATTGTCAATAACTACAATACCATAGGCATAGTCAGGTGTGTCATAGGAACCAACTTGAGCGGGGTTTGCTGGATTGGAGACATCAATTACCTGTAGTCCTCGCCATTCGTCGGCGACATAGGTATAGTTACCGAGAAGCGTGAGATTCCATGCTGAGCCCGGTGTGTCGTAAAAACCGACCTCGGTGGGATTTACGGGGTTGGCGACATCAATTATTCTTAATCCGAGATCGCCATCAGCGACATAGGCATAAGTGTCAACAACTTTAACATCAAGTGCCCATCCTGGGGTATCATAAAACCCAATCTCCTGGGGATTTTGCGGATCAGAGATATTTATTATCCGCAGTCCCGCATCTCCATCGGCTAAATAGGCATAGTTGTCAAGAACCACAACCCTCCGAGTAGTGCCTGGGCTATCGTAGGAGCCAATTTCGTTGGGATTGGCGGGATTGCTTACATCTATTATCCGCAACCCAGACCCACCATCGGCAACATAGGCATAGTTATTAAGAACCGTAACATTATAAGCGTAATCCGGGGTATCGTAGAGTCCAATCTGCTGGGGGTTTTGCGGGTCAGATACATCAATTATCCGTAATCCAGCATACCCATTTGCAACATAGGCAAAACTATCAAGGACGGTAACGCCACGAGCAAAGACTAATGTATTTAGTCCGCCGACGAAAGATGGGTTTGAGGGGCTGGTAACATCCCAGATTTCTAATCCTACTCCTTCGACGGCGATGAATAACCGGTTGTTTAGATAGCAGAGACTGCGGACAAATCCTCGGGTGTGAATTGCTTCGGAAAGTTTTTGTGGTGATGCTGGGTTGGTAATCTCAAGGAGATAGACACCGCCACCAGAGCCGAGAAAAGCGATGTTCCGGCTGGGGTCAAGTGTCACTGAATAACTTAGTCCAAAGGGCCAGTTACCAACAAACCGACAGTTAAGCGAATCCTGAGCCCAAACACCGGCAATTAGGACAACCGCGCTTATTAAGGTCATCTTTTTCATTCTGCCTCCTTTGTCTGCCAGATGTTATATTGGCTAATCTTTTTTGTCAAGTTTTACTTTACCGTTAATTAGAAAAGATTTTTTGGGTGGAAGAAGGGTTGAGGGAAAGGCTTTGAGCTTGGAGTGGGGCGGTCTCATCGGGGGTTTTAAACGGAAAGCCAAAAGAGAAAAACAAAAAGGTATGACCTCAGGACTTTAGGCAAAAGATGAGGAGGGAGAACCGGGTAGTGGACAGGCGAGCTGTCCGCAACCAGCAAGAATTTTTGTCCCTTTACTTTTTCTAATAGTTACCGCCGGCAAGAATGGATAAAGAGCCCGGGCAAACTTTTCTACTGAGCGCGGGGATGGGGGACGGAATTCACTCCCGGGAAATGGGTTAAACGGAATCAGGTTGATTTTGCAAGGGATGTTTTTTAACCGGGCGATTAGCCTTTTTCCATCCTCATCTCGGTCGTTGACACCATCAATCAGAACATATTCAAAGGTAACCCGGCGTTTGGTCTTTTTTATATATTCCAAGATTGCCGGGAAGATGGTCTTTAGAGGGTAGCGGTTGTTGATTGGCATAATTTGGGAGCGGACCTTATCGGTGGTGGCGTTAAGGGAGATGGCGAGCCGGAGTTGTAAAGGGAAATCGGCAACTTTGCGGATTCCTTCGGGGATTCCGGCGGTGGAGATGGTGATGCGCCGGGCGCCAATTTTAAGACCGTAGTTGGAGTTAATCGCTTTGACCGCTTCAACTACCGCCGACCAATTGAGTAAAGGTTCACCCATCCCCATAAAGACGACATTGGTGGGCATAATCTTAGTTTCCCGAATAATCGCCTGAATCTGTTCAACAATCTCGTGCCAGTAAAGGTTGCGTTTGAAGCCCATCCGGGCGGTGGCACAGAATCGGCAACCCAGACCACAGCCAACCTGAGTTGAGACGCAAACGGTTCTGCGGTTTTGGTCAAAGAGGAGGACCGATTCAATCACATTGCCATCTGATAAGCGGAAGGTAAACTTGGTGGTTTTGTCCGCGCTTTTTTGGATTTTAATAGGCACGAGGTTACTGATGAAGAACCGCTCAGCAAGTCGGGCGCGAAACTCTTTGCTCAGGTTGGTCATCTGGTCAAAGGTGGTGACGTGTTTTTGCCAGAGCCAGAGAAAGATTTGCTGGGCGCGAAACCTTTGCCAGCCCAATTCTGCCCCCAAGTCCTTTAACTGCTCAAAGGTAAAGGTTTTAATGTCGGTCATACTACTCGGAGCGGAGAGAGATATTAACTACCAGACCGAGCATAATTGCCGAGGCGAGCAGAGAGGAGCCGCCATAACTGATAAAGGGGAGGGTAATACCGGTTATTGGCAATAGCCCCAAAAGCATACCGATATTGACAAAGATGTGATAGGTGAGGATAGCACTAAAACCAACACAGATTAAGGCGCCAGTTTGGTCCCGGGTAGCGTAGGCGGTGAGCAGGACTTGGCGAATGAGTAAGAGAAAGATGATAAGTAATATGAGTGAGCCAATTAAGCCGGTCTCCTCGGCGATGGAGGAGAAGATGAAATCGGTATGTCGGTTTGGTAAAAAGCCGAGCCTTTTCTGAGTGCCATGAAGATACCCTTTGCCAAAAACCCTTCCCGAGCCGATAGCAATCTGGGATTGAATCGCATTCCAACCAATGCCGTGGGGGTCAAGCCAGGGGGCGAAGAAACTCATCACCCGGGCGCGCTGATAATCTTTCAAATGAGCGAAGACCACTGGTGAAAGAAGGCCGAATACCGAGGCGACCGCCAGTGCCACAAGCGCCCGAAAAATCGGTAGCCGAAGAAAGAGGATGATGGCAAGAATGGTGAGGAATGGTATCCAGAGGTAAAGGGAGAAGCCGGCAATAAAAGAGAAGGCGGGCATAAAGAGCAAAAGAAGATGGAGCGGTCTTAAACCCTGCCAGTAGAGCATTGCGGCAAATGGGGGCAAGAGGCTCAGGGCGGTGCTTAAGTCCGGTTCAATCAGGATTAAAAAAACGGGCAAAATTGTGATGATAGCGGGAGCGGTAATCGTGGCGAAGTTGAGTTTAGGCTGGCGCTGGTAACTGATATATTTTGCCAGCATCAATACGGTGGCGATTTTGGCAAATTCCGATGGTTGGAATGAGAGACCATCAAAAGAGAACCAGCGCCGGGCGCCCGGTCCGCGACCAAAGAGAAAAACCGCGATTAGTAAAATTAAAGTAAGGGCGTAAAGGGTTTCGGTAATTCCATAGATGATATTACGGGAGAGGAAGATGGCGCCGATGAGTCCGGCTAAGGCGACCGGAACAAAGATTAGTTGCTTGAAAAAATAGCGGGAACCACCAGCGGAGTAGATTGCCAGCAAACCGATGGCGATCAGGATTAGGGTGCAGGTAAGAAGGGTGAGGTTCTTAGTGGTTAATAGTGACCTTCTCATTTTTGAGTCCGAAATAGGCGCGGATTAGCGCGCCAGCAATTGGTGCGGCAACGGCGCCGCCATGGCCAGCGTTTTCTATTAGGACCGCAAAGACCACTTCAGGTGAATCAGCGGGCGCATAGCCAACAAACCAAGCGTGGTCTGGGCGCGGCGGGTTTTGGGCGGTTCCGGTCTTACCGGCAATGGTAACCTCACCGCTCCAGGCGCCCCGGCCGGTTCCATATTCCACCACCCGGCTGAGCCCTTTTTTCACCTCCGGGAGGTAATTATGGTAAGGCGAGTTGAGTTTAAGGAGCGGGGTTTCAATCCGCTGCGGCTGGGAAAGAACCCGCAGATGACCGAGAGAGTCAATCTTTGCGACCAGATGGGGTTTGATGAACCAGCCATCCTGTGCTAAGGTGGCGTAAAGAACCGCCAGTTGCAAGGGGGTGAGCAAGATTTCACCCTGACCAATCGCAAAGTTCAGGAGAAGTCCGCGGGTCCACTTTCCCTTACCATAGCGCCGGTCAAGGAAGGTTCTTGAGGGGATGTTACCACCGTTTTCACCGGGGATGTCAATGCCGGTTGGTCTACCTAAACCCAATCCTTGACAAAATGATGCCAGGCTGTCTAAGTTCAAACGCATCCCCAATTGATAGAAATAATAGTTACAGGACTGCTCAATTGCGCCCCAGAGGTTGAGGCGACCGTGAACCGTCCAGCACTTGTAGGTCCGGTTGCCATAGCGGAGCGAGCCGGTGCAGGGGTTGAGGGTGGAGTTGGGGTGAATCAGTCCCTGTTTCAGCGCCTCAAGGGCGACAATCGGTTTGAAGGTGCTCCCGGGCGGATAACCGGCGGAGATTACCCGGTTAAAGAAGGGTTTTGCCGGATGGTTGATAAGACCGGACCAGACCGCCGGGGCAATCGGCTTTAGGAACAAATTGGGGTCAAACTCGGGCCGGGAATAAAGGCAGAGCACCTCGCCGGTCTTCACCAAAATCCCGACAACCGCTACCCTTTCGTAATCTTGGGTGAGCTTTTGAGCCAGTTCCTGGAGCCGGTGGTCAATCGTGAGATAGATGTCACAGCCAGAAACGGGCAGATCCGCTCTTTTCTCAGTTAAAGGGGCGATCTCCCGACCACGGGCGTCAACCTCAACAAACTTGTAACCGTCTTTTCCGCGCAAAAACCGTTCATAACTCGCCTCAATCCCGCTTCTACCAATAAAGTCCAGCGGGCGATAAGAGCTGTCACGGGCGAGGTCCTGTTCGTTTACCTCCCCAAGGTGCCCGATGAGGTGGGAGTATAAGCCACCATAGAGGTAATTTCTCACCGGGTCAATACGCAAAAGCACCCCGGGCAAACGGAAGTTGTTCTCTTCAATCTGGGCGACGATGGGAAAGTCAACATTCCTTGAGATATTGACCGGTGCCGGAAAGGCGGCGATGGGTTTTAACCGGTTTTTGAGCGCCTGGGGCGGTTGACCAAGGATTGTCGCCAAGAGGTTTAGGGCGCTGTCATTGGTCTCAGTGGGGATGACCGCCACCGTGAATGAGGGGCGGGTGTCGGCGAGGAGAATTCCATTGCGGTCAAATATTCTACCCCGGGACGCGGGCAAAACGATTTTGCGGATTCGGTTGCGTTCGCTCATTCGGGCATAGCGGGCACCGCGGAAGATTTGAAACTGAATCAGCCTCAAACTCAGGATGCCGAAGAGAATCAAGACTACCTGGGTGAGTCTTTTCAACCTTATTTTCATACTCGCTAAAGATGAACCGCGTTAGCGCGGTTGGTAACCCCCAATTTCTTTTCTTTTATTTTAAGGAGACGGCGAATGAGCGGTTCGGCAAAAGGCGAGAGGATTAGAGTCAGTCCGTTAGTAATGAGGAAGGGTAAGAGGTGGAACTCAAAGAGCCCGGTAAGAGTCTCAAGTGCCAGTTTCAGTCCCAGGGCGAGAACAGTGAAGCTGGTTACATTCCAACGTCCCTGATAAAAGAGGTCGCGGAGCTTAACCACACCATAACCGATGCCACTGAAAAGCAAAATATGAACCCCGAACCCGGCGGGGTTAGTTAGGTCTAAACAGAGACCGGCAAAAGTTCCCAAAATGGTGGCGATGAGGGAGGTTTCATAAAGGGCAAAGACAATCAGGGAGAGCAGAATAAGGTCTGGTCCCACCGGCAAAATACCAACCTGAATTACAAACAGAAGGTAGATAATTAAAAATGAGAGAAACGTGCGCATAATAAACCCTACTCCCCCTCAGGGATTTTAAATTTGGTGGTAGGCAATAAAAACTCGCCGGCGGGTTGGAAGAGAAAAACCTGCTCCACCCGGGTAACATCAACAAAAGGTCGGGCGTAAACCGCCTTAAAAAGACCGCTCGGTTCATCCGGCAGTTCCACTACCAGCCCGACCGGCAGGTTTTTGGGAAAGACCCCGCCTAACCCGGCGGTAAGGATGGTGTCCCCGGGCAAGAAATCCGCCTCCTTTTTGGCGTAATTTAGGAAAAGTAACCCTTTTCCCTCGGGGTGGGCGACCGCCAGTTCTCGGGAACGGCTGTTTAACACCGTCATCCGAAAAGATGGCTCAAGGATTGTCTGAATTAGCGCCTGATTACCCTCAACCGCAATTACCCTGCCAAGGACACCATCAGGGGTTAAGACGACCGCGCCCGGTGCAGGGGAAGCCGCCGAAGGGTTTGGAGCTGAGTCTGGTTCGGTTAGCGGTGAAGACCAGCTGACCACCATATACCTTTTCAGGGTAGTAATATCCCGGGCAATCACTTGAGCCCTGACCAGCGCCGATGGTGCCAGAGAAGGGGCTTTATAACGCTGACTTTCTAGAACCGAACGGAGGTAACCGTTTTCTATGGTTAGTTGCGCTGACAGTTGGGCTAAACGCCGGTTTTCAGCGCTCATCTCGGTTATCGTGAAACGCCAGTGGGCGATTACGCGCAGAGGATAGAGGAGACCGGTTGCCAGCGGTTGGGAGATTTTTACCTTTGCTCCGCGGGGCAGGAGGAGGATTACCAGTGCCAGACCAATTAGCACCCAGGCGACCCGGTCGTGCCAATTAACCCGCAACCCTTTTCCCATAACATCTCCGTGGCAAAGAGAAATAGTTACTACTTATTTGGTGCGTAAAATCAGTTTCTGGTGCAGACTGATATTTTCCAAAATCCTTCCGGCACCCCGGACGACACTCTCAATCGGGTTTTCTGCCATATAAACCGGCAGATTAGTCTCCTCTTTAATTAAGATGTCAAGCCCGCGCAAAAGCGAGCCGCCCCCACACATATAAATCCCCCGGTCAACAATGTCCGCGGCCAATTCCGGGGGCGTCTTCTCCAGCGCCAGCCGAACCGCATCAACAATCAGCGCCACCGGCTCCTCCAGCGCCTCCCGGACCTTGGTTGAGGTTATCTTAATCGTCTTGGGTATCCCGGAGACCAAATCTCTTCCCTTCACCTCCATTGTCTCCTCGGTGCCGGTGGCATAGGCGGAGCCAATCGCAATCTTAATATTCTCAGCGGTCTGTTCGCCGATAATAAGATTATAATTTTTCTTAACATAATTGATTATCGCCTCATCCATCTCATCGCCGGCGACCCGAATTGAGTTGGCGGTAACCACCCCGGAAAGCGCCACGACCGCAATCTCGGTGGTTCCACCACCAATGTCAACTATCATATTACCGGTTGGCGCCTCAACTGGCAGACCAACACCAATCGCCGCAGCAATCGGCTCGGAAACCAGATAAATCTCCCTTGCGCCCGAAGCCTCAACCGAATCCCGCACCGCCCGCTTCTCCACCTCGGTAATCCCGGATGGGACGCAGACAATCACCCGGGGTCGGACAAATAGTTTCTTCCTTTGCACCATCCCGATAAAAACCCGCAACATCATCTCCACCATCCCAAAATCGGCGATTACCCCATCCTTCATCGGCCGCACCGCCCGAATCCCCTCCGGTGTTCTGCCTAACATCCGTTTTGCCTCAGTACCCACCGCCACCACCTGATGGGTCACCTCATCCACCGCGACAATTGAGGGCTCGCGCAGTTCAATCCCCTTTCCCTTCACATAAATCAGGGTGGAGGAGGTGCCGAGGTCAATGGCGATGTAGTTATCAAACCGCTCGGTAATGCTCCGGAGAATAGAATTAAGTGTCACCGCCAAAGAGTAATCTAAACAGCGGACTAAGTCAAGTGAGAGTTATTATCGGCGGTTAAACGAGGGAATCACCAGACCGGGGAAAATTTAGTAAGAGAGTGCCGCTTTTAACTGCGCCCGACTCCGAGAAAGCCTTTTCTGACGGGTCTCGCTTTTTTTCAGGTAGCCATTGGCAACATTCTCCTTAATCTCAAACTCCGCCTCGTCACCATCCTTCAACGCCCGCACCGCCTGCTCCCAGGCAAAGAGATAATTCTCCCGGTCTCCTCTCTCCTCAGCAACAAGCCTCAAATACTCCCGCGCTGCCGCATAAGTCCCCCGCACCCGCACACTACCACTGCCTGAAGTTCGGGTTAGCGCCTGCAGACCGGTCAGCAGACGCTGGGCAAGCTCCACCATTTGACCCGCGCTATCACTCACCGCCCGGGCGGACTCTATCCGTTTCAGCGCCTCCTCAATTTTATCCTTTGCCATTTTGCCAATATCAATTAACTTTTGCACCCGCTGCCACTGATTTATGGCGATATTGACACTGGAGTCAATTGACCTTCCCATTGCCCGGGCTTGAGCCCAAACCATTTTCTCCTCTTTTGAAACAACCGCCTCTTTGCCAGCCGATGATTGATAATCCACTCGGGGTGGAGCCGCTTTTTCCTCTGGGGTTAATTCAGCACCTGGCGGCTTTTTTTCTTCAACCTTTCTTTGCGGCGAGATTCTCGGCAAAAAGACAATCGCCCAGAGCAGCATCCCGGCTATAAAAATCAAAGTTCCCCAGAGCGTTATCCGCCGGAACAGGGCAATCTTCGCCAGCTTCCGCTCATCCGGCTTAAACTCCAGAAAAGGCGGTGGTATTGGACCCGGCTCTTTACCTGATGATTCAACTTGAGGCTTCGTTGGAATGAACTTTTCCTCTGACTCCCCTAATTCATCACGGGGTGGTTTTATTGGTTCATCTGCCCGGCGGTCTTTATCCCGGTTCATAGTCCGGCGGAACGATATTAACAAAACTTTTCCCATTTGTCAAGTTTGAACTTAGAGTAGGAACAGAGACCACCCAGACAGTTGCTATCGGGCAAGCCCCGGGTATACCCTTACCCGGCGAGCAAAAATCAGTTAAAGTATTGATAAACCTAACGATAGCACATTGGGTAATATGGGTATATGTGCACACAAATACACATATTCTTTTGGTCAAAGATTGCCTTTGGCGGTTATTTCTGTTAAGCCCCTTCCCTCAAAATTTGCTAAAAAACAAAGATTGGAGCGGGGGGATGAATGCGGATTTGGTTAAGGTGAGGGTCCCGGCGCAGGAGAATAGGGCAAATCAGGCGGCGGTTGTTGTCAGCGGGTTAAAGTCAAGGCAAAAGGTGGTGGGAATAAAAGGGGTGAGCTGATAAAAAGAGTAGCAAAGAGGGGTTTGTTAATTTTTATTGTTTTTTGAGCCAGGGTAGCGGGTCAACCGCCTTGCCATCAATCCTTATTTCAAAGTGGAGGATTTCACCGGTGAGGGCGATGGTGTCGCCGGTTTTGACTTTTTCCCCGGTTCTTTTTTTGAGTTCACTTAGCCGGGTGTAAACCGAGTGGAAGCCGCCACCGTGTTCTATGATAATCATTAAGCCCTGTCCGATGAAGACATCCGCATAGCTGACGATGCCATCACTAATCGCAATCACGGGAGTTCCCGGCGAGCAGGAGATGTCAATACCAAGGTTTTTGGTTTTGGTGCCATATTTGGGGTCGGTCTGAAAACCGAATTTGGTAATTACCGTTCCTTTTGCCGGCCAGGGGAGGTTGCCTTTGTTCTGTTCAATTATGTGTTTGGGTTGTTTTATGGGTTTAGCGGGTTTTAGCTGTCTTTTGCGGTTATAGCGCGGTGAATCGGTGTATAGGAGTGAGCAGTTGCAGGAAAATAGCAGGGTGAAAGCGGTGAGCAGTCGGGCAAGGTTCATTAAAACTTATTACTTGCCTTATGACCAAAGTCAATTCTGGCGTTGTTTGGCAGGATGGTAAGTTAAAAGAGGCGTCCGGGTTTCCCCGGACGCCATGAGAGTTGGCTAAAAGATTACGGGAAAATTCCCCGTTCTTTGTAGACTTTCTCTAAGCGGGCAAGGGCGACGATGTAAGCGGCGGTGCGCCAATCAACCTGGAACTTCTGTGCGGTATCACGGACCCGTTGGTAGGCTAATACCATCTTTTTGTAGAGTTTGCAGTCTACTTCTTGTAAATCCCAAAATTCGCTGCGTTTGTTTTGGAGCCACTCAAAATAACTGACGATGACCCCACCGGAGTTACAGAGAATGTCAGGAAGAACGTCAATCCCGCGGCGGTTAAGGATTTTGTCACCATCCGGGTCAGTAGGACCATTTGCCCCCTCGGCAACCAGTCTTACCTGGAGTAATGGTGCGGTTTCCGCAGTGATTTGGTTTTCCAGGGCAGCGGGAATGAATATGTCGGCTTTGGTGCAAATGAACTCGTTATGGTCAATCGGATTTGCTTTGGGATACCCTTTGACTCCACCTTTTTCCTTTACATACCGAGCGAGGTCGTCCGGGTCAATTCCATTGGGATTGGCGATTGCGCCGGTAACATCTTCCACTGCCAAAAGGACCGAACCGAAGGGTTTCATTAATCGGGCCGCCCAGGAACCAACATTGCCAAACCCTTGAACGATATAGCTGGTTTTTGACAGGTCAACACCTTTCTCTTTTGCCCATTCGCGAATTAGGAATACCACACCTTGACCGGTTGCTTTCTCCCGACCGAGACTGCCACCGGACTCAATCGGTTTGCCAGTTACTACTGCTAACATCCGTTGTCTTTCGAGGGCGGGCATCATTGATTGGTAAGTGTCGAGAATCCATGCCATAATTTGGGCGTTGGTATTGACATCAGGAGCGGGGATATCGTAGTCGGGACCAATCACATTCCCGAGGGCGAAGGTGAAGCGGCGAGTGATTCGTTCTAATTCGGAAAAGGAATACTGGCTGGGGTCAATCTGAATTCCGCCTTTGGCGCCGCCAAATGGGATGTTAGCGATTGCTGATTTCCAGGTCATCCAGGTGGCCAGCGCCCTGATCTCGTCAATATCTACTGCCGGGTGGAAGCGGAGTCCGCCTTTGAAAGGACCCAAGGCGTTGTTGTGCTGGACCCGGTAACCGGTAAATACTGCTATCCGACCGTCATCCATTTTTACCGGGAAGTGAACAGTGATTTCGTTCATTGTGGTGCCGAGAATCTTCCGTACGCCCGGGTCAAGATTCATTATATCAGCCGCTTTGTTGAACTGATACATGACATCCTCATAGACATTTCTCTTTTTTGGGTGAGGAGTAATTAAGGGGAGGGGGCGTCGTTTGCCGGTAATTGTTTTTGCGGTTGCCATGTTACCTCCCATTAGCGATACTCTTCGCAGTGCCAAACTCCGATTTCTTTGTCGCGAATCTGGCAGGTTTCGCGGTTGTCGCAGTTTACACAGAGCCCTTTGTATTTGTCCCACTCATGGATTTCGGTTGCGGTAGGTCCTTTTTCTGCAGTCAGTGAGGCTTCTTCAATTAGTGGTGCGGAGATTGACTCAAACTCTTCGCACCAGATAACTGGTTGGTTGTGCCTTGACCGATAACCGCAGCCAGCAGAATGAGCACAAGTGGTGCACAATCCTGATAACGGTGTTTTCTTTACCGAGGTCTTTTTCTCTTTTTTTATTGGTAGCCTTTTTACCGCTACTTTTCTCCGCGTCTTTGTAATCGACATTTGATACCTCCAGTTTAATTTGTTTTATATCGGGTTTCTTTTTCCTACCGGCTTATTTTATAAGCAAAATTCGTTCCAAAATGGTCTTTCAGGCTAAACATTTAAAAGAATTTGTTTTGTCCAAAATCTAAGTTTCTAAAATTGTGAGTCTTATATATAAACGCTAAAATTGAACTTTGACTTAAGTTGCCACTTTAAGTAGGTGTGGTGTTAAAGAGGCCTGGGGAAAATTGAACCAGTGGGGATAATTTCCCCGGTTTATGAAAATAGGGTTTGTTAAGGTTTTTGTAGTTGTTTTAGCTTGTTTCTTAAAGTTTTACGGTCTATGCCCAAGATTTGGGCGGCTTTGGTTATGTTACCATTAACACTGGCGAGGACTTGCCGGATGTGTTCTTGCTCGATCTCAAGCAAGGTGCGGTTTAACCGCCGTTCATTTAATACCGAAAAGCGCATGTGCGGAGGGAGGTCAGGGACGTCAATTGTTTCACCGTCAACCATTATGAGAAGGCGTTGAATTAGGTTTTCCAGTTCCCGAACATTGCCCGGCCATTCGTAGCGGGTTAGCGCAGATAACGCCTCGTCGGTGAATTTTGGCACCGGTCGTCCCAGCTCCCGGCAGAACTTTTGCAGGAAGTGGCGGGCAAGGAGAAGAATGTCATCGCCTCGTTCCCGAAGCGGCGGGATGGAGATAGTGAGAACATTCAGCCGATAAAAAAGGTCTTCCCGAAAGCTCCCTTTCTGGACCAGGCTTAAAAGGTCTTTGTTGGTAGCGGCCATTATTCGGACATCAATTTTATAGGGACGGGCATCGCCAACCATCCGCACTTCTTTGTCCTGTAATACCCGGAGCAGTTTTACCTGCATTGAGAGGCTCATCTCGCTGATTTCATCTAAGAAAATTGACCCGCCTTCAGCTGTCTGGAAGAAGCCGGCGCGAGTCTCATGGGCACCGGTAAAGGCACCTTTGACATAACCGAATAGTTCACTTTCTAAGAGCCCTTCGGGAATACCACCACAGTTTACCGGCACAAATGGCGCTGAGGCGCGGGGACTAGAGTAATGGATTGCCCGGGCAACTAACTCTTTGCCGGTGCCACTTTCTCCAGTGATCAAGACCGTGGCCGAGACCTTGGCGGCGCGGGCAATTGCGGTAAAAACATTTTTCATAACCGCCGCCTCGCCAATTAAACCATAATGGGATGGCCGCGGATGGGGTTCGGGTTCTTCAACCGTCCGCCTTATATGCAGTTTTTCCAGCGCCCTTTTTACCGCCTCCAGTAGTTCTTCATCAGTAAAGGGTTTGGTTAAATACTCTTCAGCGCCCGCCTTCATTGCCTGAACCGCGCCCTCAACGGTGGCATAGCCGGTAATCATCATTACTTCGGTGTTACGAAGGTTTTCTCGGATGTAGCAAATTAAATCCATCCCACTGGCGCCGGGCATCTTGAGGTCGGTAATTACTAAGTCAATCGGTTTTTCATTGAGGAGTTTTATCGCATCGGGGACATTTTGGGCAAGGCACACCTGGTAGCCGGCAGCGGTTAAATTACGCTCTAAAACTTCTAAGGTGGCGAGATTATCATCCACCACCAGGATAGTTTCGGTAGTTTTCTTGCTCGGCATAGACTTTAATTCTCGGGATGGGAGGTGCCTTTGATAGGTAAGATTATTTCAAATCGGCTTCCTTTGCCCGGTTTGCTTTCCACTTTAATTCTGCCACCGTGAGCGGTAACAATTCCATAGACTACTGGGAGTCCTAATCCAGTGCCATCAGGTTTAGTTGTGAAAAAAGGGATAAATATACTTTTTTTCACCTTTTCGTCCATTCCCACCCCGGTGTCCGAGACGATTAATGAGATAGTGGAATCGTGATTGTCAGCGGTAGCAATTGTCAGTACACCGCCGTTGGGCATCGCCTGGATGGCGTTGACTACCAAGTTAACCAGGACCTGATGGAGTTGACCGGGGTCGGCGAGTATCTCGGGTAAATCGGGTGTGAGGTTAAGGATGAGTTCAATTCCGACCTTGGCACAGCGGGAACCGAGGAAGTAGAGCCCCTCGCTCACCAGTTGATTCAAATCAACCTTAGCTAGTATTGGCGGTTTCTGGCGAGCAAATGTCATCAGTTTGCTCACTATTTCTCGGGCATGGAGAACGGCTTGGACTATTCGTTCAATATCTTTACTTGCCTGGGCGGGTAGACCCGGGACTTTCTGTGCCAGCTGGGCAAAACCAAGGATGTTGCCCAATGGTTCATTTAACTCGTGGGCAACACCGGCAGCGAGTTGTCCGATAGTAGCGAGCCGGTCAGCGTGGCGTAGTTGTGCCTCCAGTTGTGCCTGTTTTTCGGCAAGTGTTCGTCTCTCAATGTAAAGCCCCAATTCCCGGGCGACCGCGTTAATTAAGGAGCGTTCCTCTTTAAGAAACGGTCCTTCGTCTAACTCCGGCCTTTCTTCTGAATACACTACCTCCACCCACCCCCGATTTTCACCGTGGACTACTATTGGCGCACGCTGGTGGGCGACACCATCTCGGTAATTGGCGGTTGTAAAGGCGGTTTCGCTGTAGACTATTCGGGCAGAGGCGATTTCTGGATAGAGCCAGGCCGGCGGTAATTTTTCCGCTACCGCTTTTAGCACTTCCGATAATTCCAAATTTAAATCGCTGAGGATTTTATCAATTTCATAAAGGCAGGTTAGTTCTTTCACCCTTTCTCTTAACGCCGCCTGGGCCTTTCGGTCAGCAATCGCCACACCAAGACTTTGGGCTACGCCTTGATAAAATTCTATTTCGTATCTTTTAAAATAATTTGGTTTAGCACTTTTTAACAAAATTAGCCCGTGGCTATCTTCACTAACAACAAATGGGAGAATAGCAAGAGAAGGATATTCGCCGGCAATTTTAATTGCCAAGCCGGGTTTTATTACAACCGGCTGGGAGGTGTCATTGGTCCAAAAGCCGCCATTACTGGTAAAAGAATCTTGATTTAAATCTACTTCCCCTCTTATTAGGGCGGTGCAAACCACGGTCAGTCCGGGGCTATCTTCTGCTATTTCGGGCATTTTTTCCGGCACCTTGATTTCGTCCCTGGGCATAATTCTAAATAAAAAACTTTTTTCATCATCTTGCCGCATTACCCCACGATAATAACGAGCGCCTTCATTAACCCGAATTTCGGCGCAGTCACATCCTGAGAATTTGATAAATTCCTCCAGAACCAAACGGGTAAATTCACTCCGAGGGACACCTTGATTTGCTGCCCGCAAAATCCGTCGGGAGAGGGCACAGAACTCATCAGCGAGACGACGACCATAGCCTTTTGCTCGTAACCGTTCGGGCTTGGGCAGGTGAAGTGAATTCCGATGCGGTTGGTTTACTTTCATATTTTGGTGACGATTACTAAAATGGAGGCGGCGGGAATCGAACCCGCGTCCGAAGAGTTCAGAGCCCAGGTTCTACATAGTTAGTCAATCTATTTTTTCTCGTTTCTCTCTTAGCCGATTGACAGGCGGCGAGAAACCAGCCTCAGTGTTTAATCCGGCTAATCCCCTGAGACGCAAGATTAGCCTTAATCACCCAATTAGACCCTGAACCGGCGCCGGGTGAACTCGCCGGTCAAGGGGCTACCTTACTTTAGGAAGCCAGAACGTAGCTGCTATTGGCAGCTGTATTTCCTCTGTTGGGATTAACGAGGTAACAGAGGAACCTCGCTATGCCCCTGAGCCCCTCAGTCACTTCGTCGAAACCGTACGCCCCCGACGAAAGCAACCACACCACTTAATATTATATTTTTTTTGCTAAATGTCAATAAAGTGAGGTAAAACCCTTTATCTTTATTTTTCAGAGAGAAACCAGGTGAGCAAAAGCGAGGTGGCTAACCTGAAGTTGGTTTCTGGGGCATATTTCCTCATTGGCCGATGAAAAAATCCCAGTTATTTTGTTGACCATTTTTTGATTATGGGTATAATTCAAGTCCTATAAATTCAAGGTTTTTCAAAAAAGCAAGGTTATAAGTAGCAAAGTAAAAAGAATAGGAGGACAAAAATGGCAAATGGTGTCCAGGAGTTTATGACCTGGGTTAAAGAAAGAAATCCGGGCGAGCCGGAGTTTCATCAAGCGGTAGAAGAGGTAGTAACCTCCCTCTGGGATTTTTTAGAAAAGAAACCTAAGTATCGTAAGGCAAAAATCCTGGAGCGAATGTGCGAACCGGAACGGGTGATTATTTTCCGGGTTCCTTGGGTTGATGATAAGGGTGAAGTGCAGGTTAACCGTGGGTATCGGGTAGAGATGAATTCGGCAATCGGTCCTTATAAGGGCGGTCTGAGGTTTCATCCGACAGTCTATCTCGGGATGTTGAAATTTCTGGCGTTTGAGCAGGTTTTTAAGAATGCGCTTACCACTTTACCAATGGGTGGCGGAAAGGGCGGTTCGGACTTTGACCCTAAGGGTAAGTCGGATAATGAGGTAATGCACTTCTGCCAAAGTTTTATGAATGAGTTGTTCCGGCATATCGGACCCGATACCGATGTGCCCGCCGGCGACATCGGCGTAGGTGTTCGGGAAATCGGGTATCTGTTTGGACAGTATAAGCGGTTACGGAACGAGTTCACCGGTGTCTTTACCGGGAAAGGTTTGAATTGGGGTGGCAGTCTGATCAGACCGGAGGCAACTGGTTATGGTACGGTTTATTTTGCTGCCGAGATGTTGGCTACCCGGGGCGAGACGTTGGAAGGGAAGGTTTGCTTGGTGTCAGGGTCAGGGAATGTCGCGCAGTATACGGTGGAGAAGTTGTTGCAGTTGGGGGCTAAGCCGGTAACGCTTTCGGACTCCAATGGCTATATTTACGATGAAGCCGGAATTACTTTTGAGAAGTTGGAGTTTGTGAAGGAGTTGAAGAATGTCCGGCGGGGTAGAATAAAGGAGTATGCCGAGAAGTTTAAGGGGGTTGTTTACACCCCAGTTGACCCGAGCCTAAATTTCAATCCACTCTGGAATCACAAGGCTGATTGTGCCTTTCCGAGTGCTACCCAGAATGAGATTAATGGTAATGATGCCCGAAATCTGATGCGGAATGGCGTTTATGTCGTGGCCGAAGGTGCTAATATGCCTTCAACACCGGAGGCGGTTGATCTCTTTTTGGAGCATAAGATTCTCTATGGTCCGGGAAAGGCAGCAAATGCCGGCGGTGTGGCAACCTCGGGGTTGGAGATGTCTCAGAATAGCCTTAGGCTCTCTTGGTCGCGAGAGGAGGTTGACCAGCGGTTGCGGGGAATTATGAAGGCGATTCACGAGCAGTGCGTGCTTTATGGTAAAGAGGGTAACTATGTGAATTATGTGAAGGGAGCAAATATCGCCGGTTTTATCAAGGTTGCGGATGCGATGTTGGACCAGGGGGTTGTGTAAAGTAAATTAGTTACGAGTTAGTTTTCTTCTTTCACTAATTTTTTTACCCGGGCAGCGCCGGTGAGCAATTGGCGCGCCGACATAGAAGTATTTTTCGCGGGGCTCGTTGTAGGCGTTGAAAAAGCCAAAGCCAGCCCCGCGAATGTTTCCTTTATCACCAGGTTGAAATGGCGGTCCGGTGCCGGCCCAAACCCAAACGGTGGCATCACCATTTAAAACATCGGCAACTGCGGCGGGGAAAATCCTTTTCGGTGGGATTATTAGAAATGTGTCGTAAACGGTTGTGTCTAATATGAAGGTGTAATCATCCTCTTCTCCATAGTAGTTGCGGTAGTCGTAGTCTATCCTGAGGTTTAGACCATACCATTCGGCACCAGCGGACTTATGCCAGGTGATGACCAAGGTTGATTCTAAGTCAAGGATGTAGTTTTCTGGAGGGGTGATTAAAGAGAAGTTGTCGGGCATTATTACCCGAGCGGCTGCCTTGCCCCAGTAGTGAATAACTTGTAGGTTGTAGGTGGTGTTAACTGGAAATGAGACCGAGTCAAGGTAGAAATATTTGGTCCCGTAGTAGTCACCATTGAGCGTTTCTTTATTTAAAATGACGATGGGCACCATCCTTAACCCGCGGCTGTCAAAAACCTCTACATACCGTTCGTATTCCACTGTGTAGTCGTAGTATTCCACCCGATTGAGAGAGGCGTAAATCATCGGCTCGGAGTAGTTCGGGTCAAGTTGGTGGCAGGCAAGGGGAGTGAGGAGTATGAGTAAAAAGAGATAAAAAGAGAAGTTTTTCAGCCTCATCCACAACTTATGGCTAATCCAGCCGGACGGGCATCAGGATAAAGATGTCCTCAGCGCCGGGCTCATTCTCGGTGGGCTTTATTACTACCGGTGCCATCGGGCTGGAAAACTCCATCGCCACCTGTTCGGAACTAATGTGGTTGAGGATTTCAATGAGATAGCCGCCGTTGAAGCCGATGCGCAGCGCTTCACCCTCATAGGAGCAGTCCATCTCTTCTTCGGTAAAACCTAATTCTGGATTCTCAGCTCGCACGATTACCCCGTTGGATTTGAACTCAAGACTTACCTGCTTCCCAATCTGGTGGGCGATTACTGTTGCCCGGCGGATTACCGAAATGAGCCCATCTCGGGTTAAGAGCGCCCGATAAGGATAGCCCTTGGGAATAACCTTTTCGTAGTCCGGATACGGTCCTTCAATCATCCGGGAAATCAATAAGGTGTCGGTAAGTTGAAAACCGACCATCTTGGTATCGGCAAGGACTTTTACCTTTTCCTCGCTCCGGGGGAGGAGATCAAAAGCCTTCGGAGTTAAGAGCATTTTTGCCCGAGTGGTTGATTTTACTCTCCGGGTTACACAGACCAGGCGATATCCATCGGTCGCCACCATTCGGGACTCGTTTTTGAAAATCTCCCAGTTGATTGCGGTGAGGGCGGGGCGGGCTTCACTGCGGGAAGCGGCAAAACTGCAACGGTCGAGCATCTCAAAAAGGGAAACGAGCGGGAATTCTATGGTCACTTCTTCTGGAGGGCTGGGGAGCGGCGGAAACTCTTCCGGTGGAAGTGAGACGAGCGTCGCCTTGAGCCTACCGCTTTCAACCTTGGCTTTACCATCTTCAGAAGAAATCTGGACGGTAGGTTGGTGGCTCTCCCGCACCAATTCTAATAACTTTTTGCCTTTGAGCAGAACTTTACCCTCCTCGGCTTTACCGGGGATGGGAAGCTCTTTTCTTAAGACATTGTCACCGTCAGAGCCGATGAGCACCAGTTTTTCTCCGATAACCTCAAGGAGAATGTTTTCAAGGATTGGAGTTGTCAGCCTGCCGGGCAGGACATTGACCACATCACTCAAGACATCAAGGAAAATATCCCGGTCCAGTTCACAACGCATATTGCCTCCTTTTTATTGTTAGCAGTGGCACTTTTATACTCTTACCAGAAAAAATTCCACTGTCAAATTATGAATCGACAGCAACCCAACGGTCAAATGCGCTAAGCCAGTTTTCTTCCAGAGCGCCTTCGGCAACCGCTTTTTCCAGCCGCTGGCGGGCGTCGGTTAACTCAATTGGTTGCCAGCGGTGCCAGCGAGTTGTGCCGTAGTCCTGGAGACCTTCAAGAACCGCACTTTTTTTCCCGATAATTTCTGCCGCGGTGCCAAAATGTTTTTTAAGTTCGTGCGCCTTCTGATAAACCAGGCGGAAGAGCGCCGGATAGCGATAGTCGCGGGCAAGGTGATGGTCAAGGATAAGTTTTTTCAAGCGGGGCAGGGCAAGAATCTGGCAGAGGTTGATGATGCTTTTCAGCAGTTGATTGTCGGTCTGGGGGTAATTCTGAAGGAAACTGGGATAACCATCAATCACCGCCGCAACCGGATTGATGTTACAGATGGTATTAACGGCTGTCGGGTCGGTTGGACCGGCGACATCGGAAGTAACTAAGACTATTTCCTTACCCCTTTGGACCGAGACCATAATCACTTTACCCGGTTCGGCTTCAGCCTGACCATGCCAAATCGGCGCGGAGAAACCGATGGTGGTTTTCTTAAACTTGAATTTCCTGCCGTCGGCCCAGATTATCTCTTTCGGGAGCCCGTCAATCGTTTTCAGAAAGCGCTCGGCGGTCTCCAATTGTTTCTGCGGGAGGTCTTGGAGGCTCTTGAGAAATAGAATCTTGCCCGAATAGAGTCGGGGTTCGCGGGCGAAGATGAAGTGGTCAAGATGATAATGGGTTATGACGATTAATGGCGAGCGACCACAGGAGTCAAAGACCGCGGTTTGATGCCGGGCTAATAGCTCTTGGCGGTGTTGTTCTGGTAATGGAAAGGCTTCAGTTTGCAGGGAAACGCCCGGGTCAATTGTGACCGAAAGGTCAGGGGTTTCAATTCGGGTACACATCCCTTTTACCCCGAATGAGTCAAAAGCGACCGGGGTGATAATAACCTTAGAACTCATAAGAGCAATAAGCGGGTGAGATAGTAAAATCCGGGAATAGTAAAGATGAGGCTGTCAATCCGGTCTAAAAACCCCCCGTGTTCACCCAAGGAGGAGGAGGAGTCTTTTATCCCCACCGCTCTTTTGAAAAGCGATTCAAATAAGTCGCCGGCCTGGGCTAAAGCCCCTAAGCCGATTCCTACAAGCGCCAAAAACCAGACCGGTTGGGAGGCAAAAGGAGAGAAATTTTTAAGCCCCAAAAGTGCCACCAAAGCGGAGAAGAGCAGTCCAAAAAAGAAACCTTCTATGGTTTTATTTGGGCTGAGAAAAGGCGCCAGTTTGCGCCGACCGAATAGTTTGCCCAAGGCATAGCCGGCGGTGTCATTCACCCAGGTGAGCACCAGCGGAAAGAGAACAAGCCAGCGGTTGAGGTGAAGGTTGCGTAAAAGGATGAGATGACTGGGGAGAAAGCCTAAGTAAATTAGGGTGAAGAGCCCATAAACCGGGATTCGGGGGAGCGGCGGGCGGGTGGCGATTGCAAAAAGGAAGATGAGAAAAATCGGGAGGATGAGGTAGTTAGGAAGCCAGTTGAGATAAGCGGCGAGAACAATCGTGATGTTTAACCCTGATATCAGCCAGAGGTTTAAAAAGATTTCTGCTTGGCGAAGAATCTTTCCCAACTCCCAGGTTGCTAAGACAACCCAAATTCCCACCAATAGAGTTAGCAGTTCCCGGGGGGCGAACAGCACAATCGCGGTAACCGCGAAGGCAAGAAGGGTGCCGATTATTACTCTTCCCACCCAGAAACGGCTGATGTTTTCGGGGGTGTTATTTTTCTTCAATAACACGACCAAACCGGCGCTGGCGTTGGGAGAAGTCCTTGATTGCCTCAATTAGCTGGTCGCGCCGGAAGTCGGGCCAAAGGGTTTCAGTAAAATAAAGTTCGGCATAGGCAATATGCCAAAGGAGAAAGTTGGAAATACGACGTTCACCGCCAGTGCGAATCAAAAGGTCGACCTCGGGCAATTCCGGGTCATAGAGGAGGGAGTAAAACTCCTTTTCCGATTTTGGTGGCGAACTTATTTTACCCGTGCGAGTCAACTCCCAGATTTTCCGGCCGGCGTCAATTATTTCGTTTCGTCCACCATAACTTAGGGCGAGTGTTAGGGTGAGCCCAGTATTATCTTTGGTTTCGGTGATGAGGGAGTCAACTTTTTTTCGGGCATAATCGGGCAAGTCGGATAATCGGCCGATCGCCCGAACCCGAACTTTATTTTCAATAAGTTCATCCCGGTATTCATCAACACCGCGGGCAAGGAGTTTCATTAAGTTGTTGATCTCCTTTTCGGGACGGCGCCAGTTTTCGCTGGAGAAGGTGAAGGCGGTGAGAAATTTAACCCCGATTTCACCGCAGGTGCGAACGACTTCCCGGAGTGATTTGACGCCCTGGCGATGCCCCAAAGAACGGGGCAACCCGCGTTGTCGTGCCCAACGTCCGTTGCCGTCCATAATGATGGCAATGTGAAGGGGGATTTTTAAATCGTTAGGGGTAATCTTCATTACCTTTCCATAATCTCCGCTTCTTTTTTCTTTAATAGTTCATCCAGTCTTTTAATATACTCGTCGGTGAACTCCTGAATTTTTTTCTGTGCCAGTTTGGCATCGTCTTCGGAGACCTCCCTTTCTTTTTCCAGTCTTTTAATCTCTTCAATTAAGTCGCGACGGACATTCCGGACTGCCACCCGGGCGTCTTCGGTGAGTTTGGCACACAGTTTTACTAATTCCCGGCGCCTCTCCTCAGTGAGCGGAGGAATCGGAATTCTAATTAAGTTGCCTTCAATTTTAGGGATAAGACCTAATTCCGCTTTGAGAATCGCCTTTTCTATTTCCGGGAGAACAGTTTTGTCCCAGGGTTGAACAACCAGTTGTCGTGGTTCTGGTGCCGAAATGCTGGCTATTTGGCGCAAAGGGGTGGGGGTATTGTAGTAATTTACTTTAATCCCATCAAGAATTGCTGGGTTAGCACGGGCGGTTCGGATTCGGGCAAATTCACTGGTTAAAACCTCAACCGCCTTGCTCATCTTGGCTCGGCATTCCTGATAAATTTTTTCTAACATATATAACTCCCGATTTTTTTACCTTTGATAATTTTTAAGATAGCCTGGGGCTGGGTGATGTCAAATACCACAATCGGAATCCGATGGGTTTGGCAGAGGGTGAATGCGGTCAGGTCCATCACCTCCAGTTTTTTTGCCAATACCTCCTCATAACTCAATTGTCGGTAGAAACGGGCTTTTGGGTTTTTCTCCGGGTCAGCGGAAAATACGCCGCCAACCCGGGTCCCTTTCAGGATTACATCCATTTTTAGTTCAATCGCCCGAAGGGCAGCCGCTGAATCGGTGGAAAAATGGGGATGACCGGTGCCGCCGGCGAGGATGAGGACTTTTCCTTGAGCTAAGGATTTTCGGGCGCAGTCAATATTATATTGGTCAACAAAACCACCGACGCTAAAGGCGGCAAAATGATGAACCGGTATTTGTTGTTCCAAAAGGGCGGTGAGTCTAATTCCGTTGATGACGGTAGCGAGCATCCCAGCGCGGTCCGCCGCGATTGGGTCAAGGTTACGGGCGGTTTTGCCTCTGATAATATTGCCGCCACCAATAACAACCGCCAATTTAGTTTTGTTTTTGACTATTTGGACAATTTGGTTGACGACGGAATTGAGCAACTCATCCTGGGAAAAGCAATCACCGGATATTTTTAAAAGGACCCGATGGAAAGTTTTACTCACCCAGTTTGAACCGGGCGTAACGCCGGATGACGATATTTTCGCCGAATTTGGCGATATTTTCCTTCAGAAATTCCCCGACCGTTTTTTCTGGTGCTTTGACAAACTGCTGTTCTAAGAGGCAGACTTCCGCATAAAACTTCTCCAGTTTTCCCTGAACGATTTTTTCAATAACCGCTGGCGGTTTATTTGATTGGGCCGCTTGTTCTTCGTAAATGCGCCGTTCGCGGGCAATTATCTCTTGGGGGACTCCGGAACGGTCAATGGCAATTGGGTCGCAGGCAGCGATGTGCAGTGCCAAGTCCCGAACAAAACGCCGGAACTCCTGATTGCGGGCGACAAAGTCGGTTTCGGTATCAACTTCAATTAGCACCCCGAGACGCTCACCAGGATGAATATAGGCTTCTACCACTCCGGCGGCGGTAGGGCGTTCTGCCTTTTTAGCTGCTTTGGCAACTCCACGCTTCCGGAGAACTTCAATCGCCCGGTCAATATCACCTTGAGTTTCTTCAAGGGCGGTTTTACAATCAACAACGCCGGCACCGGTCCGGCGGCGGAGTTCTACAACTTTTGCCATTTCTACTGATTTACTCATATCGGTTCCCCCCTTTAATTGGTTTCACTCTCAGCGCCACTCTCGGTTTCAAACTGCTTTTTCCCTTCAAGCACCGCATTGGCAATTACATTGGTCACCAAACTGATGGAACGAAGGGCGTCGTCATTGCCCGGTATCGGATAGTCAATCAGTTCGGGATTACCGTTAGTATCAATGAGGGCGATGAGCGGAATTTTCATCCGCCGAGCCTCGGCTACCGCAGTTGCCTCGCGAACCGGGTCAATTACAAAAATGGCACCCGGCAGGCGGTCTAATTGTTGAAGTCCGTCAAAAAGTTTGGCGAGTTTACGATATTCCCGCTGGAGCCGAAGCGTTTCCCGTTTAGAGGTATTGAGATTAGTATTAGCTAAAAGGCGTTCCAATTCGGCTAAACGGGCGATGCGGGTAGAGACGACATCAAAGTTGGTTAATAAACCTCCTACCCAGCGGACGGTGACATAACAGGAAGAGCACCGTTTGGCTTCTTCCTCAATAATCGGACGGGCTTGAGGTTTTGTCCCGACAAATATTATCTCTTTGCCCGCTTCGGTAATTGAACGCACGACATTGTAAGCGGTGCGGAGTCTTTCCAAAGTCTTCTCAATATTAATGATGAAAATGCCGTTACGTTTACCAAAAATGAATGGTTTCATTTTTGGATTCCAGCGCCGGGCATGATGCCCAAAATGGAGTCCGGCCTCCAAAAGTTGTTTGATAGTTAACGTTTCGTCCACTGAAACCTTTTCCTTCTCTTTGCTAATCCGTATTTCATCCTTTCTTTTTCGCGCGGGTCTCTTTTTAACAATCCCGCGGCCTTGAGCTGGCCTCTCAGTTCAGGGTTATAAAGAAGAAGCGCCCGGGCGGTACCAAGGGAAACAGCGGCGGCTTGAGCGGAGACTCCTCCGCCAGCAACAACGCATCTTAGACCGAATTGTCCCCGGGTTCCGGTTATCTCCAATGGGGCGAGGGCGACGGTGATAAAGTCGCTTCTACCGAAATAGGCAGGTAATGGTATGTTATTTACGGTATCATTTTTTAGTCCCGGAATCAGCCACACCTTGGCAACGGCGGTCTTCCGAGAGCCGGTGGCGAAATAGTGGGAATTCGTATTCATATTAGTTTAAGGAGATGGTAATAGGCTTCTGTGCCTGGTGGGGGTGTTGGGGACCAAGATAGATATGGAGTCGGCGGATACGCTTTGCCTGCAAGCGATTCTTGGGCAGCATTCTCAAGACCGCTAACCGGAGGGGACGGGTAGGAAACTTTGTTACCATCTCCCGGTAGGTTCGCTTTTTAAGCCCACCGGGGCGGGTAGAATGGCGGTAATATACCTTTTCCGCAAATTTGTTGCCGGTCAACCTAATTTCACTGGCGTTAATTACAACTATATGGTCACCAGCGTCAACATGCGGGGTATAATTGGGGCGGTGCTTACCCTGCAATATTCGGGCGATCCGAGCCGCGAGGCGTCCCAATACCTGACCGGTAGCATCAATTAGGTACCATTCACCTTTGCTCTCTTCTTTTTTTGATATAGTTATCTTCATCTTAACTAATTTTATACCAGAATAAATGCTGCTTGTCAATTTTGTTGATAAGGAGTTATTAGGTCATAGCGTGAGTTGGTTGAGGTTAAAAGGGGATGTCATCCAACTGGTCTTTAGGTATGTCGGGTTCTTCATCTTGAGATATTTCTGGTTCTGGTTCTTCTAACTCTGCGCTAATGGGAAATCGTTCCAGAATTTGGACACTCCTTCCGTAAATCTCAATTGAACTTCTCTTTTCGCCGGTGGTCGTTTCCCAAGAGCGGCTGCGCAGTTCCCCCTGAACAAGAACCGCCGTGCCCTTTTTTAATTTGTCGCCGAGCCGTTGAGCGAGTTGGGCCCAGGTATTAACGGTAAAAAAATATGTCTCTTCCCGCCATTGATTGGAATCCCGGTCCTGAAACCGGCGGTTGACCGCAATCCGAAAGGAGCATATCGGTGTCCCTTTAAGGTTGTAGCGCAGGTCGGGGTCAGCGGTAAGCCGACCAAGAAGGAAGACGCTGTTGAGATATCCCAGCCGGACTCCGCTCCCTTTGCCTTGCTCAGGCTGACCGGTTGGAAATTTACGATTTGGTTCGGACATGTTACCCCCTTCCGGTGGTTGGTTCTGATGATGAGTTTGTGGTTTCAACAGTGGTTGATAGGGTGGGAAGGCGGAAAAATGCCAGACGAAGGATTTCCTCCCGATGTTTGAGTTCCTCTCTGGTTTTTATCGGCAGTTGGGAGGGACCTTGAAAGTGGATAAAAATATAGGTGCCTTCGCGATGTTTTTTAATCGGATAGGCAAAGGCACGGCGTTCAGTTCGGATATCTAAGATCCGAGCAGCCCCTAATTTTGTTATGAGATTAGTTAGTTCATCGGTCACTCGGGCAACATCATTTTCTGATAAGTTTGGCTCAAGGATTATTGCCATTTCATAATTATTCAAACTTTCCTCCTTTTTAAGCAGCTTTTAGCGATAATTTTAGGCAAAGGTAAAAAATACAAACAGCTAACCCCGGGTTGTTGGTGTGGTCATTTAAATCAGTTGGGGACCGCCCACCTTTTTCTGGATATGCTCTGATAACCGATTTCGGTGAATATGAGCGGTTTGAATGGGGAATGGGGAGTTTTTGGGATTTGGTTTCCGTCGGAGATTGCCCCGCCCCCATCAGAGGTTCGCAGTGACGAGAGGGTGAGTGGGGTTCAATGGGGTTTGAACCTGATGAGCAAAACATCACCATCTTTGATCTGATAACTTTTGCCTTCAATTTTAACCTTACCGGCACTCTGCGCTTCTTGGAATCCGCCGGTGGCGATAAGGTCCTGAAAAGAAACTACTTCTGCCTTAATGAACCCTTTTCCCATATCGGTGTGAATCATAAAGGCGGCATCTAACGCGGTAGTCCCATTAGGTGCTGACCAGGCACGAGATTCGTCGCCTTTGATGGTGTAAAAGCGGATAAGGTTGAGTTGAGCAAAGCACCGGCTAACGATAGCGATTGGACCTTCCGGTGTTAAATTTAGGCTTTGGCGAAGTTCAATTTTCTCGTTCTCGGATAAAGAGGCAAGGTCTTTTTCCAGTGCGGAAGAAAAAAGGATGGGATTGCGGGAGGCGAGTTTTGGAAATTGGGCTGTAAGCGTGGGTTCGGTATCAGAGGAGTTGACCGCATATACAACCGGTTTAAGGACAAAGAGGTTTAGTTCCTTTACCGCCTGGCGTTCCTCGGAAGTGAGCTCTGGTGCCTGGAAACCTCGCTGGAGTGCGGCGTTAATTTTTTCTAAGGCACTGAGGAGGAAATGTCTTTCGGGAGCAGCGGGTTGTTTGGAGGCAGACGCCAGCCTCTTTTCTATTATGCTTAGGTCAGCGAGAGCCAGTTCACTTTCCACAATTTCCATATCGCGGTCCGGGTCAACTGTTTCCAGAATATGAGGGATATCGGGGGTGGTGAAGTTGCGGATGAGATGAAGAATCAGGTGAGCCTCCCGAATATGAGCCAGAAACTTGTTGCCCAACCCTTCTCCCTGGCTGGCGCCCTTAACTAAACCAGCGATGTCAATAAAATCAATGTGAGCTGGGGTCACTCTCCGAGGATTTATCGTCTGGGCAATGCGGTTCAAACGTTCGTCGGGGACGGTAACGGTTCCGACATTCTTTTCAATCGTGGTGAAGGGGAAGAGGTCAACCCGAGCTTGAGCGCCAGTGAGGAGGTTAAATAGCGAAGTCTTTCCGACATTAGGCAGACCGACAATGCCAACTTTCATAAAGTTAATAGTAAATCATCCTTGATTTATTGCCCGGGGAACTTGGTTAACTAAAGGGGAGTTAAAACGATTCATCGCTTTATCCAGACCTTCGGTAATTACCGTAAGGCAGGCATCGGCAGCACGGTCAAGGATTTCGGGTAGGAGTCTTTTTTCCTCAGGGGTAAAAGGAGATAGGACATATTCATTAAGGGAGTCCGCAGTGAAATTAGTGGTGGCAGGGGAACCAATACCAACCCGCAGTCGGGGAAATTTATCTGAACCGAGATGATAGATAATAGAAGCCAGCCCATTGTGCCCGCCGTCGGAGCCACGCGGGCGGAGGCGGAGTTTACCGAAGGGAAGAGCGATGTCATCAACAACCACCAGAAACTCATCAGGCTCCTCGTTAAGATGCTGCTTGACTACCACACCCGATTCATTCATATAGAGCAATGGTTTAACAATTATTAAGTTGGTTTCAGCAAATCGGGTTCGGGCGATAAATTTACCCGGGAGATGGTGAAATCGGAGGCGGAGTCGCCGGGCAATGGTGTCTAAGACCATAAAACCAACATTATGACGGGTATCGGCATATTTCGCTGTTGGATTTCCCAGTCCAAAAATGGTCATTTCCCTGTTTTCTTCTCTTCCTTCTTTTTCTCCTCTTCCGCTGGTTTCCCTTTTTCCCCGCTCGCTTCTGATTTCGGTTTTTCTTTAATCACTTCCGGTTCGGTAGGTGCCTCAACCAAAGTAGGAGTTTCTGCTACCGCGGCGAGCTTCTTGGGGGCGAGAATGGTAACAATCGGCGTGTCTAAGGGTAGGGCAAACTCAATTTCCGGGTATTTTAACTCGGCGATATGAATGCTGTGACCCATTTTGAGGTTGGTGATGTCAATATCAAAATGTTCCGGAATTTTATCGATGGTCGCCCGCACCGGAATTTCCCGGAGGATTTGTTCAAGAATACCTCCCTGTTTTACCCCAATCGCGACCCCTTTTAAAATCACCGGGACATTCATCGTAATCCGTTCCTCCGGATGGACTTTTTGGAAGTCAACATGAAGAAATGAACCGTCAATCGGGTTGCGTTGAATAGTCTTAATCACGCAGTGGATTGGGCTCTGTCCTTCTATTTCCACCTCCACGACCGGTGCCCGACCTTTTAACTCTTTAAGGAGTTTGTGAAATTGGGTCAGGGGGATAGTCAATGGTAGTGAAGGTTCACCATGCCCGTACATTACCGCAGGCAACTCACCGGTTCGCCGGAGCTTTCGCACTTTACTTTTCCCGGTTTCATTTCTAATTTTTGCTTGGATTGATGGCATAACTTTCCTCCTAAATAAATAGTGAACTAACCGAATCTCCCCGATGAATCCTTAAAATCGCTTCCGCTAATAAAGGCGCCACCGATAAAGTCTTTATTTTGGGATGGCGTTTCTGTGGGGGTTGATAGATTGTATCGGTGACGACGACCTCTTCGATTGGGGAAGAGGCGAGTAAATTGACCGCCTCTTGGGAAAATAGTCCGTGGGTGGCGGTAGCACGAACGCTTCTGGCGCCATTAGCCAGGAGTGCCTCGGCGGCTTTAATTACGGTGCCGCCGGTGTCAATCATGTCATCAAATATTAGCGCATCCAATCCGGCAACATCCCCGACGACCCGATGGGCTTCCACCTTATTCGGGGCGGTCCGACGTTTGTCAATTACCGCTAAGGGTATCTGGTCACCTAAGCGTTGAGCGAAGCCCCGGGCGCGGTTTGCCCGACCGGTGTCCGGAGCAACGACGATGAGATTAGCGGTTTTATCACGATAGTAATCAATTAACACCGGAGTGGAATAAAGGTGGTCAACCGGCAGGTCAAAAAAGGCTTGAATCTGTTCCGAATGTAGCTCCATTGTTAAAATCCGGTCAACACCGGCCCGGGTGAGGAGATTGGCAATTAACTTTGCCGAGAGGGGGACTCGGGGTTTATCCTTTCGGTCTTGGCGGGCATAGCCGTAGTAAGGGATGACCGCGGTTACCCGGTAGGCGGACGCTCTTTTTAAGGCATCAATTATTAAAAGGAGTTCCAGGATGTTTTCCGCCGGTGGCGGGGTTGGCTGAATCACAAATACATCCTGTCCCCGAACACTCTCATTGATGCTTACCCTAATTTCGCCGTCAGCAAAGTTAGTAATTTCGGCATCGCCAAGGGCGATTTCTAACCGGGCGCCAATTTCTTGCGCCAGCGGTTGGTTAGCTCGACCAGAAAAGATTTTTAACTTTCTTTCCATTTTTTTATAGATATCTTCTGGGGCGGAAGGATTTGAACCTTCACGCCAGGATCCAAAGTCCTGTGTCCTGCCAGATTAGACGACGCCCCAAAACTTATTAACATTCTTTTCGCGGCAGTCCGATTGACCGGGTGAGAACACAGTGAATTCCCAGGCGTGCTAAAACGGCCATCGGGTGTTGATTTTTGACCAGTCCATACACCGTACTGCCGGAACCGGACAGGCTCGCCCCATAACAACCATTTGCCAACATCGCTTCTTTTACCGCTTTTAGTTGCGGATAGCGTTCAAAAACTATCGGCTCAAAACTGTTTTTTAGTTGCGCGGCGATTCCGGTTAATTCTGCGCGTCTTAACTTTAACGCTAAAATTTTAGGCGATATTGTTGGCGGTGTCAACTTTTTTCGGTGGCGGTCAATTTCTTGATAAGCCCAAGCGGTGGCGATGGGGAAGCCCGGAAGATAGAGTAAGATTAGCAGTTGCGGGATTTTGATCTTGCGAAGTTTTTCACCTCGCCCCCGGGCTACCGCAGGGGAATTAAAAAGAAAAAATCGGACATCACTGCCCAATTTAAGGGCTATTTGGCTTAAAGCCCTTTTACTCAGGGGATACCCGTAAAGCCGATTTAAACCAAGGAGAGTGGCGCCAGCATTGGAGGAACCGCCACCTAAACCGGAACCCGGAGGGACTCTTTTTTGAATTTTAATCCAGCAACCGCCAGCGACCCGAGCGGTTTTGAAGAAAAGTTGGGCGGATTGGTAGGCAAGGTTTTTTTCCGTTGGTATGGTTAAAGGAAGACCGGTAGTGGTCAATTTTATGCCACTTTTGGTTTTCTTAATATCTATCCGGTCGCCAAACTCAATTGGGATTAAAGTCGTTAGAATTTCGTGGAAGCCATCAGACCGGCGGGGACCGACCCAGAGCCCGAGGTTGATTTTTGCTCGGGATTTAATTGTTAGCATTTATTTATTAATAAAACTTGATTTTGGGTCGTAGTTCCAGTCCGGTCCGAAAAATCCACAAGCAACAACCCCGGCCCAGCCGAATCGCCGGACCTGGCGGTTAAAGACGATAAAGTCCGGGATGGCGGTGCCAGAACCAATAACCCCCCAGAAAAGCGAAAGTTTTGTTGATGGTGGGTCGGTTCCCATCCGCAGGAGAATAAGTCTTTCTGAGTTTAACGGATTGGGATAAACTAGAATGGTCGCGAGCGACTCCCCTAACACCGTTTTCCCGAGCTTCATTTTACCTTCACTTACCGTAATCGGCAGACTTTTGGCGATTTTCCGGGCAAAGAGGTTCTCGTTTGGTCCACCCAAGATAACTAAATTGCGATTGAGCGGAATCTCCTCGGTATCGGCTAAAACCTCGGTCGTCCCATTACCGATTAACCACCAGCGCAGCGCTTCCTGGATTGCGGTATGGCGAAGGTTTCTGGCAATGGTCGGGTCTTGAGTCCCATAAACGATAACAAACGGTCTCATTAAAGCCTGTTTTGCCGGACCGTAAAGTTCGGGTCTCTTTGTCAAGAAATTGGTTTTTGCCCTTCCTAATCTCCAGCCTTTTGGGGTCTTATGAATAGTGATGGTCCTGGGTATTTGCAGCTCGGCGATAGCGGTCTTCCCATCAACCGCGATTTTCACCTTTCCCGGGAAAAATAGGTTTTGGTCAAGATGAAGGGTCAACTGGGAGATATTTTCGGTATTGATCGTAATCAAAGAGTCACTCGCCTGGGCGTTTACTACCGCATCCCTACCGACAATATCAACTCGGTCAACTTTTATCCAGTAATTACTGAAAGACTGCCCCAAATCCGCGGTGCGAAACCTTATTCTCCTTGGTCCGGGGTCCCGTTTTTGGGAGCGAAGGAAACTTAACAGGTTAGAGTCGTCAACACACGAGGTCCCATCATCATAACTCCACCAATGCCCCTTTCCCGGCACCTCTTGGTAATGGTATTTATAACCTAACGCATTTAGCCAGAGGGCAAAGTTTCTACCATGAAGGGTAGGAACATTGTCGTCATCGCCACCGTGAAGGATGAATACCGGTAAATTTAGCGCATTCTCAATGAATGCCGGGGCATTGTCCGGTCTCAACGCCATCTCCCGAATCGCTAACTTTTGTGGTTCAGCAAAGATGATGCTGCGCTGGAGAAAGGTGGGAACATATAATGAAAGTGAAGGCCAACCCGCCTCCGGTGCGATTGCAGCAAACCGGTCCGGATGGGCAAGACCGATGTGCCAGGTGCCGTGCCCGCCCATTGAATGTCCGGTGAGATAGACCCGGTCTGGGTCGAGCGGCAGTTCCTTCAGACAGCGACTGAGGACCTCAAGCGCATCAAGCCTGCCCCAATCCTGCCAGTCAAATCCAAATGGTCGGCGGTTAGTTGGACAGACGACAAAAGCCCAATCCTTTGGCTTAAAGCACTCAACCAGACCTGACGCCTCAACGCCAGCACCATGGAGCGAAAGAATTAGCGCATAGCGTTTGTTGGGTTTATACTCTTTCGGATACAGAATCGCATAATACTGGCAGGAGGAGTCAATTTCGGAAATAAATGTTCTTTTGTGCGGTTGGTCGGATTTTTTAATGCGGAGGTTAACGGTATCGGTTCGCTGATAACTCTGCCATTGGGTTTTAATTAAAAGGGTAATCGGATTACTATCATAAGGAAGCGGGGGCAGGGTTAATGGTAAAGCAACCTTTTTTACCCCGCAATCGGGCAGGTTGTTGATTGTTGTGTCAAACGGCGGGAAGGTGGCTACTCTAATAGTTACTCTGATGCTGTCAATCCTTTTGCCGGTGGTATTGAGGAAAGGGATGCCAATCCAGGAGTTAAACGGCTCTTCAGCAATTATATCGGGTGCGGTTACATCAGCAACTATGGGCAAAACCGGGTCCGGGACCGGAATAAGGAGAAAACGGACCCTTTCATCACCATAACCAGAAACACGAAGGATAACCCGGTTAACCCCTGAATCCAAGACAACCGGGGTCTTGAACCAGCCGTTACCATAGACATCGCCTAAGTAACCCAGACCATTGAGAACAAACCCGCACCGTTGCGCTACCGCCAAAGCCCGGCACCGGGTTGAACGGGTAAACTCCGCATAGGCATAACCAAGGGAGACCAGTCCGCTTATTCCATAATAATCCTGAATTGAGTCCCAGCGGATATTCTCGTAATTGGTCTCCAGCCAACCCAGGGAGTCGGACTTGACCCTCCGCCAGCGGACAACCCCACCCTGAGCCAAAGGGCTACGCAAAGAGTCGCCCTCTTTCGGTTCAAGGCTTGAGACATCCTCAATCGCCTCGGTTATCCCTTCCCGAGTCCCAATTAGAAAAGGTCCACACAAAAGCCACTCTTTAATAAAAATCGTGTCGGTGATGGAAGGTGGATTTACTTCTGCTTTAGCCGCCTCCGGTTTCGTCAGCGCGAGTCCCGAAGGGGCAAGGCAACCTCCGAGAAAGGGCAAACTAAACAGAACCAATCTCCAAACTAATAATCTCTCTTCCATAAAGCCGATTTTACCTTAACAAAAATTTTGGTCAAACTCACCCTCGTTAGGGAAGGTTGATGAAGAGGCTACCTTCGTCATTCCTCAGACGAAGCCCGAGACAGTCCCCTTGAATGGAATTTCTTACCGGAGCCTGTCCGCCGGGAGACCGCCTCACCCCTCCGGGGCTCGCGATGATAATGGGGAAATACCCACTTCATAATGAGACCTGAAGGAGGGTAGATGATTATACTAAAAAATATAAAATTTAGTAGAGGGTATTTTGTCATAAGAGATTGATTAATAGTCTGTTATCGGAAATAGCCTTTATCCCCCTCCCCCGTTCCCCATACCCTTACCCCTATTACCTCCTTTTCTCTCTTCCACTTCATTTTCCTTACCCCTCTTCTCGCCCTTTGCCCCTTCCTTTCTCTCACCGCTTCCCTGGTTATCTCACATTCTACTTCTCGCCTTTCCTCGCTTTCTCTTTAACCCGCTCCTTCCCTCGTTATTTTCCTTTCTCTTTCTTATCCCCTTTCTTATTCTGCTCCTCTATCTCTTGCCTGTTGCCATTTAACTTGCCTCCTGGGTCCAAAAGAAATTGCCAACCCTTATCAGAATGAGCCAAAGGCAAAAAGCGAGTAAAAGATGATGGTGTTTTGCCTTTATTCTCCAGATGCGATATCTTCCTCAGGTTTGGTGATTAGCATAATGTTGAACTTTTCCTGAAGTAGTTGTATAAGATTTGGGGTTAGAAAGGCGGGAAGTGATGGTCCAAGCCGGATATTTTTGATTCCGAGATAGAGGAGGGTGAGAAGCACCGCCACCGCCTTTTGCTCAAACCAGGAGAGGATAAAGGCGATGGGCAGTTCATTGGGGGTAACACCGAGGGTTTGGCTTAATGACAGGATAAATTGAATTGCGGAATAGCTGTCATTGCACTGACCGATGTCCCAGAGTCGGGGCAAACCTTCAATCTCACCAAATTCAATTTTGTTGAACCGGTATTTGCCACAAGCGAGGGTGAAAATGAGAGCATCTTTAGGTACCAGTTGGGCGAGTTGGGTGTAATAGTTTCTTCCCGGTTTGGCGCCATCGCAGCCACCGATGAGAAATATCCGCCGGAGGCGTTGAGTCTGAATCATTTCGGCAATCAGGGGAACTTTATCTAATAGCGCCCGGCGCCCAAAACCAACCGTGATGTAGTGCTCTGGTCCTTCGGTGGTGAAACCGGGCTGGGCGAGTGCGGTTGCTATCAGGGGGGAGAAGTCACTCCGGTGGAGATGTTGCACTCCGGGCCAAGCGACCAGACCGGTGGTGAAAATTCGGTCTTTATAACTGGCTTGGGGTCGCTGAAGGCAGTTGGTGGTCATAAGAATCGCACCGGGAAATAGGGGAAACTCCTTCTGCTGGTTCTGCCAGGCGGAGCCGAAATTACCAACCAGATGGTGATAGGCTTTGATTTTCGGATAGCCATGAGCGGGCAGTAGTTCACCGTGAGTGTAAATGTTGATGTTTTTATCTTTAGTCTGTTCTAACAAGGCGGCAAGGTCACAGAGGTCATGACCGGAGACGCAAATCGCTTTGCCGCGGACCGGGGTAACCCGGACCCGGGTGGGCACCGGGTCACCGTAGGTGGTGGTATTGGCGTTATCCAATAACCCCATCGCCTTGAGGTTCAGTTCACCAACATTTAACGCCTGACGAAACAGTTCCTCAGTCTCAAATCGCTCACCGGTAAGATAGTCAAGGAGCTGGTGAAAACCGGCATAAATTCTATCATCCTTCCAGCCTAAAATCTGAGCGTGGTCGGTATAGGCGGCAGCACCTTTTAGTCCAAAGAGGATTAAGTCCATCAAATCCGCCTGGTCATCGCCAAACTGCTGATGGCGGGAGCGGATGCCGACCCTTTTCCCCTGTTCTATTAGTCCGGCGAGGTCACTGGCTGGTTGCCACTCCGCGGGACCGGAGGTCTTTCCCGGTTTGCCCCCTTGGGTCTTGAGGGCGTTTTCATAGAGGAGTTTTGCCTTCTCTTTGAGGTTGGCGCCGTGCCGAATCAACTCTTCTAACCGCTTGGGGTCAAAGTTTACATTGGTGATGGTAGAAAAAAGCGCTTTGACGGTGAAGGCATTAATCTCGCTGTCGGTTATCCCTAACTGTCGGGCGCGGTGGGCATATTGGGCAATCCCTTTTACCACATAAATTAAAAGGTCCTGAAGGTTGGCGGTGGTTGGGTCTTTGCCACAAACACCTTGGACGGTGCAGCCGGTGCCATTTGCGGTCTGCTCACATTGATAACAGAACATCTCCATATTTTACTCCTTTTCCTTGACTTCACCGCTTAATGATAAAACTATTTCTTTAAATGGGATATTTTTGCCGCTGGCGGTAAGTGCCTGTTTGACAATCTGCACCAGACCGTAACAGCAAGGGACTTCCATATGGAGGCAGGTAACCGAAAGGATGTTATTTTCTTTGAAGATGTGGGTCAATTTCTCTTGATAGAAGTGGGCGTCATCAAGTTTCGGACAACCGACAAGGAGGACTTTCCCTTTCAGGAATCGGTGGTGAAAATCCGGGCTGGCAAAGCCGGTGCAATCCGCAGCGATAAGCAGATGGGCATTGGCAAAGAATGGCGCATACCTCGGTAATAAGTTCAGCTGAATCGGCCAGGTGGTCAAGCGCGAAGGGGTTAGGATTGGTGTTCTCTCTTCAACAGTTTCTCCTTTGAGCATCCGAACCTGAGAACCAGGACAGGCACAAGGGGAGGCAGTTTCTTCTGGGGGGATGGGGATATTATGTTTTTCCAAGTAGTCGATCGCCTCCTGATAATACCTTTCAGCGTTATGCTCTTTTAGATGTTGGAGATGAGCCCGAATCGTATTAGGACCGGCTTTGACAATATTTTCCATCACCTTAACCTCATCGTAAGGTTCGGCTGGTCGCTCAACTACGGTCAAGGCGCCTTCGGGACAGGTGCCAACACAGGCGCCCAAACCGTCGCAAAAAAGGTCGGAGATGAGCCGGGCTTTGCCATCAATAATCTGCAAGGCACCTTCCGGGCAGTTGGGGATGCACTGACCGCAACCGGTGCACTTCGTCTCATCAATTTTGATTATCTTTCTTTTTGACTTCATCTTTACCTCCTATTTTTATTTTGATATCGGCAAGGGTAGTGTTTTTTAATTTGGCAACCACCTGTTGGTTGGTATTTTTAAAAAACCCGCCTAACGGGCAGCGGTCGCCATTACAGAAGGGCAGGAAAAAGGGGCAGTGATTAACCGGCAACCTTACTTCAAGTGCTTGATAAATTGCCAAGAGGTTTATTGCTCGTGGTTGCCGAGTAAGGATATAGCCACCACCGGGTCCGGTTCGGGAGTTTAATAAACCATTCCGCTCTAACTGAGTCAGGACCTTTGCCAGATGATTGGCGGAGACCTTTAATGTTTCGGCTAATTCAGCGATGGAACGACGGCGATTGGGCTCCTGGGCAAGGAGAAGAGTTGCGTGGAGCCCGAGTCGGACGGCTGCGGAGATGTGGAACAGGTTAACCATATTTAAGAATTATAGGACTATAATACCATAATTTTTCTTTCGGTCAAGAAAAATCTTGGGTAACAGTTGACCGCGGTAAGGATTTTATTATTTTGATGGGTGCGGTTTATAGTTATTGCCTTTCTTTTTTGCCTTTTACCGCTCTCCCCAGCAAAGAGCGCCGGCGACCTTTTTATAGGTTATCAGGGAGAAAAGGGGGTGGAGGCAAAGGGGGTGATGGCGGTTGGCGCCAATACCCTCATCAATCGGTGGCTGGCAGTGGAGGGTGGGATTGGTTTTAGCCTGTTTTCCCAAAAAGGGGTTACCGGCTACAGTTTTTCCGCCAACTTCTTTTACCCGAAGATAAACTGGCTGGGGCTGAGATTGGCATTCCAGCACGAACAATGGAACGATTGGCAGGTAGGGGAGAATCGGGTTTATGGTATGGCAAGGGTAGGGTTTGAGGGGCTAAAAATCATAACAAACTCCTCAATCAGGCTGGGGTTGGGGGTAGCGCGGCGGTATCCGGTTTTTGATCACAGCCGGTTTCAAGAGCCTTGGTTCTGGAGAAGCCCGGTACCGGAGTGGAATTTCCTTTATAGCCTGGAGTTAGAGTTTTTGAAGACCGGCAACCTTCTCGCTCAATTTTTCCTGGCGAACTTTGACCGGCTAAAAATCCGAAATCCTCAGCAGTTCCCCTTTGGGATAGGGGTGTTTTATTCACCAGCCGCTTCCTGGCAGTTTTTTGCCCATTGCGGTTCGGCAATGAATGGACTCTCAACGCTACTTCTTTCTCTCTCGGAAGTTTATGTAAAGGTTGGGGTGAGGTATGGCGAAGTCCACAATAGCCAGACAAAGTTGGGGATTTAGGGTTTTAAAACGCTTCCCGCTGACCGTTCCTATTGCCATCCTTTCCCTCTTTGCTGGCTGTGACTATGACCTTACCCAAATTTTCTTCCATCCCGATGTTGAAATCAGGGTAAAACAGAGCCTGGAACAGCGCCCCTCTCCTGATACCCTTTATCTACCCGATTCGTTCCTTTTTGCGGTTTTTGGCGACCCCCACATTGGCAAACCGGTTGGGAACTACTTAACCGAATTTCAACGGCAAGCAGAGTCATTGGGTTTAGCCTTTTACTGCGTGTTGGGTGATTTGACCGAATCGGGAGAGCCGGCTGAGTTTGATTCGGTAGCAAAATTGTTCAAATTAAGCGGTCGTCATTATGTAACTGTTGGCAATCACGACCTTTATCACTCCCGTGGCTGGGAGTGTTTTCGGAAATATTTTGGCGCAAGCGTTCTTTCAGTGGTGATTCCCAATTATATTAGGATGATTTTCCTTGACACCGGTGAAGGTCGGCTTGGGACAAATCAGTTTCAATGGTTAGCAGGGCAACTCAACGAGAGTTTGCCACCGTTAAAGTTAGTTTTAACTCACTTCCCGCTTTATGACGATGAAACCCCGGCGATTTCCCGATTGGCATCTACCGCCGAGCGGGCAAAACTGCAGAGCCTTTTGCAGAAAAATGGGGTTTATGCCTATTGTGCTGGACACATCCACGGTTGGCGCCACCGGGAGATTTCTGGCGTTCATCACTTTACGGTTGGCACAATGTCAAAGGCATTGGACTTTCCACCGGCGGGCTATCTCCTCTTTATGTTCAGATCCGGCTCTCTTTATTGGGAGTTTATTCCTCTTGCCGATGGAGGGTTACAGTAACTGTTTATTTCTTGACAGCAGATTTAGATAAGATACATTTTTATTGTGCGGCCATAGCTCAGGGGTAGAGCCCCGGCTTCCCAAGCCGGTTACACGGGTTCGATTCCCGTTGGCCGCTTGAGTTGTTTTATGCCCTGGTTTAGTTTTATTCATCCGATTCTGGCGACTTTTACCCTGATTTACGGGGTTTTGCTCGGGCAGAAAAGTCTTTCCCGTTTGGGTGACTGGGATTTTCCATTGCGCCGAGTAAGAACCCAAACCGTTATTTATTTTCTGCTTGTTGCTGGTAATCTTTTCCTCGGTCTTACTGTCAACGCCATTCTCAGCGGTCGGGGGCAAGAGATTGAGTTTTTTGGTCATTTGCCTTTGGCGATTGTTACGGTAGTTTTGGTTTTGCTGGCAGCACTGGTGACCTTTGGTCGTTACCAGTTTGGTAAACTTTCCCCGATTATGCGTTGGCATCCAATTCTGATTGTTTTAAGTCTTGCTTTGATTATGACAATGGGGTTTACAGCGGTTTTGAAACTGCTGAAGATTTAATTTTTATTTGCGCCAAAATTTCCTCACCCAGCGGGTAAAATTAATTTTTCGCACTCTCCGCAAGCTCCATCCCCAACTAAAAGCACCGGTGAGAAAGATGCCCAAAAATAGCCCCTGGCCGGTCCTGGTCGGCGCGGTGCTTTCAACCCGGACCAAAGACTCAGTTACTATTGAGGCAATGAAGCGGCTGTTTTCCCGGGCGCCAACTCCGAAAGATTTGGCGAGATTGAAGCCGAAAGAGGTGGCGAGGCTGATCTATCCGGTAGGGTTTTACAAAACAAAGGCGAAGATTTTGCCTCAATTGGCACGGTTAATCGTGGAAAAGGAGGACGGGAAGGTGCCGAAAGATTTTGATAAGTTGGTTCGTTTACCCGGGGTGGGGAGGAAGGTCGCTAATATTGTCCTTTCCCAGAGGTTTGGGATAGCGGCGATTGCGGTTGATACCCATGTTCATCGCATCTCCAACCGGTTGGGTATAGTTTCTTCTCAGCGGGTGGAAGAGACCGAGAGGGTTTTGAAAAAGATTTTACCGAAATCTTTCTGGGTGGAGTGGAATAGAGTTTTTGTTGCGTTTGGGCAGACGGTCTGTTTGCCTAAAAGTCCTAAATGCGAGGAGTGTCCGATTGAAGGTCTTTGCCTCAAATGCGGGGTGAGGAGAGCCAAAACCGGGAAAGGATAACCCGGTAAGCGGGGCGGTAGGTCTGAATGTAAATTTGGGAGTGATGAGGTGGTGATTTAAGGTTGGTTTTATAAAGTTCTATCCTTTCGGCTTGGTTGGGAAGATGTTCTTGCGCCCACTCTTGGGCGGTCTTTATTCGGGGAAGAAAAAGTTCTGGTTTTGGAGTAAAGGTGTGAATCGTCCCAATAAGCGCTTTGATGAGGAGTTGCCGTTTTTCTTTGAAGTCGGCGATTGGGGCGAGGTTTACCCGAATGAGCAGACCATTTGGGTCAAGCGGTTCGGTTTCTGCGCTATTTTTATTATATTTAGCACATTGCTCAATCTCCCGAAGAAGAGCCTGTGTCAGCTCAGCGGTAGTGGGGTGGAGATGTCCTGGTCCGAAGACACCCTGATAGATAAGTTTAATAATATCTTCAGCCTGAAGTAAAGGGTAATGGCTAAAATGCCAGTCAAGGATTTCTGAAAGTTCCATTAAATTGGAGGGAGGGCGTTTTCTTTTTCTTTGCTTTTAGTAAGCGGGATTAGTTCAAAAAGTTCAATGAAGAGACCAAGAAAGCCACCCAAGATTCCGCCGAGTACAATCTGCCACAGGAGGAGAGAACGGGTAATCGCCTCGTTAGCCCGAATTCGGAAGACGGCAGCGACTAACGCCTGGGCGAGACCAACCAGAATCGCCATCAAAATAAATTTTCCTAACATTAACCGAGACAAAGATTTGAAGATGTACCCCGAGAAGATAAAAGAAAGCCCAACCGGTCCGGCCCAGATTCCGGCGCGGATTACTGCTTCGGTGCGGAGTGGAGGGGTCAGAGCCAGTTGGAGAAAGAAAAAAAGTATTACCATAATTAGGGCATAACCGAGTCCCCGTAAGCGAACCGATGCGTAAATTAGCGCCCCGGCAAAACCGAGGATGAGAAAGGGGAGAAGTTTTGGGGAGGAGCGAAATAAAATTTTTCCCGCAATACGCCAGGTAAGCCAACCGGTGATTATGCCGGCGATGATATAAATCAAGGTCCAGAGTGTTTCCCGAGTGGCTTTGCTCATACCTTTCCCCTGATTCGGTCTGGATAGTAGAGTTGAGGGCGACGGTCAGCGAAGATGTCGTTTCGTGGGGTTACATTTTTATTCAAGGCTTGGGCTGGGTTGATTTCGGCAATGAGTAATTGCTCTCTATCCGGGTGTGCTCGAGCGAGGATTTTTCCGTCAGGGGCAACAATTTGGCTTTCACCAGTAAATCTCATTTTCTTGTCTTTTAGTTCCTCACCGCCGATGCGGTTTGCCAGAAGCCAAAAGACCCGGTTTTCTTGCGCCCGGGTTATGGTCATAGACTGGGCATAATTAAGGATGAGGTTGGCGGGATGGCAGACAATCTGGGCGCCCCGCAGGGCGAGAGTGCGAGCGCTTTCAGGGAAGAAGTAATCAAAACATACCAGCATACCAATCCGGACCGCTCCGAAGGAGAAAACCGGGAAGGGAAGGTCGCCGGGAGTAAAAATTTCCTTCTCATCGCCAAAGAGATGGACTTTGCGATAGGTATGAACGGTGCCATTGGGAGTTACTAAAATTGCTGAGTTGAAGACCTTCTTGCCGGCCAGTTCAGGGATTCCGAGGACTAAGTTTAGATTGCGTTGTGAGCAGAAGTCAAGCAGGGTATTACAGATTGGTCCATCCGGAACCGGTTGGGCATAAGAGCGAAGTTCTTCCCGAGATGAAAAGAGATAGCCGGTCAGACACAGTTCCGGGAGGACAATGAGGTCGGCGGATATTGAGGAGAGGCGGTCGATGATTCGCTTAAGATTCTCCTCCACCGCCCGCGGCTTCGGTTTAAACTGGAAAATGCCAACACGCATAAAAGCGGTTAAGTATAATTGACGAAGAGTGTCGGTCAAGGAATTTAAAAGGGAAAGGGAGGAGGCCGAAGGCGGGTCTTGACTTGACTTATCAAAAAATTCTTTTATGCTTTAAAAGTATGAGTCTACCTCGTGGGTTATTTGAGCCATCGCAACTTGTGGCTGATAGATATCGGGTAATTGAACTTATTGGTGGAGGGGAGTATACTGAAGTTTATAAGGTCCAAGATATCGTTGAAAATAAGACCTTAAATTTTAAAGTAGCCCGAGACCCAAAGGAGGGCGAGTCAATCCTGAAAAAAGAGTTCTATTATCTTTCCAAATTTTCCCATCCGGGGATTGTCGCGGTTTACGATTATGGGGTAACGCCAGACCGTCATCCCTATTTTACAATGGAGTTTGTTCCCGGCGTGCCGATTAATAACTATTTCCAGGGTTATAATCCCAAATTGATTGAGGTATTTATCCAGGTTCTTAACGCATTAGACACAATCCACGCCCAAGGTCTTTTGCACTCGGACCTTAAACCACAGCATATTTTAATTTTTGAAGAAGACGGCAGACTACGAGCAAAACTCTTAGACTTTGGCTTTGCTGAGCGTTTGCGGGTTTCAGAAAGCATTAGCGCCAAAGGGACTTTGGGTTATATTGCCCCTGAGGTTTTTAAGGGGGTTGATGTTGATACTCGTGCTGACCTCTATTCCCTTGGGGTGGTGCTTTACGAGATATTGACCGGAGTTGGTCCGGGTGAGGGGCAGGAGCTTTATGATTGGCTGAGAAGGCAGTATTATGGCGAGTTGCCTTCGCCCCGGAGTTTGAACCCGAATATTCCTCTTGAGATTGAGCGGGTAGTTTTACAGTTGCTTAACCGAGAGCCAGAGCGCCGTCCTTTTTCAGCCCGGGCGGTAATCCAGTTGCTTACCAAAACCACCCCGGAGGTCGCTATTGCACCGATGATGCGGCAGGATTTGATGGCACCGGGGTTCATCGGTCGCCAGGAGTGTTTGAATCTCCTTCGCCAAAGGCTCCATTTGGCATTAGAGGAGAAGCCAGGCGTGGTGTGCATTTCCGGAGATCGAGGAGTCGGGAAAAGTCGGCTTTTAGCCGAGTTCAAGTTTCTCGCCCAATTAGAAGGGGCAACGGTATTTTCGTTTGAGCCAGTTTCTTTGAGTGCCCGTTCTCAGTCGGTAATTGAGAGGCTGATAACCATTTTAAGAGTCTATGGGAGTGATATCGCACTGCCGTTAGAACTTTCCGTAGAGAGCAAATTTCGTGTTTTTGAGGCGGTTACGCAAGCTCTTAAGAAGTTTGTTGACTCACCCCGGGTTCGGAAGAGTTTGATTCTCATCGTTGATGATTTTGAAACTTTTGATTTGCTCAGTGTTGAGTTTCTCCGTTATCTCGCCTTTAGTCTGGAAAAGGAGAGGCTGCTGGTAGTGGTCTCGGGTTTAAAGGAGAAGCGTTTTATAGACCTGGTTGAAGAGTTAACCCAGAAACCCTTTTGCCACCATCTTGCCATACCACCACTGGAGCGGGAAGAGGTAAAAAATCTAATCGCTTCGCTCTTGGGTGATGTTTCTGAGATTGATGTGCTTACCGATTGGATTTTTAATTTTACCGGTGGAAATCCACTCTGGACGATTGAAACGGTCCACGAACTTATTGAGCGAAAGGTCCTGGTTCGGGAGGATTTCCACTGGCGGACAATCTTGGAAACCCTCCCTTCGGTTTCACCACCAAAAACTGTTATTGATGTTGTCCGGCACCGATTGGAGATATTGACCCCGGATGAGCTCGCGGTATTGGAGGTTGGTGCCACGGCGAACGGTCCATTTACCAGCGAGTTTCTGCGCACGGTTTTGAACTTTGATGACCGGGTTTTAAATAATGCGGTAAGTAGACTGAAAGCATTAGGTTTTTTAAGGCTGTTTCGCAGTTATGACGAAGAGAGCGGGATTTTCTTAGATAGCTACATTCTTTCAAGCAAAATTTTAGAGGCGGCGGTAATAGAAAGGCTTAATATTAACCAGCGTCGGGAACTTCATCGCCGAATCGCCCTGGCAATTGAACTGCTTTATCCGGAGAGGCTTAAAGAAAGGGTTTTTGACCTTGCCCATCATTGGACCCAAGCGGGTGTGAATGACCGCGCCTACCGATATTCCCTTGGGGCCGGGGCAAAATCTCGGGAGTGGCTCCTTTTTGATAAGGCGCTTTCATTTTACGAAAACGCCTTTACTCTTTCGGCAGACCTTGTTCCTATCAAAGAGCGGCTTCAACTGATGGAAACGGTGGGTGAATTACGAGCGGCTGTCGGGCAATTCCAATCCGCAATTGATATCTTTGAGGAGGGGATAAGAACTGTTATTGGAGATAGTGAACTGGCGGGCGATAAAAAACTTTTGTCCCGTTTTTACCGTCGTCTCGGTCTGGTGGAGAGTCAACGAGGTGATAACCGGGCGGCACTCAATTTTTTGAATCGGGCGCTTTTGCTTGAACCCGACCGGGAAGGGCTGGAGTTTGCCCGGCTTCAAGCGGACTTAGGTTGGTCTCTTTGCGCAGTAGGCGAATTGAACCAGGCGGAAGAGGTTTTAACCCAGGCAATGAAATTGGCACAGAAACATAAATCCATTTCACCCTTACCCGCCACCCGGCTCCTGGGGTTAATTTTTTATTACTTTAGTGTGATTGCTTATTCGCGGGGTGATTTTGTCTTAGCCCAGCAACTTGCCCTTAAAAGTGTGAAGGTTTATGAGTCGGTCCAGGATGAGATTATGGTCGCCCGGTTAAAGCACTTTCTCGCCAACATTTATTATGCTCAGTCTGCTAACCTATCAGAAGCAAAGAGGTTTTACCAGGAGGCGTTGATAATTCAGCACCGTGCCGGCGATGTGTATTCTCAACTTCAGACGCTTCACGGGCTGGGGATTGTAAGTCAAGAGAGTGGCGAGTGGAATAACGCCTATGAGCAGTTTAGTGAGGCGCTACGACTGGCAGAGCGAATTGGCGATTTAGCATCGCAAACGCGTATCAACATGATGCTGGGAAGCGTGGCTCATATCAAGGGCGATTGGGAAAAAGCAGAGAGTTTTTTAGAGGAGGCGAGGAAGATACAAGATAGAGCAGGTGAAAGGGTAGAGTTCGCAACCCGAGTCTCGGTTTTATTAAACTCAGCTAAACTCAAAACCGACCAGGGTAATTTGGAATTGGCTGAGTTATATTTAAAAGAAGCCCAAGAACTATTGCACGAAACGAAAGATTTGGATTTAAGTTATCACCTGCTGGTTACCTCAAGTGAATTCTGGTTACGAAAAAAGGAATTTGAGAAAGTCCGGAATTGTCTAATCCGGGCATTTAATATTGTTAGAGTGAAGAAAAACCACTCTAAACTGGCGCAACTCTATAATCTTGCCTGTCAGTTGCGGATAGCGACTGGTGGTTATCAACGGGCGAAATACGATGCCAATTGCGCCCTAAATTTATTAAAAGAGTCAACTTTCCATCGGGAGTTTCCGGTCGCCTTGCGCCTCTCGGGAGTGGTAAATTGTTACCTTGGTGAGGGGGAAAAGGGAAAAGAACAGATAAAAAAGAGCATTCAAATTCTTCGCAATATTGGAGCAAAATATGAACTGGGGCTTTCCCTTTTGGCTGATGCTCAAGCGTTTTTCAACCAAGAGAAACGAGCGAGGCGGTTGGAAGAGCCAGTCTCCAGAGAAGAGTTGCAGGAGGTGAAAGCAAATTTAGAGGAGGCTTTAGGTATATTTAAAGAACTAAATGCAAAGATAGAGATTGTTACCACTGAACACCTATTAACCGAATTAAAGAGAACATTCGGAATGGTGGAAATCAAGGCACGAGAGCGAGGAGAGTACTTGAAGGTGTTTTATGAAGTAGGTGAACTTCTCAAACTTAGCCTGGATAAAGAGGACTTTTTCAATCGCATCCTTGAGCTTCTCCTTTCGGTAACCAGGGCAGAGCGGGGGCTTTTCTTCCTAATCCAAGATAACCGCCTTTTTCCGATTGCGGTTCGGGGTGCAGAGTCAACAACGATAGCGGATGCCGAAGCGGTTTCTCATTCGGTTTTATCTAAGGTGAGACAACAAGGAGAGCCGATTATTAGCGTGGATGCTATTTCCGACCCTGAGTTCAATAGTTTCAACAGTGTTATTCTGAACAAAATTCGTTCTTTGCTCTGTGTCCCGCTGGTTGTTAGAGAACAAGTTTTAGGAACTATTTATCTTGATAGCCGGGTGACTCCCCATCTCTGGTCCGAAGATGATAAGAATCTTCTTATCGCAGTGGCAAACTTTCTTGCCTCAGTAATTGAGCGCTCCCCGGCGTACCAGATGATTCAAGAGGAGGTGGCTTCTGAGAAGATGGCGCCGGAGTATGAGGAGGAAGTTTTTGTTGGCAGGTCAAAGGCGATGCGAAATGTCTGCGAGGTGATTAATAAAATTGCCCCTTATGATTGCACCGTGCTTTTGACCGGGGAAACAGGAACTGGGAAAGGGGTCTTAGCCCGGTTAATTCATCAACGGAGCCCTCGCCGAGAAAATAGGTTTGTCACGGTGAATTGTGGAACTCTCCCTGACACCCTTTTTGAATCAGAACTGTTTGGTCATACCCGGGGAAGTTTCACCGGGGCGGTAAAGGACAAAATCGGTATTTTTGAGACGGCAAATGGCGGAACTATCTTTTTGGATGAGATAACCAATACTACTCCGGCGATTCAAGCAAAACTGTTGCAGGTGTTAGAGGAGAAGATAATAAGACGGGTGGGAGAGACCGAACCGAGAACGGTGGATGTCCGACTGGTTTGCTCTACTAATAAGGACCTGAAAAAAGAGGTGGAATTGGGAAGGTTTCGGGAAGACCTTTTTTACCGGATTAATGTGGCGACTATTAATGTCCCACCTTTGAGAGAGAGAGCAAGCGATATTCCATCGCTTGCTTCTTATTTTCTTTACCGAATATGTAAACGGCTCAAAAAAACTGTTTTGGGTTTTGAAGATACGGTACTTACCGCTTTCACTAAGTATCATTGGCCAGGGAATGTCCGGGAACTGCAGAATACGGTAGAGCGAGCGGTAATAATGACTGATAAAAGAATAATCTCCCTTGAAGATGTCGGGAAGCCATTTATAAACCTTGTTCGTTCCGCTAATAGAAGACAAGCCAGTAAAAACGATGTTATTAATGCCCTGAAAGAAACAGGGGGGAACATTACTCGTGCTGCAGGGTTGCTTTCTACTAATAGAAGACAGGTTCAAAGATTGATAAAAAAGTACCAAATTGACCTAAACCACCTTGATGACAAAGGTTAACCTACATTTTATTTTTTTAATGTCCCAAATATTTGTCGCGGTAAGCATGTGCTCAATCTAAGTTTCCGTTTTTAGTATAGTTACAAAAAATGTCGCACACACCGCGACAAATTTATACCATTTAAGGATGTATAAAATTTTTTTCTATATTATAAGTTTCCGAAAAAACATATCTTATAATTTTGGTTAAATACGGCATAAAAATTGCAATTTATCAGAGCAAGCCTAAAGAAGTTTAACTAAAAATAAAAAGGAGGATAAATGGACGGACCATTTGTACCTGTTCTGCCCCCACCGATTCCAGCGCCACCAATGGCGTAATTTGGGGAAAATAAAATTAATGCTCGCCTCCTGAAATAAAAGGGGGGTGAGCATTATTTTTAAGTCAGTAATTAGATTCCTCGCTCCGTATCCTTCCCACCTGAACCCAGTTAAAGAGGAGGGGAGGAGTTATTTGCAACTTAGTGAGGTTAGGTTATATTTAGACGATGGCAGAAGGTGAACTTTTACTAAAGAACTCCTCGCAGATTCTGACAATGAGCAATGGCGAGTTGGGAATAATTGAGAATGGTTATCTTCGAGTGAAGGAGGGGAAAATTATAGAAATTGGTAGGTGGTCAGATGAAATAGCGAGGTCAAATGAGAAGGAAATTGATTGCGCCGGTAGCGTGGTTTTACCCGGTTTTGTTGACCCTCATACCCATCTGGTTTTCGGTGGTTGGCGGGCAGAGGAGTTTGAGACGCGTCTTTCCGGAAAGAGTTATAAGGAGATTGCTGAGGCGGGTGGCGGGATTCTTTCCACAGTAAAGGCGACGCGAATGGCTTCTGAGGAAGAACTTTACCAAAAGGCTTTTTTCCAACTAAAGGAAATGGTCTCTTGGGGGACAACCACAGTGGAGGTAAAGTCTGGTTATGGGTTAAATACCGAGACCGAGTTAAAGATTCTGCGGGTCGCTAAGAGATTAGGTGAGACTGGGCTGGCAACGGTTGTCCCAACATTTCTGGGCGCACATTCGGTTCCGAAAGAAAAAGATAAAATTTCTTATATCCAGGAGTTAATTGAGGAAATGATGCCGAAGGTGAAAGAGGCGGGGTTAGCAAAGTTTTGTGATGTGTTCTGTGAGAACTTTGTTTTTAATGCTAAAGAGAGTAAAGAGATTCTTTCTGCAGGAAGACAGTACGGTTTTTTATTAACCATTCACGCTGATGAGATTGAACAGTCAGACGGGGCTGAGGTTGCAGGTGAGGTGGAGGCGGTTTCCGCCAGCCATCTTTTACGAGCTTCGGATAAGGGGTTAAAAATGATGGCGGAAAAGGGTGTTATTGCCGTCCTATTGCCGGGGACCGGTTTCTTTTTGCAAGAGAAACACAGACCACCGCTCAGTAGAATGCGGGAGTTAGGGATAACGATTGCTTTGGGGAGCGATTTTAATCCCGGCTCATCAACCCTTTTTGCCCAGCCCCTTGTTGCCCAATTTGCTTGTATTTATTACGGGCTAACCATCGTTGAGGCTTTACGAGGAATTACAATAAATGCAGGAAAGGCGTTAAAGTTAGATAAAGAAGTTGGCAGCTTGGAACCAGGTAAATGGGCAGATATTGTTGTTACCGATGTACCTGATTACCGGCATCTTATCTATCGGTTGGGGCACAACCCGGTGCGGATTGTCATCAGGCACGGCGAAGTTGTCCATTCAGTAAGCGAACCAGTTTAGAGTGAGTAATAAAAAATGATTGACAATGAGTTAATTTTGACTTAGTAATGTTCGTGGAAGTATGTTTATTATTATGAAAAAGTTGGTGTTTTTGCCCCTGGTAGTTTTAATACTGCCGCTGATTGCTCAAGAGCCGGGAGTTACCACGCAACCCTCTTCCGCTGAATGGCTTGGTCCGGGACGCAAGGCAATCCCCAAGTCACCAGAAAAAGTCCTCCCCTGTCAATCTAAATTTATCCAACTCCCTTCAGATACTGGCTGGGGTCTGATTGACTCAATCACTTTACACCGGATGATTCCTGCGGGGCAACGGCTGGTGGTGGTATTTGACAGCGCAACCGAGTCGCTGAAAGATACCCTCCTTCCGGATTATCTCACCGACCTCGCTAAGGAGGCGGTGAGGGTGGCCCCAAGCTGGCTGAAGGATGATTTGATGGATAAGTTTCGGCGCATTGGGCAGGCGACGCAGAATAAGTATGCAGACTTAATTCTCAACTGTCCGGACAAACGCTACTACGATGAGGTGTGCTTTCAAGTGGCGCATCTTTCACCCGGAACCATTTTTCAGATTCCTCCTGAAATTTTAATTGATAATGTTCAGTTTGCCTATTCAATTGACCAGGGGTTGCAGTATGTTGATATAGTTGACTATGGGAATCCATTAGAAGGAGGGGACTACTATTCCACTACGAGGTATTGGGCAATTGTTGACGGTGAGACGACTCAGGTTGAGATTCCCAAGGAAATCTACTACTGGTGGGTGATTATGCCCAAGATTACCGATGAGTTACCAGCCTATGTGTATGGTCGGTTCTGGCGGGATTATCTTTTTTATTATGCTGACCCGGGGTATCCACTATTGTGCGAGAAACTAGCAAATACGAAGATTCTCTGGAATGGGGAAAAGCAGTGGTGGCAGAATCAAGGGATGCCCTATTATGACACCCTGCCGGCGGTGTGTGTGGTCAGCCGTTGGGTTGCCCATACCGTGCCCTATCCAGCCCAGGGAAACCGTCCGATTCAACCAAACCAGATTGCCCATGAGCACGATGGTAATTGCGGTGAGATTCAGGACCTTTTGTGTGCGGCAGCGCGGACCGCCTTAATCCCCTGTGGCGGAGTGTTAGACATCAACGAGGACCATGTGTGGAATGAAATCTGGTGGCAGGGCTCAATGTTCCCGTGGCAGGTTGATTTGGGCTGCGGAGCGACGAACATTAAAAACCCGGGTGTGGCATATGACCGAAAATATGGCGGGAGTAAAGAGGTTTCCGGCGTCTGGGAGTGGCGCAACGATGGGTATCAGAGGAGTGTGGTTGGAACCTATAGCGATGTTTGCACCCTGACGGTGGAGGTGAGAGATTCATCACTGCGACCGGTTGATGGGGCAGTAGTGAAGATTGCCAGCGACTTCTGGTATGGGGGTATTTATGACTGCTACTATGGCGTGACCGACCGCACCGGTCGCTATACCACGACCTTAGGCGACTGGCAAAACTATTATTTGACGATTGTTAGTCCTTTAGGTGTGCACGTTGGAGGTAGGGTGATTGATTCGGCGGATTGTATCCCCGGAATCCACTTCTTCTATGCTTGCACTTTGTCGGGAAAGTTGGATTCACTGAGGATATTATTAGAGAGCGGGGTACCACTTAACAAATATCGGATTGATGTCACCTATACTGTGAACCGAGAGAGTTATTACGGGATTGACTGCTACAACTCGGGTGGAGCGAATGAGTATGCCTTGGTGAACAGCCCCGGAGCAATTGACTTCTTCCTCACCAATCAGGTAGGATTCAGCGATTATCTTGCCGGCAATGAGTTTGGCGCATTCATAAGTGATGAAAACACGCCCCAAGCGGAGCACAGCCACATTCTTACCGGTAACGGTAACCATTATGCGGTTTTTTCAAATGAAGAGCAGGCGAACCTGACTGCGTTTCTTGATTTGTCGGTTAAGTTATACAAATGGGGTGTTGGCATCGCCGAAAAGGAAGGCAAAGAATTTTTCTTTGCTTCAACCCTTACCTGCCAAAATCCGTGCCGAGGGAGATTGGTGGTGCGGTTGGCGCCATACTTAATTGGTAAAGTTAACGAGGTGAGAATTGTTGATGCTACCGGCAGAATAGTTTGGAAAGCGGAAGCGCTTAAGAGTGAGTTTGTCTGGGATGGAGGGGATTTGAACGGGAGTACGGTTGCCCCCGGTGTTTACTTCTGTATGATTAGCACCGAGCAAGGAGCGTTGGGTATGGAGCGTTCCTACCGCAAGCCGGTGGTTTGGCTGGGGAAATGAGCCGTCTGTTTTTTTCTCTTTTATCCCTATACCAATTTATCCCGCTCTTAACGATGGTTGTTTTCGCGGGTGGACCTGACCAGGCTGGTTATCGGTTTATTGACTCAGACACCATAAGTGGACCGGTATTCAACTGGGTTGACATCACCGGTAGCGGCACCCAATTACACCTCGGGGACGATGATAATCAAGGACCTTTCTGGCTCGGATGGACATTCCCGTTTTATGCGGAGAATAGGGAGTCGGTTTATGTCTGTTCTAATGGCTGGCTCAGTTTTACATCAAACAGCCACCAATTTCATCACTATCCCATTCCCAATCCCCGCGACCCAAACAGTCTTATTGGGCCTTTATGGCTTGACCTTGACCCTTCCCAAGGTGGCGAGGTCTATTATCTTACCGACATCCCTAATGGCAGATTTGTCCTCTCCTGGGTTGGCGTGCCCCTCCACAACACATCGGACAGTTGCACATTTCAGGTGATAATAGAAAATAGTGGAAACATCCTCTTCCAATATCTGAAAGTACCCCCGGGTCTGGATTCATGCACGGTGGGGATTGAGAATGATTCGGGCACAGTGGGACTTGAGTATTTCTTTGATGGTGCGCCTTTAGAAAATCGGCTCCATGACAGTTTGGCAATCAAGTTTTATCAGCTTGAGCATGATGTCTGCCCAGTTGCCATCCTTAGACCAACCACTTTTTCCTTTGTTGGGGACTCTATTAAACCCTTGGTCATGCTCTGGAATCCAGGGACGAAACCAGCGGAATTTCCGGTAACTTTGCGAATTAACCCAGGTTATGAGGAGCAAATTACAAAAGTTGAGCTTAGACCGTTTGCTGATACGATAGTTCAGTTTCCAGTTTGGGTTCCGGATGAAGACAGTTATTCACTTCAGGTTTTCACTACTCTCACCGGTGATGAGTTTAGAGCCAATGACACAATTTTTGGTTGGAGCATCGGCTCTTATCAGAGCGAACTCGGCTATGACGACGGTAAGGCGGACACCTGGTTTATAAAGGTGGGTGCTCCCACCTATGATTGGGGTGTAGGGGTGCGGTTTTCTGTGCCCTATGAGCAGTTTCGGCTCCTCGGCACATTAGTTTTTCTTAATGATACATTGACAGTTCAAAGGGTCGTAGTTTGTCCTGACAGTGGCGGTCTTCCACAACTTGGGAATCCTTATTTTCAGGTAGAATCGGTGCGGGTGTTTCAGCCGGAAACCTGGTTAGACCTGAAAACAGACACGGTCATTAACACCCAGGGGGATTTGTGGCTTGTCGTCTTCTGGAGCAAGCGGGCGACCGGACCAAAAATCGGGGTAGACCTTTCCACCCCGATTGACCAGCGTTCCTTTTTTGGTTCACCCCAAGTGGGCTGGATTCCCTATCCTGAGGGTGACCTAATGCTCCGTTTGCGAATTAACGGGAAGATCGGAATAAGAGAATCTCCGAGGATACCGCCGAACGAGTTTAAAGTCCAAGTTCACCCTAACCCCTGCCGAGGACAACTGATGATTGAAGCAAATAGGAAAGCAAAAGGTAGGATTCGGGATGTAAGCGGGAGGGTGGTGCGGAGATTTACAATAGTTGCGCCGAATTTATTTTGGGCTTGGGATGGACGAAACGAGGAAGGAGAACCGGTATCTACCGGGGTTTATTTTATAGAATTTGATAACACCGGCAGACCAAACAAGGTTCTCTTCATAAGATAAGAAAGTGAACCTATCACGGGAAAGAAGCCAAAAGGCAAAGGTCAAAGCACAAAAGTTAAAACTCAGTTCTGGGAGGAGCGAGGAATCACGTTAGGGGGAAAGGCGAGTGAGATTGCCACATCCCTTTGAGGCTCGCAACGACGTCGGATGTCGTTTGACCTTTGACTTATGCCGAAGGCGAGTTGAATTTAGGGCTTTAATATTAGGATTTCTCTTTATGAGCCCATCCCTCGTTCTCATTTCCTGTTCGGAAAAAATGGCAGAGGTAAAGTTAGTGGGTCCTGATGCGGTGACGGTTAGGGATAGTGCCTGGTTTAGGTGCGAAGTAGATGGCGTGGTACCGCCACTGACTTTTCAATGGTTATGTAACAAAGGCAGGTTAAGGGAAGTAGAGGATAGCAGGGATAGCGTTCAATGGTTTGCCCCAGACTCTTCGGGTGGAGCGGTCATCAATGTTATGATAGTTGATAGCCAGGGGAAAAGCGCCCGGGACTCTTTAGTGGTTACCATTAACCCTTTAGTAAAGAGTTTCATTAATTGGGACGGAGCGGTGAAGAGCGGCGGATATTTCTTTTGGGGCGATTCCGGGTGGCAAGGTTACCGGTTAGCAGGCTGGTCGTCTGGGGATACTGGAACTACCTACTTGCTCTTTATGGATGAGGTTAATTTCTTAAAATGGCGTGAAGGTGCTTCTTATCAATATTTAATCCGCCGCTGGGCGTATAATCGGAGCCCATTTTATGATACTCTTCCCGCAACCGGTTTATATTATCTGGTGATAGACAATATTCGAAATAATAAGGATTGTAATTTCTGGGTGGTAATTTGGTTAACCTCGCCTTAGCAAAAAGGCAGAGTGTTTTATAGGCGCGAGGTACATAAGGAAAAAGAAAGTAGAAACAAGAAAACATAGAACTTCTGCTCTCCTCTCCCCTGAGAAGCGGTTCGGCTAATTAGGGTAAAAAAGTGCGGAAGGTGCTTTTCCCAAATCTGACCTCAGGCAGCTTTTTAATGCGGACTTCAAAGTCGTACCGCCACTGTTTTCCAAAGCCGGAAAGGTTGAATATTGCCTCCCAGCAGTGGAGGTCTCGCCAGATGGTGACTTGATAATCGGTGAGTTGTTTTTGAACAAAATTGTAGCCAATAGAACTCAAGGTGAATCGCCAATAAGCAAAGGAGATGGTTATGGCGCCAGTAATCATATTTTGCCTTTTTGCCCAGGTATGATTTAAGGAAAGTTCCAAGCCTTTTTCCGATTGGGTGAAAGATATTCGTTTGTGAGAGAATGAGAATGAGGTGATGGTGGAGTAGTCTTCACGAAATCGGAGCGACTCTAAATTAATAGAAAAGTTGTTGTCAATCCAGAGGTCAAAGCGGGTACGAACTTTGCCAGTGTCAATAATTGGGAATATGGCTAAGGGTCGGGCGGTGATGTCTGCCAAGATAGGGGTTATTTTTGGGGTGAGTGGGTTAAAAGAGGTGGAGAAGTTAATACTGCCAAGGTCAACCTTATTTTTTCCTGGACCGACTTTTGCTTGAAAACTGTTATTCAGGATGAAAGCGAGGACGGCGCTGACGGGTTTAAGAAGTTGTGGTTTACTCAGAATGCCGTCTGGAATAATTTCCGGTTCGTAATAGAAACCAATGTTAGGGGTTATAGTATGAAGTAAACCGTGAATAGTAGGCGTGGAAAAGTCAAAAACCCGAAATAGGGAGAAGGAACTGTTTAGGCTTAGGCTGAGTTGAGAGCGAAGCGGCAGAGTGTCTTTAATAGTGTCCTTTTGACTAAAGGAGATGCCTTCACTGGTGTTGAAAGTCCCAAAGAGTTTCTGAGAGGTGGAAAGGTTCAACTCGTGCGAGATGATTTGTAAGTGTTGAGGAGGATTGGAACGGTAGCGACTACGGGAATCAGAGAATTTAACATTTTCTCCAAATGCTAAACGACCAAATTGATTTTCAGGGGTAGTGATGGTCAAGGAAAGAGCGGGGCTGGCACGCTGGGTGGAGAGGGTGTCAATGCCGAAAGAGTCGGCCTGTTCTAGACGACGAGAAAAGGAGAGGTTGGGCGAAATGTCCCAGCCATTTGGCAGAGTGCGGGTAGCAAGGTTGAGGGAAATAATCGGCAGTTGGGTGTAGTGGTAATGGCGCATATAATAGATGTGGCGCTCTCCCCGGAGGGTGATTGTGCCAATCTTTTTAAACCGATGCTTAAGCGCACCGTAGGAATAGACCTCCTGTTTCAGCCAGTCCAGCCGGTCTTCAGCATACTCAGGGGCATAGGCGGTATCTGAGATAACCTCCGCTTGAATATCAAGGTCAGTTAATGGGGTAATTTTGCTCGCACTGCTAAGGTTAAAACTGTAACGCGGTCGACCGCTGGCTGCTAAATTCCAAATTTCACGGATATAGCTGGTTTGGAACGAACCCTTAGAGTAGGGTTCTACAATATAAACCGCTTCATTCCGAAATTGAATGCCTTTTCTGGTCATAATGTCTAAGAAGAAGGTGGCATCAGCATAATCGTTAATCACCCAGTAGTAGGAGATTCCTTTGGCGTAGTAGCCCTGGTCACTGGCGCTGCCGATTCTGAATGGCATTAGTCCGGATTTACGCTTGGATGCCACTGGAACCAGCCAGAAGGGCGCGGCAAGAATCGGGATTTTCCAGATCCGAAGGATTACCGGTTCAGATATTGCTAGGTCATCCATAAAAAGTTTAACCCGGGGTCCAAAAAAAGTGTAATGAGGGGAAGGGAGGTCGCAGGTTGTGTAATGAGCCCAACGGGCGTTGATGACCTTTTCTTTAACCAGCCATGCCTCTTTAGCAGAGAGATAACCATTTTCTACTTGACTGCGGGCATTTCGCATCATTCCTTTTCTTGTGTTCACATTATAATGGAGTTCGGTGCCGGTAACCTCTTCAGTAGCGCTTTGAAAAATGACCGCTCCATAAGCACTTAACAGGTGTTTTTTGATATTGTAATTTATAGAATCGGCGTAAACCGCCATCTCCCGATAACGAACCCAGGCAGAATCCAAAAGGACAACCCGTTCTTCTTTAGCGAAGAAGATTGCCTGACGCCCGCCATAAAATACAATCTCTTCGTTGGCGGAAGCGGAGTCAACATTACTTTCTTTCGGTGCCTGTGGCGGTTGCTGGAGAAGGATAAAGAAAAGCCAAAGCATTTAGTGAAATTAATGTTAGAAGTTGGCGTTTAGAAGTCAAATGTCAGAGTTTAGGGGACAGCCAGGGCATATGGGGAGTGGTCGGCAATGGGTTTTCGCCAGTTTTACTAAAAGGGCATGGAATTCATTAAAAATGCGGACTTTGGTAGTACAGATTAGCCCCCAAAAGCTATTCTCAATCCAATTTTTTAACTCCTCGTAGGTTTCTTTTCCAGTAATTAGTCCATAACGGGTAAGGATGCGGCGGGTGTAGGCGTCAACGACAAATACCGGACGGTTAAATGCGTAGAGAAGGATAGAATCAGCGGTTTCTCGTCCAACTCCGTAGCATTGAAGAAGTTCTTGCCGAAGTCTCGCCGTGGGGAAGTGGCGGATTTTTTCTATCCCACCCTGGCGCCAAAGCCATTGGAGAACACTGAGGAGCCGTTTGGCTTTAATGTTGTAGTAACCAGCGGGGCGGATTAACTGAGTTAGTTTGTCTGGTGGGGTATGAATAAGTTGATTAAGGTCCATAAGGCTATTTTTCTTCAGGTTGGCAATCGCCTTCTCAACATTTCGCCACGCGGTGTTCTGGGTTAAGACCGCTCCAATTATTATCTCTAAGGTTGACTCTCCGGGCCACCAGTGTTGGGGTCCGAACGCCTGGTAAAGTACCTGATAAATTTTATAAAGAGTATTCTGCCCTTGGTGGGTTTTGTTATCGGGAATGAAGCGGGCAGGGCTGAGTGGGTTCAGTCCCTTTGATAAATACTTCATACCGGCTCCTCGGACAGAAGGGAGAGGCGAGTTTACCCGACTCTTCGCAGACGGCAACAGTTACAATGTCAGGGGGCGGTGAAAATGGGGCGATTGTGTCAGGGGTAACTTGTTTCATAAACTCGCCCCATACTGGGGCAACCACACCACCACCGGTAGCCCCGCGAAAGATTGTTCTTTTCTGGTCATAGCCAACCCAGATACCGCAGGTAAGGACAGGGGTGTAACCAATGAACCAAACATCAGTATAGTCGTCAGTGGTACCGGTCTTTCCTGCAGCCGGTCCTCGGAAACCTACCTGGCGAATGGCGGTTCCGGTTCCTTCGTTAATAACGCTCTGCATCATACTGGTGAGACAATAGGCGGTTTGAGGTCTAACCACCAGTTGTGGTTCAGGTCGGCTTTCCTCTACAACCACTCCCCGTTCATCTTCAATCCGAGTTATTAAAAATGGTCGAACCCGAACTCCTTGGTTGGCAAGGGTATTAAATGCATTGGTCATTTCAAGAAGGGTTACCTCAACCGAGCCCAATGCTAAAGAATAATAAGGTGGGAGTTTTTGGGTAATCCCCAATAAGTTGGCATAACGGGCAACAGTTTCTGGTCCAAGCCGCTCGGCAAGACGGATGGTAACAAGGTTACGAGAAAGGGCAAGCGCCCGACGGAGGGTCATCGGACCAAGAAATTTACGGTCATAGTTATGAGGACGATAATCGGGTTGTCCAGGAATTCTCAAAACAATCGGTTCGTCTTTTTCTATATCCGCTGGGGTAAATCCATTGTCAATCGCGGCGGTAAATACAAAAGGTTTAAAAGTACTTCCTGCCTGACGCCGAGCCTGGGTTGCTCGGTTGAACTCACTGGCGCGAAAGTCCCTGCCGCCAATCATTGCCCGAATTTCGCCGGTTTTGACATCAATGACAACTAAGGCGATTTGGAGATAAGGGGTTTCTTTAAGATTAGAGTCCAATTTGGCTATTGAGTCAAAATATCTCTTAGATGGGCGCAGCCGATAATCCTGTTCTATCTTATCCAGATAAGGCAAAAGGGTTTTGTTGGCAGCGGATTGGATATCAAGGTCAAGTGTTGTATAAACGGTAGCACCGGATTTATAAACGAAATCATAGCCATAACGATTCTGGAGATAACGCCTGATTTCTTCAACAAAATAAGGAGCCGGATTCGTAATTCCCTGAACGGGTTGGACATTTAGCTCCTGGGAGAGCATTTCTTCCCATTCCGTTTTTTTTAACCCTCCCAGACGGTAGTATTTTGTCAAAAAGTAGTTTCGTCTTCGGATAAGCCTTTCGGGATTGCGGTAAGGAGAATAGGCAGACGGATTGGCGATCATCGCACCCAGAGTAGCGCATTCTAAGAGGTTTAACTGGGAGATGTGTTTGCCAAAGTATCTTTCACTCGCTGCTGCAACGCCATAAATAGAACCGCCAAACCACACCTGATTCAGATACATCTCCAAGATTTCTTGTTTTGAGTAATGACGTTCCAGTTCAATTGCTAAAATCATCTCTTTGATTTTACGAGCGAGCTGTCGTTTGGGAGTGAGGAACATTGAGCGGGCGAGTTGTTGAGTGATTGTTGATGCACCCTGGATATTCCTTGGGTTAAGAATGTTAGCAATGATAGAGCCAGCCACCCGGAAAAGGTCAATTCCCCAGTGGGAGTAGAACCTTTTGTCTTCCACTGCGACTACCATGAGAATTAATGGTTTGGGAATCGTCTCTAAGGGAACCGGGCGCCTTTTCTCCTGGAAGAGTTCAGCGATTATCCTGCCTTTACAGTCAACAATTCGGGTGCTGGCCGGGGCTTTAAAGTTGACGATTGTTTCTGGTGCCGGTAGGTCGGAGCGTAGTTTAAAATAACCAAAGGTAGTTGCTAATATTACTAAAAATAATAATATGGCTAAAGAAAGTAGAAATCGCTTCATAATAAACCTGGAGCGAAGGTCAAATAAGAGCCGGGGTCATTGGGCACCAAAAGCCAAGAGACCAGCATCAAGGGGCATAGCGGGTGATTACTTCCCGGCTTACTGCCAATCGGAGCATATCCAGGGTCTCACCTTCCTTAGCAACATTTATTAGCCAATGCTGGATTGGTGGCATTGTTCCGCCATGAATTCGGACCGAAGAGTTCACTGTTTCCTGGAGAATTTTCTGTGCCTGGAGTTTACAAAGCATTGATTCAAAGTTAATTTTTTCTTTGCTTGAAGCCAACCAGGCGGTATAATAAACTAACCAGCGGAGAGATTCAATATTACCCGCCATCTCGGCGAGAGTCCGCTGGATTTCCGGACGGGTAGAGATAGATTCACCCATTGATTTCCAATCTCGGACGTAGAGTGCGGTGGTCTCCAAAATTCGCCGGCACACCCCTAAGATAGCGGCGCTTCTGGTTATCCGAGCCAGGGGAAACCACTTTTGTCCTAAAGTAAGGGCACCGCCCAAATTCCCCAAGATTTTCTCCCGAGGCAGGGCACAGTCGGTAAGGGTTATTTGGGTAAACCCATTTTCGTCAACAGTTATTTCACATCCCGGGATATCCCGGTCAAGGATGAAGCAGGTAGGTCCTTCAGGAGCGAGGGCGAAGAGGAGGCAGAAGTCAAACTCGGGACGGGAGAGAAGTTTAACGCCGTTAAGCAAAAAGACATCTCCTTCAAGACGGGCGGTGGTTGCCATTTGTGCCGCGGTAGTAAAGTGGGTTGGTTCGCGAAATGCCAGGGCATATTTTTTTTCTCCCTGCACTACCGGGATAAGATACTCCCCCTTTTGGTTTTCATTGCATTCATAGAGAATCGGTGTGAGCTCGCCCCACTCTATTGGAATTATGGAAGTGGAGAGTTCCTCGGCAATGATGCAACTCTCAATCGCCTTAAGACCGCCACCGCCAAACTCCTCGGGCACTCCGGCACTATAAAGTCCGGTTTCTTTTAACTTCTCAATAGCACTCCGGGTAATTTCTTTCCGTTCCTCGGCGGTTTTGGCGAAAAGGAATTTTGGTTCTAACGGGAGCAGGTCGCGACGGACAAACTCATGAACCGTCGCCCGGACCATTTCCGCATCATCAGAAAAGGTGAAGTCCATAACTCATTAACTCTTTCTGGTATAGTCAGGTAAAAGGAGTGGAGACTTTATTTTAGGTTCAACCCCTTTTTCCTTAAGGAGCGTGCGCCAAATCTTTAAGTGGTTAAGGGTAAGTGGTCCCAACTCACTTCGCTCCTGCGCCATTTTTGCTGCGGTAGCGCCGGCTCGTCGCCCAAATACCACGACATCCAGCAAGGAGTTGCCCATCAGTCGATTACGCCCGTGGACGCCGCCAGAAGCCTCACCAGCAACAAGGAGATAGGGAACCGAGGTTCGGCAATCAGGTTCTATCGCTACGCCACCATTCTGATAATGAAGGGTAGGATAAACTAAGATTGGCTCTTTATCAATTTCAATACCAAACCGGGCAAACTGCCGGACCATCGCTGGCAGTTCCCGTTTCACCGTGCCGGCTCCTTTGAGCATTTCAATCATCGGGGTGTCCAACCATACCCCTTGAACTCCTGCCGGCGTGGTAACCCCGCGCCCTTCCTTGCACTCACGGATGATTGCGGAAGCAACCACATCCCGGGTTTCCAGCGGGAAGATAAATTGCTCGCCGGTGGTATTGACCAGTTGGGCACCAAGACTTCTGACCTTTTCGGTGACCAGTTGACCAATAATCTGGTGAGGATAGGCAACGCCGGTAGGGTGATATTGCATTGTGTCTATGAACTTGAGAAGGGCACCAGCCCGATAAGCTAAAACTAACCCATCGCCGGTAGCGCCGTAATGGTTTGAAGTGGGAAAGCCCTGGTAATGAAGCCGACCACTACCGCCGGTAGCAATAATAACCGTCTTTGCCCTGACTATAGTAAACCGATTCAGGTTTAGATTCAAAAGGATTGCACCATTTACCGCTCCATCTTCACCAGTGAGAAGTTCCACCGCCGGCGAAAACTCTAAGACGGTGATGTTTTCCCGACTTTTTACCTCGTCTCGGAGGGTGCGCATAATTTCGGCGCCAGTGTAATCTCGGGCGGTGTGCATTCGTTTGCGGGAAGTGCCGCCACCGTGAATAGTTTTCATTGAGCCATCGGGGTTTTTATCAAACATCACCCCCAACTCTTCCAGCCACTGAATCGCTTCCGGGGCATCGGTTACTAATGCCTCAACCAGTTCCGGGACATTAGAAAAATGACCACCGCCCAGGACATCAAGATAGTGAATTGCTGGGGAATCATTTTCCTTGTCAGCCGCTTGAATACCACCTTGAGCCATCATTGTGTTGGCGTCGCCCAAGCGCAATTTTGTCGCAATAATTACTTTCGCTCCGAGGTCATCGGCAATGAGTCCTGAGGCACAACCGGCACCCCCACCGCCGATAATCAAAACATCACATTCCCAATCGGATTGAGTAAAATCAGTATCCGGGTCAATGAGGCTGTCGCCTTCCAAAAGTACAGCCAGTTCCCGGGGAGTTTTATCACCGGCGTTTGGTCCTACCTTTAATTGAACAAATGTATCCTCCCGGTAGTCAGGGTGGAAACTCTTTAAAAGTTTTTCTTTCTCCTCGGAACCAAGTCGGGGAAAGACGGTTTTTAAACGAACCTCTCGGGTGAGCGAAACTCTCTGGGCAAGTTCTGCTAAAGGTGAAGGATAACTCATTTTTACTCCTCCGGTTCAATTTCCCGGTTGGCGTAGAGTTTTTGAAGTTCTGCCCGGGAAAGGCTTTTCAGGTGGTTTATTTCTTGGGCAAACCTTCCCTCCCGGATTTCCCGGATGCGCTTTATTAGGTGTTCCGAACGGGGGGCAAGTTTTTTCCCATAGATTCGCCGGCATAACAGTGCGGCGTGGTGTTTCACTAATTCCGCCGGACATCGGCTAACACAGAGACCGCACATTATGCAGTCAAACGAAATGTCAGCCGCCGCCGGGATGTCGCCCCGGATGATTGCCGAGACATAGCCTAAGACATCAATATCCTGAGGGCAGGATTTAGTGCAGGTGTTGCATCCATAGCAGGAAAGTAGTTCCGGGTAGAGTTCCAGGACCTCTTCGGGAGTTCCGTTTAAGTCCGCAAGTCGGTAGCGCGGGCGATGGGCAGGAAAGAAGGGAATCATCGCCAGTTGCATCTCCGGTTCAATTTTGGTCTGGCAGGCAAGGGCAAACTTTAGGTGATAATCACCGGCAACCCGATAAACGGTAGCGCAAGCCCCACAGAACCCACCGCGACAGCCAACCCCTCGGATGAGGCGATACCCGGCATATTCCAACGCCTGGAGAATAGTGAGTTCTGCCGGAACCCGATGCTGTTCACCCATAATATAGATATTAATCAGGTTTTCATCCATTTTTTAGCTCCTCGTAAAACTGGTCAAGGTAATAATCATCACTCGGTGAAAGATGCTCAAGCAGGTGTTTCATTTGTTCAATCGCCCGGTTCTTGACAATATAATATTTGATGGTGGTATCAACCTGCGGGCAGGAAAGTACACACTGGTAACAACGGTCGCAATCGCCACTCACCATCGTTTCCAACGCTAAGCTGGTGCGCTGGGCGGTGCGTTTGAGCCGGGCAGGTTCCCGGGCTAAGAGCGAACAGATATCAACACAATTGCCACAGCCTAAACAGGCGCGCGTGCCGACCAATCGCTCCTTTGTTTTCAGTGTGTGTGCAGGACCAAATCCGGATGATAGCAACCGGCAGCGAGCAACTGGTGGTGCGGAAATATCCAGGATGCGGTCCAGGATTTTTTGGACTTTGGCGACCTCGGTCTGTTTGGTATTGGGCATGATTAACCGGCACTTCGTTCTGAAGCGACCTTTTTGAACTCCTCGGTTAGCATCGGCACCACCTGGAACAGGTCACCGACAATTCCGTAATCCGCTACCTTAAATATGTTTGCTTCCGGGTCTTTATTAATGGCGACGATACACTTGGAGTTAATCATCCCTACTAAATGCTGGATGGCGCCGGAGATGCCACAGGCGATGTAAAGAGCAGGGGCGACCGTTTTTCCGGTTTGACCAACTTGAAACTGATGGTCACGCCAGCCAGCATCAACCGCCGCCCGCGAAGCACCGACTGCGGCATTGACCGTGGATGCCAGTTCTTCCAGAAGGGCGAAGTTCTCCGGTCCCTTCATACCTCGTCCCCCGGAAACGACAATGTCCGCTTCGGTCAACTCAACGGTCCTGGTTACCATTTTCACCACTTCTCGGACCTTCATCCTCAACTCAGTGGGAGTCAGTTGAGCGGTGACAATTTTCCCTTCACCCGGTGTTTCTGGTTGTTGTCCTACCGCCCGGGGTCTGATACTAATAACTAACGGGTTCGCCTCCGGTGCCTTTACAAGAGCCAGCGCCTTGCCGGCGTAAATTGGACGGGTGGCGATTAATGTTCCGCTCTCATCAAAATCAATTGCGGTGCAGTCGGGGAGAATTGCTGTTTCCAGTTTGGCAGCGATGGTACTTGAAAGGTCTTTCCCTAAGGAAGTTGCGGAGAAAACAATCGTAGTGGGTTTGTGTTCTTTAACCAGTTGCTCTAAGATACTTCCATATCCATCCGGAGTGTAAAACTCCAATACTGGGTCGGCGACGGTGATAACTTGATTAACGCCGAACTTAACAATTTCTTGAGCAAGCGGGGAGATATTTTTTCCCAAGACCACCGCGGTAACGGTGTCCTGTTTCCTTTCGGCAATCTTATAACCAACGAGCAGTGCCTCAAATGCGACTTTCTTTAAGACTCCTTCGCGTTGTTCACAAAATACAAAAACCATTAAACTCCTCCTGCTAATTTACTTGCTAATATCACCTGGTTTAAGAAATTCAATTTGAAAAAGTAGTTTATCGGCTAAAGGAAGAAAGTCAATATTTAGAATAGCGCTTGTCATAAAGAAACTTTATGATATAGTTAGCCAATGGTGGATAGTGCCGGAAAGAAGGTCCTGGTCACCGGCGGTGCCGGGTATATTGGCAGTGTGATGACCCGGCTTTTGCTGGACGCCGGCTACGAGGTGACGGTTCTGGACAACCTTGTTGCCGGGCATCGTGCCGCAGTCCCACCACCGGCGAAACTCATCAAGGGTGACATTGGTGACGAGGCGCTCCTGGCGAGGCTGTTTGCCATCGGGCAGTTTGACTGTGTGCTGCACTTCGCCGGTTTGATTGTTGTGCCGGAGTCGGTCGAGAAGCCGGATGTGTATTTTGGGGTGCGGCTCTTAAATGCGGTCTGCCGGCACGGGGTGCGCAGGTTTATCTTTTCCTCCACCGCCGCGGTCTACGGCACACCGGAAAAGGTGCCGATTACCGAGGATGCGCCTTTAAGACCGGACAACCCCTACGGCGACACCAAGCGCATCTTTGAGGAACTGCTTGCAGCGTACAGCCGTGCCTACGGACTGCGCTACTGCATCCTGCGCTACTTCAATGTTGCGGGTGCCTATGCCGGGTTAGGTGAGGACCATCGCCCGGAGACGCATCTCATCCCGAGGATTTTGCGCGCGGCGCTGCATCCCGGAGAAAAATTTCAGATTTATGGGGACGACTATCCGACCCGGGACGGCACCTGTGTCCGGGACTACATCCACATCTATGACCTGTGCACCGCGCATCTTGTGGCGATGGAGGCGCTGAAAGACGAAAACCTGATTTACAACCTTGGTTCTGAGACCGGCTCCACGGTCAAGGAGGTTTTTGCCACCGCTGCGGCGGTGGTGGGTCAGGAGATTCCCTATGAGGTTGCTCCCCGCCGCGCCGGTGATGTGCCGGTGCTTGTCGCCTCAGCCGAAAAGATAAAGAAGGAACTGGGCTGGCGACCGCAAAAGACATTAGAGGACATCATCAGGGACGCCTGGGAGTGGCACCGCACCCATCCGGATGGCTATCCGGATTAGAGAAGCGAAAACCCTGACCGGAACAAAAGCGCCGCTCCATCCCTCAACAAGCTGGCAGATGGCAGGTGCGGTTGATTCCCGGACCGGTCCACGAGGAACAGAAACGGTGATTTGCCGGGTGAGTGCGGGCGCTGCCTTATTGATAGCCACTCCATCAAGCCCGGGGGCTAGCGGTAATTTCGGCTAACTTACGCTCCAGCGAAAGATAACGCCAGGGACCCGCGTTGGACGGTTATTTATATAAACTGAGGTTTTGGAGCGGTTTTTTTCCGCTCGTGTCCCGCCCCGGCGCTCCTTTCCTGCCCTGCTGAATCTATCCTGAAAAAATGGGACAGAGAAACTTGACAGGGGTGGGGTAAATTTTGGTATAAGCTTTTTCAAGATGAAAAAAACAGGAGGTAAAAGATGAATGAGGTAAAAATTCGAAACAAATATTGGGTCAAGAAGCAAAGTATAGTCCTCGCATTCTGCGAATTGGTTCTATTGGTTTTCTTTTTGTCTGGTTGTAGCACAATTTATGTAAAACCAGGGGATGTGTATCAGCTTCCTGCCTCGACACTGGCTGCCTACAAGAATGTAGTTGTTAGCCCACTTGGTTACAGTGCTAATGATATTGAATTCGTCGTGAGTAGGGAACTATCAAGAATTGGTTTCACTTTAGTCGATAAAGACCGATTCAAGTCTTTAGAAGAGAAAGAGCAACTGGCTACCTTATTTTGCTTTATCAAAGCAGATAGAGAGGTATTTGGCAACGAGGCAACTGTTACACTCGAATTCTATGATACGAATTCTATGATACCGAACAACGCAGAGTCTTTGTTGTTAAAGCACGAGGATACGGATATGCCCGAATGGAAGAAATTGCCCATGAAGCCGTCAGGCATGTGGCAAATTATTATCCCGGGTATCGTGAGGCAGCTCTGATGGCACCGTATATTAAACGTGAACGCATCCCTGTTAGTCGTGAACAACTTGTGGAGTACTTCGACAAGAATGTTCAGGATTTAGACCCATTGGAGGGTATTTGGTTTAGCGATGACTATGTATATGAAGTGGCTATTTTTAGAGATTCAACGAACGCCGAGCGTGATTTCGTTGCGGTTGTCCTGCAGACGTCTGCTGCCACATGGCAACTTGGGCAAGTAAAGATGGAGGTTACAAGGACATCTGCTCCAGGTGTCTACCGTGTTTCATACTATCTGAGGAACCACTCGAAGCACACCGCCATTGCCAATTTAGATGGTAATGTATTAAGAGTTCCGCTTAAAGCCGGCAGTGGTGAGACAGCTTTTTTCACGAAGAGTTACCCAGGGATTCTCGGGGGCACAGATATCGTTAATGAGCAAAGGGAAATTGGCCGGGGATTGCCTTCTGTCGAACTGGTTTTCTGGTTTTCAGAGGACGGGTTCTGGCAACGAATTACCACGTTGTTGAGAAATTAAAATAAATTGAAGTGTATTTTCCGACAAGTGAGGTAGGTTTCAAGGCGACAATTATTCTTAAAGATAAAACAAACGACCTCGCCCTGCTGAAACTGCAGGACTTTAAATTGTCGATGCTGGGTGCCAAGTCAGTGCCGTACGGAATTGGTCAGGCAAGTGATATTGCCCTTGGTAGCGATGTGTTTACAATTGGGTTTCCTCTTTCGGTTGTATTAGGGCAATCTGCAAAAGTCTCCTCAGGCACGGTTAATTCTTTGTCCGGTTTGGATGACGACCCGAGGCTCCTACAGATTAGTAATCCGGTTCAGCCGGGGAACAGCGGCGGTCCTCTTTTTAATAAGGACGGTAATTTGATAGGCGTTGTCGTGGCATCACTGAATGCCAGCTACTTTTACGAGAGAGCAAAGATTTTACCGCAAAATGTTAACTTTGCGGTAAAGATTGATTACTTGCGCAATTTGATATCGATGTTGCCTAATGGGAAGGGAGTCTTGGAACGAACAAGTACTCTCAAAGGCAAATCTATCGAGGAGCAAGTAAGGATGATTAGTCCATTTGTTGCTTCCATTAAGTCTCGGAAGTAATGTGTGGTAGCGTAGATTATGTTCCAATATCGTCTGCGAGAATGCGCCTTTAAAGGAGATGTCGTATGAAAGAAAAAGGTAACGGTAAGTTTCCTAACAATCAAATATTTGGGAACGCTGGTCTTTATTATGTATGTTATGAGTTATCAAAGAGGGGCTGGAATGTCCTGCCAACTTCAAGAAATGCAAGGGGTGTGGATGTTGCTATTTATAATCAAAAAGCAACGCAGACTCACACGATTCAGGTTAAATCTTTGAGTAAAGAGGCTCCTGTTCCTTTGGGTAACAATCTAAGTAATCTAATAGCGGAGTATGTGATAATATGCCGAAAGGTGCTTGATGAGGGAAAACCGGAAATGTTTATTATTGAATCCAGTAAGGTTAAGGAGGATATTCATAAGGGCGAGAAAAATAATAAAATAAGCTACTGGTTACAACCTAAGAAGTACGAGGAATACAAGGGAAATTGGGATATTATCGGGAATGGATATTGAATAAATAGGGCGGAACGCTTTTTATTTCGTTGGTGTCACATACACAGCCTATGCTAACACCCTTAATTTAGTATAGCGGTGAACAACCATCATTTTTATACCGCATCTTGCTTCTTAACTTCCCATATAAAGACCGTTACCTTTTGGTGGGTTTCATTTGAAGATTGATAGTAGCCAACCAGTTGGGTCGAAAACTTAGCGGACTCTTGTAAACTTTTCTTCAAAGAGGTGGATAGCTCTCTGCGCGTGTACATGACCCAGTGGTCGGTTTGCAGTTCCCCAGTATTTATTTCTTTAGTTGGTTGGGCTGGTTCTACCGAGAAAACAGACGCCAGATATTTTTTTTATCTCTGACATCTCGTTGTCGGACCAGACTCCTGCCAGTAACAGGAATCGCTGACCATTTTGTGGTAGTTCCACCAACTTGGCCAGATCATATCCAAGACCATGGTTTTGCAATTTTATTTCCATATAGCCCTGCGGGGTTGAATTCTCCTGGTCAAAGAACGCGAGGTCAACTTTTAGACGGTCACCTTGGTCTGAGTAGGGTACTTCCGGTCTAGCAACCCATTTTTTATTATCAGCAAATTTTAGTAGTGGCACAAGCAACCAAGATTCATTATTACGCTGTCCGACAAAGAGGTTCTTTCTTTGGCTATGAACCTCATCCTTGCACCACTTGCCAACGTCATCGGCAAGTTCTTGCATTGCTTTAGAACAACTCATTAGCCCTCCTTAAGTTAGCCCCTAAAACCGGAATTTCTTGCCCTGGCGTTTTAGTTTTTTCTCGGCGAGTGCCTGGGCGATGATGGGCAGGGCGATGGTGGCATCGCAGTAGCAGACGACCTTGCCCGTATCCGGGAGTTCTTTTCCCCAGGAGACGCCTTCTTCTAAGGTGGCACCGGAGAGCCCGCCC